>Ga0182024_10002510_pt1 | contig 45376 bp, 46 predicted proteins | sample P32metaG_FD_120480 | JGI IMG/M metagenome (GOLD analysis project Ga0182024, IMG submission 120480) | Permafrost microbial communities from Stordalen Mire, Sweden - P3-2 metaG (Illumina Assembly) | ecosystem: Environmental > Terrestrial > Soil > Wetlands > Permafrost | place: Sweden: Stordalen... | reverse complement strand
AGGGATCCTACGAGGCAAAGCATGGCCCCGAGAATGAGGCGCGAAGCGGGCGTAGCCGCGACGAAGTCGCTCGCGAGGCGGAGCGAAGCGGAGTCCGAGCGAAATTGATCGGCAGGGATCCTACGAGGCAAAGCATGGCCCCGAGAATGAGGCGCGAAGCGGGCGTAGCCGCGACGAAGTCGCTCGCGAGGCGGAGCGAAGCGGAGTCCGAGCGAATCTATAGTGGATCTTAGGCTAAGCGATCGCCACATCGTGGCGTTGAACTTTCTTCTGATCGCAGTTCTGGCGTATTTCGCGGCGCTTTCCGTAAACGATATCGTGGCGATGCGCCTTACCCCCGCGAATGCTGTGATTCCGCGCGTAGCCGCAACCATCGTCGAAGACGGTGCGAACAATCGTCCGCGCGGCGCGTATCAGGAAATTGTAAATCGCGACATTTTCAATATCGCTCCGCCTCCGCAGCAGCATATTGAGGTGGTCCAGAAGCTTGATCTCCAGCTCGACCTGATCGGCGTTTCGACTTCGAGCGGAGGGAAGCCGCCCTTCGCGATAATCGCCAACCGCAGCGGCGAGCAGAACGTTTATCGTCTCGGTCAGAATGTTTCCAACGCAGGCAAGCTGGTTGAGGTCGACAAGGATCGCGTACTCATCGACCACAATGGCCAACGCGTCGCGATCGTGCTTCCCAAAGATGAGATGCCCGGTCCGGTCCAGGGCGTGCAGCCGATGGCGCCTCCGGTCGAGGAAGCTACGGCGGATACTTCCGACGACGAGCCCTTCGATCCCAACGTCGAAGACCTTGGCGACAACCGTTACAAGATTCCGCGCGACACGCTGGACCACAGTATCGGCAACCTCTCGCAGCTGCTGACCCAGATTCGCGCGATCCCCAACATCCAGAACGGCAAGACCAACGGTTTCGCGCTGTCGGAGATCGAGCCCGGCTCAGTGTTCGATGAAATGGGGTTGCAGGAAGGCGACGTGCTGCGCAGCGTCAACGGACAGCTGATGAGCGACCCCGGGCAGGCGATGCAGATGATGAGCGCGCTGCGCAACGCCAGCCAGATCAGCATCCAGGTCCTGCGCGACGGACAGCCGACCACGCTTACCTATCAGATTCAGTGAGCCTATCGGATTCAGTGAGTTAGATGGATTTCCGATCGGCACGGCGCTCCGAGCGCGACGAAGTCCTCGATCTGCTCGCGCTGTGGTACAACGACCGCGAATTTTTCGAGCGCTATAATCAGAAAGATCCGACTTTTCGCGATGACCTATGCCTGGTAGCGCTCGACGGCGGTCGCATCGTATCGACCGTGCAGATTTTCGATCGTTGGATCAACGTTGAGGGAAAAGCGGTACCGATGGGCGGTATCGGTTCCGTCTTCACGCGCGAAGACTATCGCCATAAGCGCGTCGCCTCGGGATTGATGAACCTCGCGGTGACCACCATGGAGCGCGCGGGCTTCGAGGTTTCGCTGCTGTTCGCCGAGCGTCTCACCTTCTACAACCAGTTTGGATGGACCGAATTGACGCGCAACTTCAGCGTCCTCGCGAACCCTGCCGCGCTTCGCACGCCCGATTTTGAAATCGACGTTTTCGATGTTGGGCGTGATCTGTTCGCCGTGATGGACCTTCACGTCGCATACAGCGGGTGCTTCGATGTCACCGCGCTTCGCACCGAAGCCGCATGGCTCGCGAACCTGCAATTCGCCGGCAACATGCCGGCCGACCCCGTCGGCGGATGCGATGAGTATTTCGTTATCGCGCGATCCGGTTCGGAGATCGCCGCCTACGCGCGCGCGACGCGTTTCCACGGCATTCCGATGGTTATGGAATACGGCTATGCGCCCTCGAATCGCGCCGCGATGTTGGCTTTATTTCGTCATATGAGTGAGATGGCGGCGACCGGCAAGAGCTCCTACGCGATGCGCGGCGATCATCGCGGCGCGCGGCTACTGTCAGGCGAAAAGCCCTCCGGCAATGCGATGCTCGTCACGCATACCGCGCACGATCCCGACCTCGAACGCGCGCTGACCGACGCGGGCTGTCCAGTGGCGCATCATCCGGACAAGTTCTACATGTGGCGCGTCAATCTGCCTGAGAAGCTGGCCGATCGTTTTGGGATGACGCCGGCTGCGGCCTCGAAGTATGTCTTCGCGAAGTTTGGCAATCTTCGATCGCTGTTCTGGACGGCCGACCGTTTCTAATCGCCGGTGGCGGCTTCCGTCATCGAAAGATGACCCCTGAACGGCTGGAAGCCTCGGGCTCGTTGATGACCGACCGATCGCCTTCCGCACCCGCGCACGCTCACGGTTCCGACCGCAGGGGAGCGCTCAAGTCGCTCGGGCTCAGCCTCACGATCAACGCGCTTTGCCCCTTTCTGCTCTACCGCGTTTTGCAGTCGCATTTTCCCGCGAACAGCATGATGCCGCTTCTGTATGCGACGATCTTTCCCGTCATCGGGCTGATCTTCAGTCTGGTTCGCAAGCGCACCGTCGACGCAATCGCAATCATTGCGACGGTGGGACTCGCGCTCCACATCGTCATTACGCTACTTGCGCGCAACGTCGGCCTCGCGCTCGTTATCCGCTCGCTTGACGGAGCGCTCATCGGGCTCGTGCTTGTCATCTCCGCGCTGATTGGCCGCCCAATCATTCTCTTCGTCGCGAAGCAGATCGTGGCCGGTGGCAGCTCCGAAGCGGCCGCGTCACTCAATAGGGTGATCGAGAACGACGGAGCGCGTACGTTCTTCACGATCACACTGGTATGGGGCATCTGCCTGATGGCGATGAGCGGGTTGCACGTCGGACTGGCTCTCAGACTGGCGCCAGCGGAGTTCTTGCTGGTCTCGCCGGTGGTTGGCGTCCTGACCATTGTGGCGCTGCTTGCCTGGACCGGGCGGTATTTGGCGGCTCGCATGCACCCTATTGGCGGGCACTCAATAGCGCCTCGACCGAATCGCGATCGCGAAGCGCTTTACTAGAAACCCGATCGGCTCTAAAACTGATACTGACGCTCACCTCATAGCCTCCTGCTGGGCGGAGTGGATGATGATGAAGATGGGTCGGAGGATTTTCGATGAACATTCTCGGGGGTTTCGCGCTCCGTAACATCGGGGCATTGGTACTCGTTTGCGCGATCGCGCTCACGGCGTCGCCGGCACTTGCTGCGCGCCATCATCACGCCAAGGCGGTTGCAGCTGAGGCATCGGAAGACTCGGCGGAAGCGGGCTCGGCCGACACGCTGAAGGGCCCATATCAGGAAGCCTGCGTGATCGAGCCGACCACCGGCGCCGTCGTGTTCGCGAAGAACGAGCATCAGCCGTGGCCTACCGCATCACTGGCGAAAATGATGCTGATGGAAATCGTCGCCGAGAAAATCGACGACGGCAGCCTCAAGCTCACCGACCAGATTCCCACCTCCGAGAAAGCTGCCAAGATGGGCGGCTCGCAGGTCTACCTCAAACCCGGCGAAAGCTTCTCGCTCGACGACATGATGAAGGCGATCGTCGTGCATTCGGCGAACGACTCGTCGGTGGCGATGGCGGAATACCTCGCGGGCTCGACCGAGGCCTTCGTCCTCATGATGAACGCCGAGGCGGAAAAGCTCGGCATGAAGGACACGCACTACTACTCGGTGCACGGACTCCCGCCGGCCAACGGCCAGCAGGCCGACGTCGCGAGCGCCTACGATCAGGCGCTGCTGGCGCGCGCGCTGGTGAAGCATCCGCAGATTCTGCAATGGTCTGGAATCACGACGGCGCCATTTCGTGCGGGGACCTTCGAGCTGCGCAACACCAATCACCTGGTGTTCAACTACAACGGATGCGACGGGCTCAAGACCGGTTTCTATTACAAGGCCGGCTTCAATGTGGTCGCGACGGCGCATCGCAGCGGTCTGCGCCTGATTGCGGTGGTGCTTGGCTCGCCGCGCAAGGGCGAGAATTTCCGCTCGGCCAGTGAGATGCTGTCGGTTGGCTTCGCGCAGTACGAAATGAAGCCCATCGCGAAAAAAGGCAGCGCCTCGAGCGTGAGCGTCGCGGTCAGCGATGGCTCGGCCTCGAAGCTGGTGCCGGTATGGGGCGACGACGCTGCAGTGTTCATGAAACGCGGCGACGACAAAACGGCATACAAAGTTACCTATGAGGTGCCGGCGACGGTCGCGGCGCCAATCAAGGCCGGCCAGAAAATCGGCAGCGCCGAGGTCATCGTCGCAGGACAATCGACCTCGACCATTGCACTGCTCGCGCCATCGGACGTCGCGGAAAAAAAGCCTACCCTCGTAGCGCGGCTACTGAGTAAGTTCTGAGGGACGAGCGACTTGTCGTAGCGAGTGCCCTGAAGGAAAATACGAAGCATGCCTGAACTCATGACAATACGTGTCGATCGAAAAACCAAAGCGCGCCTCGAGAAACTCGCCAAGGCGACCCGACGCGCCGAATCGCGTCTAGTAGCCGAGGCTATTCGCTCCTATGTCGATGTCAACGAATGGCAAATCGAGGGTATAAAGCAGGCGATAAAAGAAGCTGATGCGGGCGATTTTGTGAGCGATCGTGAGATCAAGGCGACTTTGAGCAAGTGGAGAAAGCTTGCGCGTAGCGAGATATCCCGCGCGACTTAGACCTAACCCCTAGCCCCTTCCCTTTAGGGAAGGGGAACAAAGAGTAGAGGTTACCGTCCTTAGGTTTTGCGGCCCTCCTGCATTCTCCCTTCCTTCAAGGGAAGGGAAGAGCGACGCGCAGCGGCGCGAAGGGTTAGGTCCGCCAGTCACCCGCTACGGTGCAGCCCTTCGACGGCGTTTCAATGGACGCGCGCGCCGTGCATTAATGAGCCTCGATGTCGCGCAAAACCAAGATTTCGGCAATCGCAATCGCCATCGTAATCCTCGGTGGATGGATCGGCGGAGGATTGTTGCTGCACTTCGGCCAGAAACGTCACGACCGCCTCAACTACGATATCGACGCGCACTTCCCGCCGGGTCAGCCCTTCAAGCCGGGTGAGATTTTCGCCTCGACGCTGGCCGAAATTGTCGATCACGAACTCCACTCGACCTTCGGATGGCGTCCCAACGATTTCTTCCTGTGGGGGCCGCACGTACTCGCCGACAATAATGCCAATCGCCAACTCGGCATCATCATGGCGGTGCGCGAAACGATGCGCGTCTTCAAGGATCACCTGACCAAGGTTTCCTCCAACGAATACGATCCGAATCTGGTCGTTGCCGATACCGATTTTCGCAACGATGCGGAGCGATGGATCCTGCCCGCACCCGAGAGCAAGTATGCCGATGGCGTTGCGCATCTGCGGGCCTATGTGGCGGGCCTGCATGCTAATCCGGAGACTTCGCGCGAGCTCAATCAGCGCAGCGTCGAGCTGATCCGGCTGATGCAGACCTGGACCGATCTGCTGGGTGACGCGCACGCGAAGCTCTATCAAACCAGCAGCTACGGCGGAAAAGTGATCCACACCTGGGACTGCGACGATCTTTTTTATCACGCGCAAGGATACACGCACGTGATGTACTACATGATGCTGGCGATTCGCCGGGAGTATGCTGGACAGATCAAGGAAGACCCGGTCCTGATGACGCTGATCGACGAAACCACCGAGGCGCTCGGCAAGGCCGCAGTGCTGAAACCGCTGATCGTATTTAATGGCGCGCCCGACGGCATTTTCGCCAATCATCGGCGCAACCTCGATACCTACGTCGCCGAGGCGCGCCAGAAGATGTACTCGATACGCGAGGAAATCGAGCGCTCGCCAATGTGATCGCTCGGCATCGCCGAGCGATCATCCTGAGCGCTTCGCGAAGGATCTCACCACTCGATGAACGGGCCGAGCATCATCACGCCGCCGCGCAGCACCAGATGCATCAGGGCCGGCATCCATCGGGTGGGCATACCAATCAGCTTCGCCACGAACGAGAAGATTGCCTCAGGTTCTCCCGCATTCATCGACTGGCGGAGTGCGGTCATAAATCGCGCCTGACTGTAGGACACGATTTCGTGCGCCTCGTTGGCCGCGATGCCCGCCTTCTCGCGCGCGATCTCGACCGCCCGCGCCATCCCGCCGACCTCGTCGATGAGACCGCCGGCCTTCGCCGCAGTTCCGCTCCAGACGCGGCCCCGCGCGAGATTTTCGGCCGCGGCCGCATCAAGCTTGCGGCCCTCGGCGACCTTGCCGGTGAAGTTGCCGTATAGATGTCCTATGACATCGTCGAGCTGATGCAGCTCGTCCTCGGTCATCGCGCGGGTTGGCGACAGCGCATCGCTCATCGGATGGCTCTTGGCGCGCTCGATGTTGACGCCGAATTGATTCATCAGCGACGACACATCGAACTTCGCGTACACCACGCCGATCGATCCGGTTATGGTTGACGGTTCAGCGACGATCGCGTCGGCGCCCATCGCGACGTAGTACCCGCCCGAGCCCGCCACGTCGCCCATCGAGACCACGACCGGCTTGCCTCTGCCTTGCGCCGCACGAACCGCACGCCATACGAGGTCCGAACCTACGGCAGAACCGCCAGGAGAGTTGACGCGAAAAACGATCGCCTCGACTTTTTCATCGCGCGAGGCGCGTTCGATTTGCGCCCCAGTGGTTTCGGGGCTGATGAAATCCCCGGTCATCGATGGATCGCCCGCGACCACCGGTCCGACACCGCATACCACCGCGATGCGATGACGATCGCCGCCCTCGCGCAAGTGCATCGCATGGCGCAGATAGCGCGAAAGACCGACGAACTTTTTGCGTTTGCCCTCGGGATCGAACTCTGCGCGAACGTCCTCGGCGTAACCTTCGCGATCGATGAGGCCTGCTCCGCGCGCATCGCGCACGCTCATGAATCCGCGGCCCACTAACTCCGCGGTTTTCTCGGCCGGAAGTTTGCGCGCATGCGCGATGCGCTCGGTCAGCACTTGGCGCCAATCGCCGATGATCGCTTCGAGGCTCTCGCGCAGCGGCGCCGACATGCTTTCGCGGCTAAACATTTCGGCCGCACCTTTGTACTCTTTGTATTGCAGCGTCTGGACCTGGATGTGCAACTTTTCGAGCGCGCGCTTGAGAAACACGCCGCCGGCAGACACCCCGAGCATCGCGATCATCGTGTCAGGGTTGCAAATCACCTCATTCGCCGCCGACGCGATGAGATAGTCGCGCACCCCGGCGAAATCGCTGTCGAGCACCGCGATGACGCGCTTGCCCGAATCACGCACGCCGCGAATCAGGTCGTGGAGTTCCTCCGCGGTCGCGAGGCCATTGTCGATTCCCGCAACTTCAACCACCAGCGCGCGGATGGCAGGATCGCGGCGGACCTCTTCGAGCGCGTAGCGCAAATGCGAGAGCGCAGGCTGTGCGCGGCCACGAATCTGATCGAGGATCGATCGATGCGGCTCCTCGGGCAGCGCGCCGCTCAGCCGGATCGTCAGGACCGCATCGCGCGGAATGCGTGAGGGCCTGATCACGAACACGAAGAAGGCGGCTGCCATTGCGACGGCGGCGAACAGTAGTTCTACGCCCAGCAAGTTGTGATCGAGGTAGAAGGCCAGGCAAGCGAGGACGACCAGGATCGCGCAATAAATGGCAACGCGAACGATGCGGATTGAGAAGATTCGTGCGAGCGGTGATTTAGTCATTCAGGTCTACCGATAATTATGCCGAAATTGTGGCGAAAATTTTGCCGAGAATTCTTTGCCGAACTTTTTTCCGAAGATTTCAGTGATTGATACCACGGAGATTCCTCAAATAGATTAGCTGGTTCGGATGCTCAGGTCTTTCTTTCCAATCCTCGCGATGATGTGCGCCCTCACTCTGGCTGTCGGGAGTTGCTCGACTCAAAACGGACCGCAGGGGAAACCTCCGCTGCCGACCGAAGCGGTCAGGACCGCGACCATGAACATCACGCCGGGAATCGAGGTGATTGCGCGCCTCGCGCTGCCCGACGGCTTCGTTCCTGCTCCCGAATATCCGCCGATGTGGCTGCAAGCCGGGCAGGAAGTCGCGATTGTTGGCACACGCAACGGACACACCGCAGTGCTCGGTTATGGTGGCGTCGGCTATCGCGGTGCGCGCGTCATCGCGGAAGACGGCGGCATCGGTGCGCTCAATGGCAAGATCGTCGATCTCGCGCCCAGCCCGGATGGAATGACGCTCGCGCTCGCAGTCATGGACCCGCAAGAAAAGCGTCTCGACGTGGTCACTCGCGACGTGATTTCCGCAGGCGCCGCGAATCCGGTTTCCAGCTTCGACGGCGAGTTCGATAGCGCGAGCATTGGATGGCTGGGGGGTTTCACGATTTCGCTCGCGTTGCGCGCTCACGTCGCGGTCGAAGAGTCAGGCAAACAACCGGACGGAGCGCCGGCTTCCACGCGTGCGGCGGAGCCGGGCGCCTCGAGCGGGCTGTACGTCATCAGCATAGGCGGGGTCGTGACGACCGGATATTTGAAGCTGGATTGCAAGATGTCGCAGCTTAGCTGGTCGCCGGATGGCATCGTCGCAGTCGGCTCGGGCGACGCCGATGCGCCTCCGATCATCATCGATCGCGCGAAGGAATCGTGTCAGAGAATCAACGCCAAGGTACCGCTTCGGGTGATCGACTGGGCCCACGATTCGAAGTCGTTTCTATATCAGGAAACCAACCCATCGATCGGAACCGGCATTTATCGCTATGACCTCGCGAACGGCGCGGTTCGGCTGGTAGCGATTTCATCCGGCGCGGCGGCGTTCGTCGGCAACGATCAGGTCCTCGCGCTCGGCAACGGCGCGCTGACGTTTCGCGGTGCGCAATACGCGCCCGACGGTCCGATTCGCGCGGAGGTCGCGCTTTCCAATCCGAGCGGCAGCGATACCGACGTCGAATCGTTGGGATTCAACGTGACGCCCGCGACGCTGGCCACGAGCACGATGGTCTACACGCGCATGACCGATACGGCCGCGATCGCAACCTTCAGCCCGACCGGCCAGGGGCCGATGCGCAAGATTGTGATTTACTCGGTGGCGCCGAAGCGCGCGTTCCTGGTCGCATTCGGAGCGGCGCGCGGAGTGGTCGCGACTAGCTGGTCGCCACGCGGTCACTATCTCGCGATTGCCGACGGGGACGCGACCGGCGCCGCGCTGACGATTATTTCGCCTCCGCGCTAAGGCGATTTGTGATTTCACATTTCCTCGCCATCGGTGTTCTACACATACAAACCGAAGAAGGACGTGAGGGACATGGACACAGCGACGCAACGGCAAAAGGCAGAGGCATTTCGCGCGATGCACGACCGCTCCCGCATCCTCGTGCTTCCGAACGCGTGGGATGTGGCGAGCGCGAAAATTTTCGAGGCCGCCGGTTTTCGCGCGATCGCCACCACCAGCTCCGGCGTCGCGAACTCGCTTGGATATCCGGATGGCGAAGCGGTCTCGCGCGATGAGATGCTCGCGGTCATCACGCGAATCGCGCGCGCACTCAGAGTGCCGCTTAGCGCCGATATCGAATCAGGTTACGCGCCCGAGGTTGACGCTCTCAAGGCCACGATTCACGCAGTCATCGAGGCGAGCGCGGTCGGTATCAACGTCGAGGACGGGATGCATGACGGCTCGCATCAGCTTTTCCCGACTGAGGTCGCGGTTGCGCGCATCAAGGCTGCGCGCGGGGCGGCGGAATCCGCCGGGGTGCCGATCGTCATCAACGCTCGCACCGATGTTTTTCTGCACGCGATTGGCGAGAAGTCCTCGCGCTTCGAGCACACTGTCAGCCGCGCCAATGCGTACCTTGCGGGCGGCGCCGATTGCGTATTCGTTCCCGGACCGTCGGATGCTGCGCTCATTAGAAAACTCGCCGGCGCGATCAACGGCCCCATCAACGTCATGGTGCTGCCTGGAATGCCGAGTGCGCCGGAACTCGAAAAGCTGGGCGTTGCGCGCGTCAGCATGGGAGGCGGTCCTGCGCGCGCCGCGCTGACTACGGTGCGCCGCATCGCCGAGGAGCTACTCAGCAGCGGGACGTATTCGAAGTTCACCTCGCCCGACACCATCAGCCATATGGAGATGAATCAGCTCATCGCGCAGAAATAGTGAGCGCATCGCAACTAACCAGTCTCATCTGAAATGAGCTATTTTTTCCGGCCTGAGGAATACTCATGCAGGCCGGAGAAAAAATATGAGGCTGGAAAACAAGATCGCAATCATCACGGGCGCGGGATCGGGAATGGGCCGCGCCGCTTCGCTGCTGTTCGCGAAAGAGGGCGCGAAGATAGCCGCCATCGACATCAACGGAGAAGCCGCCGAGGAAACTGCCAAGCGGATCAAATCCGAGGGGGGCAACGCCTTCGGACTGCGCGCCGACGTTTCGAAATCCTCCGACACCACCGCCATGGTCGACGAGACGATCAAGCGCCTCGGCGTGCCGAACATCCTGTACAACAACGCCGGCATCGAGGGTGAAGGAAACTTCCTCGCGCAACTGAGCGAGGAAGGCTTCGACCGCGTCATCGCGATCAACCTGCGCGGCGTATGGCTCGGGATGAAGGCCGCGCTGCCGCACATGATCAAAAACGGCGGCGGCTCCATCATCAACACGGCCTCGATCGCCGGGCTGGTTGCGAATAAAGGTGCGGCCGCATACTGCGCATCGAAGGCGGGAGTGCTGGCGCTGACGCGCGTCGCCGCGATGGAGTACGGACGTTACAACATCCGCGTCAATGCGATTTGTCCCGGCGCGATCGATACTCCGATGGTCGAGCGTATCAACGCCGCCTCCGGCGCCAGTCCGAATAGCGGCGCGCGGACTTCATTCTTCGGCCGAGTCGGTAAGCCCGAGGAAATCGCGAAGACGGCGCTGTTCCTCGCCAGCGATGATTCGTCATTCGCGACCGGCGCGCCATTCATCATTGATGGCGGCTGGACGGTGAGCTGAAATGGACACATCGATCACTCGATTGAAGGATAAAGTCGCGATCGTCACCGGCTCTGCACAAGGCATCGGGCGCGCGATCGTCATGCGGTTGGCGAGCGAAGGCGCCAAGGTCGCGGTAGCCGATATCGACCTCGAAGGCGCGACCCGAACCGCCAATGAAATAAAAACCAGCGGCGGAAACGCCATCGCGGTGAAGCTCGATGTGACCCGCCTGCAAGACGCCATCGATGCCGCTGACCGCGTCGAGCGTGACCTCGGCCCGATCGAAATTCTGGTGAACAACGCGGGATGGGACGTGCTCGAGCCGTTCGTCGACAGCCAACCGGAAACCTGGGACAAGATCATCGCGATCAACTATCGAGGCGTGCTCAACTGCTGCAAGGCGGTCGCGCCGAGGATGCAGCAGCGCAAGCACGGCAAGATCGTTTCGATCTCATCGGATGCGGCGCGCGTAGGCTCAACCGGCGAGGCGGTTTACGCGGGATGCAAAGCCGCGATCATCGGATTCTCGAAAACCCTGGCGCGCGAGCTCGCGCGATACGGCATCAACGTGAACGTCGTATGCCCGGGGCCGACGCAGACCGCGCTGTTGAAAACCGCGATGGCAGGGCGCGAGGGCGTCCTCGATGCGATGGCTAAGGGAATTCCGTTTCGCCGCCTCGGCCAGCCGGAAGATCTCGCGGGTGCGGTCGCATTCTTCGCGTCCTCGGACGCCGACTATGCGACCGGCCAGGTGCTCAGCGTCAGCGGTGGTCTGACGATGGCGGGATGAAGGTGAACAATCTGTCATAAAAACGCGACATTTCGACTTCATAACCGACGGCGCGTCGATGATATTCTAAAGATTCGACATTCGGTGACCCTCGATCCCTTGGACTCTGCGCTTGGAGTAGGCAGAATCCGAAGGGGGCACGCCAAAGAGGGTCGAGTGAAAAAATCATCTGTAATGCCCGCGGCGAAACGCGCTGGAGGGCCGAAAGCCCAGATTCGCGCGCTGACGCCCGGCGCTCGCTACGATGCGAATATCGATCACATCCTGCGCGCGGCGGCCGAAGTGTTTGCCGAGCGGAGTTTCGGGCTCGCCTCGATTCGTGACATCGCGGCGCACGCGCGAATTTCGTTTCCGCGCATCTACTATTATCTGCGCAACAAGGAAGAACTCCTCTACCTGATTTCGAAGCGCGCGTTCGAACGGCTCTCGAGCCGCGCCGAGGAGCAGACTGCGAGCGTGCAGGATCCCGAGGAGAAGCTGCGACTCTTCATCAAGGCCCATATCGAGTTCGAGCTCGACAACGTCGCGGAGATGAAGGTGCTGATTCGCGAGGCCGGTTCGCTCTCGGGCCGCAACGCCACCCAGATTGCGCGGCTGATGCGCGAGTACTCGAACCTGTGCCGCAAGATTATCGAGGCGGTCGCGGCCAGGCATGGTGGTGCGATGGATCGCGAAACCTCGCGCATCCTGACCTCGCTACTGTTCGGCGCGATGAATTCGGTTTTCGGCTGGTACGAGCCCGCACGCGATCGCGACCAGCACGGCAAGATCGTCGACGAGGTCTACCATATGATCGTTGCGCCGCTCGCTGCGCGCGATTCGCAAAAGTCGTCGCCTGAGTCATAGCGCGTCGCGCGACATCGCCTTGCGCGGCATTACCGAAGCCCGAATAATGCCCGCGCATGCGTTTCATCCCGATACTTCTCGCCTGCGCCACCCTGGCCTCGACTTTTCTGGGTGGGATGGCGGCTGTTCGGTTTCGCGACCGGCTGCATTTTCTACTCGGCTTCAGTTCCGGCGCGGTCCTGGCGGTCGCGCTATTCGACATCCTGCCCGAGGTTTTCGCGCTCGGCGGACCATCCTACATGCCGATTGCGGCGATCGGCTTTTTGGCTTTTTTCGGACTCGAGCGCTACACCGCGTTGCATCGATCTCGCGAGCACCTGCATACCGAGAAGGAACACGAGACCGAGCTCGGCACGATGTCCGCCGCCGGGTTGGTCTTGCATAGCTTCCTCGACGGAGTCGCAATCGGCGTCGGCTTCCAGACCAGCACGCAAATCGGTCTACTGATCGCGCTGGGAATCATCGCGCATGATTTAAGCGACGGGCTCAACACCGTCACCGTTGTCCTTGCGCATGGCAACCCGCTCAAGCACGCGGTCAGATGGTTGATAATCGACATGATTGCGCCGGTGCTCGGCGCGTCGCTCACGGTATTCTTTCATCTCAATGTCGCGATGCTCCCATGGGTACTGGCATTCTTCGTGGGCTCGTTTCTATACATCGGAGCCTCGGATTTGCTGCCCGAGGCGCGTGAGCACGACTCGCCGTGGGTTGCCGTCGCGACGATTCTGGGGATGCTGTCGATTTACTTTTCGACCCTCCTGCTGCGTGGATTTTGATTTTCTCAGACCTCATGCGGCAATAGCGCCACCCCCTCTCTGCGGGACAAAAGGAAACAGGACAACTCCTTTGACGCTGACATTTTCACGCCGCCTTGCTAAGAAAACGCCATGGATATTCAAAAAGGCATCGGCCTGCTCAATGGACTTATCAAGCGCCTCGAACGCAACAGCCGGACCCTCAAGAGCCATCCGACCATCGACAAGATCGAGCGCGGCGAACTGAGCACCGAGCAGTTGCGGCATTGGGCGACCCAGCTCTACATCGGCAACAAGGGCCACAATGCGAATATCCTCGGGCTGATTTATGCGAAGTGCGATGACTTCGGCGCGCGCCGTGCGATTGTCGAGAACCTGCTCGAGGAGGAACTCGGCCGGCAATCGGGCGTAGGCAGATCGCATATGGAGCTGTACCTGGAATTCGGCGAGGCACTCGGCATCCCGCGCGAGCAACTCCTCGGTGCCCGGATGACGCCGGACGCCACTGCGATGGTGCATTGGATGTACTGGCTGGCGGATTCGAAGCCATGGTACGTCACGCTGGCGGGCATCAGCCTCGGCTCCGAGCTGTTCAATCCCGATGCGTATGTGCGGGTAGTGGATGGCTTACAAAAACATTACAAATTGTCGGATGACGGGGTGCGTTTTTTCACCGTGCACATCGAGGTCGACAAGGATCATGGCGATTCCAGCGCCGGATCGATTTTCCGGGCTATTCCGGAAAGCGCCGCAGCCGAAACGCTATGGGCGGTGGAGATGCATATCGAGTTCATGAGGCGTCTGTGGGCCGACATCAATGCGCCCGTCGCGTGACCTGAGGCGCCTTGCCGGGCATTTACACTAAGGCGCATCGAAACATCGATTGTCTGACTGCATTTTGCATGGTTCGGCTGAGAACAGGTCTGATTCCTGACTGAAAGCATCGCGGCCCTATACTTCGGTCCAGAATCCGACCAAACATTGAACTTTTTGCCATCCGGTCACGTCAAAGATAACAATCGTGGCTGGATCGACCAAACTGATGGTGGTGGACGACGACGCAGGTTCGCTCGCCGCCTTGGCTGATATCCTTTGGATGGAAGGATATAAGGTCGAGAGCATGTCAAACGGGCAGCAGGCGCTCGAGCATCTTCGCGCCGCAGACACGCCGCCTGCGCTCATCGTCCTCGATCTGTTCATGCCGGTGATGGACGGATGGCAATTTCTGGCCGAGCTGAAAACTGATCCAAAGCTTTCGCAGTTGCGCGTTCCGGTCATCGTCGTCACCGCGCTGAATGCGAAAGTCGACGCCGAGGCGATCATCCGCAAGCCCATCGACCTCGAACGGCTGTTGCACACCATCGGCGCCTTGCTCGAAAAGACGTCTCAATCATCCGGGCGATAGAACGCCGCCGATAGGCGAGGGCACTCTTCCGCGTCCGACGTAACTTCTTCTCAGATACCTGATTATTCGATATTCCGCACCAACGGATGCTGGGGGTACGTCGCCGCGAGCTTGACACGAAGTTGAGCCTCGAACTCATGTCGTGGCAGCGCCACGCCACCAGTCAAGGCTTTTACGGAGGAAACCAGGTCGCTGAAAACAACTTTCCGGGGATTGAGCGTCCATTTGGAGTTATCGCGGTCGTAACCGACCACGAACCACGCAATGTCGGCGTTTGAGAGATCCTCTTTGGTTTCCAGTCCAACGAGCGATCCAAAAAAAGCTTCGTCGATAACAACCGCCATCTTCTTTCCCCACCGACTAATGTCCGGAACCTTCGTCTCCAGCTGAGGTAGGAGCCGCTTGGGGCCGGAACTCCGCCAATCTGGTCCGGAGGTGGCGATCGGCGTATATCATCCATGCGAGTATGAGGCAGCCCATAAGGACGGCGATTTCGATCTGCTCATCCCGCATCGCTAACACGCCGGCATCGCGGAAAAAGCCGATCTATATAGCAGGCAACCTCAATGCGATTCGGGCGCGCTGATACTATCTCCGCGGACCGATTCGACAGGCAAGGTCAGAACTTTACCAGAAGGAGTTAGCGAGTGAATCACAAGATACAGTACGGCGAGCATCCTACCAACTTCCGGGGACCCAACAGACGCTGCGCTTCATCTGGTCTTGAAATCGCTGGTGGCGATGAGACCACGCTATTAAGGCCTATCACTAGCAAGGGCAAGGCAGGTCCAGGCTTTATCGAGATTCCTAACGAGAAAGCACGCGCGATAGCCTACGCGCTTCTAGCTGTAGCCCGCAAACATCAATCGCAAGAGGCGAAAGAAAACGGCGTCACGCCAAAGTCCTATAACGATAGTCCCTACGAACATCATAGCGGCTATGACGGGTGCTGCGGGGACTGCCCCGCGTGCGAATGGGAACGGGAGAATCGATGTGAAGAATACGAGGAGGGTTAGGGCTGATGGAGCTGTGAGCATTTGCCGTAGCACGACGGCGGCATCGTTTCTGTCGAGGCCGATGATCATCTTGAACTTACAAGTGACCAATGATGGTCGGAAAGTTGAATCAGTCCCTCGGCCTTGAGTCGTTGCTGTTCACGGCGAAGTTCGTGCTGCCATTCCATATCACTCTGTGAATGTCTATGCGCACACATCGGGCCGTTGCAATCTCCCGGCTGACGCCGTCGAGCAGCGGCATATAGCTCTTCGGTAGTCTTCGTACCGGTCTCTAGTTCATCCAGGATTAGTCGTCTGAACATTTGAGCTTCATTGGTCGGGCCGCATCGGGGAAGCGCCTGCCGGCAATCCATTGAGTTTGTCGGCCACACATCCGATATAACCGAACTTTCTGATCGGACGAACGTTGTCTTGGCTGCCGAACTTATAATCAGACAGCAATTCAGCGAGACTACATATTCTTATTCGAAGCTGGTCGCCGACTCTACTGCAGCGATTGGTGCATCGCGTTGACGAGTTGCTAATCGGAAGGGACTTGTCTTGGCTGGCGAGTTTGTAGCGGTATGCGGAGGGAGGAGCTTGAAACGTGGAGCAGTATTAGACGGTGCGAGTGACTATGGCTTGGCGTCGGCGGGCATCCGCGCCATGAAGCCGACATGGCGACCGATCATCTTCCATCCATCGTGCTCGCGCTTCCACGCGTTCATGTAGTTACAAACGAAGATGTCTGGTGGAGATGGTTCCTTGCCGGTGGGGTCGTCTTTGACGGTGAAGCTTTCGTTGCCGGTCGCGAGCGCGACGTCTCCGATCACCGCCAGCTTGGAAATTCGGCGCTCGAAGGTCTTCAGGCGTATTCGGCCCGCGCGAAACAGCGTCAGCGCCTGACTCTTGTTGAGGACCAGATTTGCGGTGCTGCTGACGACGAGGCTCTCCGACCACAACTCGTCGAGCACTTCGACATTGTTTCCGAGGGTAGCAAGGGCCTCGCGTTCCTCTACCTCGGCAACTTCATCCGGCGGAACCAATAACTCTGCCTTCGCCATGATGCGGCCCCCCATCGCGTCGAGTCCTTGAGGTTAGCTCCGCGCCATCCACATGCATAGGGGCGGGTTTAGTTTGGAATGATTGATGCTCAACTAGATTCCGGTAACCGATGCTAATGCAGAACGTCAAGGGAAGCGTGGGGTTTTAGCAGTGAGCGCCATTTCAGTTAACTCATCGAGGTCGCGGGCATCCCAAAAGAGGGTGCGCGGATGGTCGAAGACGTTGACGCTCGCGCTTTCCAGCGTCCTCGCAGCATGCATCTGCGTGCTGCCGATAGAAACCGCATGCGCAGACCAGGTTCTGGAGTTGCCTACCGCGACCCGGCCCGCGCCCATTCGCGCTGCCTATGCCGATACGGTCAGCGCGCCGAAACCTCCACCTCCGCGAAGGCAGACAGCACCGATGCCGTCGGGACTCGGCTCTATCGACGATTACCAGAGACAGGACTCCTCCGAGATGCGGCGCGCGTCGGTGTCGCCAGCCTTCGCATCACCCGGCTTTGCTTCGCCGGGCTTCGCGTCACCTGCGGCGATTATGGGTATGCCCTCGAACGGTCCTAGCGATCGCAACGGCAATCGCGCCGCGCTGGTGAACGATGTCGTCCTCGGCGCGCTGGTAATCGGTCTATTCGCACTACAAGCGAACGCCGCACATCAGCGCCGTCATCGATAACAATCAGCCAGTTCCGGCTCGCCATTGGCCGAAAATTCATCGTCACGGTCGAAAATCCGGATGTAATTTTTGCATCCTAATGGGTGTAAGTTTTACAACCTGGTATTTCGCTGTATGTGCTGAAACTGCACTGCTCGCCAGCGTCTAATTCTAGTGCGCCGAATGTTCGGCAGAGAATTTGCTCTCTCCCATATCCATGACTTCGATGCACACGAGTTCGGTGCCCATGACTGCTTCAAGACAGGAGAACAATGCGATGTCTACTCGAGTCGCCACATATGCCGCAGTTGTCGCTTATGGCCTGGTTTTCACCTGGGTCATGATGTCCTTATTCCTGCCCACCGTTCTGGCGAATGCAGGTTGGTGATAAGTAAAATGTTTGCAGTCAATCTGATTTTCGTTTGGCTCTGCGCGCGCGAGTTGTTCCATCCGCGAACGATCGCGCGTTGGATGGAGACCTCGACCTCACTGAAACTGATTCGCATACCGGTTCGAAAGATTCGGCTTCTGTAACGCGCGATTGCACGCCGCCTCGCTAAAATAACCCATCACAAACGTCTCTCTCTCCCTTACACGCCTGAAAGCTAGTCCGGCGCGCCAGCTTTCGGGCGTGGCATTTCAAATCGCGGATCGTTCGGCGGAACATATTTGAAGATCTCCCGCGCCATGCAATAATCGTCGCTCGCGCACCCCTAAAATTCCCCCGGGAGGGGTGATCCAGGTGAAGCTTCGGATCGACGATATTACCGCCGAAGCGAAGGAACTTTCCTTCGCCGAGCCGGAGGCCGAGATTAACCGCATTCTCGAAAAAGCACCGCTCATCGAGTTCAGAGTTGAGGAACCGATTGGGGTGAAGGTGTCGTATTATCGCGCCGGCACCGAGCTTTTTTTCGAGGGCGGCCTGCATGCCTCCACCACCGCCATTTGCGCGCGATGCGCGGAGGAATTCGCCGCCCCGAGCGATCGCGACTTCCGCTTCGTCCTCGCACCCAAAGCGGTCGGCTTCGACGCGGAAGAAGACCTGCGCGACGAGGACCTGGAATTCTCGCTCTACGACGGCGACCAAATCGATTTGTCGCCGCTCATTCGTGAGCAATTCCTGCTTTCCTTGCCGACGCGCCCCCTGTGCCAGGAGGACTGCCGCGGGTTGTGCCCGAAGTGCGGCATCAACCTCAATCACACACAGTGCGACTGCACGCTGGAGGTCGGACACCCGGGCCTCGCGGCGCTGCGCAACCTTAAGGTTGGCCGCTCGTCTTAATTGTCATACAACTGAGGCGAAATATCGTCATAATTATTAAGGGAACTATTTCGGGAACATTTAGATGCAAGCACCAAAACGCCGTACCTCACATTCGAAGAAAAACATGCGCCGGGCGCATGACGCATTGAAGCCGCTAAACCCCTCCAATTGCGCGCAATGCGGCGAGCCTGTGTTGCCCCATCGCGTATGCCGTCATTGCGGCACTTATCGGGGCCGTCAGCTCTCGGAAGCGACCGAGTAGACCTCAGGAGTAGAAGCATTGAGAATCGCGCTCGACGCGATGGGGGGTGATCTCGCCCCCAAGGCTGCCGTGGAAGGAGCGGTCGCGGCGGCGCGCGATTTCGGCCTCGAAATTGTTCTGGTCGGTCTCAAAGACATCGTCGAGAACGAACTCGCGAAGCATGAGACTGCGGGCCTCGCGATTCGAATTGAGCATGCGTCTGAAGTCGTCGCGATGGACGATTCGCCACTAGAATCCGTCCTCACCAAGCCGCATTCGTCGATTCACCTCGGGATGGAGTTGGTCAAGCGTGGCGATGTCGATGGCTTTGTCAGCGCCGGCAACTCGGGTGCGATGATGGCCGCTGCGATGGCGATTCTCGGCAACCTCGCGCATGTCGATCGTCCCGCTATCGCGTCGCTGATTCCCGCGACCGGCAACCTCACGCTGCTGATCGATGCAGGCGCCAACACCGATGTGAAGCCGATTCATCTCGCGCAATTCGCTGTGATGGGCAGCGTATATTCGCGCCGGGTACGCAATATTGCGCGGCCTCGCGTCGGCATCCTTTCCAACGGCGAGGAAGCCTCCAAAGGCACCGACGTCACGCGCGGCGCCGCCGAGATGCTCAATCATATGGCGGCGCACGTGAACTACATCGGCTATGTCGAAGGCCGCGATATCAATCGCGGCAAGGCCGACGTAGTGGTGACCGACGGCTTTACCGGCAACGTCGCGCTCAAAACGATGGAGGGGTTTTCGGCGTTCCTCCTCGGCCATCTGCGCGAAATGTTTACCGCAAGCTGGCGCGGCAGAATGGCGTACTTGCTCATCCGCAAAGCGCTCGGCGCGATGCGCGAAAATCTCGATCCGCATGAGTATGGCGGCGCGCCGCTGCTGGGCGTCAACGGCGTCGCGATCATCGCACACGGATCGTCCAACGCGCGCGCGATTCGAAATGCGATTCGAGCGGCTTCGAATGAAGCGCTGGTACATCAGGTGAATGCCGAGATCGTCGACATCCTCACGAAGAACGAAATCGCGCTCGGAGCCAAGCCTCAAGGAAAAGGCATTCGCGGCATCTTCGCCAAGATGCGCGATCGTCTGTCGCGTTCGAAAGAGGCCGAGGAGCGCGAGCGTCGCATCAACTCATCGTCATCCACGGTGCCCGGCGCGGTTATGCACGATGACATCCTCCCCGGCGAGGAACGCGTTAAGAAGGAAGCCGCTGAGCAGCCCCGGAAGGAGGCGATGAAGATAGAATCGCCTCCGGCCGTCGAGCCTCAGGTGACGACCGTTCTGAATGGTGCGAAATCGACCGGTGAGCTTCATCTTCAAAATGGTGAAAAGACTTCGGCGGAAAAACCTGCGCACGATGTTGACGATAAAAATCCGCACAAAGAACCGCATTCGTGAAGACTTGGATTGAAAGAACAAACCCACCAACGCCGGTATTTCAGAAGCACAAACGCGAAAACAAACCCACTTGGTGGCGGCTCCGAAGCAACATTGAAGTGCAAAAACAAAGGTACGTATCCCTTGGAGGGCAGTTAAATGCCCTCGCCTTATGCTACGCTCATTCCATCTTGGCGTCCGCAACGGCGGGCGTGTGGGGAAAGGTGGAAATACAAAGTGGCGATCACTGAGCAATATCTGCGCGCCGTCGCATTTCTCTGCATCGAGTTTCGGGGACAGCGGATTCCAAGCGGAACGGCATTTTTCGTGAGTGTTGGCGACGGCACTTATGACCAAGAGAACGAGACATGGACATCTGGCGAGATTTTCACCTACGCGGTGACGGCGCGGCACTGTATCGAGGATAACATCGGCGACCCCCCGATCTATTTGAGGATCAACGACGACAACGGCACTTTCAAAGACAAAGAAACGCACAAGGGCGACTGGCTCATCCATCCTTCGGCAGACGTAGCGGCTCTGTTGATGTCCGATTTTCCACCTAGTGGAATGGTCGAATCCCTAGCGCTGCCGCTGTTTGTGTCGGGAGACTATAAATGCCGACGTGACTTTCAAGAGTTTTTCACCCGCCTGAATGTGAAAGATGCTGCGCTGAAGACACAAGCTTTCGAGCAGTCAGATGGAATAGAAATTGAGTTAGGCGATGACCTGTTCTTTCCGGGGCTATTCTATCAATCGGCGGGTAAGCAGCAGAATCTTCCTATTGTTAGATTCGGGCATATCGCGCGGATGCCCCGCGAGGAAATCACTCTTAGCTCCAAGGCGCGCGGGGATTTTCCTGCTCGCGCTTATCTCGCGGAAATCCATTCATGGAGGGGTCACAGTGGCTCGCCTGCATTCTGGCATAAAGAGTTAAACGTACCCGAACGATTCTGGTTGCGAGGGCTTTTAGGTTTGGTCTCCGCGCATTTCGATCTTGCTCGGGCGAGTAGAAAGAGCGCAAAAGGTAGAGCGCGAGTTGTAACGAATGAGGCTGAGATTAAGCTCAATTCAGGCATTGCCGTAGTGACGCCCGCAGAGAACATCAAGGAGTTGCTTATGAGCCCGAAAGCAGTGCGCGACCGTGAACAGGGAAAATCAAATAGAGAAAAACGCGGACACGTCGCGGTTGTGGACTTTGCTTCACCGGAATCTGACAGCCAAGTGACGCATGCACCGAAGCGAAAAGATCGTATAGCGATCCCAATCCCTACTCGGTCTCAGTTTGAGAGCGACCTAGCCAAGGCGATGCGGCGGAAGAAAGGTTAGACCCATCGTGTCACGCTCGTTAGGCTATCTCTGGATTGCGACAGGTATTATTGCTGTCGCTGCTCTAGCATTCTCGATCATCGGAGAAGGAGCATCCCTAGGCCGATCTATTGCGGTGTTTTGTTTCTTGCTCGGTGCATCGGTGCTTTATTTCTTGCCCGCTATCATCGCCATGAATCGCGGTCATCACAATGTACGGGCCATATTCGCTCTCGATTTGTTGGCAGCTTGGAGCATCATCGGATGGATTATTGCGCTCGTGTGGGCATACACCGCAGTGCAGCCCATGGGAAGGAACAAGTGACAATACACAATCGTTTTTGTCCCGAAGTGTCCGACATTGTGGCGGTGCAAATAGGGTGCAAGCACTGCCACGCGACGATTTCATATCCGCCAGACGGTTGGAAATCGACAACTTTGGGCAAATGTCCTAACTGCTCGGTAACACTAGTAAGTCCTCTGCCCGATGCCAAAGAAGTGATGGCTCTTGGCGAACTATCTAATGCGCTGAAGATACTCCGAAGCTCCAGCGATCTGGAGTTCACGTTACGGTTGGAGTTCGAGCGGCCAGACCGATGATCCTAGCCTACCTTATTGAGTCTCTGACCTTTTTGTATTCGGCCCATGAAGTGGTGGAACATCGGGCTTTGGCGTCCGCGCCGATTGAAGCGGAAAGCATACTCATTCAAGTACATTTGCAAGTACTTGTGGCTGACGTTGCGATAGACGCCGCGAATCCCGTTCTTGGTCAGACTCCAAAAGCCTTCAATCGTGTTCGTATGGGCATCCCCGTCAACGTAGACGCGAGCGGTATGGTTAACGCGTTTGTGTTGATAGCCCATGCTCGGCAGCGCGCTGTACTGGTCGGCCTCGTCCGTGAACACCATCGACTCTGGCAACACTCGCGAGCGCACCTGCTCAAGCAGAGTGGGGTATTTACCATCGGGCACGACGCGCGCCACGACGCGACCGCCACGCTCTACAGCGCCCCACACGACGGTTTTGCCAGCGGGACCGCTCTTCTGGTTTGGTTTCTTGATCGCATGTTTGTTCTTTGCCTTTCCGCCGTAAAAGCTCTCGTCGATTTCGACGTTGCCAGACAGATCGTTCGGTTCCTCTTCCAGCATCTTGCGGATGAGATGGAACATGCGCCACGCAGTTTTATAGGTGACGCCGATCTCGCGCCCAATCTGTTTTGCGCTGATTCCGCATCGCGTCGCGGACATGAGGTAGATCGCGTAGAACCAGAGTTTCAGGGAAGTAGCAGAATCCTCAAAGATCGTCCCTTTCATCGGATGCTCATGGTGTCCGCAATTCTGGCAAGCATAAGACGGGCGCTTCGCCTCGCGATGATGCTTCGTGACGGCTTTGCAGGTCGGGCAATAGATGCCGTTCGGGTACAGGCTCTGGATAAGCGATTCGAGGCACGCCGCATCATCAGGATACTGCCGCTCAAATTCCATCAGCGAGTAGGGGCTGTCGGACGAATCACATCGGACGGGGTTGTTTCGATAAGCCTTGCTCATACTCAGAAGCGTAGCAAATGGCAGTACTGCCGTCAAGGGGATACGTACCAAAACAAACCCATTAAAGGCCCCAATTCCCTCACGAATCCATGAAACTAGCCTTCCTTTTTCCGGGCCAAGGCGCCCAGCGAGTTGGCATGGGCGCCGAACTTGTTCAGAATTTTCCAGTCGCCGGAAAGATCTTCCAAGAGGCGGATGACGCCCTCGGCTTCCCGCTCTCGAAGCTATGTTTCGAGGGTCCCGAGGATAACCTACGCCTCACTATGAACACCCAGCCAGCAATGGTCACCGTTGCGATTGCGGCGATGCGCGTTTTCGAGGCTGAATGTGACATCGCTCCAATAGTTGCCGCTGGGCATAGTTTAGGTGAATATAGCGCTCTTGTGGCTGCTGGAGGGCTCACGCTCGCCGATGCCATCCGCGCTGTGCGCGAGCGCGGCCGCCTGATGCAGGAGGCGTGTCCGCCGGGGCAGGGTGCGATGGCCGCTCTCATCGGCCTCGAACCCGATGCCGTCAATGAAATCTGCGCGACGGTTTCCGAGGGTGGCCAAATCGCCGTTCCTGCCAATCTGAATGCGCCCGGCCAAATCGTCATCGCCGGTAATGCCGATGCGGTGCGGCGCGCCATCGATATCGCCAAGGAGCGCGGCGCGACGATGTCGGTGGAGCTAAAAGTCAGCGCGCCCTTTCATTGCCCGCTGATGAAGCCGGCGCAGGACGGCATGACGGCGATTCTTCGCGGCCTTAAGATCTCGCCACTGAAGTTTCCCGTCATCGCCAATGTCACCGCCGCGCCCAACAGTGATCCCGCCAAGGTCGCGGATCTTCTCATCGAGCAAATCACATCGCCGGTGCGCTGGATCGAATCGATGGAGCAACTCGGCAAGCTCGGCGTGACCGACGCAATCGAATTCGGATGCGGTAAGGTTCTGATGGGAATGATGCGCCGCATCAACAAGAGCATTCGCGTCCGCCCGCTCGAGGACATGGCGTCGCTGAAAGCGGTTGGCGAAGCTTTCGCGCAAAGTAATAGCCGATAAAAGCTGAACCGCCGTCGCCCTCGCGACCAACGCGACGCGCGCCAACTTGCCTATCCTGCATCAACTCCATATGCTCCCCCCAATCGACATTGCATTTACTGGCGATTGGACCTGAGTCGCCGAGGAGGAATCGCAACCCCGATGGCTGACAACATCGAAACGAAAGTGCGCGAGAAAATCGCCGAGCAGCTCGGCGTCGCTGCCGACGAAGTCAAACCCGAGTCCTCGTTCATCGAAGACCTCGGCGCCGACTCGCTCGATATCGTCGAACTGGTAATGGCGCTCGAAGAAGAATTCAACATCGAGATCTCCGACGAAGACGCCGAGAAGATTCGCACCGTCAAAGACGTGGTGGGTTACATACAGGCCCACAAGAGCTGATCCGTCGCGACTGCGCCACTTCAAAACTACCGCACTTTCGGACGGCGGCGCGCGTCCATTATTCTTGGTTCGCTGAATTGGCAGGCTTAGAGGGGATGGGGCTATGGATGTGGAAGGCTGCGCCAGGTTCTGATCATGCGGTGTCCGTTCTGCCGACATAAGGGTAACCGCGTTGTCGATTCCAGGATGTCGGGCGACGGCGCCACCATCCGCAGACGCCGCGTTTGTTCCGCGTGCAAGAAACGCTTCACCACTTACGAGCGCGTCGAAGAAGCGGCGCCGATGGTGGTGAAAAAAGACGGCCGCCGCGAGCCGTTCGATCGCGCGAAAATCATCGCCGGCATCAAGCGCGCATGCGAGAAGCGTCCGGTCTCGATGGAAACTATCGAGTCGATTGCCGACCGCGTCGAGTCATCGGCGTTGGAGCGCGGCGAGCGCGAGGTCGCGAGCACCTTCATCGGCACCGCGCTGATGAGCGAGCTGCATGAAATCGATCAAGTGGCATATGTGCGTTTCGCATCAGTCTATCGATCGTTCAAAGACATCGACGAATTCATGCATGAGCTGGAGGATCTGATTCGTCTGCGCAAGCAGGCGCCGGCGCGCCCGGGGACGTCGCACGCGCGCGAAAAAAAGGGCGAGGCATCGTACGAACTGAAGCCTTCGAAGGAATGAGGGAATCCGGACACAGGCTAAAGCCTGTGTCTTCCGTGCGAGACACCCAAACTCATGACTACCTCCAGCCCCGACCTCGAACGCGACTCGCGCCTGATGGAGGAAGCCATCACGCTCGCCGAAGCCGCCCTTGGATTCACTTCACCCAACCCCGCCGTCGGATGCGTCATCGTCGCGGGCGGCAAAATCATCGCCCGCGGCGCCACCGCATCTGGAGGCCGTCCGCATGCCGAGGCGGTCGCGCTCGCGAAAGCCGGCGCGCGGGCCCGCGGCGCGACCGCATACGTATCGCTAGAACCATGCGCGCATTCCGGCGTCACACCACCTTGCGCGAATGCACTGGTGGACGCCGACATCAAGCGCGTCGTCATCGGATGCGGCGATCCATTTCCCAAGGTGCGCGGCAAAGGAATCGCCATCCTGAAGAAGGCGGGCGTCGCGGTGACGGTCGGCGTGATGGAAGACGAATGCCGCCTCATCAACGAAGGCTTCTTCACGCGCGTCGAGAAGGGCCGCCCGATGGTTACGCTCAAGCTCGCGATGACGCTCGACGGGCGCATTGCGACCTCGAGCGGCGACTCGCAATGGATCAGCGGCGAGGAATCGCGCGCACTCGTCCATCGATGGCGCCGCTACAGCGATGCAGTGATGGTCGGCGCCGGAACCGTGATCGCTGACAACCCGCGCCTCACTTGCCGCGATGAGGGCGGACGCGATCCATATCGCGTCATCGTCGATGCGAAACTGCGCTGCGACCCGCGCTCGCGCGTCTTTACCAAGCGCTCGACGGCATCGACGATCCTGGCGACGACTTCATCGAATTACAAAAAGGCGCACGAGCGTTACGGGTCCAGCAACACCGAAGTCCTCACCGCGAAAACCATCCGAGATGAAATCGCACTGGCACCGCTACTTCACGAATTCGGTCGGCGCGGATGGAATCGCGTGATGCTCGAAGGCGGCGCGCACCTGGCAGCCTCTGCATTGCGGCAGAAGGTGGTAGATCGGATTGCATTGTTTGTAGCGCCGAAGATTCTTGGTGGCGGCCTGTCAGCGATCGAAGGGCTGGGCTTCCTGAAGATGAAGGACTCGATAAGCCTCGACGATCTGGAGGTCTGGCAGATCGGCAATGACCTCCTGATCGAAGCGCGCGTCGCGTCCTAGCCTGCTCAAGCGAACTTGTACATATTCCTTCAAGGGAATATGTTTGGAATGCTCCTTCCATGGCATGGGAAGTCGAGTACACCGACGAGTTCGCTCAATGGTGGGATACTCTTAGCGAGCGTGAACAGACCGCGGTTGACAGTTGCGTCAGGCAGTTGGAAGACCTCGGTCCTGTTCTCCCTTTTCCTCATTCGAGCGACGTGAGGGGGTTCCGTCATGGCGTAATGCGCGAGCTTCGCGTCCGCAGCGGCGGCACACCCATCAGAGTTTTCTATGCCTTCGACGAGAAGAGAACCGCCTTGCTCCTAATCGGCGGCCGGAAAGGTAGCAACAACCGATTCTATGACCAAATGGTGCACGTCGCGGATCGTTTGTTTGACGAACACTTGGCTGAATTGAGAGCGGCGCACCAAAAGGAGACTACTCATGACAGGACATCATCCGTTCGCGGAACTTCGAGCGAGGATGTCACCGGAGGCAAGGGCCCTCGCGGAACAAAAAGCTAAAGAGCTTCGACAGGATATCGACCTCGCGACGTTGCGGCAGGCGCTGAAACTTTCGCAACAGCAGCTCGCGAAAAAAATGCGCGTCAATCAGCCCGAGGTTGCCAAGATCGAGAAGCGTGCCGATATGTTGCTCAGCACACTGGGCGCGGTGCTTCGCGCGATGGGCGCCGAGCTGAAGATCGTCGCGAGCTTCCCCGATCATGACATCCATATTCAAAGTCTCGGCAAACTCGCCCACGGAAAGAGGAATGGCCGCACCGCGCCGAAGCGAGGCAGTCGCCGCATCAGCCGCGTGAATCACAAATCTCATGCGGCCGGTTAAATTCAAATCCTGGTGATGAGGTCGCTCTCGCTCCGCGCTCACACATCACATTCAAGGTGAATGTCTTCGGGCTCCAGCTCGAATAGCTCCGGGTCGGGCTCGCCGGCGACTGCACAACCTAACCGCATGTAGAAGTTAATCGTGTTCTCGGAGGGTGTGGCGGAAATGTATAGCCGCTTCGCTCCTCTTTCCTTCGCTGTTGCCTTGGCGAGTTCAAATAGCCGCGTCCCCAAGCCGGTATTTCGGTATTTATTGCTTACGTGAAGAAACTTGATTTGGAGTTGATCATTGCTCTTACCCATAAGCTTGTTTTCCAGGACAACCGCGCCGATGAGATCCGTACGGTCGAATGCGCCATGGAACCATCCTCCGCGGTCGAAGCAGTCAAGCAGGATGGGCGTGTATTTCTCTGCTTCACCTGGTGGCCAGCCGGAGACATCGTGATGTTCTGGTCCGAGGATCAAGGCGCCGTGCTCAAAACGATAGACGTTGTCGATCACTTCGCTTCGGTCGATCTTCCAGACTTGGCCGATTTCCTCCCGTAACAGATTCCTGCTGGTTGTCACCGATGACCTCCTAAAGTACGTCCAACCGCAATCACGCTGCCTGATACAGCGGAAGAGGGGAATGCTGGTTAGATTGAAAATGCGGTGATATCATCGCGCGACTGGAGAATGCGTTAATGCCCGGTTCCTCATTCGACGAAGTCTTCGCCCGCCTGCGCGAAGGCAAAATGGTCGTCATGGTGCCCGAAGAATCCGAGGCCGCCGAGGGCGACCTCGTGATGGCCGCGGAATTCGTTACCCCCGAGCACGTCAATTTCATGGCGCGCGAGGCGCGCGGGATCGTCTCTATCGCCATCCCCGAAAAGCGGATGCGCGAGCTCGGCATCCCGCTCTCGCAAACCAGCGAGACCGGTTTCGTCACCGAGCAGGCGGGCGCGCTGGTCGAGGCGCGCGAGGGCGTCACTACCGGAATCTCGGCGGCCGATCGCGCGCGCACCATCGGGGTAATCGGAAATCCTAAATCCACCACTGCCGATATCGTCATGCCAGGGCATGTCCTGCCTCTGATGGCGCTGACTGGCGGCGTCATGATGCGGCTCGGGCGCGCCGAGGGCGCGGTCGACCTGATGAAGTGCGCCTCGATGCGTCCAGCGGCTGCTCTGTGCGCGATCCTCGATGACAACGGCGAGATGGCGACGCTGCCCGCGCTGCGCAAATTTGCCGAGAAGCATGAGCTACCCATTGTTTTCATCCGCGACCTCATCTCGCATCGCCTGACCAACGAGGTGCTGGTGCAGCGCGTTTCGAGCGTGCCGTTCACGATCGAGAACGGCGATTTTCAGGGCGTCATCTTCAGGAACATTGTCGATGGCCGCGAACATCTCGCATTGGTGAAAGGCAACGTCGGCGGAGGACGGCCGGCATTGGTGCGGCTGCATTCGGAATGCCTCACCGGCGATGTGTTCGAGTCCGCGCGATGCGACTGCGGCGAACAACTGGCGGAGTCGGTCGAGCGGATCCTCGCGTCAGAAGCGGGCGTCATCATCTACCTGCATCAGGAGGGGCGCGGAATCGGGCTCGGCAACAAGATTCGCGCATACGCGTTGCAGGATGGCGGGCTGGACACCGTCGAGGCGAACCTGCAGTTGGGCTTCGAGGAGGACCTGCGCGATTACGGCATCGGCGCGCAGATCGTGCGCGACCTCGGCATCGGCGAGGTGCGGCTGCTCACTAACAATCCGCATAAGATCGATAGCCTCAGGCGCTATGGCGTGAACGTGACGCGCGTGCCGCTTGAGGTCGAACCGCACAAGGGCAACATCGGATACCTGCGCACCAAGAAGGAAAAACTGGGCCATCTCTTCTCGGACCTCAAACTGATAACATAGATGACCGGTTTTTATGGGAAGTAGGCACATGGGCCGCGAGCTCGCGCTCAAGGCTCTTTATCGAATCGATATATGCGGCGGCGCCTCGAGTGATGACCTCGCGGCGCTGTTCGAGACTGCGCCGACCGACAGCCAGATGCGCGTGTTCGCCAATGCGCTTATCGATGGGGTGCGCAAGGACGAGCGCGACCTCGACAAGCAGATCGCCGACGCGCTGGAGCATTGGTCGGTGAAGCGCCTGTCGCGTATCGACCACAACATCCTGCGCATCGCCGTGTTTGAGATGCTGCACATGGCCGATGTGCCCACGCGCGTCACCATCGATGAGGCAATCGAGCTCGCGAAGACTTACGGCGACGAAGGCTCCGGGCGCTTCGTCAATGGCGTCCTCGACCGTATCGCCGAGGTGAACAAACTTAAAGGAAAAGGTGAGGACCGCCCGCCCGCGCAGCATGATTAGGCGCCCAGTTAGAGACGCCATCATGCTGGCTGCGATGCTCCTAATCTCGGCATGCGGCTATACCTTCGGAGCTTCGGGCACCAACCTGCCGCCCAGCGCGCAGACCATCTACATTTCTCGCTTCGTCAACAATACGCGTCAGACCGGCTTCAACGATGAGTTCATGGTCTACTTGAAGGATGAGGTTGCGAGTCACAAACGCCTCACTATAGTTGATAGCCCGTCGGACGCGGACCTTGTTCTGTCGGGACAGCTTACGCAGTCGCTTGCCCTCCCCAGCGCATTCAACGCGGTGCTCGAGCCGACGCAGTATGCTGAGACGCTGGTAGTGCGCGCATGGCTTCGCGACCGTCGCACTCACAAGCTTCTATGGAGCACCAACGGGATGGCCGATACGGAGAACTACGCGACGGTCGCGCAGAACGTCGTCAATACTACGCCGACATTCCTGCAGCAGAATCTGCGCTCCGCCGATATCGCGCGAATGAGCGACATCCAGACCGCGGAGACTCAGGAGCGCGCCTCGCGCACCCAGATGATGGCCGGCCTCGCCGCGCATATGTATGACTCGATGGCGACCGGGTTCTAGCGCGCGCCTAGAGTAGCCGAAGAGTAGGAGGAGGGGGCAGATGCCGGCCGAGAACGCGCTCGGATTCCTACGCATCGTTGAAACCGCCAAGGCGCTGCCCGCCGCGATCCTCATCGCGGGGCCGCAGGCGTTTCTGCGCGAATACCTCGTCGATGCGATCGCGCGCCGCCTGATTCGCGAGGGCCTCCAGTATCGCACCTTCCAGATTGCCAATGCCTCGGACTTCGCGTCGGTGGTCGAGGAACTTCGCGCGCCCGACCTCTTCGCGCCCAAGCGGATGCTGGTTTGCCGTGTGATGCGCTCATTTCGCGATCGCGGCGGCGACGAAAGCGCATCGGCCGATGACGCATCCGAGAAGGAAACGCGCGGCGGTGATGCCGGCCTCATCGGCGCGGTTACCGACGCGCGCCCGCCCAACCATCTCGTGATCGTGTATGACAAGGATGCCGCGCCCGCGAAGATTCGGCGCGCCGCCGAGAATGCCGGCATCCTGGTGAACTGCCTGCGCCCCTTCGACAATCAGCTTCCGCAGTATGCGCAAAGTTTCGCGCGCGGCTTCGACCTGAAGCTTTCGCAGAGCGCCGCCGAATTGCTAATCGCGCGCCACGGCGGCGACCTCGCGGCGATTGCGAATGCGCTCGGCAAGCTGGCGATTCATCTGGAGAAGGGCGCGGCGATCGAGGCTGCGGATCTCTCGGAGCAAGGCCCCTCGAAGCTTCCCGAGCCATTCGAAATCGCCGAGAGTCTGTCTGCGGGGGAGACGACGGCGACCCTCGCGCGACTTACCCGCGCACTCGCCGGTGGACGCGACCCGTTCGAGATCCTCGCGGTCGAGTTTATTCCGGTGATGCGCCGCATGATGTTGGCGGCCTCGATGCTCGCGGCGCGCAAGAGCACCTACGACATCGCGGGTGCGCTCGGCTTTGGGCCGAGCAGCGCGCTGGCGACGCGCGCGATCGACGGCGCGAAGCGGTTCGGCCTTGCACGGCTTTCGCGTGCGTACCATCGCGCGAGCGAACTGGACGTGGATTTCAAGAATGGCGAGATCAAGGATCGCGCCGAGGCGCTATCGGCATTGGTCCTCGATCTGATGTCGCCGTAATCGAAAACGAAAACCGCGCTACTAGAGTTGTCCACCAACCTTATGCCCTCTCCTGAAGGCCTGAAGGGAGAAGGCGCGCTACTGCGCCGGGTGAGGTCGACTGGCGCGAGATAACTTCGGACTCTACGCCTGTTGAGATTTCGGCGCGTGCGTCTTATGGAACTGCGCTGACAGCCGTCCGATCTTTCGGCTCGCCGTTTTGCGATGCACCTTGCCCTTGCTGGCGGCCTTATCGAGCGCGGTGATGGCGGCGCGCAGTTTTTCCTGCGCCGCGGCGGCATCGGTGGCTACGATCGCTTCGGATGCGGTTTTGACCGCGGTGCGGACCTGGGTCCGGGCTGCGCGGTTATGTTCACGGCGCTTGAGGTTCTGCCTCTGGCGCTTCTCTGCTGACGGATGAACGGGAATATGCGGCATAATCCATCTTAGCTAACAGCCTCGATGCGTCGGGTCAATATCATGCGCGTCTGAGTAGTGGGCATGACTCAGATTTTTCGACAATGCGTAATGGTCAGCAGCGTGTCGCAACGGTTAGGGTAGGTGGAAATTAAAATGACATCCTGGGGAAGCAGGGAGACTCCAACCGGAAAGCAATGAAAACGATCAACGGACTAGTGCTGGTCATGGTCGTCGGCCTCGCGGCTTCAGGATGTACAATCCATCATCTCGTCGCCGATGACTACCCTGAGTATTTGAGCAAAAACGTCGGATCCTCAGAATTACCCAAAACGAAGCTGCAGTCGAACTATGCAATGACTGAGGAAACGGAGTCGAATCGATACGAGTTCAGAGCCTTCGTCAGCGGGTATGCCAATCTCTGGGTCGTCGAATTTGGTAAAATCCTTGATCAAACCCTGCAGTCACAAGATGTCCAAAATGCATTTGGACGGCTCACCAAGAGTGCGCTCGGAGCCAATGGAGCCAGCGGTAACCTCCTGCTGTTCGAGCTTGTTCGCTATGAATTCACCGATTTCGGAGCGCATGTTGAGTTGAAAATATCGTTGCGCAAAAATGGCACGGTGGTACTAAACAAGACCTACCAAGCCGACGGTCGGACGCAAGGCCATAAAATGTTTTGGGGAGGGGCGTTCTCAACCAAAAACGCTATTCAACAGTCCACCAAAGCTGCGATCGACGACATACTAAGGAATCTGATTTTGGACATTAACCAGGAAGAAAACACTCGGAATTGAGAACGTCCTACAAACGCTTCGCTTCCTGCCACAGAGCTTCGAGATCCGAAGGTGACATCTTTTTGAGGTCGAGGTTGCGCGAGGAGGCGGGCGCTCGACCGCCTCGAAGCGGCCGACGAATTTGTCGCATGCGCGCCGCAACGTCTCCTCGGCGTTGTGGCCGATGAAGCGCGGCGCATTCGCCAGCGCGAGCATCATGTCGCCGATCTCTGATGCGACCGCAGTTTGGTCTCCTTGCGCGAGCGCAGCTTCCACCTCGTCGAGTTCTTCGCGAACTTTTTTCAGCACCTCGCCGATGTCCTGCCAGTCCATCCCTTTGCGGCGTGCTTTTTCACCGAGCTTCTCCGCGCGCATCAGCGCGGGCAGCGCGCGGCCCGTACTGGCGAGGCCGCCATCTTTGCCGGCGTCTTTTTTCTCTTCGGACTTGATCTTGTCCCAGTTGCTCAGCACCTGCTCGGCGGTGTCGGCCTTAACATCGCCATAGATGTGCGGGTGACGCCGGATGAATTTGTCGGCCGCGTTGCGCGCGACCTTCGCAAGCGTGAAGCGCGATTCATCTTCGGCGATCACGGCGACGAAAAATGATTGATAGAGCAGGTCGCCCAGCTCCTCGGCGATATCGGCATTGTCATTTGCCGCGATGGCGTCGGCGACTTCGTATGCTTCCTCGATGACGTGGCGCGCCGTGCTCGCGACGGTCTGCTCGCGATCCCATGGGCATTCGGCGCGCAGCTTGCGCACTACTTCGATGAGGCGCGCGAGTTCGCGCAGATCGGAATCGGTGCTCATCATGCTCGTGCCAGGAACATTCCCGCGTCCTTAGCAATGCGGAATGCGCCGCGCGCGGAGATTTCCTTTTCGAAGAAATCTTTCAGCGCCGCGATTTTGTCGTCGGGCACTTTCGCGCGCATCCGGGTCGAAGTCGAATTGATGTAGTCGATGAGTGGCGTGGCCTCGGTGACGACGAGACTGTCCGGATAGCGCAGAACATCGACGCTGGGAAACGCAGCGCGCATCGGTGCGAGGCCGGTCTCGAGGCCGAAATGCGTCGCCGCCCTGCTGACGGGTATGCCAAGAAAACGCTGGGCCGCTTCATTGAACTCGCGCATGTTCGAAGTCGAGAAGGTTGCCGCATAGCATGCGCCGCCAGGTTTCAGCACGCGGCGAAACTCCCGCAGCGCGCGAGGGACGTCGGGCACATGATAGAGCATGTGGTTCGCGACGATCGCATCGAAGGTCGCATCCGCGAACGGCAGCACTTGCGCATCGAGTTGCGCGGCCTCGAAGCGGTGCCCGGTTGCGGAGAGGTTGGCGAGGCCATCGCGAAGAATCCCGTCGGAAAAATCCGACAGCACGATGCGCCATCCGGGCGGGATGCGATCGCGATTGCGCAGCCACATTTGCGCGGTGCCGGTGCCGACTTCGAGTACGCGCGCATCATCCGGCAGCGTCATGTGGTCTAAAATCCAAGGAAATATCCCGTAGCGGTTGGTGCTGAAGCGCGCGTGCAGGCGCATGCGCGCGTTGAGATTCGTTCCGTCTTTATATTGCTCGCGAAGAGCTTGGGTGGCGGCATCCATAGGAGCGCGATTCTAGCATGCCTCGCGCGGGCGGGAACGTTTTGGCGATTATTCCGCTGTCGTGGTACATGGTGCGCATGGGAAATGGGATCAGTCAGGCAACAGTGTCGCGGCGCAGGCATCTCGGCGCGCCGATTCCGCACGAGGGCGACAACGGGCTGTTTTCGGAATCATGGTTTCCGATTTGTCTTTCGCGCGAAATCCCGGCCGGGAAAATTCTCGGAGTCGATTTCCTCGACGGACGCGTGGTCGCGTATCGAGGCGCGAATGGCGAGGCGCGCGTGATGAGCGCCTACTGCGCGCACGTCGGCGCGGATCTGTCGGTCGGCGACATCGAGGGGGACACCATCAGATGCGCCTTTCATCATTGGCGTTATGACGGCAACGGCGTATGCGTTGCGACCAAGGTCGGCGATCCGCCGCCGCCGGCCGCGTGTCTATTCAAATTTCCGACTTGCGAACGTCACGGCATCGTGTTCGCGTACAACGGCGAGCATCCGCGCTTCGAGGTTCCCGATTTTCCTTACCCCGATTCCGAGCTGATGATGACGGTGTCCGCGTTTCCGCAAATCACGCCGACCGATCCGTGGGTGCTGAGCTGCAACACGCCCGACATGCAGCACATCAAGGCGCTGCACGGTGTGACGTTCGAGCAGGAAGATCCGCATGACAGCGTCGAATGGACAGATCATTCGATGCTGTACGATTTCAAGGGCCGCCACGCCAAAGGCGAGCCGATCGAGTATCGCATCGGGATTTTCGGTACCAACATTTTTTATCAGAGCGGCACGATCGAAGGGCGCTGGTTCGGCGCGATGACGCCATTCGGTCTGCCGCGTCCCGGACACACGCGCGTGTTTGCGATTATTGCGGCGCGCAAGGACGAGGGCGACGACGCATCGACGGCGGCTTTTCTGCGCGCGGTCACTGAGCTCGAGATGAAAGTGGTGAGCGAGGACATTCCGGTCCTCAACAGCATCCATTTTCGGCCCGGCACGCTGACCAAAAGCGATCGCACCTTGGCGCGATTTTTCCAGTACCTGCGCGATTACCCGCGCTGCCATCCGTCGGCCGAGTTCATCACCTGAATGACTCACAGGCTTAAGTCTCTGCCACTAACTTTTTGGGAGGTTGATTGTGGAATCGAACACGATTTCGGGGTGGTTCAAAAAAGTCGGCGCTGCCGCGATTTGTGGGTCGGCGATTTTCGCGATTGCGGCCGCGACCTCGGATGGCGCGGGAACGCAAACGTGGAACATCGATCCGGTGCATTCGAATATAAGTTTCAGCGCACGGCACATGATGATTTCGGACGTGCGGGGCGAGTTCGACAAATTTTCCGGCACTATCACGGCCAATGACAACGATCCCAAATCGGTGGAGATTATGGCCACCATCGATGCGACGTCGATCAACACGCGCTCCGACAAGCGCGACGCCGATCTCAAAAGTCCCAACTTCCTCGACGTCGCCAAGTATCCAACCATGACTTTCAAGTCGACCAAGATTGAGCAGGAGGGCGATAGCAAATGGAAGGTCATCGGCGACCTGACGCTCCATGGGGTGACCAAGCCTGTAACCCTTGAGGTGACCGGTCCGTCGCCGGAGATCAAGGCGATGGGCAGCGTGCGCCGCGGCGCCTCGGCCACCACCACCATCAATCGTCAGGATTTCGGGATATCGTTCAACAAGACCCTCGATTCAGGCGGGATGGTGGTTGGCAACGATGTGCCGATAAGCATCGACGTGGAGGCGGTCAAACAGGCCGCCAAATAGTAGCGTCCGACCCCCGGCGGGATATCACCCGATCGGAGTATTTGCATACGTTGTGTTTTGTGAGAACCTTCCGCGTCAGGTGGGGCAAGGAGGGTCGTCATGAAACTCGAATTCGGTTTCCAGTTGGCGAACATGGAGCCTTCGCGGATCCGCGACCTCGCGCAGGCCGCCGAGGCTCTCGACTACGACTACATTGTCTTTCCCGACCACATCGTCATCGAAGGACCTGAGCGCCAGTACGATGCGCACGCGCTCGCATGGGACATGATTTCGATTGCGGCGGCGGTGACGACAGCGACCAAAAAGATTCGTATCGGTCACCTGGTCCTATGCAATCTGTTTCGCCATCCGGCGATCACCGCACAGAGCATGATGACACTCGATCATCTCAGCAACGGAAGACTGCTCGCGGGACTCGGCTCGGGTTGGACCGAGACCGAATTTCAGATGACCGGCATCCCGTTTCCTCCCATCCCCGAGCGGCTCCGAATGCTCGACGAGGCGCTGACCTGCATCAAGTCGCTATGGACGAAGGAGCAGACGACCTTCGACGGCGAGTTCTATCATCTTAAGGATGCGATCCTGTGGCCGAAGCCCATCCAGAAGCCGTGTCCCCCGATCATCGTAGGAGGCGGCGGCAAAGGACTGCTGCGCATCGCGGCGAAGCATGCGGACTACGTCAACATTATTCCCGACGCCGGCAAGCAGGGGCATATCTCGCTCGACAAGGTTAAGGAACTAACCGACGCGGCCTACCAGGAAAAGATCGGTTTCCTGCGCGAGGAAGCCAAGCGCAATGGCCGCGATCCCGGCGCCATCCAGATCAGCAGCTATCTCTTCACCGTGACGCTCACTGAAACGCGCGCGGCGGCGCGTCAGATGGCCGAGGGGATGGCCCCGATGTTCAAGCTGACTCCCGAGGAAGTTCTAGCTTCGCCGCTGGTGCTGATTGGAACTCCCGAGGACTGCGTCAAAGAGTTGAAGCGGCGCGTGAAAGTATGGGGCGTCACGCAATTCCTGTTCAGCACGATGGGCGGCCTCGATGAGAAGTTGCTGCGGCGTCTGAAGGAAGAAGTCATTGCGCATGTGTAGCCCCCGCGTCGGCGGTCTGCGCGCGACCGCGGTCCGGAAATAGCGAACGCACCAGCGGCGTGAGTTCGCGCTCCGAGGGCGAGTCGCCGCCGAAGTCCGACATGATGGCGCGCATTTCCTCTCCGCTCTCGTTCGGCTTCGCGAGGATGAACGGAATGTGACCGTCCTGGTCGCACGCGCTCCCATGCCATGTGTAATGCGTCATTCCCGCGAAGTAGTAGCGATCCTCGATCGGAACATTCATGCATGCGCGCGGCAGCAGCAGGATATCGCCGGCGCGATTTCCATACGGTCCCGCGCTGAGCCAGTTCATTCGCTGTTCGAGCTTGACCAGGTCCGGGCGCGGATGCTCCTGCAGATACTCGTGGATCGGCACCAGATCTTCGCCATCGAAAACCATGTAAGGAAGCGCATTCTGACCGGCGGGGACGCCGGGCCGCGCAAAAATTAGATCGAGGGTGCCCTTCAACTTGGCGACCGGCCACCCGGTGGCATTGGACCGATAGAGCCTCTTCAGCACCGGGATGACGTCTTCCTCGAAGCGGGGCGGCACCTTCCAATTGCATCGATCGTCGTCATGCGGGCAGGTATACCGATCGGCGAGATAGATGTATGCCATGAAGCCCTGATAGGCGATCACTGCCTGATAGTCCTCATCAGCTTTCGATAAGAAGAGCGAGGCTTTGCGCACCCGGAAGCCGGCTTTATGGACCGCCTCGAACGGCGAATGTTCGTCGTCGGTACCGAGTTTGTGGCGTTCGTCGTCCAGCGTAGGAATATGCGCGTGATCGGAAATGAAGAGGACGTATGTGTGATCCAGGATTCCCTGCCGACGATACTCCTCCAGCACTCGCGCGACGCATCCGTCGGTCACGTGCTCGAGATATCGCGTCTGCCCGGCCAGCCGATCTGGAGCCGCATGAGTGAAGATGTCGATGCCGGGGAGATACACGACCTGTAAATCGGGAATGCCGTGTTCCTTGAACGCGTCGAGGACCTTGTCGATGGAATCGCGATCAATGGATGCACTCAGCGATTTTTCGTCGTCAGCGCCCTTCATCTCGCCCTTGATCAAGTGTTCGATGAGATCCGGGAAAGCGCCGGGCGCGACAGTGGTGTAAATCGTCGCACCGCGATGAATCGATAGCAGCGACACGTTGCTGCTCCCGTGGATATCCTCGAAAAGCGTCGGAACTTTTAGCTGTCGCCCGACCAAATCGTCGGTGACGACCTTGGCGTTGTCGGCGGTCTCCGGCACTGAGACTGGAACCGGCGCGTAGAACTGCATCGTCGTGCGCTCGAACCATTCGTCGCCGGGAATGCCGTCGTAGGCTGGCGTCGCGCCGGTGAATATCGAGGCCCAATCGGCGATCGTGCTCGAAGGCAGGACGCTCAGGGCGTGGGGCGCGGCGTAGGCATGCTCGAAGACTCCGTTGCCCTCATCCTTGCCAAGCAGGGTCGCGATATTCGGCGCATAGCCCGAATGGACCGCTTCCATGAACTGCGCGGGAGTGGCGCCATCCATCGCAAATATCAGCACGTGGGTGGAAGCGGCAGGCGAGGGCGGCGGCGCAAGCTTGAGCTGTTCTTCGCCGCCGGTCTGCAGCGACTGCCTTACCAAGGCGCACGATGATTGCATCAGCATCAGCGCAGCCATCGTGACGACGAAACCGATCAAATATCTACGTGACATCCGCACAATCCTATCTTTACGAAGAGGGTTCTGTAACCGAAGCAAGGTTCCTCGCGTCTTGTTAGTTGCAGACAGGGGAGACTCGGAAAAATCACTCGAACGACAAAGGAATAATCGAAAATGAAAAGAAAATCAGTGTTAGCAATGGTCTCGGGACTAGCGGCATTGGGTCTCGCGGCGACCTGCGTACCGGCCTTGGCTTACGGCCATCATGGCCATCATGGCGACATGCAGTACGGCATGCTGGCCCACGCGGCGGGCCTGACCCAGGAGCAGATTCATTCGGCTTTCAAGGGTGATACGGCGCTGAAGACCGATTTCCAGAACCTCAAGAGTGCAAAAAAGGCAATGGATACCTGCATTATTGCTGGGAACTGCACCTCTGGCGCCAACGGTCAGGTCGCGACCTTCGCCAACGCGCAAGCGGCCTTAACTCAGGAAAAGATGAACGTATGGCAGGGCCTCTTCGCCACCGCGCCTAACAAGGCGCAGGCGGTTTCGCTCCAGAGTCAGCTCGACAATCTGAAGGCGCAGAAGCATGCGCTGATGCATCAAATGTTCAGCTCGAATAAGGGCACCGATAGCGTTACCCCTCCGGCTGCCCAGCAATAGCCTCCCTTCCCCGAAGCGGTAACGGCGGCGCTCCCGATCCCCACCGGGACGCCGCCGCGACCCGTTTTTCGCCCCCCTATCCCGAACCATCGGCTACAACACCTTGGCAGCGAGGAATTCCGAAAGATCCTCAAGACTCGAGGCGGTGATTTCGTGACCGCAGTCATACTCGCGAAACGTCACTGGCACCTCCAATTCGCGCAGATGCTCGAGCGACTCCTTGGCGCGCGAGAGCGGGATCATTTCATCGGCGCGGCCATGCTGGATGAGCGTCGGGAGACGCTCGATAGCCTCCCGATTCGCGATGTTGCCCTTCAGTTCGGGCGGAAACCAGGTCGAGAGGCCTACTAGTGCAGCGAATCTTTCGGGCTGACGGAACGCGAGCCGAAATGCGAGCACACCACCTTGGCTGAAACCCAGCATCACGAGCTTGTGCGGATTGACCGGATACCTCGCGAGCGCGGCATCGATGAATTTAGCCGCTCTCTCTACTGCCTCATCGATTTGATCCTCGCGCGGCTGGGAGCCCGTCCGAATGGGAAACCATCCGTAACCCGAGATGGCGCCAATCGGCACCTCGAGCGGGCCTTGCGGGCAGATGACCATGAACTTCCCGCCCGCGATATAAGGCGCAAGGCCTTGCAGATCGAGCGCGTTGGCGCCCCATCCGTGCAGCGCGATTATGGTGGGATGCGGCCCGTCGCCGGCCGGTTCGTATAAGGTGTGAATCAGATCCATCTCGCCCTCGATTCGGGATCCGACTTCGCAGCTTCGGCCATCCCAAATAGTCAGATGAACGGCATCATAGACGGCGATGATTGAAGCTGCCAGTGCGCGCCGCCCCCTGTTCATCCCAAGCCTCAGGTCCGCTATCGTGTCCGCGTAAAGAAAGTCCTGCGAAATGTTCACGCAAATTTTCAAGACGGAGCGACAGAATCGGCCGCCGCGAACCCAGCAGCCTAATTGGGTGAACTGGGGGTTGCTCTTCCTCGCGACGGCGGCGATGGGTGCGACGCCCCCGCCGAGCGGCCCGAACGGAAAGATCCTCGGCATCTTGAGTGGCGGCCTCTTGTTCGCGCTGGTCCTCTACGAGGTCTACCTGGTCCTGCGGCCTGTCATCGACGAGGGCGACGAGTACCTCACCAGCGCGGTCTTCATCCTGGTCGCGCTGTTTCTTCTGAAGATGCTCGCGCTGCTGGCGTTTCCCGGCTTCGGCGTCGACGTCGGAAGCTATCAGGCGTGGGCGCTGCAAATTTCCGATCTGGGGCCCGCGCACACCTATCAGCAGGGATATTTCCTCGATTATCCGCCCGGCTACCTTTATGCGCTTTGGATTGCCGGGATTTTCGCGCGCGCGGTGGGAGCGGGCGGCGACACCCTGCGCATTATCGTAGAGAGTCCGGCGCTGATCGCGGATTTCTTCCTCGCGGTCGTCGTGTTCGCCTATGTGCGGCGCACCGAGCATCGCCACCTCGCGCTGATTGCGATGCTGATGGTGGCGCTCAATCCCGCGCTGCTGTTCGACACCGTCATTTGGGGTCAGAGCGATTCGGTGCTGACGCTGGTGATGTGGCTCGCCGTCGTGGCCACGCTCGCGGGTGAGTTTGAGATTTCATGGGCGCTGGCGGCGCTCGCCGTCCTCATCAAGCCGCAAGGTCTGATGGTGGTGCCGGTGCTCGGATTGTGGCTATTGCTCGAGGCTGACTTTGCGACTTGGATGCGCGCGGCGGTGGTCGCGATCGGAACCTTCATCATCGGCATCGCGCCGTTTCAAATCGGGCATCCATGGAACTGGATCATCGACCTCTATACCTCGACGGCGGCCTACTATCACGAGACCTCGGTCAACGCGTTTAATTTCCTCGCGCTGATCGGAGGCCTGCGGCAACAGGATTCCGGCACCCTCGGAGGCATATCCTACTTCACGCTCGGGATGGCGCTGCTGGTGCCCTTGTATGCCTTCGTCGGTTACGTCTTGTGGCGCGCCCGCAATACCACCGCGCTCTTCTATGCTTCGTTCATCGCGCTGTTCGGATTTTTCATGTTCGCGCCGCGCATGCATGAGCGATACCTCTATCCCGCGCTGGTGTTCGTGATTCCGCTCGCGCTTGAAAGCTCCGAGATGATGGTGGTGTTCGCGGTCCTCACGCTCACCTGCCTGTTCAATCTCGCCTATATCAAGCACACGCTTGAGAGCGCCGCGGTTTTCCTCGATGCGCATGACGGCCCCGCGATGCTGGCGTCGGCGATGAACGTCGCGGCGTTCGCGATTTCGGTGCGCTTCGGTTTGACGATGCTGAATCGCGAGGGAACTTCCGAAAACACATTGCTGCAATACTTCCAGCGCTTCGGCTCGCCGGAAGCGCGAACGCAAGCTGTGCGCGAGGTCGAGCCTGCTCAAGCGACGACGCCGCTGACCTGGATCACAAAGGACACGATCATCGTCGCGATTCTGGTCGTGGCTGCGATTGCGACGCGCTTCTGGCATATCGGCACTCCGCCCGACATCGTTTTCGATGAGGTTCATTTCGTCGGCCAGGCGCGCAAGTATCTGCACTCGGAAACATTTCTCGATCCTCATCCGCCAGTGGCCAAACTCGTGATTGCGCTCGGTATCTGGCTCTTCGGCGATCATTCGTGGAGCTGGCGGCTCGGCAATGCGACCCTCGGCACGATTCTGGTCGGCGTCACCTATCTGCTCGGACGCCGCATGTTCAAGGATCGCCTCGCGGCCACACTCGCCGCGGGGTTCGTCCTGCTCGACGGCTTCTTCCTGGTCGATTCGCGAATCGCATGCATCGATATCGTCTATCTGACCTTCGCCGCGATCTCGTATGTGCTGCTGTTTCGCTTCATGCAGACCGACGCGTTACTGGAGAAGCGCAAGCTCCTGATCTGGATGGGAGTCGTGCTCGGAATCTGTCTGGGCAGTAAACTCTACATTCCGGCGGTCGCATGCGTATTGGCCGCCGGCTTCGTCGCCTACGACGTGTGGCAGATGAGTCCCGAGCAAGCGCGCCTCGGCGCCTCCAGCGATGGCTCCGATCCATATCGCCAATGGCGCGTGATTGGGGCCGTCACTCAGCTTGCCACTATCACCGCGATCTTTTATCTCACCACGTTTCTCATTCACTACCTGCTCGGATGGTGGGGCGGCATCTCCGATTTGTTCGACTACTACAAGCAGGTGGTGTGGTACGAAAACTCAGTCTCCACCGCGACGCATCCGTACTCGTCGCCATGGTGGAGCTGGCCGATGATGCTGCGGCCAGTCGCCTACTGGCAGAATTTTCCGAAAGAAGGAAAGGTCGCCACCGTATGGGGCGCCGGCAATCCGCTGATATGGTGGGGCGCGCTGACCGGAATGACGTTCACCGCCATTTACACCATCGAGCGGCCGACCGTCACCCGCGTCTTCATGCTTTCAGGCTATTTAGCCTACGTGCTGATGTGGGTCTGGATCGGGCGCACGCTGTTTCTTTATCACTACATGCCCGCGGTGTACCTGGGATTCCTCGCGCTCGCGGCGATCCTTGCTGAATGCTGGTACGGAGGCGCCGAGATGTGGTTCGAACATCTCGCGATACTGGCGACGATAGCGCCCGCGCTCATCCTGGGCCTCGGCGTGATCGGGTGGGTCGCGCTAACCGTCATGCTCATCGTATGGGTCGTACTTTTCGTGCGATGGCCGCAGCATAGCGGAAAATTCGTCACCGCGACTTTCGTCGTCGGCGTCGTCATACTTTTTGTTTACTTTTTCCCGGTCTGGACCGCGATCCCGATTGAGCGCGCCGGCTACTATGCGCGGATGTGGCTGCAGGGTCCAGGAATCAGGAATTGGATCTGACGATGCGCGGAGATAAGAGGGGCGGAAGCTCCCGCTTCGCATCGGCTCCGATCATTCTAATGATCCTTGCTCTAATCATGTTCGCCTTCGCACCGCGAGCGCGCGCCGCGCAGGAGCTTTTGAAAAACGGCGACCTCTCCAAGGGCGCCGGTGGCCAGCCCGATGAATGGCGCACCGAGGCGTGGATCAATGAATCGAGCGCGGTCACCTTCAACTGGACCCATCCTCCCAATGGCGGTCCCGGCGAGCTGGAGGTCAACGCGCTCAAACCCGATGACGCGCGCTGGATGCAATCGCTCTCACTGACCGAGGGCTGGTACTACATGAGCGCGGAAATCCGCACCGAGAACGTCGCCGCCGACAATAGCGGTGCAACGATTTCGGTGATGGAAGATGGCGTCATGTCGGCCGAGATCAAGGGCACCACGAATTGGACGCGGGTCGGCCTCTATGTGCACGTCGGAAAAAAGGGCGCCGATGTCGAGGTCGCATTGCGCGTGGGCGGCTTCGGCAGCCTCAACAGCGGCGGGGCATTCTATCGCAATGCGAGCGTGGTCCCGATTGAGGCGCCGCCGGCCGGAGCGCAACAGGTCTACGACCTCGAGAAGATTCGCGAGGCGGCGCAGCCGGTGCCGATCGGAAAACCATTCTCGCTGGTGCTGACGTATCTGCTGCTGATCGCGATCGCATACGCCGGATGGTATCTGTTCGCGCTGCAGCCGCCCAAGGTCACTCGCGCCGAGGCGCGCCGCGAAGCAAAGAGAAAGGCGGCGCGGCAGTGAACGAGAGCGAGCGCCTCGACAAGCGGATCGAGAACACGCTCTTCTACGTATCGCTTTTCAGTTATGCGTACTTCTACCAGGCCTCCGACCAAAGCGTGGCGGCGCGTTTCGATCTGATTCGTTCGGTACTCGAACGCCGCACGCTGTGGATTGACGGATTCTGCGGCTACAACACCGCCGACATCATCAGCATCGGCGGACACTACTACTCGGTAAAAGCGCCTGGCACCTCGCTTACGGGGCTGCTGCCGTGGAGTTTCATAAGCTGGTTCCTCAGCGTGCCGCTCGCCGCGCATAACGAACCGCTGATGTGGGTGCTGATAACCTATCTCACGATTCTCATCTCGATCAGCCTTCCCGTCGCGCTGCTGGTGGTGGTTATGTATCGCTTCGGCAAGGCTCTGGGAGCCAGCCAGGCGCGCAGCGTCGCGATCGCATTGATCATGGCGTTTGCGACGATACTGTTTCCCTACGCCACCGAAATGACCGGCGAGCCGGTCGCCGCGGTATGCCTGATGACGAGCTTCTATCTCATCTTTACCGCCGCGGCGCATCCCGATCGTCTCCGCGCCGGATTCGCGGGGTTACTCGCAGGATGGGCGGTGCTTGGCGATTTCCCGAGCTTGCTGGTCGCGGCCGCGATCGGACTCTACGCGCTGCGCAAGCTGCCGAAATGGGATCATGTTTTCAGTTTCGCGCTGGGCGCGGGCATCGTCGCCGGCATCCTGATGCTTTACAACTGGGGCGCGTTCGGCGGCCCGTTTTTCATGAGCTACCAAGGCTACAAGCTGCCCGAGAATCAGCAATTCCCCGAGCAGGCGGTCGGCTTCGTAGGTCTCACCTATCCGCGCCTCAAGATTCTATGGAACGTGCTGGTCGATCCTCAGCGCGGCCTGTTCTTCTGCAATCCGGTCCTGCTCCTGGTCATTCCCGGCCTCGTGTATTTCTGGCGCAGCGGCAAGCATGCGGAATTTTTCGTCGTGCTCGAAGCGATCCTCGCGTTCGTGCTTTTCAACGCATCGTTCGGCGAGTCGATCGTGTCATGGGGTGGCGGCACCGCGACCGGACCCAGGCAGGTAACTCCGGCCATGCCGTTCTTTGCGCTGGCGCTGATCTTCTTGCCGGCATCATACGACTACGTGACGGCAGCGCTCGCCGGACTTTCCGCGCTGTACATGCTCGCCGCGATTTCGACCAACCCGCATTTTCCGTATGAGTATGAGAACCCGGTCTGGCAGTTCGCGCTGCCGCATTATTTCCGCGGCGATTTTTCCTTCAACCGCGATACTTACTTCGGCGGCGGCAACGTGTTCGGCGACTCGGTCGCCTTCAACCTCGGCAAGCTGATGGGGCTGCCGGGTCCGCTGCAACTGGTTCCGCTGTGGCTCGGATGGACCATCGCCGCGACCGAGCTCTTCGAGGATCTGCAAATCTGGCGCAACAATATGCAGGCGAGTCTCGGCTCGATTGCCGTCGCACTCGCGGTCGCGATTCTGTTCGTGCCCCCGCTCACGGCCCCGCTGCT
>Ga0182024_10002509_pt1 | contig 45382 bp, 35 predicted proteins | sample P32metaG_FD_120480 | JGI IMG/M metagenome (GOLD analysis project Ga0182024, IMG submission 120480) | Permafrost microbial communities from Stordalen Mire, Sweden - P3-2 metaG (Illumina Assembly) | ecosystem: Environmental > Terrestrial > Soil > Wetlands > Permafrost | place: Sweden: Stordalen... | reverse complement strand
GTCGGAGCACTGGGCTGCGCGGTCCTGATGGGTCTCGGCAATGGAGCGGTGTTCAAGCTGGTGCCGCAGCACTTCCCCCGTGACACTGGCACAGTGACCGGTCTCGTCAGTGCGATGGGCGGATTGGGCGGATTCTTCCCGCCGTTGCTGCTCGGTGTGTTCCGCGACCGGCTGGGCTATGCATGGCCCGGGTTCGCTCTGCTGTCGATAACCGCCTTTGTCATGTGGCGTTTGAACGCGCGCTTTTTCCTGCCTACCGAGCGTGAGACCGAAGCTAAGGAGACGCCCGAACACTCGCGTACCGCGGATCGACTTCGCGCGGGCGCCTGGGCCACCGTATTCGCAGGTTTGCTCGTGGCCGGGATTGCAGTGGGCTCGCGCAATCTCCAGAATTTCGACGCGGCGCTGGTCATTTACACTTTCGCGGTGGTCTTTGCGACCTGGGGCGTGGTCTATCACTACAACGTGTGGCTCGAAAAGCCGCCGACGCGGCTGTACTGGGATCGCGGCTGGGAGTTGTTCCGGAAGCGGCCGATCGCCAGCTTTTTCAAAGTAGGCGGCACGGCCACAACACATCTGCTGGCCCAGAACTTTATCCGGCATCGCTCGCGCCTGCGCTGGGTCATGCATCAGTGCATCTTCTGGGGATGCATGCTGGCCATGGCGATCACCTTCCCCCTGGTGTTCGGCTGGATCGGATTCAAATCGAGCCCCGACGACCAGATGACTTACGTCGCCTATCTCTTCGGCTTCCCCGCCGGATCGTTCCAGCTTCACACGCTGATCGCCACGGCGGTCTTTCATGTTCTCGACGTGTCCGCGATTCTGGTGCTGATCGGCGTCTCGCTGTCGCTCTGGCGCCGGTTTCGGGATCAGGGCGCTCAGACGGGGCAGTCCTTCGCGATGGACTTCGTTCCAATTATGCTGTTGTTCGCGATCGCGGTCACTGGACTCGCTCTAACGGCTTCGCAGCAAATGGGTGGGGAGTTGTACGGATTCCTCGCGGTCCTCCACGCCATTACGGTGATTGCAGGGCTGCTTTCGATGCCGTTCGGCAAGTTCTTCCACATCTTCCAGCGGCCGGCCCAACTCGGAATCAAGCTTTATAAGGAAGCCGGAGACGCCGATGAAGGAACCACGTGTCCGCGCTGCGGTACGCGATTTGCCTCGAAGCTGCACATCGACGATCTGCGCCGGGTATTGCCGCAAGTCGGATTCGATTACAGCATGCCCGGTCCGGCAGGACATTGGCAAGGGCTGTGTCCGGCTTGCAAACGGCGATCCCTCTCCACCGCGCAATTGCGAATCAAGGGAGCCGTGTAAAAGTGGCAAAACCTCCGGCGCCGATAGAGGAATTGACCGAACAGTACGGGCCGCATCTCAACTATGTCCCGTTGGGCGGATGGCAGGACGAATCCAGCAATCCGGCGGATCGTCTGGTTAAGACGCACTGCTGCTTCTGCGGTCAGCAATGCGGTATTCAGCTCAAGGTTCGCGATGACAAAGTGATCGGATTTGAGCCCTGGGAGGACTTCCCGTTCAATTTGGGCAAGCTCTGTCCCAAGGGCGTCAAGCGCTATCTGCAGTCGAACCATCAGGATCGTTTGCTCGACCCGTTGATGCGGACCGATCGCGGGTTTCGGAAAGGCACTTGGGACGAAGCGCTCGACTTTACCGTGAAGCGTATTCGCGATATTCAGGAGCGTCACGGCAAGGACTCGGTGGCGGTGTTCGGCGGCGCGTCGCTGATCACCGAAAAGGCCTATCTTATGGGCAAGTTCGCGCGACTGGCCGTGGGGACGCGCCATGTGGATTACAACGGACGGCTGTGCATGGTTTCGGCGGGCGTTGCCTATAAGAAGATTTTCGGCGTCGACCGCAGCCTGCTTCCCTGGAGCGACATTCCCAAGGCGCAGGTGCTGCTGATCGTGGGCGCGAACGTGGGCGAATGCTACCCGATCACGACCAGCTACGTGTGGGAATGCCGCGACAACGGCGGCAAGCTGATCATCACCGATCCGCGGATGACTCCCATCTCGCGCAACGCCGACCTGTATCTTCCCGTGCGCCCGGGCACCGATCTGATCCTGCTCATGTCGATGCTTCATGTCGTCCTCAGGGATGGTCTTGAAGACAAGAAATTCATTGCCGACCACACCACCGGATTCGAAGCATTCGCCGACTCGGTACGCGACTATGAGCCGCAAACGGCAAGCATTAAAACGGGCGTACCAGCGGAAAGCATCGAAAAAGCCGCGCATTGGTTCGCCAAGGCCGATCGGGCGATCGCGCTGCACTCGCGCGGGCTCGAACACCATTCGAAGGGCGTCGAGAATGTGTTGTCGCTGGTGCATCTCGCCGTGATCACCGGGAATATCGGACGTGAAGGCGCTGGAGTCGCCATGATCACCGGGCAAGGGAACGGACAGGGAGGGCGCGAACACGGCCAAAAGTGCGATCAGTTGCCGGGGCAGCGGCAATTGGTGGATCCAGCCGCGCGCGAGCATGTCGCAAAAGTCTGGGGCATTTCACCCGATGAACTTCCGCAACCCGGATACTCCGCGCAGGAGATCATGAACGCGATTCATGACGGAGAGATCAAAGCTCTGCTGTGCACCTGCTTCAACCCGGTGGTCTCGCTTCCGGACTCGAATTTCACGCGCGAAGCTCTCAATAAGCTCGAATACTTCGGGGTGATCGATTTCTTCCTGTCTGAAACCGCGCAGCACGCCGATGTCGTCATGCCGGGAAGTCTCCAAGAGGAAGAGGAAGGGGTGACTTGTAGCGGCGAAGGCCGCGTCATTCACATCCAGAAGGCCGTGGATCCGCCAGGCAATGCGTGGCCTGATTCGAAGATCATCTGCGACCTCGCCCATCGCCTGGGCAAGGGACAATATTTCCCGTTCCAGTCCACTCGCGAGATCTTCGACGAGCTTCGCGAAGCTTCCCGAGGAGGCGTCGCCGATTACTACGGGATCACCTACGAGCGGATCGACAAAGAGATGGGGGTCTTCTGGCCGTGTCCTTCCGAAGACCATCCCGGAACACCCCGATTGATCGAAGGCGGCATCACGTTTCACGCCGATGGAAAGTGCCATCTTCAGGTTTGCACGTGGCGCGAAAGTGGCGATCCCGTAAGCGAAGAATATCCCATTTATCTCACCACCGGCCGTGTCGTCAGCCAGTTCCTTTCAGGCGCCCAGACCCGGCGGATCGGTGCGCTGGTCGACATCTATCCGGAGCCCAAGGTGGAAATTCATCCGCGCCTCGCCGAAAAACACGGGATCGAAGACAAGGATCTGGTCACGGTCACAACGCGGCGCGCCGAAATTACTCTGCCGGCGATGGTGGTGCGGACCATCCGCCCCGACACCGTGTTCATTCCCTACCATTGGCCGCACGATAAAAGCGCCAATAAGCTGACGCATCGCACGCTTGACCCGCAGAGCAAGATACCGGAGTTCAAAGTGTCTGCCTGCCGTATCCGCAAGGCTGGAGGAACCGCCTGATGTTCGGCTACGAGTTCTATATCGACCCGTCCCGGTGTATCGGCTGCCAGTCCTGCGTGAAGGCGTGTGAGGAGTGCGAGACGCACCGCGGCGTGTCGATGATCAATTTCGATTACATCGACCGGACCAATACCATCGCGACCGGCGCTTACGTCTGTTTTCACTGCGACGAGCCGACCTGTGCGATGGTGTGTCCCGCCGACGCGATCAAGAAAGGCGAGGACGGCATCGTACAATCCGCGCTCAAACCGCGCTGCATCGGCTGCTCGAACTGCGTGCTCGCATGCCCGTTCGGCATTCCGAAACTGGTGATCGAGCGCGAGCAGATGATGAAGTGCGACATGTGCTACGACCGCACCTCGGTCGGCAAGCGGCCCATGTGTGCCACCGTATGTCCCAGCGGAGCGCTGCTCTATGCGACGCCCGAACAGGTCGCGCGAACGCGCCGCGAGAAGCCAAACAACGTGTTCTATTTCGGGAGTCAACGGATCACTACCAAAGTGTTCATGATGGCGCCCGCCGAACGCGATTTCGTGTCGATTGATATCGCCGATTACATGTCGGAGGAAAACGATGGACCCTTCACAACAGCCTAGTCCCTCGAATTCGAATCAAGAGCCTCTGTGGCGGGAGGAGTTCTCCATCTTCACCGCCGACGAACGCTACGTCAGCCGGCGGCAGATGACGAAATTTCTGACGCTCACCAGTCTGAGCATGTTCGCCGGAAATCTGTGGCTGCTGGCGCGATCGTTGTTCGCCAAGCGCGGCGCTGCGTTCCCGGAAGCCGCCATCGCGAAAGTCGGCGAGATTCCCGTCGGCGGCGTGAAGCTGTTTCAATACGCCGGCGAGCAGTGCATCCTGGTTCGGATTACCGATACTTCCTACGCGGCGTATAGCCAGAAGTGCACGCATTTATCATGCGCGGTTTATTACGAGAAGGAGCAGAACCGCCTTGAATGCCCCTGTCATGAGGGCTACTTTTCGATTCAGGATGGCTCGGTCTTGGCGGGTCCTCCGACGCGCCCGCTTCCGAAAGTGACTCTCGATCAGCGCGGCGCCGAGCTGATCGCGATCGGCATGTCTGGCGGGGAGGGTTAATCGGGTGGGTCAAATTCTCAAAGCGCCGAATCTGCCTCAGCAACGCCGCGGCCTCACGTCGATCGACGGAGTGATCACGCTGATCGTGGTGCTGCTGATCGTGCAGATGTGGCTCCTGTCGGCGACGCTCGCGGCATATCTCGCCGGCCATCGCGGGGCGGTTGTTCCGGCTGCGATCGTCTCGGGCCTGATTTTTGCGGGATGCGCCGCGTTGTATGCATTCGTCGAAGGAATCGACCGGCGAGCGAGACGTTAAACTCGCGCTGGTGCGCGGACGTCCCATCAACCTTCTAACGTGAGGGGCATATGCGAGGACTTAACTCAAGCGCCGGCGGATAAGAGAACAGGAAGTACCGATAGTCTTGGATCGGCAAAATGGAAATTCACATGGCAAAATCTCATTGACAAGAATATATCGTGATGCGATCATTAACAGCTTGGCCCAGCGAGAGAATGAGGTGCTGTTTAATAATCCGAAGGATCCCGAATAGCCTGGCGAGCTATCGGCCTCCGATGCAAAACAGAGTGTGATCGGCGCCTCGTCTATCAGCCAGTCAGAGACGTTGGCGCCGCGATGACGAGGGACGAGAAACGTGAGTGGTCAAAGGGTTGTTTCCGATCAAGAAACGTCGACGGGAGTTCGCCTGAGCACAGATGACCATTCGGACGGCGACCCGGGCGCGCCTCGCCACAGACCGTTCAAGCGCCGCGCGAAAGAGAGCAAACGGAAATGGATTTACCGAAAAGGACGACCTCCTGCTGCTTCGTTTTGCTGCTGGCTTCGCTCTCCCGCAACGGCCTTGCCCAGACCGGACCGGACCCGTCAGCGCCTCTCCAAATCGGCGACGTGTCGGTCACCGGAAGCTTGCGTTCCCGCCTCTACTTATGGGACTGGTTCACGCCCGCCTCGGGGAACAACAACTATGCCTATTCCGGCAACATCCTGAGGTTCGGATTCTCGGAGAATCGCGACACGTGGGACTGGGATGCTGAATTCGCGGCGCCGTTTCTGATCGGGCTTCCTTCTAGCGCTGTGGGAACCGGTGCTCAGCAGGGCGCGCTCGGCCTGGGGTCGAATTATGTGAGCGCGAATAGCGGCGCGCAGAACACAGCGATGATTTTCCCAAAGCAACTCTTCGTCCGGTTCGACGGCCTGGGAGGAGACAAGCGGCACACGCTCCAGATCGGACGCTTTGAATTTTGCGATGGGTGCGAAATGGCGCCGAAAAATGCGACGCTCGCGGCGCTCAAGCGCGATCGTGTCAGCCAGCGGCTGATCGGCACGTTTGGATTCTCAGACGTGGGACGGAGTTTCGATGGCTTGCACTACTCCTACGGCACGACGACTGATAATTTCACGTTCGTCGCCGCAGTGCCGACGCGCGGTGTCTTTCAGGTCGACGGATGGGGCTGGAACCGCGTGGGTTTCGGCTACGGCGCCTACACGCACGAGTCGGACAAGGGGCGTCATGCCGCCGATACCCGCTTGTTCATGATCGAATATGACGACTTTCGACACATCGTGAAGACGGATGACCGGCCTCTCGCCGTGCGCAAGACCGATTTCGACAACATTCGCATCGAGACCTTCGGCGGGCACACGCTGCACGCTTTCGATGCGAGACCCGGAACGGTCGATCTCCTCTTTTGGGGCGCGGTGCAGACCGGGCGCTGGGGAACTCAGGCGCAGCGCGCGGGCGCGGTTGACACAGAAGGCGGCTTCCAGCCGAAGGTGCTCCCCGCCGTCAAGCCTTGGCTGCGTGCCGGATACACCTGGGGATCGGGCGACGGCAATCCGAACGATAACACCCACGGGACTTTCTTTCAATTGATGCCGACGCCGCGCCCGTTCGCGCGCTTCCCGTTCTTCAACATGATGAACACCGAAGACACGTTCGGGATCTTGATCCTGCGGCCCCAGCCGAAGATCACAACATCGAGCGAGTTTCATTCGCTGCGCCTCTCAAACCCGAACGACCTCTGGTATAGCGGCGGAGGCGTCTTCCAGCCCTGGACCTTCGGGTACACAGGACGGTCGACTTCCGGACGCCGGTCGCTCGGCGACCTCTACGATACGAGCGTGGAGTACCGTATGAACCGGAAAGTCACGTTCACCGGTTATCTTGGCTACACCGAGGGCCTTGCTGTGATGCAGGAAATCTATCCGCGAGGCAAGGATGGACGTTTCGGTTATCTGGAGTTGTACTACCGATTTTGAAGCGCTCGATGCGCTCATCCACCTTACGCTTTGCATTTCACGTGGCGGGTGCGCGAAAAGAAGATCCTGAGTCGTTTGTTGAGGCTACGGTTTGAACGAAACCTTAACGTCCCCGAACGTCCAGCAGCACTGTTCGCCGCCGCCACCGTCGCCCGAATAGTCATTCGCCACCACATGCAGAACGTAGTCGCCCGGCTCGCTAAACTTCGCGGAGACAGTAGCCTTTCTGGCACGAGCGGTGCACAGATTCGCGGAATCTGCGCGGTTTGGACGATCCGGTTTTCGTGACCGCGATCACGCAAGAAGCGATGCCGGGATTTTAATTACTGAACGGAGATTGAAACCGCGTTGCTGGATCGGCCCGAGTACGTCAGCATGACTGGCACGGACGAGCCGGGCGGCACGCCGGCAGGAACCTGGAAGTTGATCTGGAAGTACCCGGGATAACCGGGAGCGTCGCCGAAGAACAGAACCTTGGCGACAAGACCGCCGACAGTGACCTGGGGTGGCATGACGCCGCCCTCGACCAGGCTGGTGGTGTACATCGACAGCGCTTCGCCGGCGGCGGCGGGATTGTTAGCCGAGGCGACTTGTCCCGTCGTGGCGTGCCAGATGGCGCCCTGCCCTTGCCCGTCGCCTGAAACCGAGAACAGCAGGGGCGCGGGGACCGGCGCAGACGGCTTATAAAGTTCCGCGCTGGCTGTGAGGATGGCGGCTGAGGGGGTCGAGTTGCTTGTCCAGCCGCCGACGATCAGGACTGTTCCATCCTGGAGCAACGTCGCGGTTTGACCGCCGAGGCGGGCCATCGTCGGGTTCCCTGTGCGCGAGAACGCGCCGGCAACCGGGTCGTACAGTTCGGCCGTGGTGCTGACATCGACCCCACTGGAACCGGCGATCAGGACGGGGCCGTCCCCAAGCGGGGTGGCACTGTAGTGAGCCCGGCCCACAGTCATATCCCCGGTAGGCGAAAAGGTTCCGGTCGACGGGTCGTACAGTTCCGCCGCAGTGCTGAAGAGCTTCGTTTCTTCCGAAATTCCACCGGCCAGCAGTACCTTACCATTGGCCAGCGCGGCCCCCCCGACCCCATCGTCGGACAATAGGTTCGTGTCCTCCGGAGCGCCGGTAGACTGCGTCCAACGGCTTACGGGATCATAAATGGCGGCATACAACGGCAACACCGGCCAATAGATTCTCGCAAGGAAGATTCTGCCGTCGGCCAGCAGGAAGTCGTTGTACGCCCAAAATGAGCTCCCGGTCGTTGAAAACGTCCCCGTGATCGGATCGTAGAGTTGGAGGCCGAACACAACGGTGCCGTCCGGGAGCAGTATAGCGTTGCTCCCTCCGCCCAGGGGGAAGGCGCCCGGTACCGGGCCTCCCGTTGCGATGAATGTTTCTGTAGTGGGATCGTAGAGCTCGGCGCCGACGCCCCCCGCGATCAAGACCTTGCCGTTCGGGAGCAGCACGGCCTTACTACCAGCCCGGGGGACAGTCATGTCGCCCGTACGGGTGAATGTTCCGGTGGCGGGATCGTAGAGTTCGGCACTGGCCAGTTGGGCGCTGCCCGAGTAGCCGCCGGCGATTAAAACTTTACCGTTCGGCAGCAAGGTAGCCGTGTGGCCCGCGCGCGCAATCGTCATACTGCCGGTCGGCGTGAACGTACCCGGCGATTGCGCCAGAGCTGCGACTCCAGCGGCGAAAAGCAGAACTTGAAGAGTAACGCTGGTTCTCATCTTTCCTCCTGTCCTCGGTTAAAAGGCCGGCAATGACGTTCTAGACTCATGCGGTCGCGGCCCGTCGGCCCCAAGTTAGAGCCCGGCGAGTGCAAACCCCGGTATCAGGCTCAGTGCCGCGTGGGCTGCTCGCTCCCCGGCAGAGCGACGAGCCGGATCGCGTTATTCTGACTATCCGCGACGAACAACTCGCCGCCTGCATTGACCGCGATCCGACTGGGGGCGTTCATTTGTGCGCTGGTTGCAGGTCCGCCGTCACCAATGTAGCCGGCGCAGGGATTGTTCGGAGTAATGTTGCACACGTCGCCGGCGATGGTGGTGATGATTCCAGCAGACGTGATCTTCCTTACCTCGCCCCGCTGTATGCCGACTACGTAGATGTTGCCTCCGGCATCGGCGGCGATGCCGTTGATGTCGAGCCGCGTGGAAGTCGCGGGAATACCGTCGCGCGTGTCCTGGCCTCCGCCCGCAATGGTGGTGATGGTTCCGTCCGGCGTTACTTTGCGAATCCACCCGCCTTGGGAGATCAGATACTCGGCGATGTACACATTGCCCAGACCGTCCACGGCCACATCCCCGGGAAACTGTAACCCGGCGCTCACAGCGGGGCCGCCATCGCCCGCATGTCCCAGAGTTCCATTGCCCGCGAAGGTCGAGAGAGTTCCATCGGATGCCAGTTTCCAGACCACCGAGTCCTGCGAATCGGCGATGTAGAGATACGTGCCATCATAGGCCAGTCCGGTTGCGGGGACACTGGCGGCAGTGGTGAGGATGCCGTCGGGTGAGATCTTTCGCACGCGGTCCCATTCCGTGAAAAACAGGTTGCCGCTGCGATCGGCGGCAATTCCCTGGCAGGGACAGAACAGTGGAGCGGTCACTGCCGGAACGGCTTCGGGCACCGCATCACCAGCCAGCCGGTCCTGGCCATTCCCGGCCAACGTCGAAATAATTCCATTGCGTCCGATGCTGCGAATCCGTAACTCGCCCTCATCGTCGACGTAGACATCGTGCGCTGCATCCACGGCGACTCCCCTCGGGCTATTCAAAATCGCGGCTGTGGCCGGGGCGCCATCGCCGATGTAGCTGCCGCCGCCCGCGACAGGCGTCAAGCTGCCATTGGACCCGAGGCGCGCAATGACGCCGTTTAACATTCCTGTGGCCCCCACGATGAGGTACGGATCACCCGCGGAATCGACCGTGGCCACAGTCAGGCAACACGAAGATGTGTAGACCGTCGCGATTTTTCCGTCCCGCGTAACCTCGCGAAGCGCCTTATTCCCAACGTCGCCGATGAAGACGTCCCCCGCGCCGTCTACCCAGATGTTGCTGTAGTTGCCAAGTTGCGCCGAAATCGCCGGGCCGCCATCGCCCGAATATCCGGCAACACCCGTGCCGGCGAATGGCCTGATAATTCCGTCCGGCGTCACCACCCGAACGCGCCCGTTGACGTAGTTGCCGTTGTCGTCGAATTGTGTCGTCGAGACAAAGAGATCGCCGGCCGCATCGAAGTCGATCGAAACCGCAACGCCCAGCCCCGCGTTGAGAGCAGGTCCGCCATCACCCGAATCCGTGTTCAATCCGTTCCCAACCACCGGGGTGAGCGTGCCGTCACTTTGGACCTTATTGACAACGGGTCCCGCGGTCACGTAGAGCCCGCCGCTTGGATCCAAAGCAAGCACCACGAAGTTTCCGTCCTCCAGAACCTGGCCCACGACCCTGATTTGCCCGTCAGGTGTGATCTTCCAGATGTTCGCTGGTACGTAAGCAGTCCCGTCAACGACGTACAGATTGCCGGCGCGGTCCGCCGTCACCGATTGGGCGTAAACGAACTGCGCGGTCAATGCCGGAATGCTGGTCCCGACCGCGGGTATTTCGAAGCCGTTTGCCGTTCTTCCGTTTCCCGCAAGACGGGTAAGGACCCCGGCGCTATCCAGTTGCAGCACCGTATTCGCGGAGGTGAAGTATAAGTTGCCGTTTGCCGCGGACGCACCTCCCGGGTTAAGCGCGAGATCCGTGGCCCCGATGGGAGTGGGAGGCGGTGCGCCGCCGGCGAAGGTGGACATGGTGTAGCTTTGCGCGAAGACAAAGCTGGCGGAGGAGAGCATCCCGAGCATCTTCAGTAACTTCATGGTTGTTCCTCCGGTGCGGTCAAGTTGCCAGCGGTCGTGAACGTCCCCGGCGATTGCGCCAGAGCTGCGGTTCCGGCGGCGAAGAGCAGAACCTGAAGAGTAACGCTGGATCTCATCTTTCCTCCGGTTCTTGTTTAGTGAACGGCGATGGTCGTCGCGTTGCTCGATCTGCCGAAATATATCAGGCGAACGGGCGCGGCACTCCCCGCCGTCACGCCGCTGGGGAGCTGAAAGTTTACCTGGAAATATCCGGGGTAGCCCGGTGCGTCGCCGAAGAACAGAACGTTGGCCAGAAGGCCGCCGACGCTGACTTGCGGCGGCACGACGCCTCCTTCAATCAGGCTGGTGGTGTACATCGAAAGAACGTCGCCAGCCCCCACTGGATTTTGCGCGGAAGCAACCTGGCCCGTCGAGGAATTCCAGATGGCGCCTTGCGCATTACCACTCCCCGAAAGAGCAAAAAGCGTCGGAGCCGGTATCAGTTTGTTTGGATGATATATCGAGTAGCCGCCGACATCACCCAATAGAACCGTTCCATCCAGCAGCACTGCGGCCGTTCCACCGCCCCAAAATACGTTTCCGATTTCGGTGAAAGCCCCGCGCGCCGGATCGAAGATCTCCCCACCATTGCCCGCTATCAGGACCGTTCCATCAGGAAGAAGCACCCCGGATGTGTCCGTCGTTAGTTCGATCAGTGGTCCGGTGAGGCTGACTAGACCCGAGTTGGGATCGTATAGACCGGCGTAAGTGCTGGGCGGTGAGACACTGCTGTCGGCGCCGGCAAACAACGCGAGACCACTTGCCAGCGGCACATCGGAGACTTGCGGCAGCCCCTGAAAGAGTGGCGTCTGGAGTGCGGCGAAAGTATTGGTCGCCGGATCGAAAACCTCAGAAGCCGCGCCAACGCCGTCGCCCATCCAGAGGATCGCGACTTTCCCATCCCGACGCATGAGCGCGGTCGGGCACCACCCGTCGCCCGAGTGCATTGGGTCCAGAATGGGTGAAGGAAAAGAGGCATAAGGCCCCGCTACTGTGAACGTCTGTGAAACCGGATCGTAGACCTCTGCGCTTGCCTCGCCAAACGGTTCAAGAAATTGGGACCCTCCGGCAATCAGCACTTTTCCGTTGTTCAGCAGAACGGCGCTGGGGCAGGTCTTGGCGAAAACCATACTCCCGTAATGCTCAGGCAGCGTAAAGGCGCCCGTGGATGGATCGAAAATATCCGACTGAGATGTCGGGTAGGTTAGGTCGAGCAATCCGCCAGCAAACAGGACCCGGCCGTCAGGCAGCAGAGTCGCGCTTTGGAAGGTGCTGGAATATGTCCTCGAACCCGCGGTGGCTGAGAACGTGCCCGTTTTGGGATCATAGAGCCCTGCGTTCGGCCCCGCGACCACTAGTACTCTCCCATCCTCCAAAAGCGTTGCCGTGCTACCGGACCCACCCGTCCAGCCGGTTGCCGCCGCTGTGAACGTCCCGGAAGGTTGAGCGAGGGCTGCTCCGCCGGCGGCGAAAAGCAGAACTTGAAGAGTAACGCTGGTTCTCATCATTCCTCCGGTTCTCGGTCAGATGTTGTAGATCCGCGCCGTATGGACGAGCCGCGGGCGTCCTCACCAGGATAAGGAGGAACTCCCATCAAATCAAATTGTTACCCCGTTGGGGTAAGTCAATACGGCCGCAATTCCTGAAGATTGCCGCGAAGATTCTGAAGCAGCGCGCGGCGCTGGCCGGAGCCGTTGAGCTCCGGCGGCAGGAAGGCCGCCTCGATTTGCGAAACCTTCTGGTAAATCGAGCGCCATCTTTTCTTGATCGCCTCGGTGGAGAGGTTCAACGCAGCGGCGGCATCGCGGTCGGAGTGGTCGAGCAGTGCGAGTTCGAGAAGCTGCTGCTCCACTGCGGTAAATCCAAAGCGAGGGTGTGGGCTGATCATGGCTGAACCGGGCCAGGCTGGCGTTGATTTCAGGGCTTCCTCCCGCGTCATGACCGACAGCTTCGATGGGGCGCCGTTGGGGAGCGTCCTCTCCCTGTAGACGCGCAGCCCCATCCTCGACATAGCCTCGATCATGAAGGGGATCGCGGACTCCATCCAGAGTTCACGAAGAGCGAATCCCCTATGGTAGAAATTCCACGCTTCCGTAAAACTGCCTAGGACTTCGAGTGATCCGGAATGGTTCACGTCGATGCCCCGCGGCGTGCCGAAAAAGTTCAGGAGCCGGAGATCGGCAGCCCGATTCGCATCGGCGACCTGCTTGCGATTCAGAAAGGCCGGCCGGCCTTCGGCTTCGGCTGTAAACGCGGCGTCGGTCAGGCCGCCGGGACTCGCAAGCGCGGCTTCGAGAAAATCCGGATGAAGGAACCCCGAGCCTCCCATGCCCACCATTTGGCCGGTCTCCACGTCGTCGAGAGGGCAGAGAAGAATCCGCTCGCGAGCCAGCAAATCCTCGAGCAACCCTGGAAGCAGTTGCCAGGTACGCGGTGAGAAAAGTATCCGCTCCGGTTCGAGAATCTCACGGCCGCGGGCGATGTCCTGCGGCAGCGCGCGGCGATGTCGAATCTGCACGTGAGCACCTTCGAAAAAGAAATTATATCAAGCTACGCTTTGGTCTTAGGAAAAGTCGGCTTCCCGGGGATCATTTGCGCCCGAGCGGGTGTGGAGCGAATGTGTGGACGCGCTCGAATCGGCCAGGGCACATTCTAGGAAGCGAATCGCAGCGGAGGGCGTTGTACCGATTTTGTACCTGGGTCTGGTTTTGAGGCTTTTGGCGACTTTGGCGACTCTGTAGAATCAATAAGTTGTGAGACGTCAAAATCCTGTCAAGATCGTGGTTCGAATCCATGCCGGGAGCCAAACATCAATTTCTCAGAGTTTGGTGCTATCTCGCTGATTTCATGAGGCAGTCTTGAGCATGTACCTCAGGTTTTGATCCGTCTCTCTTCGTCCCCAACATGGACTCGAACTGCTAACGGGTTCATCCGACCGACCAGCATCCCCAAACGAATCGGCGCAGGTCCACTACGCGTGCCAACTTCCAGGTTACCGACCACACAAACGAAGGCTCCGATGGCGATTCCCAGAAGCCCCGTACGAAAGACAACTTCCTTTATCATTCACTACTTTGCTTGGCAAGACCGCGAGAGGCTTCGCGAGATCAGGAACCAGCCGACATGTGACATGATTGAGAAGCCGTAAATTACCACTTGGTTACTGGCTGTTAGCCGACAACTCGCCCGGGACTCTGAGAATGTTTTTTCCGGGCCGGACGTCAACCGTACGTGAGGTCGGTGCTCTGTCCGACCTCGATGGCGCGGAAACTCTTTCCCCGTTATTTAACGTCGTTTAGCCTCTGGACTCGCGCTGTCGCCTCAAATGGCGTGTTCCTGCGGAATTCGCCGGTCTCCGCTTCCGGCCTCAGGAGGCACAACCGAGCGGGGACCCGACAGCGGCTCGAATGCCCGAGAGTCTCCGTTGGCGTCGTCAGGGCCTCACCGTTATTTGAAAGGTCACGCGCTGAAGGACCTGGCGCTCAGGTTCTTCCGGCGGAAAGCAGATCCTTGGATCGACTTTCCAGTCAGGATATCTGGAAGGCAGAACGTCTGGTTTCAATCCACGCCCCCCCTCGCGGACCGCGGCGGCCACTTCGGAAGCGAATGCGGCGCGCGGGCGAGCCGTAGATCGTATTCGCGATTGCGAAGATTAGGGTGTCACAGCCGATGAGAAGCAGCTATTGCTCTCGGGCGTAGACGATTGGTCGCGGACGTTGGAAAGCCTGGGCGGCCGCAACTTCCGCGGGGCATCTCGTGGTTTGGATGGTCCGCGGACGGATCGAGCTGATCGGTGTCGGTGGGGGTTCATCGGGGGATACCTTTGGTGGAAATGTCGCCAGCGGCTTAGGCGAAGTGCATGAGTTGTGTAAGACCGCCAATTTTCGGGGTTTGCCATCGATTTCGGCCGACGGCACGCACGTGATTGGCACGGCTGGTCCTCAGTTGCTTTCCATACAACTCGGCGACACGGGAAGAGATGAAGCCGAGGGTACTCAGCGAGAAAGGCCGCGATGCACACCGCCCAACCTTTTCGCCAGATGGGCGCTGGTTTGTGTACAACGGCACCGACGCTGGCATTTAGGTCCAGCCCTTCCCGAGTCCGGGTCCGCGCCGGCAAATCGCGCCATCGGGTAGCGCACCCGCATGGCGTGGGGACGGCAGGGAGATCATCTACGTCAGCCGCCTAGCGGTGATGTCGGTGATCGTGCCGCGCCGGGCCCCGAGGCTCGCACGATCGGGCCGGCGAGTTCACCCTGACGCGCCTGCGGGATCAGACCAGCCCCACATTACGTTTGATTGTCTTGATCACCGAGTCCATCTTCCCGGTCAATACCTGTTTGCCGAGGCTGAGAGTAAAGCCTCTGACCGCGTGGAACGGAAGATGTGAGGGCAATGACAGTGCGTAGGGATCGACCACCACATCCACCACGACTGGACCGCCTCTGTGCGCAAGCGCTGCGGCGAGCCCTTCTCGCACGTCGCCTGGATCTTCGATGCGGATACCCTTCGCGCCCATTGCTTCAGCGACCTTGGCGAAATTCGGATTCTTGAATTCGACGCCGAATGGGACCACGCCAGCTTCCTGCATTTCGATGTTGACGAAGTCGAGGGACTCATTGTTCAAGATGATCTGAACCACCGGCATCTTCCGTTGGACTTGCGTCATTAGGTCACCCAGGGCGAGCATCGTGAACCCTCCGTCGCCGCACACCGCGATCGTTTGGCGGCCAGGATAAGCCAGTTGAGCGCCGAATGCATTCGGGGCGGCGTTGGCCATCGATGCCCATGAAAAGGAGCCAAAGATTCGCCGGTTCGGGCCGCCCTTTACATGCCGCGCGAGCCAGATGCAGGCGGTGCCAGTGTCCGCGAAAAACATCGCATCGTCGGAGGCAAGCTCGCTTAGCGTGGCGGCCAGGAATTCCGGACGGATCGGCTTGATGTCGGGCCCTTTCTCAACGTAGTGCTGCAAGAGTTCATGAAACGAGTTGGTCTCGGCGACGTGCTTTTCGAGAAAGCCGCTGTCAGCTTTGTCGTGGACTTTCGGGAGCAGTGCGGCAAGGGTCGACTTGATGTCGCCCACCAACCCCAAATCGACGGTGGTTCTCCGTCCAAGGTGTTTCGGATTCCTATCGATCTGGACCTTCTTCACGTCGTCGCCCGGAAGAAATTCCGAGAACGGAAAGTCGGTGCCGAGCATCAGCAGAAGGTCCGCGTCGTGAATGGCCTTGTAAGCTCCGCCGTAGCCGAGAAGGCCGGTCATTCCCACAGCCTGGGGGTTGTCGTGTTCCAGCCATTGCTTGCCGCGAAAGGAATATCCGACCGGCGACTTCAGCTTGGCTGCGAGTTGCAGCACTTCCTCTCGCGCGTCGCGACACCCGTCACCGCCGAAAATTGCAACCTTCTTCGCAGTCTCGATCATTCCGGCCAGCGTGTCGAGATCCGGATCCGCGAGGCGAAACACCGGGGGAGCGGGAATGGTGAACTTGTGCGACGCATCGCCGGGCGCGTTCGCCGAAGCGACATCGCCCGGCATCGAGATCACCGTCGGTCCTCTGTCAACAACAGCCGTCAGAATCGCGGTCGTGACGACTGCCCGCAGCTGTTCAGGGTTCACCACTCGTCCGACGTATAGGCACGCGGTATCGAAGAACTTGTAAGGGTTCAGCTCTTCCAGGGCCGCGGTGTCTATGAGTTTAGTCTCGACGTCGCCGGCTATCGCAATAATTGCAGCGCCCTCTTTGCGGGCATCCATCAATCCATTGAAAAGATGCGTGACGCCCGGCCCGGCGGTTCCGCACACGACTGCGGGGTTCCCGGTCAGATAGGCTTCGGCGACCGCGGCGAAGACGCCATATTCTTCATGTCGAACGTGAATGAACTCGATCTTCCCGTTGCGGCGCAGCGCGTCGATAACAGGATTCAGCGCGTCTCCGACGATGCCGTAACAGCGTTTGACACCGGCATTCGCCAGCATTTCCCACATGACGTCCGCGACCTTTTGTGCCATGAACACTCCTCGTTGACGCCGACCTAAAGGAGCTTGTCCGGAGTGATCGGAACGTCTCGAATGCGCTTTCCGGTCGCATGATAGACGGCATTCGCAATCGCCGCAGCCGACCCCGTAATGCCAATCTCACCAATCCCTTTCGATCCCATGGGACTGACGTGCTGGTCATTTTCATCGACCCAAAGTACATCGATCGAGCCAACGTCAGCGTTCGATGGGACATGATATTCGGCCAGATTGTTATTCACGACGCGTCCCAGCCGCTCGTCGTAAACGTCCAGTTCCACCAGCACCTCTCCAGTACGGTTCGGGCCCAGCGACCCGTCGGCGTTGACGGGTTTGCGCACTAAACCCTACCCAATAGATTCCGCACGAGGGTGATCGTTTCCGCCAAGTCTCTTCTCTTTCTCAAACGCAATGCTACGAATGAACCAGCCCGCTAAAGCTACTACGAAAACGAGGATCATGCGAGGAGAATATAAAGATACTGCCATCGCCTGAAACGGCGATCTGATACCGAAAATCGCCGACGGGAATTGTGTCCTCAATCGACGCGGTCTCCGGATTGATCATCACAACGTTCGTACCCGAGCTCGCGAAAACACGGGAGCGAGTCGGGTCCCACTACGATGTCGGCCGAGCCTCCCGTCAACGTCAAGGTGCTGACCGCGATCGGTTGCGCGCGTGCCGTGTGCGATCCAGCAAGGAACGTTGCCAGAGAAAACCAATAAAGGTGTGTCGCGCGGCGCAAGAGGACAGCAGAAACTAATCATTATCGCAATCCAGATCCTTAAACTAATGTGTAATAGTGCGAAAGCCTTGCTGAGCTCGAGTTCGCCTGGCGACGCGCGAACGTGCGGCGGGCTATGCTTCGTGTGATGGAGAGAGCTTCAATCGGTGACTTGGAAAAGCACGGACAGTGGAGGCGGTGCCCTTTGAGACGCCCGAGGGGTCCTCGCATGTCCCTGTCCGGTCCTTAGATGGTCCCTTAAGGCGTGCCACAATGAAGCGGCCGGGGGTCAAAGATCGCTGCGGGAGATCCCCAGCTTCTTCATCCTGGCGTTCAAGGTCGTCCGCGGAATGCCGAGACGATTGGCCGTGGCGCTGATCACCCCGCCGGTCTCCCGGAATGCGCGCAGGATGTTATCCCGCTCCACGTCCTCAAGCGAAGAATCGTCGTCGACTTCCGAAGCGTCGGGCCCTAATTCCGAGACGGGCGCGCGGAGCGTGGGACCTCGTGACAGGATCACTGAACGCTCGATGAAGTTCTCCAACTCACGCACATTACCGGGCCATGACCAACTCACTAGAGCTTTCATCGTCTCTGACGATATCGTGTCGATCGTCCGATTCATTTTTTCGGCGTACTTTCTGGTGAAATGCCGGCTGAGTATGGGTATGTCCTCGGGATGATCGCGCAAAGGAGGTGTGATGATGGGGAAAACCATCAGTCGATAATAGAGATCGCTGCGGAAGGACCTATCTTTCATCATCTGGGTCAGATTCCGATTCGTCGCCGCTACCAGCCGGACGTCGATGGGGATGGTTTTGGTACCGCCCAATCTCTCGAAGGCCTTCTCCTGCAAGGCCCGGAGCAGCTTGGGCTGAAGATCCAAGGGAATGTCACCCACCTCATCCAGAAACAGAGTCCCGCCGTTTGCTAACTCAAACCGGCCCAGCTTTTGGAACAGAGCGCCGGTGAAAGCTCCCTTCTCGTAACCGAACAGCTCGCTCTCGAGTAGCCCGGTGGGAATGGCGGCACAGTTCAAGGATATAAAGGGACGGTTCCTGCGCGGACTGATTTTATGGATGGCGCGCGCGATCAATTCCTTTCCCGTACCGGTTTCTCCCAGGATCAACACGGTCGCATCGGTGGGCGCAACCACTTCCACCTGCCTCATGACCTGCTCCATGGGCTGGCTGCTTCCTATGAGCTCCTCAAAGTTGGGTTTGACCTTAACGATTTGGTCGTTGATATTCGCCAGCCGGTCGCGCTGCGGTTGCGAATCTTCATTATTGAAACGAAGGACTTCTTCTTCACTGAGTCTGCGATTGGTAATATCCTCGATGGCCAGTAAAATTAGCCCCGTTGGATTCTCGTCGCGCCGGAGTTTGCGGGCATTCAGCAACATCGCCCGCCGCCCCAACGAGGGAAAATCCTTGGTCACCTCGAAATTCTCGAACACGCTGTCATTGGGCACGATGTCTTCCAACAGCGCACGCAACGGCGGAATATCCCATTCCCCATTTCCCAGTTGGAAGAGAAAGCGTCCTTCGGTAACACCCGGTGATACTTGAAAGGCCTCGTAGAAGGATCGGTTTGCTGCTTGGACCCGAAGCGCGCCGTCCAGCACTAAAAGAGGCTCCCGAATCGTCGCGAAAACACTTTTCAAAGCAAGTGTCCCGGACAAAGCCTGATAGGCGGCCGACGCGAACTCCCCCAGCGCGGTTATCACTTTCGCGTCTTCAGCGTCGAACTGCCGCGTCTGGTCGTGAGAGACGATCCAGATCGTGCCGACCGCTTCGCCCCTCACATGAAAGGGAATGAGTAGCGCTTCCGATATATGAGGCTCGACCTCCGCGAAATACGTAAAGTGGCGATCGAGATGCGACATCAATTGGACTGCGTCCGTGTCCAATACAGTTCCACATGGACTAAATTCGCGAGGTGTCGTGCCCCAAAGATGAGGTGCGAACTGGCCTGCAACGCCATGCCAGCGGAAAATCATCCGGCCGTTCTCTTCCTCCAACAAACTGATCCCGGCCGACTGCGCGCGACACAACTCCAGCGCTGTTTCAACAAGTTCTTGCAGGATGTGCTCAGACGATTTTGCCATCGTCTGAGCCAATCTTATAAAAGCACTCGTGAGCGCCTCCAGATTTGCTGGCCGCGCTGGCCGGAGATTCAGTTCTTGTGTGCTGATGACTGATTCTAAAGGAACTTGTAAGTTCATCGGAGCTGCATCAAACTCCATTAAACACCTCTATCGGGAGCGTTTCCTTGCTCCGTGTTGAGATCACCGACTCCCGTTCCTTCGGACCGTTTCCGTTAAGCCAACAGGTGGGATGTGGTCGAGAGCCCGGGAAACACATTTAGCCTTTTTTCCTTGCCCCGTCGATCCAGGAAACCGGTCGTCTGGAGAACACGCGGATCCTGCAAATAGTAGGTAGCCGGGAGTTGACGGTCAGGCACCATATTATCACTGGCGCGCCCCGGAGCGCAGTTGATTTGGCTCGGTGCGGCCTGTGGGAGCTGCACGGTTTAACCTGTCTCCCTGCCGAAGCAGTTCGTTGATCCGCCCGCCCTCCGGCGAGATTTCTCTGGGAACTGATTGGCCGGATGTTTTATCATTGGGTTTGCTTTGGCTCGAATCTGGCCTATGATGTGCATCCTCCGGCTAGGTTCAACACACAGAGTAGGCTGAGAAAGAAGTGGAAGAGCGAAAGGGGAGGAACGGCATCATGGCGGAAACGAAGGGCACTGCGAAGACGACGGGCGAAAGTGCCGATCCGGAGCAGGTAGAACAACCACCCGAGCAACCGAGCGCGGGATTCCCGATCGTGGGCATCGGCGCGTCTGCTGGGGGGCTGTCGGCTTTCGAAGCTTTTTTCTCCGCCATGCCCGAAGAAGATCCTGGCATGGCCTTTGTTTTGGTCCAGCATCTAGCCCGGGACCACAAGAGCATCCTTTCCGAGTTGATCCGGCGCTATACCAGGATGCAGGTTTTCGACGTGGAAGACGGAATGGTGATCAAGCCTAACTGTGCTTACATCATCCCGCCCAATCGCGATATGGCGCTTGTGAATGGCGCGTTGCAACTGCTGGAACCCACCTTGGCCCGGGGTATCCGGCTTCCCATCGATTTTTTCTTCCGCTCTTTGGCCCAGGACCAGCACGACCGCGCCATCTGTGTCGTGCTCTCCGGCACGGGTAGCGACGGCGCCCTTGGGGTCAGGGCGGTGAAGGGCGAGGGCGGCATGGTGATGGCGCAGACACCCGAATCCACGGAGTACGACGGCATGCCGCGCAGCGCGATTGCCACAGGTATGGTGGATTTTGTGCTGCCTCCAAACGAGATGTCCGCCAAACTCCTCGCCTACGTCGCCCACGCGTTTCGGGCTTACCACGTTCCGGTCTCCTCGCAGGCTACGCCGCAACCTGACGGGCTCGAAAAAATCTTTCTGCTGCTCCGCTCCCAGACCGGTCATGACTTTTCCCAATACAAACGAAGCACCGTCGTGCGCCGCGTCGAGCGGCGTATGGCCGTCCACCAGATCGATGGGCTGGAAGACTATCTCCGCTATATGCAACTCACCCGGGGTGAAGCGGACGCGCTCTTTCGCGAACTCCTGATCGGCGTCACCAGTTTCTTCCGGGATTCTGAAATTTTCGAGGAGATTCAGAGACAGGTCATCCCTCAGCTTTTCGCGGGCAAGCCGGCAGGCTCGGTTATTCGTGTCTGGGTCCCCGGCTGTTCCACCGGCGAGGAAGCCTATTCCATCGCCATGCTGCTGCGGGAACGCATGGCGGACCGGAAAGAGAATTTCAAGGTGCAGATCTTCGCCACGGATATCGATCGCGAAGCCATTGATCATGCTCGCGCCGGCGCTTACCCCTCCAGCATCATCGCGGATGTCTCGCCGGAGCGGCTGGCCCACTTTTTCGACGAGGAGCGGCAGGATGGCAGTACCTACCGCATCCACAAGACCATCCGCGACATGCTCATTTTTTCCGAGCATGACCTGATCAAAAACCCCCCATTCTCGAAACTCGATCTGATCAGCTGCCGCAATCTCTTGATCTACATGGGCGCGGAGCTGCAAGAGAAGCTCATGCCATTGTTTCATTACGCTTTGAACCCGGGCGGTATGCTCGTGCTGGGCTCCTCGGAGAGCGTGGGAGACTTTGTGAACCTCTTTGCGCCCATCGAGCGCAAGTCGAGGATCTTTCAACGTAAAGCACATGATTTCGGCCCCCACCGCCTGGGTATCCAAGGATTGTTCCCACAGCCGCAGGGAAACGAAATGGTACGGCAGGCGGAGAGGGGCCCATTGAAACCTCCGTTGCACGAGATCGCCATGCGGGCACTCTTGGAGCATTACTCCCCGGTCGGCGCGCTGGTCAGCGAACGCGGCGACATCCTCTACCTGCTGGGCCGCACCGGCCGGTACCTGGAACCGACTCCAGGCGAGGCCAGCTTGAATATCTTCAAGATGGCTCGCGAAGGCTTGCGCGGCGATTTGACCATCGCTTTGCACCGAGCTGTGTCGCTGGGAATTCCAACGCGCCACTCAGGTTCGCGGGTGACAAGCGACGGCGATTTTACCATCGTCAATCTGAACGTCGTTCCGGTGCCCGCGGACCCGGACGGTGCCATACCGCAGGGCCTGTTTCTGATCATTCTGGAGGAGGAGTTGGCAGCGGACCCGAAGCAGTCAGTCGAGGCTGCCATGGATACAACGGAAGTCGCGGCAGCGCGCAGCGCGGATCTGGACGAGTATATTCTAAGGCTCAAGCAGGAGTTGCGGGCGAAGGAGGAATACCTTCAGAATACCAACGAAGAACTGGAGACCTCCAACGAAGAGCTCCGCTCCGCCCATGAGGAAATGCAGTCGGTGAACGAAGAGATGCAATCCACCAACGAGGAACTGGAGACCTCTAGAGAGGAATTGCAATCGGTCAATGAGGAGCTGGCCACGGTCAACAATGAGTTACAAGCCAAAGTGGTCGATTTATCGCGCTCCAACAATGACATGAAAAATCTGTTGAGCGGCACCGGCATCGGCACCATTTTTGTCGACCATCTGCTGCGCATTCTTCGCTTCACTCCCACCGTCTCGGCGTTGATCAACCTGATCGAGACCGATGTAGGGCGTCCCGTGGACCAAATCCGCTCCAATCTGGCGGCCTATGACCACTTGGCAACGGATATCAAGGAAGTGTTGGAGAGCCTGGTTCCGAAAGAACTGGAAGTACAGACCAATACGGGAGAGTGGTACCTGTTGCGCATTCGGCCTTATCGGACACTGGAGAACGTAATTGAGGGCGCGGTCATCACGTTTACGGAGATTTCTGTCATGAAAAAGGCGCAGGCGGCGCTGCGGGATTCCGAAGCCCTGCGCCGCCTGGCCGTGGTGGTGCGCGACGCCCGCGACGCCATCCTGGTGCAGGACATGACTGGTCAAATTCTGGCATGGAATCCCGGGGCGGAAAGGATGTACGGCTGGAGCGAAGCCGAGGCGTTGGCTATCAATATTCGCGACCTGATGCCGGAACGCGATCGTGAAGAGGCGTTGGCGGCCGTCCGGCAACAGTGCCACGCCGGCGTCTTGGAGCCTCAGCGCCAACAACGGATCGCGAAAGATGGCCGAACTTTAGACGTGTCAGTCATAGTTTCTGGGCTGGTGAATGACGCCGGGGAAACGTACGCCATCGCAACGACCGAAAGGGGCGTCGCTCCCTGACGGTACCCTTTGTCGGGCGAACGAAATCGTGATCCGCAACCGGCCGGTTGATCCAGCTTGTAAGTTACCCCCAAACTATCGATGCGGTGATGGGCGAGAGGTCCCCGTCCGGGAAAACGATCACCCAGGTCAGCGATTCGATTCTCTTCAAATCGTTTTTCCACATCGCTTGTGAATCGCGGCAAACACCTTATTGTCAGTGACCAAATTTGGTCACATGACGATCCCTTTTTGGTCACAGGGCTAACGTGTGGACAGTGCACGGAAGCCCCGGAATAATAGGCACGGTGGCCTATGAATTGCAAAATGAACTAGCTCTGCGGTTCGGGAAAGGGAGGCGGCCAATGGCAGTGGCAGCATCATTCCAGGGCTTTCGGTCGCTGGTTGAAAAGAGCCCCGATGCGATCTCTCTGATCGATCCCGACGGCGAAATATTGTACGGGAGTGCGTCCATCGTCAACGTTCTCGGATATCAGCCGGAAGAGCTCTTGGGACAGAGCTGGCTCGATCTGATTCATCCCGAAGATCGTGAACACTCAAGCCGGGAACTCCAGGAAGTGGTCGCCAGGCCCCAGGTCCATTGCGATGGGACGCCCGCGTCCGCCGTAAAGACGGCACCTATTCTTGGGTGGAAAGCACAGTCTCCAACCTGCTATTTGAACTTGAAGTACAGGCGATCGTTGTGTGCCAGCGGGATATCAATGCGCGGAGAACCGCGGGAGCGGAAAAGCAGAAGCGCGCTGAGGAGCTGGCCTGCACCAACTTGCGGCGGGAGGAGTTTGCATACTTTGCAGCGTACGATCTACGGGAGCCGCTCAGGGCAATTTCCGCGTTCACGGAAATGCTTGTTCAGGATACGCAAATGGATGCGAATGCCAAGCGAATAGCCGAATTCATTCTAGATGGCGCCGCGCGCATGTCCACATTGGTTGACGATCTGCTTTCCTTCGCCGGCACCGGCAGGCATGAACCGTCCCGATACATTGATCTTCAGTGCGCTGTCGCACAGGCCACGCAAAATTTGGGAGTGGCCATCAAGGCCACTGGCGCCATGGTTACGATCGATCGGTTGCCCATCGTCCGAAGCAACGACATTCATTTGGTGCGCCTCTTCCAGAACGTAATCGGCAACGCGATCAAATATCGGCGGGAAGAACCAGTCAGGATTCACATAACTGCCGAGCGGCGGGGACTCGATTGGGTTATCGGAATCGAGGACAATGGCCTCGGCATCGCGCCAGAGGACCATGCTTGCGTATTCATGCCTCTCATTGGTCTGGCAAATCGGGATGTGCCTGGTACCGGCCTCGGCTTGGCGGTCTGTAAGAAGATCGTTGAGGGACTGGGAGGCACGATGTGGTTGGAATCCGAGATCGGGGCCGGATCAACTTTCTTCTTCACGGTCGCAGCGGAGGAAGAGGGGATCATGGTCCCCGAGACCTCTCAAGAACTTTCCACAGTGCCGGTGTTTGAACGAATGTCCAACGGTAGGATTGCCCGGTAAGGGTGCAACGGTAATTAGGCTGGAAATCGTGAGCCCCGATACGAGCGGGATGCAGCAACTTGTACAGCTTGCTGGCCGCTGTAATCGGTTCCGTGGTCCTCCTGGTTTTACCACCGCAATGAGGCGAGCCATCTGAGCTCGACAACTAAATATGCCCGCAGCAAATCGCCGTTCGACGTTGCATGTGGCGTGACTCACCGTATCGCGTGACCACTCAATAGACCTCTGGATTAGCAGCCAAGCTCCGGTGCGCGAATAGCACGGCGCCCGATCAGGTCGCGCCGTTCGCAGTTCAACTCCACCGCAAAAGTTGGGAAGCAGTGGCAGTTGACATGCTAAGAAAGCGACGGAGCATGTCGATTGATTACCAGGAGCGGCCTTACGCGTGATGCATGATGATGAGCTGATCCTGATCGAACGCTTGCAGCGGATCTCCGGCAAGACTAGAAATCTTTGCGGCGCTTTGGAGAAACTGAACGTCAATCAACGTATTGTGATCGATCCGGTTTATTTCGAGGGCTATTCGCAAACTGAAATGGCGGCGAAGCGCAGGCAGCCGCTCGGGACCGTGACAACTTGGGTTCGCAGCGCCCTGAAGATCCTTCGCGAAGAACTCCAGGAGTCGAATGCGGACGCGAGCCGCGCACGTTGCCACATATATCCACGGCCAACCAATGACAATCCCTTGCGTGCTTCCGCGCAATCGATAAATTGCCTGCTAGCGCCGCGCGACCAACCGTCCGCGATGGTAAGACTCGTGACATCGCCGGTACTCTTCCAAGCAGAGGAAGAGTGTAGAAGGAGTGACATATATGTGAGCTCTCTGCATTAAATGAAACGATCCATGGTTCCTTCCGCGGGGGAACATGTAACTGTGGAAGAATTCGTGCTGAAGGATGCGTTGCATGTTGGTTGGAACTGTGTTGTCCCAATGAAACATTCGAATGATGTGAGCATCGAATGTACAGACACTTTGAAGGTGTTAAACCTAGCTTATTTTGTCTTAGAAAAGGAGTATTATGTCTAAACTGCCCGATCTGCAGAACGCCCTGAAGGGGGCGAATCGCAGAAATTTTGTCAAGAAGCTCGGAATCGCGGGAGCCGCTCTTGGCGCGTTGTCGACGGCTCCAAAGACCTGGGCCCAATCCGGGGGAGCTCCGGCGGGACCGAGCGATATTGATATTCTGAACTTCGCTCTCAACCTTGAATATCTCGAGGCCGAGTTTTATGTCGTCGCCACCACGGGTAACACGCTTGCCCAGCAGGGTGTCGCGGGGACCACAGGCGCGTCATCGGGTACAAACACGAACGCGAACGGCACCTCGATAGGCACTAACAACCCCGGTCTTACAACCGGCGGGAACATGGTCGCGTTCACCGATCCCAGGGTTCAGTCGGTCGCCCAGGAATTGGCTACGGACGAAAAGGATCACGTAGCCCTGTTACAGGGCGCAATCGCCGGACTGGGCGGGGTCGCCATTGCGAAGCCGGCCATTAACCTGGCGGCTCTCGGGATCGGCTTCGCCTCGCAGAACGACTTTCTCACCTTGTCGCGCGCGTTCGAAGACATTGGCGTGACCGCCTACGGCGGCGCGGCGCCTCTAATCCAAAACAAAGGGATCCTCGGCACCGCCGCTCGCATCCTGGCGACGGAAGCCGAGCACGTGGGCGCGATCCGGCTTTTTTGCGCGCAGGACAACGTCATGACGATGGCGCTCGACGGCGTTGACCATCTCCCACCGCCATCCGGGATACAGTATTTTTCTACGAACAGCCAGGCATTGACGGAAACCCGCACGCCTGGACAAGTCCTGTACCTTGCTTATGGAAACAAGGCCAACGCGACTTCAGGGGGATTCTTCCCGAATGGCGTCAACGGCAACATCAACATGTCCTCAGCCGCCGCGACTGCCACTTCGAATTCCCCTCTAACCGTGACTCCCAATCCCATCATTGTCACCGGCGGCGCGACCACAGGCAGCGCCATGATCTGTTTCAACGCCCCCGGCGTGCAGCAGGTGGCTATAGTGCTCAACTCGCCCAGTGGCATTATTCTGGGAACTGGCTCCGGCAGCGGATGCATCACGACAGGGACGTATCTGACCAACGGAAGCCAGATTTTCCTCCAGGATATCAGCAACGGCAAATCGCTCTCTGCGGCCAACACGCTCGGGATGGCGACAATCACTCTGAAGTCCATGTAATTTGGACTTCGCCCAAATGACATCGGCCCGATGAGGAATCTCCTCGCCGGGCCGATTCCAATTTTGAGGGATTAGCGAACTCGCCACTTATCGACGATCACTACCGTGTGACCCCGGACGGTCGCTTCACGGGCGTCACGCGATTTGTCCAGGTCGTTCTCTGCATAGCTCGATCCTATGTCTGCGATGCACAGCCGAATTATGAATGTAAGATCGCCTTCGCCTCGCTTTCGCACGTGCACAACCAGCGGCCAGCGAAATGCTCGGAAAGCCTCGTATGCAACTCCACAGAAACCCACACGTCATCGCCGCTGCGATGGGTTTGCTTGTCTCGACTTACCTGACAGTCCCAAGCAAAGCTCAATCCGCCGGCCAAGTGAACCCTGACAATACCAAGATCAACCAGCGCGATAAGGATTCCGGAGAAGCCACCGCAGATCAGCAGAAGATGAATGCGGCCGATCGCGCTTTGACGGCGCAGATCCGCAAGTCGGTCATGGCTGACAAGGCTCTCTCCACCTATGCCCATAATGTCAAGATCATTAGTCAAAACGGGACCGTGACATTGAAAGGACCGGTGCATTCCGACGACGAGATGAAGTCGATCATGGTAAAGGCGACTGATGCGGCTGGCAGTCCGGATAAGGTCGTTAACCAAATGTCCGTGAAGCCGTAAGGCCTTACCAGAGTTTTCACGTTCACACTTAAAAAGGAGATCTATCATGGCAGGAAAAAAGACGGCGGTTTTCGGTATCTACCGGAACGCCACGCAGGCGGAGCAGACTGTCGATCGTTTACTCGCTGCGGGCTTTCGCAGCGACGACATCTCAGTTTTGCTACCGGACACCAAGAGTTCAAAAGACTTTGCCCACGAAAAGAATACCAAGGCGCCGGAAGGGACAACCACCGGAGTAACCGCAGGCGGCGCGATCGGCGGGACGCTGGGGCTATTGGCAGGAATTGGCGCGCTGGCAATTCCCGGCGTCGGCCCCTTCATCGCTGCCGGCCCGATTATGGGCGCTCTCGCCGGCCTCGGAGTCGGCGGTGCGGTAGGCGGTCTGATTGGCGCGCTGGTCGGGATGGGCATCCCCGAGTACGAAGCGAAGCGATACGAAGGGCGGATCAAAGATGGCGGCGTTCTGCTGTCTGTTCACTGCGACACATCAGACGAGATAACCCGGGCGAAAGATGTGCTCAAGCAGACGGGCGCGCAAGACATTTCGTCAAGCGGCGAGGCCAGCGCAGATGATCGCCAGGCCACCACGGTTTCGCGGGGAATCAGATAAATTGGTTCGCCGCCGGTGTTTGAACCGGCCGAAGTTAGTCTGTATATGACCTGGCTTGGACCGTGTTGCGTCCAAGTCAGGATTTCAAAGAATGGAGAATCGACGAATGCTTAAAGAGTTGCTGGTTTCGGAGTTGCAAGACCTCCTACATGCAGAGGGTCAGCTCCTAAAGGCCCTTCCCAAAATGGCCAAAGCTTCCCACGACGCCAAGCTGAAGGCCGCTTTTGAGGCGCATCTCAAGGAGACCGAAGGGCAGGTCGAAAGGTTAAATCAAGCCTTCGCACTGCTGGAGGCCAAAAATAAAGCCAAACCCTGCAAGGCCATGCAAGGCTTGGTCGCGGAAGGAGAAGAGACGATTACCGAGGGAAAAGAGGAAGAAACCAACATTGCGGATTTGGCGTTGATCGTCGCCGCTCAGAAGGTTGAGCACTACGAGATGTCCGGTTACGGATCGGCGCGCGCGATCGCCGGGCAGATCGGTAGTTCAAAGGTCGCCAAACTTCTAGGCGAGACCCAAGCCGAGGAGGAGAAGGCCGACAAGCTTCTCACGGACATCGCGAAGCGCCTGATGGAACACGCGGGCCAGCACGTCGAGGCATGAACAACGGCTGTGGCGGCCCTGATCGTGCGCCGAACCGTGCGGCGCAGAAGCGACTCTCGGCGGAAATTGGTCCTGCCGCTCGATCTTGGTCATAAGGTCACCTCACGAAAGATCAGCCTGATCGGTCGTCCAACTTTACGGTTGAGGGGCGGACACGATCCCGCCCCTCACCGCAACCGTTTATGTCTCACGAAATGCTCGTAGCGGCCCCTCAGCAATCCGCTACTCGCTATGTGTCCTTCGGTAGGGCGTCCGTGGTTCTCCTCCCAACTCGCCGAAATCAAGATGTCGAGCCCGCGGCAAAAATAAGTTGACGGCATTTGGCCTCGTTCCGACCCTCGCTTTGCGGTACCCTGGAGAGAATTCTATTTTGGCGATCAAAAGATGTCTCAGCCGTGGGCCGCCACGGCCATGCAGCTATGCCATGCAGCTATTAGGTCCGGCGCGAGTTAGACGGGGTATTCAACCACCACCTACGGTCCCATCGCGGCTTTCCTTCCGGGAAGACTTTTCAGATGGATACCGCAGGTTGCGAAATACTGGTTCCACAAGAAGCACGCATTCAGAAACTACACGGCGCAGGGAAAAGGAACCGGCATTTGTCCGATCGATGACCGCGTGAAGGAGGCTAACAGAATGAGGCCGAGGAAGTATCGTCTCAGGGTTATCGTTTCCCGTGGAAGGCTCGTTGGTGACGCTTGACTTGGGTCTAACACCGAAGGCAACAAAATGAAGCGCGCACCGGCACCGCAAAAGACCCACGCGCATAAGGACATGCAACAGGAGGCGCAAGAGCGCTCCTCCGTCCCCGTACAGGTAGTCCACGAAGCCATCCGCAAGCAGGGCGATGAAGAACTCAACCGTCCCATGCAGGCGCTTGCTTGGTCCGGGCTCGCGGCCGGCTTTTCCATGGGAATGTCTCTCGTCGTCGAAGGCCTGTTACAAGCCCATCTGCCCGATACGCCGTGGCGCTCGCTGGTCGTAAACCTGGGTTATCCGTTCGGTTTTCTAATGGTGATCGGCGGACGTCAGCAGCTGTTCACCGAGAACACGCTTTCGCCCATCATCCCGTTACTGGAACGCCGCGATCGCGCCACTTTGTGGAAAGTTATCAAATTGTGGATTGCAGTCCTCGCCGCGAACCTCACCGGCGTTCATATCGCGGCCTGGGTCCTGAGCAATACGCAGACTTTCAAGCCGGATGTGCAGCACGCGTTTGAAGTAATCGCGCGAGACGCCATCGCGGTCGGCTTTTCGGCCGCTCTCCTGCGCGGCATCTTCGCGGGCTGGCTGATCGCGATGATGGTCTGGATTCTCGCCGTGTTGGACAACGCCCGGCTCCCCGTAATCCTCATCATGACCTACGTGATCGGATTGGGCGGCTTCACCCACATCGTTGCAGGTTCGGCCGAGGCTCTCTTTCTCGTCTGGAACGGCTCCCTCTCATGGTGGTCGTACGCCGGAGGATACGCCCTCCCCACGCTGATTGGTAATCTTGTCGGCGGCCTCGCCCTGGTGTCCGCGCTGAACCACGCGCAGGTAGTCGCAGGGACGGGCGAATCAGGACCGAAGTAGCGACCTTCGGTTAATCGATCTTGGCTGGATCTATGCAGTTGTGGCAGCTGAGACAGCCGCGGCGGAAAACCCTTGACGACATCACCACGCCGTTCGGGGCGGTGAGATCGAACCGATACGATAGCGGCGCACGAATGCCCGCTGCAGGAAGATGCGGGCTGCGGCAGGAACTGACGATGGCAGCCGACGGAGGCGGCAGCAACAAGCCAGCGGGAATGAGTTCGAATCCATGCGTGCCTCGAAGAGCATTAAGAAATCTTGAGAGAGAAAGTTGTAAGATCGCATTCTTGGGGAGCCGCTCCTTCAAGTTACAACTTCCAGCCTGTTTTGTTGACAGAATCGAGATGCGCAGAAACCGTGATCGCATCCCCAACATTCGGCAAGTCTTGCGGATGACGCCACTCTCCGCAGACTAAGCCGCGGCGCGCCAGTCGGCCACTCGATTACGCAGCGGCACCCCCAAATTCTCCGTTCTCTGCAGTTGACAGGTCGCATTTGTTGACAGCCCCGTCCGCCCTGGGGGCCCTTTTTTAGGCGTGCCACAAATCAAGGCCGCTCACGCGGCACAATACCCCGGTTCGGGTTTCGAATAGGTTCTGCACTCCGGGCAGTTCGTCATAAACGTCCATTATGAAAAACGGCGACTAATTCGCCACGGGCATTAGGCGTCGATTTCTCCGTGGGAACACGGTACTACGAGGGAAGCGAATGGACGAGATTGAAGTGCTTCGAATGTTTGGCGAGCACCGGCGTGAAGTCTCCGGAGAACGCTCGATCAGCCCTTAAGTATCGAGGACCGGCCCCTCATCGATCTCGTTTCCGGAAACGAAGCCGCGCGCCGAAACCTCCTTGATATGAGGATCGTGGATTTATGCCAGCTACCAAAAAGAGTACCGGGAAACGGAAAGTTCACAAAGTGATGAAGGAATACAAACACGGCGAACTGAAATCGGGCAAAGGCGGCAAGGGTGGGAAAGTTAAGAGCCGCAAACAAGCCGTCGCCATCGCACTGAGCGAAGCACGAAGCGCCGGGGCAAACATTCCTAAAAAGAAAGCTTCCAGCAAAAAATCGAGTTCCTGATTCTTGCGAGGATGTCTTGGACTGCGACATGGTGGTTATCGGCGCTGGAGTTGCAAGGCTCGCCCCTACCGCCACATTGAGTCGCGCGGGTGTCGATGTTCGTTGTCTGGAAGCTGCGCAGCGCATCGGAGGCCGTATACTTACGGTGCACGATCCCGTTTCATCGGTCGCGATCGAGGCTCGGTGCTGAGTTCGCCCACGGTCGGCCGCCCGAAACATGGGATCTGATTCGCGACGCGGGATTGACCGCTTATGAGCATACAACGGACGCAGCTCACATCGACCACGGACGAGTCATGTGCAAGAACGTAGTCGGGAACATCGGCGATCGGACATTTCGCATCCCCGCTGGCTACGACTCCATCGCGATTCATCTTCTGCGGTCCACTCGTAATCATGAGACCATCGTGCGGCTCAACTTAATCATTCAGCGGATCGCGTGGAAACAGGGCGTCGTCAACGTCGAATTCAAATCGACGCTGGATGGGACGGCATCGCGGCTGCGCTGCCGAAAAGCAATCATCACGGTGTCGCTTGGAGTACTTCAAGCCGGCGCGATCGAGTTCGATCCCGAGCCCTCAGTGAGGTTTACGGCGGCCCGGTCGTTGAAGTTCGGCCACGTATACCGGGTGGCGTTTCGATTTCCGGCGGTTTTCTGGGAGGAAAGCGAGCGCTTCGAAAATATCGGATTCCTGATTTCAAGAGACAAGCGCTTCTCAACCTGGTGGACCACGCATCCTCTTATCTCGCCCGTCCTGACAGCCTGGATGGCCGCCAGCGCAGCGGAACAATTTCGCAGCTCAACCCGCGCATACATCGTGAAAGAAGCGCTTGGCTCGCTTGCGCGAATCATGCATCGGGGAATTCCACCGCCGGCCGCGGCGTACTTCCACGATTTGCGTCGGGATCCGTACTTTCGCGGCGCTTATAGCTACGTTCCAGTGAATCAGCTCACGGCCCGAGCTTCTCTTGCAAAGCCGGTGCAATCGACTCTCTATTTCGCGGGCGAGGCGGCCGAAACCAACGGCCACGCCAGCACCGTGCATGGCGCGATCGCGTCGGGATTGCGCGCCGCCGAACTCGTGCAAGGAAAGCGGTGAGCGCGGTGAAGATCACACCGGAGATGACCATCGACGGTAAACAGGTCAAGCTCACAAATCTGGACAAAGGGTTCTGGCCCGATGAAGGCATCACCAAGCTCGACCTGCTGCAGTATTACGCGGATATTTCGTCATTCCTTTTGCCGCACCTGGTCGACCGGCCGATGGTGATGAAGCGCTATCCTGACGGCGCATTCGGCAAGTTTTTCTTTCAGAAGCGCGCGCCGGCGCCGCGTCCCCAATGGATCCGGATTTGCGAAATCATGCACCCATCGGCGAATATGGTCGATTTCCCGGTGATTCAGGATCTTGCTGCGTTGCTGTGGGTAGTGAATCTCGGCTGCATCGATTTGAATCCGTGGTATGCCCGCTGCGATGATGTGGACCGCCCGGATTACCTTCATTTCGATCTGGATCCGACGCCAGGCGCGACGTTCGAGAAAGTGCTGGAGGCTTCGCTCTTAGTTCGGGACGCCTTGGCCGCGCTCGAGATTCCGAGCTATCCGAAGACGACAGGATCGCGCGGCATTCACGTCTATATTCCAATTGTTCGCGGTCCTCTGCAGAAACAAGTGTGGAGCTTTGCAAAAGCTGTTGCAAAAGACTTGGAGGCAAAACATCCTGCGGTGATCACCGCGGAATATCGGGTCGCCAAGCGTCCCGAAAAACATGTGCTGGTCGATTACAACCAGAACGCTTGGGGACGAACGCTCGCTTCAGTCTACTCGGTGCGGCCGAAGCCTCGCGCGACGGTCTCCGCTCCGGTGACGTGGGAGGAGATTCAAAAGGGAATCGCGATCGAGGACTTCCGTATCGACAACATGGTGAAGCGAGCCAAAGCCAAAAACGATCTCTTTCGCCCCCTGGTGCTGCAAAAAGGGCGAGTGAAGCTGGAGCGTTTTCTGTGAACCTTCCCATCGTTCCTCCGTTTCCACCCATGGAGGCGAAGATCGCGAGCGCGATTCCTGTGGGACCCGAGTGGGAGTACGAGCCTAAATGGGACGGCTTTCGCTGTGTCGCCTTCCGTAGCGGTGGCCAGATCGAGCTTCAATCTAAAGCGGGCCAGCCGCTCACGCGCTACTTCCCCGAAATTGTCGATTGCCTGAAATCGAGCCGTGCCACGAAATTTGTGCTTGACGGCGAATTGATCGTCCCCGTGAACGGTAAGTTGTCCTTCGACGACTTGTTGCAGAGGATCCACCCGGCGGCGAGTCGCGTATCGATGTTGGCGAAAAAAACCCCGGCGCATTACGTCGTATTCGATTTGCTGGTCAACGAACATGGCTCCAGCGTCGTGTCTCGAACACTGGAAGAGCGCCGGAAAATCCTCGAGACGTTCTATCGAAAATATTTGGCGTCGAACCAAGGCACCCGCCTGTCGAAATCGACGAGCGATATCTCGGTCGCCGGGGATTGGTTGAAGACCATGCGCGGCCAGCTCGATGGAATCGTTGCCAAGCGAATCGATCAACCTTACCTATCCGGCGAGCGCGCAATGCTCAAGATCAAAACCATTCGGTCGGCCGATTGTCTCGTCGGCGGATTCCGCTACGCATCCGCGAAGCGAGTGGTTGGATCGTTATTGCTGGGTCTTTACGATGAGAAAGGCCTGCTGAACCACGTCGGGTTTACTTCTTCAATGCCCACATCGGAACGCAAGGACTTAACGAAACGATTGGAAAAACTTGCCGGACCTCCTGGATTTACCGGGCAAGCGCCCGGAGGCCCCAGTCGCTGGAGTACGGACCGCTCAGCCGAATGGGTTCCGTTGAAACCCAAGCTGGTCGTCGAAGTTGAATACGACCACTTCACCGGTGCTCGGTTCCGCCACGGCACCAAATTCATCCGCTGGCGCCCCGACAAATCTCCGCGCCAATGCACGATGAAGCAGGTGCAAATGGAAAGCAAGGTTCCCTTCACGAAATTGCTGGTCGAATAGGCCCCCTAGGTGTGTGAAAGAACCTGGGGTTGGCTGCTCGGCTTCCCACGATTCTTCCGCATCGAATCGCCGGTATCTTGAACCAGCCGGTCGAGGATGCCATCGCCCGATCGTCGATTACCGGAACGTCGATGCGAGCAAAGCGCCCAAAAGTAAGCTCCGGCTAAGGCTATGACCGGCAAGACACCCGAATCTTTCGCCGTCATGCACCTGATGCGCCTGCCGTTGGGGATTCTGTCAGGCATGGGATTTATCGGCGCCGGAGCGATCCTTCGCCGCGACAACCTTTCGTCTCCCGATGCCGGTTTGCCGTCGTAATCGCTCTGCGACCCTCAGAATCCGGACCTTTGGGCTCTTGTTGAGCAAACACGAAACACTTTGCGCGTAAACTGCATCGGACAAGTTAGGGGCCTTGCGGACACAAGGGTGCGGCGGAGAGATGCAATCGTCACGATAGCGGCACTCGCATCCAGGCCTAACTTCGGAGGACCTTCCGCAATGCAATACAGAGTTCTCGGGCGAACGGGACAAAAGGTATCGTGCCTGGGCATGGGCGGCGCGCATATCGGAAAGCCGACTTTGGAACCGAAGGAGTCGGTTCGATTGATTCGGCAAGCCTTGGACCGGGGCCTTAACTTTCTGGACAATTCCTGGGACTACAACAATGGGGAGAGTGAAAAGCGGATGGGCGATGCGCTGCGGGATGGGTATCGAGCGAAGGCGTTTCTGATGACGAAATTTGACGGGCGCACGAAAGAGTCGGCGATGAAGCAGATCGATGAGTCGCTGAAGCGGCTGCAAACGGATCACGTCGATCTGCTGCAATTTCACGAGAATATCCGTTTCGACGATCCTGATCGTTTCTTTGCGCCCGGCGGTGCGATGGAAGCTCTGGCGGAGGCGAAAGCATCCGGCAAGACGCGGTTCGTCGGATTTACCGGCCACAAAGATCCGCACTTGCATCTGTATATGTTGGAGCTGGCGCGCAAGCACAACTACCAGTTCGATACGGTGCAAATGCCGGTCAACGTTATGGACGCACATTTTCGAAGCTTCACCAGGCAGGTGATTCCAGAAGCGCGGAAAATGGGCGTCGCGGTTCTCGGAATGAAGAGCATGGGGAGCGGCGTGATCCTGAAGAGCAACACTGCGACGGCCGCTGAATGCCTGCGTTTCGCCCTGACGCAGCCGACATCCGTGGTGATCACGGGCATCGATAGCCAGCAGATTCTGGATCAGGCGATCGATATCGGGAACAACTTCAAACCCTTGACTTCGGGTGAATCCGCGGCAATTCTCCACAAGACGGAGCAAGCCGCCGCGGCGGGCGAATACGAGTTGTTCAAGACATCGTCGCATTTTGACAGCACGGCGCAACATCCAGAATGGCTGGGACCGGAGACAGGACGGGTGAAGCAACTGGGAGCGGAAAGCTGATGCCGGCGGCGGTTTGGACCGGATACGTCAGCTTCGGGCTGGTGTCGTTTCCAGTGCGGCTGTATGCCGCGGCGCGTGGCGATGCGATTCACTTTCATATGCTGCATCGCAAAGATTTATCGCGTGTGAAAACGGTCTGGTATTGCGCGGCGGAGGACCAGCCCGTCGATCGTGAAGATCTTGTCAATGGCTACGAGGTCAGCAAGAACGAATATGTCGTAATCGAGCCGGAAGAGCTGAAACAAATCGCGCCTGCAACGGCGACAACAATGGACATCGTTCAGTTCGTGCGCGAGAGCGACGTGGACCCGCTCTATCTGGACACTTCATACTACCTTGCGCCGGGCGACAAAGTCAGCAAACCGTACGCGCTTTTCATGAAGGCGCTGGCGGCAACAAAGTACAGCGCGATTGCGAAAATGACGATGCACGCGCGCGAGCACATCGTGCTGATCCGGTCGGCCGGGGACTCACTGGTAATGCATACCTTGTATTATCCGGAGGAGCTGCAGAAAAAGAACAGAGTATCTATTCCATCGAGTGCCGCGGCATCGCGCAAGGAATTGGATCTTGCGATCGAGCTGATCAAGAAGCTGGCCGCACCGTTCAAGCCCGAAGATTTGCACGACACCTATCGCGAGAACGTGGAGCGATTAATCGAGCAAAAGCAGAAGGGCGAGAAGATCACAGCGGAGCCCAAGCCCCGGCGCGCGCCAGTGGTGAATCTGATGGAGGCGCTGCAAAAGAGTCTGCGGGCGTCAACGTCCGCGGTGAAGACACCATCCGCGCAAGCGGCGGCAAAGACGTCGCGTCGGCGCAAAGCTGCCTGATGAAATTCCCCGGGGCCGAGGAATTTCTTCCCCTTGAGAAATCGTTGCCCGCGCTCAAAGACGCCGTGACGCGATGCCGGGGCTGCGATTTGTATCGCAACGCGACACGAGCCGTCTTCGGCGAAGGACGCAAGTCGTCGCGGCTGGTGTTCATCGGAGAGCAACCGGGCAATGAGGAGGATCGAGAAGGGCGGCCGTTCGTCGGACCGGCCGGCAGATTGTTCAACAAAGCGCTCGCTGAAGCGGGAATCGACCGGTCCTCAGTCTATGTGACGAATGCGGTAAAGCATTTCAAGTTCGAAGAGCGAGGTAAAAGGCGAATTCACAAGAAGCCGACTTCCGCTGAATCGCGTGCCTGCCGGCCCTGGCTGGAGGAAGAGATATCCGCGATCCGGCCACGGACGATCGTGTGCTTAGGCGCGACGGCGGCGCAGTCGGTATTCGGCCCCAACTATCGCGTCACCCAACGGCGTGGAGAATTCGAGGAGCATCCGTGGGCGCCGCAAGCTACTTCGACCGTGCATCCCTCCGCGATTTTGCGTGCCCCGGACGATCAACGCGAGATTGAATATAAGAAATTCGTCGACGATCTTAAAAAGATCGCAGCGACGATGTGATTTGCGTCGCCTGCCCAGAGTCTTCAGGATGACTTGTTACGTCATGGCAGAAGTCGCGTAGCGGATGTGCCAGCTCAACGCTTCATGCCCGTAGCTCCGTGATTCCGACAGCGGGCGGTCGACGAGAGGCCCTGATGCGAATCTGCTTCTCGATCTCACGTTCCGGACAGCGGGTTGTTCCAGGAATTGGCGCCGCGATACTTGACGAGGGTACAGGGGCCGGATTATCGGATCTTCTTGGTTCGTATCCGTTCATAGCGCAGCCCCACCGATCCATTCGAGTAGGACTTGCATTCTGTCAGCTTGAAATCGCGCTGCGGGAACTTGGCCGGGAAGCCGGGGATGCCATCGCCTAAGAGAACGGGACCAAGACCGAGGAAGAGTTCGTCCACCAAATCCTCTTGCAGGAAACTTCGGCACAACTGGCCCCCGCCGCCCAGGTAGATGTCTTTCCCCTTGCGGCGTTTTAACTTTCTCACGAAGGCTGTCAGTGATCCGTTCGCCACTTCGAATCCGTCGCGTTTGCCCGGCTTCCAACGTCGCGAGAATACGTAGTTGGAGATGCCCGGCATCTCCGGTATTTCGCCACTCTTGCGCATTTTCTCGGTGGCTGCCGCTGTCTTGCGGCCCATGATGGTGGTGTCGATCTTGGCGAAGAAGTCTGCCATCAGCGCTTCGCCTTCTTTGTCAATCACCAGATAATCCACAGCGCCGTTCCGTCGCGCAATATAGCCGTCGAGGCTGATTCCGAATCCCAGGATGACTTTCCGCTGCATGCCGCGATTGTAAATCGACCGTTTATTCACCGTCAAGAGTCAACGAATGGCTTGTCAATCTCCGACTGGGTGCCCGCCATCGACGGGAGGCGGTGGACCACGCCGATCATTCTGAAAACACAAGGCGGTGTTCCTGCGGAATTCGCCGGTCTCCGCGTCCGGCCTCAAGAGGCACAACCGAGCGGAGGCGCCCGCCAGCGGCTCAAATGGCAGCTGTCGCCGCGTTCCTGTGATGGGGCGCCTAGATTGGCATTTGGTTTGCTCGTCAAGAAGCATGTCCAAAATTACTGAAGCCAGCCGTGATCACATCGCCGATGAAAACTTCGCTTTCCCCAAGGAGCGTAAGGAGCCGATCCATGACGCCGCTCACGTCCGCAACGCAACCGCCCGTTTCAAGCAGGTGCAAGGGGTAACCGCCGCTGAACGCGACGCCGCCTGGAAGCGCATCAAATCCGCCGCGAAAAAACACAAGGTAGAGTTGAACGAACAAGACTGGCGCGAACTGAGTTAACCGCTCGTATGCGGGTCCCTCCGGCTGCGCGGCGCTCATGACCGCCCCGATTCACGCTGGGTAGTTCGCCCATTGCTGTGATCAGCTTGCAGTTCGGATTCTCGCGTTCCAGAGCCTGGAGCTCATCCGGAAACGGAGCATCCTCTGGACGGCGGTTCGAGTAAAAAGGAAGATTCAGTGAGGCGGATTCTCTTTCGCCGCACGGAACACAATGCTTCGGAAAGGCGTGATTCCGATACCGCCCGCTCGAAACACCGCCGTTCTTTTCCCAATTCGCGCAATCAGGATGTCGAGCCCGCGGCAAACTTAAGTTGACGGCGTTTGGCTTCGTTCCCACCCTCGCTTTGCGGTACCCTGGGGAGAATTCTATTTTGGCGATCAAAAGACGCCTCAGCTGTGGGCGGCCGCGGCCATGCAGCTAGTAGGTCCGGCGCGAGTTTCAGTGTGAGCTAAAATGCCTCTCAAATCCGGGACGAATGCCAAGCGCCGCGGCGGGACGCCCGATGCGGGTGGGTCCGGCAAGGACCTCGGAAATTTTACAGGGTTCGGGCATTCGAGAATCGCGGCCCATTTCCGCGCTGCCCAGACGGGGTATTCAACCACGACCTACGGTCCCATCGCGGCTTTCCTTCCGGGCAGGCTTTTCAAATGGATACCGCAGGTTGCGAAATACTGGTTCCACAAGAAGCACGCATTCAGAGACTACACGGCGCAGGGAAAAGGAACCGGCATTTATCCGATCGATGACCGCGTGAAGATCAGCGTAGCAGGCGATTGGGGCACCGGAACGGATGAAGCGAGAATAGTTGCGTCGGCCATGGAAAAGTCCGCTCCGGAATTCACGATTCACCTCGGGGATGTGTATTACGTAGGCGCCTCCAACGAGGTGCGGGAAAACGTCCTTGGGCAGAAAACGAGTCCCTATACACCCGTGAAGTGGCCAATGGGCGCGAAAGGCAGCTTCGCACTCAATGGCAACCACGAAATGTACGCCGACGGAAACGGCTACTGGAGAATGGTTCTGCCGAGGATGGGATTGAAAGAACGCGACAGCGAATGGGGCGCCGGGCAGTGGGCGAGCTTCTTTTGCCTGGAAAACAAACACTGGCGCATAATCGGACTGGATACCGGCTACAATTCCACTCGTTTTGAGTGGGATAAAGTGCCGGTGCTACAGCGAAGCAAATGGCTTCGAAAGACGACGTCGTTCAAGCCGGAATGCGCCCTTCCCGAGCCGCTGCTCGCCTGGCTGAGATCCTCCGTGAATCCGGACGGGGACAAACGCGGATTGATCCTGCTGTCGCATCATGGCCCGCACTCCGCGTTTGAGGGTTGGTATCAAATTCCGTCGAAGCAATTGGCGAAGCTGATTCACCGGCCGGTTATTTGGATGTGGGGCCACGAGCATAGGTTGGCGATTTACGAAAAGTTCGGCGTCAAGGACGGTATCGAGGCGTATGGACGATGCCTCGGCCACGGCGGCATGCCCGTCGCGCGCGGCGCGGCTCCCGACATTCGGGATTGTAGATGGCTCGCGTGGGATAACAGGCGTTATCCCAGCGAAGAGAACATCGATGTTGGGTACAACGGGTACGCCAACCTCTCATTCAACGGCCCGGCGCTGCACATCGCATATTACGATTTGAACCAATCGCGACTCATGACGGAAGATTGGCATGTTGATATCGAGTCCGGCGCATTGGAAGGACCCAGCTTGAAGAAAACTCTTGACGACCCATCGCTACATTGCCGGAACACTTGAGAAAATAAGCGAAGCAGCAGCGCAGGGCGCCGTTTATCACACCGCCCGCAGCGCGCGACTTCGAGCCATGGATGGCGCGAGCGCGCACCGGCACCGCAAAAGGCACACGCGGATAAGGACACCCAACAGGAGGCGCAAGAGCGCTCCTCCATCCCCGTCCAGGTAGTCCAGGCATGACGCAAAGCGTCAGGCGTTTGCTGCGTTCCGATCAACAGATAGATCGCAGATCACAGTCGCATCGAAGCCGATTCTCGGTTCCCCGTAGGCTGGCTGAGTGCCAGTTGCGAGTCACCGCGTTCCACAAGCCGGGCGAGCGCACCCCGATTTCTTACCGTCTTCTATCTGATACAGTGGAATCTTTACAAGACACGGAGGAGAACCAGCAATGCAACCCTTTCGACGCGCGATCGGCACTCTCACCTTCGGTTTGCTTTCCTTCGCCCTATCCGTTCCGCGGCTATCCGCCCAGGTTTCAGCCGTCGTCTCAGGCGCTGTAACCGATCAGTCCGGCGCAGCCGTGTCCGGCGCCACCGTCTCGGTGAAGAGCATCGAGACAGGCGCCATTCGCACTACTTCCACCGGCGATTCCGGTCTCTATCGCGTGTTTTCATTGCCCGTCGGTGAGTACGAGATTCGCGCCCAGAAACCCGGTTTTGCCGAAGAAATCCGCACCGGCATTCACCTGGCCGTGAACCAGAGCGCCACCGTCGATCTGAACCTGCGCCTGGGAGCGGCAACCCAGCAGATCACCGTGAATGGGGACGCTTCGCTCGTCAGCGTCGCCCCCGATGACATCTCGGGACTGGTGCGCGACCGGCAGATCAGGGACCTTCCGCTGAATGGACGGAGCTACGATGAGCTGCTCACGCTCAATCCCGGCGTCGTCAACTTTACGTGGGAGAAAACCGGCGGCGTAGGCGTGTCCAATTCGACCAACGGGAATAACTTCGCGGTCTCCGGAAATCGTCCCCAGCAGAATTTGTTCTTGTTGAATGGAATCGAATTCACGGGCGCGGCCGAGAACAACATGCAGCCGGGTGGAACCAGCCAGGAGCTGCTCGGCGTCGATGCCGTGCGCGAGTTCAACGTGCTGCGCGATTCCTATGGCGCAGAGTACGGCAAGCGGCCGGGAGCGCAGGTCCTTATCGTCACCCAATCCGGAACCAACGCGTTCCACGGCTCGCTGTATGAATTTCTGCGCAACAGCGCGTTCGACGCCCGCAATTTCTTTGATCCTGCTTCGGTCCCCGGTTTTCAACGCAACCAGTTCGGAGCCGCGCTCGGAGGGCCGATCCGAAAAGATAAAACCTTCGTCTTCGGAAATTTTGAAGGGCTCGATCAGCACCTGCATCAGACCGGCGTCGATCTGGTTCCCGACAATAACGCTCGGAACGGATTGCTGCCGTGCGCGCTGGTCAGCGGAACCACTTGCCCAGCCTCCGGATTGATTGCCGTCCCCATCTCGCCGCTGATCAATGCGTGGCCGGCGCCCACGCCCGGCGCTCCCGATTTCGGCGGGATTTCGGAAGCTTTCAACAGCCCGCTGCAAACCATTCGCGACGATTTCGGCACGGCGCGGCTGGATCAGGTCTTCGGAAAGAACGATTTTTTCAGCGGGATCTACACCATCGACGACAGCGCCGATTTCACTCCCACCAGCACCAACGCATACAGCGCGGACGTAGCCAGCCTGCGGGAGCAGGTCTTGAGTTTCGACGAAACCCACGTTTTTTCGCCGGCCGTGCTGAATGTCGCGCGCGCCGGATTTTCGCGCGCCGGCTACTTTTTCACGGGCGAGCCCACACCCGGATCGCCCGCCGCGAATTTGACCGGCTTCCTCGCGGGCGACCCGATCGGCGCGCTTGTAGTCGGAGGCAGCGCGGCTTCAAATCCCGCCGCCACCATCAGCCTCGCGGGAAGCAACAATGGCAGCAATCTGCGCGTCGCCCGAAATCTCTTCACCTACGAAGACCAGGTCTCTTTCACGAAAGGCCGCCATCAATTCACCGTGGGAGCGTGGTTTCAGCGGGTCCAGTCCAACGAGTTGCTCGCGCTGAGCCAGTATGGACAGGCGACCTTCACCAGTCTTCAAACTTTTCTGCAAGGAACCATCGCGACTTTTCTTTACGACCCCGCACCGACCGAACTCGGCTGGCGCTCCTGGCTGGGCGCGTTCCATGCCGAGGACGTCATTCGCGTGAGCTCGAGACTGACGGTGTCGTTGGGATTCCGCGACGAATTCACCACCGGGTGGAATGAAGTCGACGGCCGCGCTTCCACCTACACGTTTACGAACGGAGTCATCTCGCCTCAGCCGACCGTGGGGAACTCGGCCTTCACCGTGAACAACGCCAAATTTCTGCCGCAGCCGCGCCTCGGCCTCGCGTGGAGCCCGTTCAAGAATTCGAATAAGACCGTGATCCGTGCGGGCTTCGGCATGTATAACGACCTTCAGGACGCGCTCGGCTATCGCACCGACCAGAATGCGCCCTTCAATCCGACTTACAGCCTTCCGAATCTCCCGGTTTCGCAATTGCCGGTGTTGCCGTTAGCCGCTGTGCCGTCGACCGCAAAGCTGGTGCCCGGTGGAGTGCAGCCGAATTTGTACACGCCCACTCTGATCTCCTGGTCCTTCCGAATTGAGCAGGAGCTCACCAAGAACACGGCGTTGACCGTCGGATATGTGGGATCGCACGACTATCATGAAATTCTTGGCATCGATGCCAATGAGCCGTTCCCGGTGATCTGCCCCGCGTCTCCGTGTCCCGCGAGTTATCCCGCCAATTTCCCCGCCGGCATCGCTGGAACGCCGGTTCCCGCGGGGACCTACTACGTTCCGACCCCGACCAAGCCCACCGCTTCGCTCGCCAATACGTGGACGTATTTCTCCGAAGCCAACAGCTCTTATCAGGCGCTGCAAATCGACCTGAACCATCGCTTCGGCGCGGGCTTCGCACTGCGCGGAGTGTATACGTGGTCGAAAACTCTCGATGACGGCGATTCGCTCAACGCGACGACTTCCGGCAACGAGCCCGCGTTGGCATCCAACCCTTTCAACCTGCGCGCCGACTGGGGACTCGCCAATTTCGATGTCAGAAACGCGGCCGCGATCAGCGGACTCTACGAGCTACCGTTCGGACACGGAAAACGCTTTCTCCGCGACGCGGGCGGCGCTGCGAACGCGATCGTTGGAGGCTGGACGATAAACACCATCGTCACGCTTCAGGACGGTTTCCCGTTTACGCCTCAACTGAGCTACAACCCGTCGAATACCGGCGACACTCGAAACCCGGTTCGTCCGTTCGTCAACCCGGCCTTCACCGGTCCGGTGATTCTGGGCAATCCGAATCAGTGGTTCAATCCCGCGGCGTTTCTCGCGCCGCCCAACAACAGCGGATTCGACGGCAATCTCGGCAGAGATACGCTGATCGGGCCGGGATTGGCCACGTGGGATTTCTCGGTCGCCAAAAACACGCGCATCCGCGAGAACCTGAACTTGCAATTCCGCGCCGAGCTCTTCAACCTTCTGAACCATCCCAATTTCAACTCGCCGAACGCGATCGTTTTCACGCCGTCGGGCGTTTCGCCGACAGCCGGAGTCATCACCAGCACGGCCGCCACGTCGCGGCAGATTCAATTGGGATTGAAGTTGCGTTGGTAGGATTAAGTCATGTATACACGACGCTGGCTTGTTGGAGTCTTCGTTAGCGCGGCGATTTTGTCCGCACAGGACGCGCCGCAAACTCTCCAGATCACCGGAGCCGTCAAGCAGCCGCTGACGCTCACCGCCGGCGATCTCGCGAAGATGCCTCGCGCTTCCGTTAAAACCACCAACAACGGAATGGAGACCGTTTACGAGGGCGTGTGGCTACATGAAGTTTTGAAGCGCGCCGGCGTTCCACAAGGCGGCGATCTCCGCGGCAAAGCTCTTACCACGTACATGCTTGCCGAAGCTCAGGACGGCTATCAGGTCGTGTTCTCGCTAGCCGAGCTGGATCCCGCCTTTATCGATAATGAGATTCTGCTGGCCGATACCGCGAACGGCAAACCGCTCTTCGGCGCGCAGGGCCGGTTTCGATTGGTGGTGCCCAAAGATAAGCCGGGCGCGCGCTCCATCCGGATGCTGACGAAGCTCGAAATCGTGCAAGTCAGAAAGTAGCTACTTCGCGAGCGGAGCCGGCTTGCCGTAATTCGGCCGGTAATCCTTGTGGCAGGTGATGCACGCCGCGGTGAGCTGATCGTTCAACGCGACGATCGCATTCACGTCCTTGGCGAGCGCCGCCTTGTACGCCGCCTGCCCCGCGTCGATCATCAACTTGGTGTCCACGTTCCACTTTTCGTCGTTGCGATTCCGTCCCGGCATCAGCAGCAAATTCCCGGATTCGGCGAGCATCAACGCCTGCGTGCGGAACGCCTTCCATTGGACCTCGGTCTTGGGCGGATCGCGTTCGATGTAGAAAATCGCGTCCGAGGTCGGATAAATGATGTCCACCATGAGCTGGCTCATGTTCCCGACGGCGCGGTAGGAGGGCGCCTGGGCCAGAGCCGCGCAGGCGAAAAGAAGCAGCAGAATCGTCAATACAGTCCGCATCGACAGCAGTCTATCACGGCCGAGCCTTGGCCGAGATACGGTGCTGGTCAACCAGAGTCATCCCGAGCGCAGCGAGGGATCTGTTTTTCGGCCGAGGGATCAGTTTTTTCGAACTGACTCATCGCCGAAGTACGGATCGGGTTCCGGAATCGCCGCGCCATCCTTGCGAGGCGATGACGCGCCGTAATTAACGCCAGCGTTCGAATCGCGCAGCACCGCCTGACCGCCTCCCATGAAGCCGGAGTACTCGCCGGCCACCTCGAGTAAATGGCCGCGTGTTTCTAACCCGGCGCGAACATCGGCAGGGACGCGCGATTCGATGCGCACGTCGCACCCGCCCAGCGTCATTTTCGTGAAGCGCGGCGCTTCG
>Ga0182024_10002508_pt1 | contig 45387 bp, 35 predicted proteins | sample P32metaG_FD_120480 | JGI IMG/M metagenome (GOLD analysis project Ga0182024, IMG submission 120480) | Permafrost microbial communities from Stordalen Mire, Sweden - P3-2 metaG (Illumina Assembly) | ecosystem: Environmental > Terrestrial > Soil > Wetlands > Permafrost | place: Sweden: Stordalen... | reverse complement strand
CGTTAAAACCAAAATCCTCTCCACGAAGAAGAAGGGGCCTGGATGCAAGCAACGATCGAGGTCTCACGGAGAGGAGTGCAGAAGTGTTTTTGCTTGACATCCTCTCTCATAGGATGAGCGCTAAGGCGATTGCGCATTAGCGACTACCATGATTTGCCTCCGACCACCTCGGTACTCGATCCCAAGCGGGCCGCAGAAGCCAGCTACGGCGTGATCTCAAACACCGAACCGAAGGTCGTCTTCGGATCACCTTGAGTGGTGCCATAGAGATTCCCCACTGCGTCGAAGATTAGGCCAGCTCGGGGAGACGCTCCAGGATGATCTCCGAAAGCCCACGGGACGCTCTCGTTCCATCCGCCTTTCGCGCTGGGCGTTAGCTTAAAGACGACGCCAAGTCCCTTCGCGCCACCGGCGACCGTCGTGCCATAGAGATTCCCCGCTGCGTCCAGGATCAGGCCGGTAACGGGATTGCTTCCGTCTTTGCCGCCGGTAAACCGATGGAGCACCGTATAAATCCAGCCTCCGCGAGCCTTCGGCGCTAGCTTGAAGACGACGCCATGTCCCGCAACTTCACCGCCGGCCGTCGTGCCATAGAGATTCCCCGCGGCATCCAGGATCAAACCGGCTAGGGGAGTGTCACCCTCTGCGCCCCCTGTGAACGCGTGCAAGCGTGTGAACTCGCCTGTCGTACTTAGCTTGAACACCGTTCCGCAGCCGAACCCGTTTCCGCAGTTCGAATCGCCACCGCCGAATGCCGTGCCATAGAGATTCCCCGCTGCATCGAGGATCAGGCCGGCATCGACAAATCCCCCGTCGCGGCCTCCCGAAAAGCCATACAGCACGCTTTCTGTCCAGCTTCCGTTCGCGCCGGGCATCAGCTTGAAGACGACGCCGCAGCCGTTAGCGGAGTGGACAATGCAATCGCCGGGGCCGCCCCCATCGGTCGTGCCGTAGAGATTACCGGCGCCGTCGAAGATGAGGCCGGCAACGGGATACGCTCCATCTAATCCGCCTGCAAAGCCATAGAGAGTGTTCTCCTCCCAGCCGTTCGACGTCGGTCCAGCTGAAAGACAGTTCCATAACCATTAGCGCCGCCGGCCGTCGTGCCGTAGAGATTACCCGAGCTGTCGAAGATCAGGCCGGCCACAGGATCGCCTCCATCCGCACCGCCGGTAAAGCTGTAGAGCACGCTCTCCGTCCAGTTCCCGCTTGAGTTGGGCATTAGCATGAAGACCGTGCCGTTGCCATGGCTTCCGCCGGAAGACGTCGTACCGTAGAGATTTCCTGCTTCATCGAAGATCAGGCCGGCAACGGGCTCGTCTCCCCGACACCCGTGCCCTCGAACCTGTGCAGCGTCTGGTACTTGACCTGCGCCCCGGCACTGGACACAGATACGAGAATTGCGCTGACGACCACCAGAGCCGCGGAGGCTGCTCCCAAGAATCTCCTATAGTTCACAACATCTCCTCCAGCACATCACGCGGTTTCTCAGAACCTGGTCACGGGTGGCTGCGCGCGGAGAGCGCTAACAAGCGTACACCGCTGTACGGTTAAATGTCGAACAAGACGTTAGGGGATACTTACCTTTGCGGGGAATTTCCTGCTAGCGTAGTGATTCCAATAGATTGAGGGGGGAGTGGGGAGTGGGGATACCCTTATTTTTTCGGAGGAGCGAGCGAGCGAACGCTCACCGCAACCGTGCTGCGAATTTTATTTTCCAGTCGGAATCCACAGCGATGAAAACCGCAAACCTCAAATCTGACATGCCCCAGGTCCACGAAGCGTTGCAGAGCCTCGACCGCGAGTTGGCGCTGTCACGTCAGGAAAAAGCGAAGCTGCTGAAGCTGGTTCACGGCTACGGTTCAACCGGCGCGGGGGGCGATATTCGCATCGCCGTGCAAAAGCGTTTGCTGGAGATGGCTCAGAGTGGTCAGCTCCGCGGCTGCATCTTCGGCGAAGACTGGTCGAAGTCCGACGCCGCGACCTGGGGACTTCTGCAATCGCATCCCGAACTAAAAAACGACTCCGACCTTGGCCGCCGCAATCGGGGAATCACGATCGTACTGCTCTAGCCTGCGGGGAAAACGGCCCCTAGCTACCGCTATTCCTGTCCTCCGGAAGCAGGACGCTTTACGTTCTTAGGACGCCTGCGTCTCTGGCGGCACGCTTGGAATCACCGGCGCAGAAGCCAACTCACTCGCCGCCGGCGCTACGACGGTCACGGAAGTGAAAGACTCCACCACGATCGGTTGCATCATGTTCTGCAGATAGTAAGTTACCGCCACGCCCCGCTGCCAGAATCGCGGGATCAACAGCAACAGCAAGATCAACTGGCTGACGACAAACGCGCCCATCACGCTGGCGGGCGGCACAAACTTCATCCACACCCAAAGCCCCGCCACGAGCACAATCGCCGCAACGATCGTGGTCACAAGATAGCTTGCCAGCAGCCGTCCTAAACCACGCCAGGTGTGCCGGAAGCCCGCGCCAATCGACTTTCGCACCGCCCGCTGATCGCTCAGAACCACATCGGCCTGCGCCAGATCAAACCAGATGCGCAGAACGCTCATCACCAGGAAAATGACGAACAAACTTGCGAACGAAAGATAGACTGGAAGCAATTCGTTGGTGCTCTCGTCCGCCGCCTTCAACAGCGCCGCGCGAATACCAAAGAGCGCTCCAGCCACGATTCCCATCACGATTCCCGTTACAATCATCAGCCGGATAAACCGCCATAGATTTCGTCCGCAGGTGCGGAAAAAATCTTCCCGCGGAAGCCGGTAGGTCGAGGCATAGCCTTGCAGCACTCCGGGCAGAAACAGCGCGGTCGCAACAAAGAAGAGCACGGCAAAATAAGTCGCCGGCATCGTGGAAGCCGACATCGGACCAAACTCGGGTCGCGCAAACATCTCAGCCAGCACGCCCATGGAAAACCCATGCAGCAAGCGATCCGACTGCAGGCTGTGATCCAGAATCGCGTGCGCCTGGCTGCGAAACGCCGATGTGCCGTATTCCGCCAGCGTCAGGTTCAACAAATAGAACCAGGCGATGTAGCGCTTATTGCGCCCAACCATGCTCCAGCCGCTGCCCAGTAACCCTTGATTCTCAGCCATTCGTCTCAACCTCGATCCTTGTCGCTTACTCATCTTTTGCGGAAGCGCGAAGCCCGCTCTAAATCGCCCACCACGTCAGCGCCTGGCTCAACCACTGCTCGGCAAACAGCCAGTAGTTCGCCACTTTGAGCGCCGGCTTGCCGTTGGCCTCGGCCGTAGAGCTGTTGTTGAAATCGTTGCGGTCAATCTCCACTTTGTGGTCGGGATCAATCTCCGCCGATGCGATCTTCGTTTTCTTGTCGTACGGACCCAGCCTGGTCCAACGCGTCACTCCGTCCCAGTGTTCGCGAAGCTTCTCACCGTTCTCGAACTTGATCTCCACGTCGACCGGCATGACAAAATCTTCCTTGCGTTGCAGCCACACGTAGGAGCGGTAAACCGTATCCTTGTCATCTTTATCATCTTTACTCGCTCCCTTTTTCTTCTCTTCGTACCAGTTCACTGGAAGAGAGTCGATCCTCAACACTTTGTAGTCCATCACCTGCGAACCGTAAACGGCCTGGTTGAAATACCATCGCAGATCCTTGCCTGAAACCTCTTCAATCGTCTTCAGGAAGTCTTCCTTGGTGGGATGGGTGAAGCGATACTTCATGAAGTAGACGTTCATGGCCTTCGCCATAGTGTCTTCGCCGATGACGCTTTCAAGCGTCAGCAGCACACTCGCCGTTTTGCCATAGGTCACGCCCCCGTAAGAATTGGAGTTGTAATAGTCGTAAGCCTTCTGCGCTATGGGATCGAGATCGGCGACGCCGGCATAGCCGAGCCGCTGACTTTCCCGCTCGCTCAGGGTAGCTCCCGCCATGTCCAGGATCGAGGTATTTTTTCCGAGCATCGAATCCAATACCTTCACTTCCGTGTAGCTGTTAATGCCTTCATCCATCCAGGCATCCTCAAATTCGTTGGTCGCGACCATCCCGTACCAGTATTGATGTCCAAACTCGTGCTCGACCACGAGTTCCGGAAAGTGCGCACCCTCGGGCATGAACCAACTCGTGCCCCCGGTAATGAACGTGGGATACTCCATGCCGAAGGCTGCCGAACCGGGCTCGGTGTCGACAAGTGTCAGTGTCTTGTAAGGATACGGCCCGTACCAGCGCTCGAAGTGGTCCAGCGACTGCCGCAAAATGTTTTCATGCCGCTCCGCCTGGCCCCAGTGCGCCGGCTGCATGAGAATCCGCAGCTGCACCGGTCCCATCTGTCCCGGGTACACCGCTTCTCGCACCTTGTAGCGCGGAGCTGCCGTCCACGCGAAGTCGTGAATGTCGTCACCGTGATAAGTGTATGTTTTCGTGCTGTCAGGATTGCTCACTTCGCTGACCTTCACGCCGCTCGCACCCACAACTTCATTTTGTGGCACCGTCAACTTGACGTCGTACACGCCGAAGTCGGCAAAGAATTCGGTTGTGTTGTGGTATTGATGGCAGTTCCAGGCTCCGTGCCACCACACGCCAACTTTCGGAAACCATTGTCCACCGAGTACGAAGTCGCGCTTCCATCCCGACCGCGCCTGCGTCTCAGGAAAGTCGGTCTGGAAAGCGATCTTGAACTGCACGTATTCGCCGGGCGCAATCGGCTTGGGTACGGCCAGGTCGATCACAGTCTTGTCGTCTTTGTTGCCATCATCCGGCTGGATGTATTGCAGATGCGAGGTCAAATCACCCTGTCCCACCACTTCGATACTCTTGACCTCTTCCGAACCGTAATACTTGTCTTCCCACTTCTCGTAGTTGGTGTCCCGGCTGCCATCGCGCTTGGCCTCGCGCACCCACGTGGCTTTTGGCTGAAACGCATTCTGATAGAGATGAAACGGAAAATGGTCGAGTGCCGCGCCAGTCTCATTGTGGTAGGTCAGCACTTCGGTGGCGACGACGATGTGCTTCACCGCGTCATACTTCGCGTCAATCTCGTAGTGCACTACGCGGTCTGACATCGGCTTGTCCGAATTGATGGCCAGCGTCGTGTCGGGAATGGTCAGCGCCCCAGCAGGGCTCACGGTCATGGAGGCCGCAGCTGCCATGGCCATCGCAGCATCCGGCGCCTGCGGAGCAGCCGCGCGTGCCGCATGTTGCCTTACGGCCAGGGAAATCGCGATCACCGAAACCACCGGGAAAACCAAAATCGTCCACCGGATCTTCATGGAACAAACCTCTCTCGCTATGCGATGGAATCATACCCCAGGCACTCGAACGCCGCCATCCCGCCGTCTGAGTTACGCGGCACCTTCAACGAATGTTCCCAGTAATGTCTCCAGCCACAAAACTGGATGCACTTTCACAAAACTTGACGAAATTCACGCATCTCTTGACCTTATATCCGCATATTATAGAAGTAGCTGATGCTGCGCGGACGGGCCTGTGAAGGCCACTGGCCAGTAAAAAGACGGAAACGCGGTTTTCAGCTGGAGGAATCGCCATGAAGTCAGCACTCACGCTGGTTCTGCTTCTTACCGCTTTTGCGTACGCACAAGATGCCATCCCCACGCCAGCTCCAGCCGCCTGCGGTCCGCTCGACGCCAAGTTTGACGCCCAAGCAGAGACAGGCCGGCCCGCGGCCCAACTCGAGCCCGGCAAAGCTCTGGTTTATGTCGCCGAGGTCTTCACGAAAGCCCCAGGCGAACTGAGCAATCCCACACTTCGCGTTGGAATGGACGGCGCCTGGCTCGGCGCTACCCGAACCAACTCCTATCTCGCTTTCAGCGTCGAACCCGGCGATCACCACCTTTGCACGAGTTGGCAGTCGCGCTTGAAGAGGCTGTCGAAACTGGCCGCGTTCGCCGGCTTCACCGCCGAGCCTGGGAAGGTGTACTACTTCCGCGAGCGCATCACCTATTCGAGCGTGGGAGGCAACACGGCCAGCATGAATCTGGATCTCGAACGGATGAATCCGGATGAAGGGCAGTATCTTGTCGCCTCGTACAAGCCGAGTACATCGCATCCGAAGTAGTCGTTTGCGAACCAGCAGCGATTTGCGCCGCCGGCCGTTCTACCGGAAGAATCTCCGGAGGTTTGACGAAGGGCACCCGTCTTGATAGCAGCTTATGATGTCCCCGACGGCAGGTTGTCGGCAATCTCAAGCCCAGCCTTGCGCAAGCCGTCGATCAGGTGCTCGACCATTTCCGGATCGAAGCGCATCCCGAGCGCCGGGCGTGCGATCGAGGCGATCTTCGGCATCAGCTTCAGCAGCTCCTGCAGCGCTTTGCTGGCTTCCTCACGCTGGCCGAGTTGCCCATAAACCGCGGCAAGCACTATATGGGTGGAGTGGAGGCCCGGCAGGTTGATCTTGAGAGCGAAATTCAATGCTCCCTGGTAGTCGCGTTTGCGGTAGGCGTTGAAGAAGAGCGGAAACCAATACCAGCCGGGATGATTGGGATTGAGCTGCAGGGCCTGGTCTACCAGGGCGCATCCCCGCTCCCATTCGCCGGCGTAAGCGATGTAGGCACCCAATTGGGCGATGTTGCAGCCGTCCATGGGGTTGAGCGCAATGGCCCGCTCCGCGGCCGTTCGGAAGGCCTGAATCTCCCTTCGGTAGAAAAGAACGGTAGCCAGGGCCTGATAGCCGCGGTGGCCGGAGGAATCGAGTTCGACCGCCCGCCGAGCGGCCTGGAGTGCGCGCTCCAGCGGATTGGGCTGAGGGTTGAATCCAAAACCGTACTCATCGGCAATAAGAAACGCCAGCATGGCCCACGCGTAACCATAGCTCGGAGCCACTTTCACGGCCTGCTCCAGACCCGCGCGCGCCACGGCATGCTCCTCGGGGGTGACGCGCTCGGCGTAACTGAAACTTCGCAACACCGCCTCATACGGACTGAGCTGCTCGGCACTCTTGCCCCGGATGGCTTCGCTCATGGTGTGAGGAAGAATCCCGTGCGCGTCGGCGATGGTGGAGACAATGCGCGGGACGAGTTCGTCCTGCAACTCAAAGACCGCTTCAGGATTGAAGCTGCGTTCATAGTTCTCGGCCCAGAGATGGGCGCCCGAGACCGCGTCCACGAGTTGGACGGCGAGGCGCAGCTTGGATCCCGCCTGGCGCAGGCTTCCTTCCATCACAAAGCGTGCACCAAGTTCTTTGCCGGCGGAACGAATATCGACTGCTTGATTGGCGTAGCGCGAAGTCGAACTGCGCGCAATCACCTTCAGATAAGAAAATCGCGAGAGACCAGTGACGATGTCCTCGGTGAGCCCTTCCGCCAGCGCGGTGAGTTCCGCGCTGCTTCCGCTGTATTTGAAGGGCAGCACGGCGACCCAGAAGCCTTCCTCTGCGCGAGAGGCGCCTGAGTCAGTCGCCTTCACCGCGACGGAGGTTCCTGTTCTGTCTCCAATCTCCAGCCCCGCCTTGCGCAGTCCTTCAATCAGGCGCTGACCATACTCGGGATCGAACCATTTCTCGACCTCCCGCTGTATCGTCGCGCCAACATTCGGCCGCAGCCGCAGCATATCTCGCAGGGCCTTGCCAGCCTCCTCCCGTTCACTGAGTTGCCCGTAGGCAGCCGCCAGCAAAGCGTGCCGGCCCCAGTTGTCCGTCATATTGCTCTTGAGCAAGAAGTTGAGCGCGCCGCGATAGTCGCCTTCACGGTAGGCGTGGTTGAAGTTCGCGTGCCAATACCATCCGGGATGATTGGATTGAGCCGTTTGGCACGTTCCGCCAACTCAAGGCCGCGTTCCGCGTCTCCGGCATATGTCAAAAATTCGCCGAGCAGAGCCAGCGAGTTTCCGTCCATGGGATTCAGTTCAACCGCGCGCGCTGCCGCATTTCGGAAGCTCGGGAATTCTTTTTGGAAAAACAGCGCCTGCGCCAGACTGAAGTGGGCAAGGTGATTGGATGGCGCAGCCGCAACGGCCTGCCGGGCCGCGGTCACTCCAGCCGTCAGCGAATCAGCCAGAAGTTCGAATCCCTGCGCATAGTCCTGGACGTGCAACAGTGCGAGCATAGCCCACGCGTCGGCGTAAGCGGGCGCCTTCCGCACAGCGGCTTCCAATCCAGGTTTAGCGGCTGCCAAATCCTCCGGCGTAACGCGCTCGAAGTAGCCAAAAGAGCGCAGCACCGCCTCGTATGGACTCAACTGCCCAGGATCTCGGCCGCGCACCGCCTCACTCATGCTTCGCGGAAGCATCCCGTTCATATCCGCAATCGTCGAGACAATTCTCGGGACTAACTCGTCCTGTATTTCGAAGACCGCTTCCGGACTGAAGGTGCGTTCGTAGTTCTCAGCCCACAGATGAGCTCCAGTAAGCGCATCGATAAGCTGCACTGCCAGCCGTAGCTTGGTCCCCGCCTGGCGCAGGCTGCCTTCCATCACGTAGCGCGCACCTAATTCTTTGCCTGCGGCACGGATATCGACGGATTGATTCGCCAAGCGGGAGGTGGAACTCCGGGCAATGACGCGGAGGTAAGAAAATCTGGATAAGCCGGTGACGATGTCTTCAGTGAGCCCTTCGGAGAGCGCTGTGAGCTCCGCGTTGCTTCCGCCGTACTTGAAGGGCAGCACGGCGACCCAGAAGCCTTCGTCGGCACGAGACACACCCGATGCCGTCGCGGTGGCAATCGAAGCGGATCTCGCAGCCGCCGTAGAGTCGCTTTTCAATCTAAGCTCGACCTCCGTCGCCGCAGAATCGGCCGAGCCGTACTTCGCTCCGTACTTCAGGCCGGCCTTCTGTAATCCCTGCAAAAACCGTTCCACTTCATTCGTGTCCGGATCCCACGTCTCTATATCGTGACGGACATTTGCAAGATCGAGAAACGTTGGGCTGTATTTGCGGAGAGATTCAGTTGCCGTGCGGGCTTCCTGATGGCGGCCCAGCATGCCGCACGCGGCCGCAGTCATCAGGTGCATCCAATGGAACTCCGGCATGTTGATCTTCTTCGCGGCCTGCAAGGCTGCTTCGTACTCACCTTTGCGATAGTGATAGTGAAAAAAGATGTTGTGATACCAGCCGGGATGGTGTCGATTGAGGTCGATCGTTCTTTGGGCAATGGAAAGGCCGCGTTCCCAATCGCCGGAGAACCCAATCATGAGCGCCATATAAGCCAAGGTGGTGCCGTCCCGCGGATTGAGCGACATGGCCCGCTCTGCAGTCTCGCGAAACGTAGTGAAATCGCGGCCAAAGAAGTGCACGGCCGCGAGTTCTTTCCAGCCCATCTGGCAGGCCGGATCAATCTTAACGGCTCGCCAGGCGGCCTCCCGTGCGCGGTCCAACGGTTTCTCCCGCGGATTGAACCGATCGAAATATTCCAATAGGTATAGGTTCGAAAGACAGGCCCATGCGGTGGCGTGGTTGGGCTCGCGTTCCAGCGCGCGTTCCAAGCCGCCGCGAAGCGCGGCATGCTCCTGGGAATCGACTTGTTGCATGAAGGCGTAGTGGCGCAAGATCAGTTCGGACGCGCTGAGTTCCTCCACCTTTCGATTTCGAGTGGGGGCAGCCATGGAGCGAACCAGAACTCCATAGCCATCCGCGACGGAGGTCACGATGTGGTCGGTGAGGTCGTCCTGAACCTGGAATGTGCCCGCGTCACTGATTTCGCGATCACTGACTTCGCGATCACTGATTTCGCGATCACTGATTTCGGGGTCATACGACTCCGCCCAAAGCTGGATGCCGCTCACGGCGTCCATCAGCTGTGCGCTGACGCGAATGGCGCGGCCTCTTTTGCGTATGCTCCCCTCGATCACATAGCGTGCGCCCAGTTCACGGCCCACGGTGCGGATATCCGCGGCGCGGCCTTTGTAAGCCAGCGCTGAATTGCGGGCGATGACTTGAAGATGCGGGAATCGCGACAACCCCATGGTGATGTCTTCGGTCAGGCCCTCGGCCAGAGCATCGATATCCGCATCGCCGCTCGCCCCCCTGAACGGCAGCACCGCGACCCAGAAACCCTCAGCCGCGCGGGCCATGCCGGAATCAGCAGCGGCTGCTCCACGCACTGTCGAAGTCTTTGCTGGACTCAACTGAGACGACTGCCGCGACAGATCTCGGAACTCGTTGCTCGCATCGCGAGCCGTCTGCACGCGATGGCGCGGATCTTTCTCGAGACAACGCCGGATGATGCGCGCCAGGTCGCCGGGCAGATCGGGGCGTACGTCGGTGACAGACGGAGGAGTATCTCGGAGAATCGCCGAGACCAGCTCGGCAGAAGAATTTCCGTCAAAGGGCCGCCGTCCCGTCGCCATCTCGTAGAGCACGACGCCCAGCGAGAAAATGTCGGTACGATGATCGAGCGGGCGGCCCGATGTTTGTTCAGGAGACATGTAGGCCGGAGTCCCCATCGCGACGCCCGCCTGCGTGCGGTGGTCCGAGGTCAGCGTCGCGTCGACAGGGTCGGACGCGCTAACATCTTTTGCCAGCCCGAAGTCCAGCACCTTTACGCGGCCTTCCTTCGAGACCATGACATTGGCGGGCTTCAAGTCACGATGCACAATGCCTTTGTCATGCGCTGCCGCCAGCGCATCGCCCAGCGCGCCAGCAATTTCGACGATCTGTTCCACCGTAAGCCCGCCCGCGGGGATCACGCGGTCGAGCGCCTGCCCTTCAACCAGTTGCATCGTCAAAAAGTGGACGCCGTCTGATTCCTCGACCGAGTAAATTGTGACGATGTTTGGATGATCGATTTGAGCGAGCGCTTTGGCCTCGCGGCCAAAGCGCGCGAGCCGCTCCGGATCTTGCGCCATCTCGGCGGGCAGCACCTTGAGAGCTACATCGCGGCCGAGTTTCGAATCGGTGGCGCGGTACACCTCACCCATGCCTCCGGCGCCCAGCGGCGACAGGATTTCGTACGGTCCGAGCTTCGTGCCAGAGACTAACGTCATCGGGCCGCAATTATAATCCCATCGTAGGCGTCGCCTCTTGCCTTCGCCCCTGTCCGCCGACGATACTGGAGTGTCACCGACATCTTCTAAACGACATCATGAAAATTACAATCTCTCTTTCTACGCCGCCACAACTCGAGACCGAATCGCTCGTCGCCGTCGTGCTCGATCACTCTGAAAAGCACGGATCTGATCTGGCTCAGACGGGAAAGAACAAGGACGAAAAACCGCAACTCAAGCTTGCAACCGGCGACTCCGCGGTCCAGGCCGTTGCCGCCGATTTGCTGGCGAGCGGCGAAATGACTGGCAAACCCTTTGAAACCAATCTGCTCCACAAGCCTGCCGGATTGAAGGCCAAGCGCCTGCTGCTGATTGGCGGCGGCGCGGCGAAGAAGTTTACCAGCTACGATCTGCGCCGAACCGCTGGAGCGGGCGTGCGCACACTTAAATCGCGCGGAATCCGCAGCTTCGCTTTCATTGCTCCGACCGGCATTCCCGCCGTGGAAGCCGTGCGGGCAATTGTTGAAGGCGCGCTGGTTGGCAACTTCGATCCCGACTACTACCGCAGCGACCGCAAAGATCAAAAGATTGATGCGCTCACCATCATGGCCAGTGGAAATACCGATCAGGGCGCACTCGAAAAGGCCGCCCACGAAGCGCAAGTGATCGGCGAATCGCAAAACTTCACGCGCGATCTGGTGAACGAGCCTTCCAACCGCATGACCCCGACTACTCTGGCCGACCGCGCCAAGGAGATGTGCCAGGAAGTCGGCTTGAAATGTGAAGTTTACGGCGCCGACAAGATCAAGGAATTGAAGATGGGCGCATTCTGGGGCGTGGCGCAAGGCTCCGACGAACCACCCGCGTTGATTGTGATGACTTATGAACCCGCGGGTGCTCCCGCGAAGCCGGTCCTGGGACTTGTTGGCAAAGGAATTACGTTCGACACTGGCGGCATCTCGATTAAGCCCGCCGACGGCATGGAGAAGATGAAATACGACATGGCCGGCGGAGCGACCATGATCGGCGCCATGCGCGCCATCGCCCTGCTGAAGCCGAAAGTGAAAGTGATCGGCATCGTTTGTGCCACGGAGAACATGCCTTCCGGCAAAGCGCAAAAGCCTGGCGATGTGCAGATTGCGATGTCGGGCAAGAGCATTGAGATCATCAATACCGACGCCGAAGGACGCCTCGTACTGGCCGACGGCCTGTTCTACGCGCGCCAGCTCGGCTGTACCCATCTGGTGGATGCAGCAACGCTGACCGGCGCTGTCGTGGTCGCGCTCGGCTACGCGAATGCCGGAATCTTCGCGAACGATGACGCCATGTACGAGCGCTTCCACAAAGCAAATGGCGAAGCGGGCGAAAAAATGTGGCGGCTGCCGCTCGACGACGAATACAAAGAAAACATCCGGTCCACGATCGCTGACATCGTCAACTCCGGAGGACGCTGGGGCGGCGCGATTAACGCCGCCATGTTCCTGAAAGAGTTCGCCGAAGACACTCCGTGGATTCATCTCGACATCGCGGGAACGGCATGGATGGAAGACCAGAAACCCTGGATCGCCAAAGGGCCCTCGGGAATCGCTCTGCGCAGCTTAGTCGAATTCGTGAAGAGCTTCGCGAGCTAGAAGAAGCGGGCTAGGAATCGTGCCGTCGTACCCGGGGTGTGTCTTCCTGAGTTTATTCCGACAGCCTTTTCCCGGTGGGCTGCATCTACGCGTTCGCCGTGGCTCGGGTCGCGCTCGGCAAGTCTATGTCCGGATGAATACTTTGAAAGCTCTGATGGTGGTTGGGGTGGTCGTGCTGGTGCTGGGGATCACTTCGTTCTTTGTTCCCTTTCCGCATTCTGAACATCACGGCGTCAGTGTCGGCGACGCCCATGTGGGTATCACAACGCACGATGACCACAAACTGCCGCCCGTCGCGAGCATTATTATGATTGCCGCGTGAGCCGGTCTCATGATTGCCGGCGGAAAGAGCTAGGCCTTAACGATTCGACAATATACATGAGTGGGCCGCGCCGCGCCCCACTTGACTAAGAATAGACTCAGGAGCCGAATCGTTCTGCGGCGCGGGCTTTCGCCTTCGCGGCTTCTTCCTCGCGATTCTTCGGCGGCGCAGTAGTCTCCAAGGAATGCAGAAGACGAGCCGAGACGGCGGCTACTTCGTCGACCGCTGCCAGGAATGAAGCCTCGTTGGCCATCGACGGTTTGTTAAAGCCGCTGATCTTTCTCACGAACTGCAGCGAAGCGGCTCGAATCTCTTCCGCATTGACCGGGGGATCGAAGTTGAAAAGGGTTTTTATATTTCTGCACATTCAAGTGACCTCACCGGACCTCAACATGAGACTTGCGGACGGCATGAAAGCATTAGTTTGACATAACCGCTGACCGCTGGAAACACTTTCAGAACAACCGCCCGATGGAAAAGTTCACGCGCGACTCTCCGGTTGGGCTGACGCTGCCCGCCAGCGCGATGGGGCCGACGATGGTTTCGGCGATCACGCCGAGATTGAAAGTGCCGCGCACCACAACCGTATCTGGATCGTTGAAGGCGGTGCCGGCCTCGTACCATCCGCCCCAGTAGATCTTTCCTCCGACAAACTGCGGCAGGTGGTAAAGCGAGCGTCGGAATCCCATTGAGGAATAGGCATAGTGGTTGCCGACGAATTCTTGCGGAAGATAAGCGCCGAGGTGGAACGCTCCGCCGAGCGTAAAGAGTTGGAATGGACCCGCGGTGCCGTGGAAAGTGGTTCCTCCGTCCGCAACAAAAAAGAGCGAGGTCTTGTCTCCAGTCGGAATGAACGTAGATGTTTGAACGTCAAGTTGCCCGATGGGATGAACTAGACCTGGGCTCTGCAGCACGCGCGATAGGTTGGCGATGATGCGCGTGCCGCGACTGGGAACCGAAGGACTATCCTGGCCGTCCCAGACGTAGCGGGTGCGAAACTCTCCGGTGCTACCGGTAACCGACGGCAAGTCCGCGCTGCCGATTAGCGGCGCTAGTTTGGCGCTGAAGATCTCGTATCCCAAGCGCAGTTCGCTGCGCTGGCCAGTGTTGAAGCCGAAATCGAAGCCACCGCCCGCTCTTTCGTCGCCGAAGACTGCGACACGGGTTCCTCCGGCGAATTCATTGCGAGGCAACTTGGAAGCGAAGGCATAGGGTGCAACGAAAAGATGGGTGCTGCCGAGCGGCTGGTAGAACTCCGAGGCGGCCAGGTTGCTCGAGCCGAGCAGCAGATCATTGCGCCACTCGCCGCCACGATGCTCGACGTCCATGAAAGTGATGCGGGTGCCGGCGGAAAAGTCGAAGGCGGCCACGCCGGAGCCGTCGACGTTGACAGCCAGATCCACGAATGGCGGACCGTAGGCCTTCTCATGTGCGGTCACTCGCAGAGCGGGCACGCCGGCCTGCGTAAAGCCTTCTTAGCCCAGGCGGTCGAACTCGCCTTCTCCCGCGATGCGAGTCAGTTGGTTTTCGAGTTTCCGAAGATCCAGCGGGCCGCGCGTGTCTGATTTTAGATTTTGCTCGAGCCGGTGGTCCGTGTCTGAGTCTGCTCCCTCGACGGTGACCGACTGCACCTGCGTGGCTTGAACGCATTTGCGCGCGGCACGTACGGCGAGGTATTGCTGCCACTCTGTGTCATCTTTAATCGCAAAAGGCAGCAATGCGGCGGCCTGACTGGCAGCGCTCTGGTAACCGAGGCGGATGAGATCCGAAAGGCGATCATAGTCGTCGATCGAGAAATCCCCTGTGTCCACGGTGATGGTCGTGTTGGCCAGAGCCAGAGACCGGCGCTCATTCTGCAGAAGCATCACGTCGAGTGCGCGGGAGAGCACGCCGGTCAGGGTTTCCAGTTGCTCGCGTTTTCCGAGGGGCAAGCGGAGATATACGGCGATGACGGTGTCGGCATCCATCTCGCGCACCACTTCGACGGGAATGTTCTCAACCATCCCGCCATCCGCCAGCACACGGCCGTTGATCTCCACTGGAGTGAAGACGCCGGGAATCGCGATGCTGGCGCGCACAGCTCTGGGCAGAGAACCATCATGCAGAACCACGCGGTCGCCGGTCTGCATATCCGTCGCGACGCAGCGGAACGGGATGGGCAAGTCGTCGAAGCTGGCGATGCCGGACTCGGCAAAAGCGATATGATCGAGCAGCAAGCCGACGCCGTGGCCGGGATTGATTCCGTTGGGGCCGTTGAGGCCGTGCTTCAAGCCGAGCGCAGGTTCGATCTGATAATCGCGGCGATCCTGCTTGCGGCGATAGCTGAGCTGCCGGTAACTGGGTGCGGGAAGCAGCGCGCTGTCCCAGTCAATGCCTTCGGCAAACTTTTGGATTTCCGCGGGCGACGTTCCCGTGGCGTACATGGCAGCAATGATGCTGCCCATGCTGGTACCCGCGATGCGGTCTACCGGAATGTGATTCTGCTCCAGCCACTGGATGACCCCGATCTCGGCCAGGCCGGCGGCACCGCCGCCACTGAGGGCGAGTCCGATGCGGGGCCGGCGCGCGGGCTGCGACGGATGGGGCAGGTCTTTTGGTTCCTCTTGCGCCGCCACCAAAACGCTGAACAGCGTCAGCAGCAAAAGCAAACTGAGCCGCTTCGCGCAGACAGAGTGATTGTGGAACGAAAACATGGTCATCCTCCCGAAGGGGCAGGCGGAGTCATCCTGCGAGAAAAAATCACATTAGCAGATTTGATGGCTGTTGTTTTCTTAGCGCTTGAGTTCTGGCGCGGAAACCGAATGACGAGCCTGATCGACAACTTTGCGCACGGCTCCGATCACAATGTCAGGGCGGTCCAACTGGATGAAATGTCCGCTATTCTTCGCGATCGTATGGGTGCTATGGGTCGAGAGACGCGCCAGTTCGTCCTGCATCTGCTGCCATGCGTCACTTGCGGGTTTGATCAGGTCTTCAGGCAGGTCGGGTTGAGGCTTATCAGGATCTTCGGAGAGAACGGCAAGAGGCATGTCGCCGAGTTTCCCAGCCTTAGCGGTCTGCTCGGCGCTTTCGGAGACAGCTTTCAATTCAGCGACGCTTTCGCGCACGCTGTGAAAGTTGCACTCGGCGGCACGGACCTCGCCATCGTTTCCGCAGAATCCCAGAAGACGCGGAATCCCGAAGGGCATGGTGAATTCCATGAATTCCTGTTCGCGCAACCAAGTTGCGTCCATGTCGTTCAATGCGGGAGGAAGACGTTTCTGTTGTTCGGGGTGGGACGAATCGACCAGCACCATGCCGGCAACTTGAGTGCGATAAAGACTGGCGTAGAGGCGGACATCAAATCCGCCCATGGAGTGGCCGACGAGGACGTAAGGTGGCGGGATTCCGGCGTTAAGGAGTAGGATGTGCAACTCTTCAGCAAAATTCTTGCTGGTGCTGGGGTGACGGCTGTAGAAGCTGAAGCCAAGACCGGCGCGATCGTAGGAGCAGACGCGGGTGAATTTTGCGATCGGCGGCTGAACTTTTCGCCAGCCGATGTAGCTGTCGCCGAGGCCGGACTCGAGAATTACGGCGGGAGATCCAGAACCAGTGCAGTAGATGTGCATTTTATAGGGGCCGACGTCGACGAGCTCGCCGGGGATGGGGTGGTCGTGGAGGTCCTTGCGTTCCGAGAGGGATTGGTAAAGGGATCCGGAGAGGACAAGGAGACCAGCAACCAAACCCACGATGAACCCACCGACGAGGCGGTGCGACGTTCGATTCGGTGGTGTTACTGGAGGCGGGGGTACGGACATTTTTTCCTTCGAGCGAGACACGGACAGGAGTGTCCGCGCCACACGGTTCATCTCACATCACAGGCGGCACGGTGATGCCCATGACTTCCAATATCCGAGTCAGCTCGCGGCGGACAACTGCGACTGTGGCCAACAGGAACCGTTTTCGATTCTCATCCGTTTCGCTCAGGATGGGATGACGGTGATAGAATGCGCTGAAGAGTTGCGCCAGTTGGAAAGCGTGCTTGGCTAGGTAAGCCGGCTCTGTGGTCGCGATGCATTGGTTCACGATATAGGATGTTTTCGCTGCGGCTTGCCATAGCTCCCAGAATTCATCGGCGCTCTCGCCTGACAGGAATTTCACGAAGCCTTCTGCAGAGACGCTGCCGGCAAGGTCTCCGAAGAAAGAGTCGGGATCGATTGCTGCCTTCTTGAAGATGCTGGTGGCGCGGACCACGGCGTACTGCAAATAGGGGCCGGTTTCTCCCTCGAAGCTTAGGGCATCAGCCGTGTCGAAGGCGATTAGCGATTGTTTAGTGAACTTCAGCATAAAGTAGCGCAACGCACCGATTGCGATTTGCTTGGCGGTATCGATGCGTTCTGTATTGGGCAGCGTCGGGTGTCGATTGAATATCTCTTTCCCGGCGGCGTGACGCAAGGCATCGAGCAAGTCGTCAGCCTTCACTCCAAAGCCTCTGCGTCCGGAGACCTCAATATAGGAACGTTTCTGCTCTTCTTCGCTGAGCTTATAGCCCAGTTCTTCTGCAGAGCGCGGCGTAAGCGCGACCATTTCGTAAGAAAAGTGCGTGTAGTGGTCGGCGGCTTCGTTGTGGCCGAGTCCGCGCAGCGCTTCGATGACCGTGTTCTGCGCTTCTGACTGGCGGGCATCGATGACGTTATAGATCTCGGCTACGTTGCCGAAGTGAGGATGATCGTTCTCACCTTGCATTGCAGAGATCCAGCAGTCGTGCTCGTTTGGATAGCGGTAGAACTTGCGATAAGCGAAATCGCGTCCGAGTAAACCGAACTTCCACATGTGGTAGGCGATGTCTTTGCCGACATAGCCAACGGTGCCGTTGGAGCGGACGATGACTTTCTGGTCTTCCTCGGAAATCTTGCTGGTTTCTACTGTGTCCTCTGTGTTTGAGGTTGTTCCGGCGCGGCGCATGATCCAGCAGCCTTTGTTCTTTCCTTGGTTCTCGGAGGTGAGCACGCCCGCTTCCTTCAATTTGGTGAAGGCCGCGTCCCAGAAATGCAGGTGCAGGATTTCGCTCTCGCGCGGAAGAAAATCGTATTCGATGTCGAGGCGGTCCATAGTTTCGAGATGGCGGCGCAGGACGGCAGTCGAGATCAACTCGGCGATCGCCGACGTTTCGCTGGTGGCGTCTTCGATGGCATGCAGCGTTTCGCGGCGCGCTTGCAGATTCTCTTTGTCCTCCGCGTACCACTGCGAAACGCGAGCGTAGAGATCCCAGCAGTAATAGTCGAAGCGGGGCTGCCGGGCGAGGGCTTCGATTTCTGCGCGAGATTTTTTCTCGATGTGCGTGAAACCCACGACTACGTCGGCGACTTGCACGCCAGTGTTGTCGATGTAGTTCTGCACATCGACTTCCCTTCCCGCAAAGCGCAGGAGCCGGACAAACGTATCGCCGAGAATCGCGTTGCGCAGGTGGCCGATGTGAGCGGCCTTGTTGGGATTGATGCTGGTGTGTTCGACCAGAATCTTACCCGCCGGAATGTCAGTGGGCGGCTTCTGCTCGGCGCCGAGCGCGGCCGCCATCCAGGCGCGGTCGATTCTGACATTCAAGTAGCCGGGCGGCGCGACCTGCATTCCGGCGATGCCCTCGATCGGGCCGATCTCGGCACGGATGGCTTCCGCAATCTTAAGCGGGGCAGCACGCAGCGGCTTGGCAAAGGGGAACATGGGAATCGCAAAGTCGCCGAGTTCGACTTTCGGAGGCTGCTCGATGACCACGTGAGGCAGAGTTGCGTTCGGATAGCGGCCGCGAAGAAAATCCACGATGCGCCGCGATAGAAGGTGTTCGAGATGACGATACAAGGATTCCCTCTAAGCCGCTTAAGGAGACTGTGATTTTAGCAGAGAGCGCGGCGGAGGCTGGTTTGACGCAAGATGCACGGTTCCCTATGATGAAAAATCAGTCGTTACCTCTATGCGCATTGCCTACCTTGAGTGTTTTTCCGGCATGAGCGGCGATATGTTTCTGGGCGCGCTGGTGGATGCAGGAGTTTCGCCGCGGGTGTTGGAAGACACCGTGGCGGCACTCAGAGTCGGAGCGCGGCTGGAGATTTCCCGGGTGACGCGCAGCGGGATTTCTGCGACCAAGGTGGATGTTTGGGTTGAGGGGGAAAAAGATTTGCCGCGCGAGGAGTATTGGGAGCGGCAGGAACGCGAGCATTCTCATTCCGACCAGCCTTCCGGTCATGCTCATGAGCACGAGCATGACGGACATTCACATCCCAATCCTGGTGAGACGTGGACAGAGCCTGCCCTGAGCTTGCCGAAGGGAGTGTCCGCGCCACACGAGCACTCTCACGGGCGCGGGCTGACTGAGATCCGGGGCATTATTCATGCGGCTTCGATTTCCGAAGGCGCGCGAAACACTTCGATCGCAATCTTCGAGGCGCTCGGGCAGGCCGAAGCAAAGATTCACAACACCTCCATCGAGAGTGTGCGCTTCCACGAAGTCGGAGCGGTGGATGCGATGGTGGATATCGTCTGCGCCGCCGTTGGTGCCGAAGCGCTGGAGGTGGACGAGATTATATGTTCGTCCTTGAACGTGGGCGGCGGCACAGTGAAGTGCGCACATGGAACTTTTCCCGTGCCGGCCCCGGCGACCGTGGAGTTGCTGAAAGATGCGCCCGTGTATTCTTCCGGCTTGCAGGCGGAGCTGGTTACGCCGACGGGGGCGGCGATCGTGAGTACGCTGGCCCGGCGGTTCGCAGCGTTTCCCGGGATGAAGATTGAGAAGTCGGGCTATGGCGCGGGATCGCGAGATTTTCCGGGGCATCCAAATGTCGTGCGCCTGACGATCGGAGAGACTGTTTCGAATGCGCTGGCGGCAAAGACCGCGTCAGAGACAGTTACGGTGCTAGAAGCGAATCTCGATGATTTGAACCCACAGGTCTTCGGATATGTGATGGACCGACTGTTCGAAGAAGGCGCGCTGGATGCTTTTGTGATGCCGGCGCAGATGAAGAAGAATCGTCCGGGGGCGCTGCTAACGGTGCTATGTAAGCCTGAGGACGCAAGCAATCTGGCGCAACTGATCTTCACGGAGACTACCACGCTCGGCGTGCGGCGGCGGGACGAGATGCGGCAAACTCTGGTGCGATGCTGGGAGAATGTGCGCACGCCGTGGGGCGAGGTTCGAATCAAGATCGCGAGCATGAACGGGACGATCACCAACTACGCGCCGGAGTATGAAGATTGCCGGCGTATCGCGGTGGAGCACCATGTGCCGCTAAAAACGGTGATTCAGGAAGCTGCGCGGGCGTATTCGAATAGCGGCCGCTCGTAGGAATTTGGGCCAAATACAAAATGATCGAGCAGAATACCAGCAACGTGCAGGCTAGCTACGATCGCGTCGCCGATGAGTACGCGCGGCATCTCTACGATGAGTTGCGGCACAAGCCACTGGACCGGCAACTGCTGGACAAATTTGCCGGCAATGTGCGGGGAACTGGACTGGCGTGTGACCTCGGGTGCGGGCCGGGGCAAGTGGCGCGCTACTTGCACGAACACGGAGTCGCCGTGTGCGGAATGGATCTGTCGCAGGGCATGGTTGAGCGAGCTCGCGAGCTCAATCCGGGAATTGAGTTCCTCCAGGGCGACATGAGGTCGCTTGATCGGCCCGACGAGGTGTGGGCCGGAATCGCTGCGTTCTACGCCATCGTCAATCTTCCGCCCGTCGACGTAGCGCAGGCGATCCGCGAGATGTGGCGGGTCTTGCGGCCTGGGGGATTGCTGCTGCTCAGCTTCCACATTGGCGACGAGGTTTCCTACGTGGAGGATCTGTGGGGATGTGCGGTGTGTCTTGACTTCTATTTTTTCCAAACCGAGGATGTGGCAGGCAATCTGGCTGCGGCAGGGTTTGAGCTCGAGGAGATTGTTGAACGGGAGCCGTACGCGCCCGAAGTTGAATACCAGAGCCGGCGAGCTTACATTTTTGCGCGCAAGCCGTGACTGCCAATGACATCAGTATGAGCAGGAAGTTCTACATCACGACACCGATTTACTACGTGAACGCGCGTCCGCATATCGGGCATGCTTACACGACGATTGCGTGTGACACGATTGCGCGGCGGCAGCGCCTGCTGGGCACGGACACCTTTTTTCTTACGGGCACCGACGAACACGGGCAGAAGATCGAGCGGGCGGCGCAGGCTGCGGGCAAGACTCCTCAGCAATATGCAGATGAGATTTCGGCGGAGTTCCGGCAGTTGTGGAAGCGGATGGGAATCTCGAACGACGACTTCATCCGAACCACCGAAGACCGGCACAAGAAGCGAGTGCAGGAACTTTTCCGGCATATTCGCGACAACGGCTTCATCTACAAAGGCACTTACACCGGGCAGTATTGCGTGTCGGATGAACTTTATGTCGATGGAGCGCAACCGGGCGACCCCTGCCCCACCTGCGGACGCATCACCGAGACTGTGAAGGAAGAGAACTACTTCTTCAAGCTCTCGGAGTTTCAAGACAGGCTCCTGGCGCTGTATGCGAATCCGGAGTTCATCTTCCCGGAGGCGCGGCGCAATGAAGTAATTTCGTTCGTCCGTTCGGGATTGCGCGACCTTTCGATCAGCCGCTCGACGTTCACCTGGGGCATTCCGGTGCCGGACGATCCCAAACACGTGATTTATGTCTGGCTGGATGCGCTGGCGAACTACATCACTGCGATTGGCTACGGGTCTTCGCACGCTGGGGCACAGGAAGCATTTAAGAAATTCTGGCCAGCAGATGTGCAGATGATCGGAAAAGAAATTGTCCGCTTCCATTGTGTCTATTGGCCGGCGTTTCTGATGGCTGCCGGTCTGCCCATGCCCAAGGCGATCGTGGCGCATGGATGGCTGCTGTTCGAAGAAAGCAAAATGTCGAAGTCGCGCGGCAACATCGTGCGCACGGAAACGATCCTTGACGTGCTCGGAGCGGACGCGCTGCGCTATTTTCTGCTGCGGGAAGTTGTGTTCGGTCAGGACGGCTCGTTTTCCTTCGACGCGCTGGTGCAGCGCTACAACTCCGACCTGGTGAACGGGCTGGGGAATCTGGCCAGCCGCACGCTGACCATGATCAACCGCTATTTCAGGGGCGAAGTTCCGTATCCGTCACATGGGGCGTCGAAAATCCCCGCGGACACTGCCATCGCCGAGGCGGCGCGGAAGGCCATCCGCGAGTTTGGAACACTGTTTGATCATTTTCAGTTTTCGCGCGCTCTCGAAGTCGCCTGGGCGCTGGTGGCGGCCGTGGACAAGTACATCGTCGAAAACGAGCCGTGGGCGCTGGGCGAGAAGCAAGATGAGGACAGCCGCTCGCGTTTGGCTACGGTGCTTTATACCGCGGCAGAGGGGCTGCGCATTGCGACTGCGTTGGCGTATCCCGTGATGCCGGACGCAACGGCAAGAATTTGGATGCAGATGGGATTGGGAGATATCCAGAAGCTGGCTCTCGGCGAGCTGGCTTGGGGACAACTGCCTTTGGGCACGAAGCTGGGCGAAGTGCAGCCGGTGTTTCCGCGCGCCGACAAGAGCGCGATTGAAAGGATGCAGAAGATGGAAGAGGAGCAGAGAGGTACGACAGCGGCAGAGGCCTCGGCAGCGACCGCGGCTCAGACCAACGCGCCCCAGGGGACGCCGGTGGCAGGTCCGGCCGCGGTTCCGGCGGATGTTCCGGCACCGAACGAAAAGATCTCGATCGACGACTTCGCCAAGATCGAATTGAGAGTCGGTGTGGTGAAAGTGGCCGAACGTGTTCCCAAAGCCGACAAGCTACTGCGTCTGGAGGTTGATATTGGAACCGAAGTGCGGCAGGTGCTGGCCGGGATCGCTGAAGCGTATGCTCCGGAAACTCTGATTGGGCGGAAAGTGGTGATCGTGGCCAATCTTGCGCCGCGCAAGCTGCGGGGGATGGAATCGAATGGAATGATTGTCGCGGCTTCGCTCGAAGGCGGAAAGCCAGTGCTGGCTGGGTTTTTAGAGGATGTGCCGGTGGGGGCCAGGTTGAAGTAGGGCACACGGGCACAGTCCTCTGTAGCTCAGTTAAGTCAAAACCGAGCCGAGCTTGCCGCTCGACATGGACAATGCCGGACTCCGAGCTCTTGCCAACGACCATGTTTGTTGATTCCCACGCTCATCTTGATGGCGAGCGGTTCGATTCCGACCGCGAGCAAGTAATCGCCCGGGCACGCGAGGCCGGAGTCCGTGCGGTAGTCGCCATCGGCAATGGCGATGGGCCGGCGCACGTCGATTGTGGAATTCGTCTGGCTGAGAAATACGACTTCATCTATGCGACTCTGGGCATTCATCCGCACGAAGCAAGGCTTGCGGACGTGGCCGCCTATCAGAACATGGAACGGCTAGCCAAGCATCCCAAGGTCATAGCCTGGGGCGAGATAGGCTTGGATTATTTCTACGATCATTCCCCGCGCGAGGTGCAAAAAGAAGTCCTCACGCGGCAGATGGAACTCGCGGCCACCGCGAAGTTGCCCATCGTGATTCATTGCCGTCCGTCGGATGGCAGCGACAACGCGTGGGATGATTGTCTCGGACTGATGCGAGAGCATTGGTTGGCCAATGGACTGGGTGGAATTTTGCATTGCTTTACCGGAAACTGGGGGCAGGCAAAACGCGCGCTGGACATGGGTTTCATGATTTCGTTTGCGGGTAACGTGACCTTTCCAAAAGCGCAGCCGATTCGCGACGCGGCGCTCCAGGTTCCGCTGGATCGGATTTTGATTGAGACGGATTCGCCATATCTGGCGCCGGTGCCGCATCGCGGCAAACGCAACGAGCCTGCTTTCGTAAAGGAAACGGCGCGGAAGCTGGGCGAGTTGCGGGGATTGTCCGCCGATCAAGTCGGCCAGCAAACGACTCGCAATTTCTACAATTTTTTCAAATTGGCTGAAACCGCTGAAAGCAAAGATTCGGCAGGTTGACCCTGCTAACGGAGCTCTTCTTCTGGTAACCTCAAGAGTTAGATTCCATCATTTCAGAAAGAAATGAAATCCGATGCCCGAAAACACTTTTGACATCGTGAGCAAGATCGACCTGCAGGAAGTTTCGAATGCCATTCAGCAGGCATTGAAAGAAATCCACACGCGCTTCGACCTGAAAGATTCAAAGTCGAACATCGAACTGGAGAAAGACGCGATCGTGCTGCACTCAGCCGACGAGTACAAGCTGAAGGCAGTGAACGACATCCTCCAACAGAAACTGGTCAAGCGCGGCGTTTCACTAAAAGGGTTGACCTATGGCGCGGTCGAGCCGGCCGCCGGCGGAACGGCGAAACGCAAGGTCACGATGCAGCAAGGCATCGCCATCGAAAAAGCGAGAGAGATTGTGAAGCTGGTCAAGGATTCGAAAAAGAAAGCGCAGGCCTCGATCCAGGGTGACCTGGTGCGGATCAGCAGCAAAGACCGCGACACCCTGCAGGAGGTTATCGCCATGCTGCGGGGACATGATTTCGGAATCGACTTGCAGTTTACGAATTACCGGACGAATTAGGGGCAAGAGCCTAAAACACAGAGGACACTGGGGAGCACAGGGGAATTGAGCGCACCCGCCATCATTAACGGGAAGGAAATCTTCGACCTGCTGCACGACGACCTCGCAGCGCTCGAGGATGAGTTTGGCCAGGATACCGTCTCGCGTGTGCAAGCCATCACGGAGATTGGGGAGTATCTACGTGCCGGCGGCGGCAAGCGGATCCGTCCGGCGCTTCTTTTTCTTTCTTCCAAGCTGTTCGATTACCGGGGGCGCGGCGCGGTGCGTTTGGGAGCGGTGGTCGAAATTATTCATACGGCCACGTTAGTGCATGACGACATCATTGACGAGGCAAAAACACGCCGCGGCCGGCCCGCCGCCAATACTCAGTGGGGAAACTCGAAGTGTGTGCTGGCGGGCGACTGGCTCTACATGCAGGCCTTCAAAGTGGCCGTGCAGGAGCGCAACTTCCGCATTCTCGACACCCTGATTGAGCTGACGCAGCAGATGGTTGAGGGTGAACTGCTGCAGATGGAAAAACTTGGGAAGCTGATCACTCTCGACGAGCATTTCGATCTGATCTATCGCAAGACGGCCTGCCTGTTTTCGGTTTGCATGCGGTTGGGAGCGATTCTTGGTGGAGCTACTGCGGCGCAGGAGGAAGCTCTGGGCCAGTACGGACACAACCTCGGCATGGCCTTCCAGATCGTGGACGACGTGCTGGATCTGACCGCGTCCGAGGATGTTCTGGGTAAGCCCGTGGCCAGCGATCTGCGCGAGGGCAAGGTCACCATGGCAGTGATCCACGCTCTCGAGCGCTGCGCGCCGGAAGAGCGAGCTCAGATTGAAACCGTCCTGCGCGACCGGGCCTTTGATGGAGTGTCCCGCTGGCAGATCATGGATATACTGCAGCGCTATGGATCGCTCGAAGCTGCGGCCGACCGCGCAGCGCGGTATGCGGAGTCGGCGCGGAAGGCGATCTGCACTTTCCCGGATTCCGAGATCAAGCGAGTCCTCCTATGGGCGCCGGAGTTTGTCGTGGCTAGAGACAAATGAGGCGTTCCGCGTGTCAAGCCCAAACCTTCCCACTATCTCTGCAACCTCTTGCTCCCGGCAGACACCAAATAGCTGGCAATCCGAAGCGCCCCAATCCGTTCGCAGTCCGAAAAGCGTACTACAGGCATAGGCAGAAATCTGGCCAGACTCTTCAAGAACAAAAATGACAAGGAGAAACTTATGACAAAGGTATCGATTGGTTTACTGACTCTGACTCTCGCGATGGGCTTGACTGCTTTCGCGCAACAGGACACGACGTCGCCAAGCAGCAATACGTCCCAAGATAACAGCATGTCGCAAACCCAAGCCGATCAGACGGACGCGAAGGCTCCTCTGATGACTTTGAAAGGAACCATTAAGGCCGATGGCGACAAGTACACCTTCGTCAACGACAAGGATGGCAAGAGCTGGGATGTGATGAACCCCAAAGAGCTAAAGGGACACGAGGGGCATCACGTGCAGCTGAGCGCTCACGTTTATGCCGACAAAAATGCAATCCACATCATGAGCGTCAAGATGGTCAAGGGCGGCTCGATGAGTAATGATTCCATGGGCAAGTAGTTGCTGATTGCGGATGTGCGGGGCGCTGATTCTGCCCCGCACTTTTTTGCCCGTGGTTGTCCCGCAACTGACGGGCTTTGCTATATTGAACCTTTTCTTGGTTTTACTTATCCAACATTATCTATGAATTTGTTTTCGCTGATGGCGCGCCATGGATATGCCCTGACCTTCGGTCTCTTGCTGGCGGAGGCGATCGGGCTGCCGTTCCCGGCGGCGATCGCCCTGGTGGCGGCGGGAGCCGCGGTGGCGGCGCACACATTGTGGGGCCCGTATGTTGTGGCTGCGGCTGTCGTAGCTTTGCTCCTGGGTGACATTGTGCAGTTCTGGCTGGGACGATACATGGGCTGGTTATTGCTGGGGTTCCTGTGCCGCGTGTCGATCAATCCGGAGACCTGCATTCTGCGCTCGGCAGAGTCTTTCTACAAACGCGGCAAGATCACGCTCGTGATTGCAAAGTTTATCCCCGGAGTTAACACCATGGCAGCGCCGCTGGCCGGCAGCATGAATATGCGCTTCTGGCAGTTCTTGCGGCTGGACTTCGCCGGGGCTATGTTCTATTCCCTGACTTATCTTTTGGTGGGATATCTCTCGCGGGATTTTCTGGCGGCGATCCTGCGCGGTTTTCATGCGGCCGGGCGGGCGATGGAAGTCGTGGTCATCGCCGCGCTCGTGGTTTATGCGATTTATCGCATCGTGCAGTACCGCAAGAACAAGACGTATCGCGTGGTGCCACGGATTCAGGTGCAGGAGCTAGTTTTGCGCTTGGCTTCCGAAGATGCAAGCCGTGTGCTGATCGTCGACGTCCGCAGCCACGGCTACTACGACCCGGGAGGAGAGCGAATCAAGGGTTCGATCCGCATCGAGCCCAACAATCTTGGAGAAGAGATCAAAAACCTCCCTCGGGACAAGGACATTTATCTGTATTGCACTTGAGCGCGCGAAGCGACCAGCGCCCGGGTGGCGCACTTGCTGCGGGAAAAAGGATTCAACACGTTCGTGATAGTCGGTGGATTAACTGCCTGGCGCAAGGCCGGCAAACCGCTGGAGTCGGTTCCGCAAAACGATCTGGTGAAACTACCGACGTTCAGTTAGTCGTTTGTTGTTTGTTGTAGGCCCTACGCTCGGCAGTGTATCGTTTTGTGCCGAGGCCGATATGCGATTGCCTTTCACTTTGGCGCTGCTCGCGACTTTGCTGGCGGCGCTTTGGGAGACCGGTGATCCTCTCTCCGCTCCTCAGCACTCGGAGCGAGCGATTGCCATCTACGATTCGGATCCCGCCCACGTTTGGAACAGACTCTATGCCACCCTGCTGGTCCGCGATGATGGTCACGGGACTCAGTACGGTGCGGATTCGCTCGACCCGCCCCCTCTGGCAGGAAACGGAATACCTGCTGGCAGGTCCCTCCCATGCACGCGCTTTGCGGGTTCTCGATGAATTTCTGCAGACGCATGCGGAGACTCTCATTCGCGACCTGTTGAAGCGTGCGATGCTCCAACGCGATCTCTGGGCGGTGTTTGACTGGTCGGTGCAACAGCAGTCAGCATCACGACGACCAGACTACGTCAATGAGAAACGGGAATTGCAGACGCGCCTGGCAAAAGTTCTGCGGCGTTTGGCGCTCACCCCGAAAGAGATCGAATCGTTGCCCGACAATCACTCGCAAGCTGTGGCTTCAGGCGCGTCTGCCAGGGAGTACGATCCCGCCCACACCGAACGGGCATTCCTTTCGCCTGCTTTGCTCGACGGGTCGTGGGTTTACATCGACTCGTCTCCGGAGGCATTCAGTTCCGGTGGTGTAGCGCAGTCACACGTGCAGGCGTTTTCTGGGCGCTCCCGATTCCTGGTGTTGATGCGCTTGCCGGAGGAGCGCAAGGCCACACTCGCCTACTTGCAGGCTCTGTGGAACTTTCCCGAACCATGGGTTCGTGGGCCTGATTCTGCTCCCGATCAAACGATGGTCAATCCTGATCTCCCTTCGTTTCCCGCAGGAACACAAGTAGCTTTAGTGCGGCAGGCGATGCTCTTTGATAACCAGGGCAAACTCGCTCCAGCGCCGATTACGGAGAGCATTCAGATACGGGTATACCGCGCAATCACGCCAACGCGCGAGGGATGTTGCTCGGGCGATATGTCGGATGTCGCCAGGAACAGCGGTCAGGATTTCTACCAGATCACGCTCAGCCGTCCACAACTCTTCGCCGGCAAGGCCGGCGGACTCCGAGCCACCGGCCGCGACGAAAGAGAACTGTCAACCTTCCAGCAACAGGGGAGCGACCTGATTGACGACATTATTGAGAACCCTGCTCTTCGGAAGAAGTGGCCCCCTGCTCTGCAGACCTGCCTTATGTGCCACTCTCGCGGCGGCCTCCACTCGCTGAACAGCCTTGAAAAGTTGCTCAAGCCGAACTGGCGTCAGCGTGACGCTGGGGACGGACCTTACCCTCCCCGCTGGTGGCTGGACACTGGAGAGAGCGAGTGGAAACGCGATCGCTATGACTGGGGCCTGCTGAACGGATACTGGAAAGCAAGCGCGAGGCCGTGAGCAGGCGCTCTGCATTCGGGCTTTATACTTATTCTGATGGCATCGAGCAGAGAGGTCGAAATCAAGTTTCGCATGGAAGGCACGCGAGGTCTGGCACGCAAACTGCGCGCGGCAGGATTTCTTTTGGTGACGCCGCGTACGCACGAGATGAACACGCTGTACGACCTGCCTGGAAACGTTTTGCGTAGACGCAAAGAGTTGCTGCGCATACGGAAGTATGCCTCGGACTGGACCCTGACGCACAAATCCAAAGGAAAGATTGGCCGACATAATGCCCGTGTTGAATTGGAGACCGGCGTGGCGGATGGCCGGAAGATGGATTTGATCCTGCGCGCCCTGGGATATGTGCAGTCGTTTCGTTACGAGAAGTTTCGCGCCGAGTGGACGGACGGAAAAGGACAAGTCGTGGTGGACGAGACTCCTGTTGGAAACTTTTGCGAGATCGAGGGCGCGCCGCGCTGGATTGATGCTACGGCGAAAAAACTGGGCGTTAGCGAGGCGGATTACATTACGAAGAATTATGCAACATTGTTTCTGGATTGGAAGGCTCAGACGAGAAGCAAGGCTGAGGAGATGACCTTCAAGGCTGTGGCGAATCGAAGGGCATCTGGCCGGCTTTCGAGATAGGGATGCGTCGCGCCGCGCTCGACTGGACGGCCGAGGCGGTCGTCCCCACACAAACCTTCCCAGCCAAAACGGCTTACCTACGCGCCGTGGCACTTCTTGAATTTTTTGCCGGAGCCGCAGGGGCAAGGATCATTGCGACCCACTTTCTCCTGGCCGCGAACGACTTGCTGAACCGGCTGCACATCGCCAGCGCCCGCCATCCGTGCCTGTTCCAGTTCGCGGCGCTTGCGGCGCATGAAGGCTTCTTCCAGGTCATCGGCGGAGGTCGCGACCAGACGAGGCGGGTGATGTCCGTTCCCACCACTTCCCTGTTGAGACGGCACTCCGGGCTCAGGACCACGGCCTGAAGGTTCGCTTCCCAGCGGGCCACCAGCACCTGCATCCGGCGGGCGTTCGATGATCTGCATCAAGTAGAGATAGCGCGCCGTATCTTCCTGAAAGCGCTGCAGCATGGCCTCGAACATGTCGAACGATTCTTTCTTGTACTCGACCAAAGGATCGTGCTGGCCGTAGCCGCGCAAGCCGATGCCCTCCTTGAGGTGATCCATGCTGAGGAGGTGGTCCTTCCACTGTGAGTCGAGAACGCTGAGCATGATCATGCGTTCGTGATGGCGCATGCCCTCGGGACCGATCAGTTTTTCTTTCGCATCGTAGCGTTCCTTCAGCTTTTCGAAAATAGCGTCGCCGAGTTCCTGACGGTTCAGAGCTTCGGGCTTCACACCTTCTGCGATGAAATCGACGCCGAACCGGGTGAAGACCGCGTCTTTCAGGCCCTTGATGTTCCAGTCATCGGCGTGGCCCTTTGGCGGACAATATTCTTCCATCAGGCCGCCGAGAATAGCTGACACATAATCTTCGAGGATCAGGTCTTTCTGGTCCATGCCCTCAAGCAGGCGGCGGCGCAGGCCATACACGGCCTCGCGCTGCTTGTTCATCACATCGTCGTATTCCAGCAGATGTTTGCGGGATTCGAAATGCTGGCCTTCCACCGCCTTCTGCGCCGTCTCAATGCGCCGACTGATGAGCTTCGACTCAATCGGAATGCCTTCTTCCATCCCCAGGCGCTCAAGGAGCTTCGAAACCCACTCCTTGGCAAAGATGCGCATCAGGTCGTCTTCGAGCGCAAGGTAGAAACGCGAAGAGCCGGGATCGCCCTGGCGGCCGGCGCGTCCACGAAGCTGGTTGTCGATGCGGCGCGACTCGTGACGTTCGGTGCCGAGAATGTGCAAGCCACCGACTGCGGTGACCTCGTCGTGCTCTTTGTCAGTCTGCGCCTTGTAGCGGTTGTAAGCCTCGGTCCACTTGTCGGTCGGCACGGTGTATTCGTTGCCGTTGTAATAGAAGACCGAAATCGTGCCGTCTTCCTGCGGCCCTTCAATTTTTCCCTGGGCCACGCGCAGTTGCTGCGCGATTCCCTTCTTCACCATCTCCTGCTTGGCCATGAATTCGGGATTGCCGCCGAGCAGAATGTCGGTGCCGCGGCCTGCCATGTTGGTGGCGATGGTGACCATGCCTTTGCGTCCCGCCTGGGCCACGAATTCGGCTTCGCGTTCGTGGAACTTGGCGTTCAGCACCACGTGCTTGCCCTTAAGGCCTTTCTTGTCCAGCAACGCGGAGAGGCGCTCGGATTTTTCGACAGAGGTGGTGCCGACCAGCACCGGCTGACCGGTCTCGGCCAACCGTTGAATTTCATCGGCCACCGCGAAGTATTTCTCTTTCTCGGTCCGAAACACGACGTCGGGATTCTCCAACCGCAGCATCTTCTTGTTGGTCGGAACGACCATCACTTCCAGCTTGTAAATGTTATCGAACTCGGCAGCTTCCGTTTCGGCTGTGCCAGTCATGCCCGAGAGCTTCTTGAACATGCGGAAATAATTCTGAAAGGTGATGGTGGCGAGCGTCTGATTCTCGCGCTCGATCTTCACGCCTTCCTTGGCTTCGATGGCCTGGTGCAGGCCGTCAGACCAGCGCCGGCCGGGCATCATGCGTCCGGTGAACTCGTCAACGATGATGACTTCGCCGTCTTTGATCACATACTCTACATCGCGCTTATACAACGCATGAGCCTTGACCGCCGTTTCGACGTGATGCTTGAGCGGCCAGTTCTCCGGCTCGGCAATATTGCCGATGCCGAGCAGGCCTTCAACCTTCGTCCAACCTTCATCCGTAACCGTAATATTGCGATGTTTTTCGTCGACCACAAAGTCGCCGGTGAGTTGCACCGGCTCGCCAGGAGCAACTTCCAGCTCTTCGCCCTTCTCCAGCTTGGGAATGATCCGGTTGACCTTGTAGTACTTGTCGGTCGATTCCTCGCTCGCGCCTGAAATGATAAGCGGCGTGCGGGCTTCGTCGATCAGAATGGAGTCGACTTCATCGACGATAGCGAAGTTGTGTCCGCGCTGCACGCAATCCTTGATGTCGAACTTCATGTTGTCGCGCAGGTAGTCGAAGCCGAACTCGTTATTCGTGCCATAGGTGACGTCGGCGGCGTAAGCGGCGCGGCGCTGCTCGTCGTCAAGATCGTGAACAATGACGCCTACCGTCAGGCCGAGAAAGCGATAGAGCTTGCCCATCCATTCGGAGTCGCGCTTGGCCAGATAGTCATTGACCGTCACCACATGTACGCCGCGTCCGCTGAGGGCATTGAGATAAACCGGGAGCGTCGCGACCAGGGTTTTGCCTTCTCCGGTCTTCATTTCCGAGATCATGCCTTTGTGCTGCACCATGCCACCGATTAACTGCACATCGAAATGGCGCATGTTGAGCACGCGGCGTCCCGCCTCGCGCACCACGGCGAAAGCTTCGACCAGGATCTCATCCAGAACATCCTGCAAGGCTTCGTACTGCTCTTTCTCGATTTGTTTCAGGCGTTCGGGATCGGTTTCGGCTTCGGGGTCCGACGCCGCAGCATTGCTCGCACGACTCAGGTGCGCCTCGATGCGCTGCCGGAATTCATCCGTTTTGGCGCGCAGTTCGGCATCGGAAAGCTTCTGCATCTGCGGTTCGAGAGCAGTGACAGCCTCAACCCGCGGCATCAAGCTTTTGACGACTCGCTCGTTTTTGGTCCCAAAGACCTTGCCAATCAGACTGTTAATCAAACTGTGAAATCCTTCGGAGGGCGGGAACTGCCCTAGCGTATCTCTTTTAGCCTAGCATAGTTAGATGCACCGGATAGGCGTAAGGAACGAGTAAGAGGCAGGATTCACTTCCGAGAAAGCAGAGAGCGCCGGGAGGGCCAGGGAGATCATTCTTTCGATTTCTGGGACCTCAACGCGCTCGGCGGTGAATAGATTTTTCGTGTATATTCCACACGACTCATGCCTACTTTTTACGACCGTTTTGTCGAATGCGCGGAGCGCTGGCCAGACAACGTCGCGCTGGAACTTCAGCGCCACGATCATATCGAGAGCTGCACTTATGAAGAACTCCATCGCATGGCCGAATCTGTCGGGCGGTGGATCACCGAAAGCGGTTTCGCGCGCGGATCGCGCCTGGCCATTGTGGCGGATAACCATCCACGATGGGTGGCTGCGTATCTCGGGATCGTGGCGGCAGGATGCATAGTAGTCCCCCTCGATACCGCTCTGCACGCCGACCAACTGGCGAAGCTGTTGAAAAACAGCGGCAGTTCTGCCCTCTTCTGCGATGCGACGCACGCCCGAGCATCGCGGGAGGCGATCACGGGCTTGACCATCGGGCTCGTGCTCATGGATCCAGACTGCATGCTCCAGCAGTCAAGCAATGAGCACTGGCTGGGAAATCTGCCTGCGATTTTTGCCGCAGGGCCAGGAAAATTCCGGCCTGCTCCTTCTTCCCTGGACGACCTCGCTTCCCTCCTCTACACCTCGGGAACCACCGCCGACCCCAAGGGCGTGATGCTAACCCACGCCAATTTTCTGGGCGAGGTGGAAGCCGTGTTTGATTGGGTCGATCTCGGACCCACGGATGCCCTGCTGGGTGTGCTGCCCATGTTTCACGTGCTCGCACAAATGGCCAATCTGCTTCTGCCGCTGGTGAAAGGCTCGCGTGTGGTGTACCTGGAAGCTCTGAACACAACTGAGCTTTTGCGGGCTTTGCAAGAGCGTAATATCACGGCTTTCGCCGTGGTGCCGCAATTCTTCTATCTAATTCACGAGCGCATCTTCCATGAGGTTGAGAAGCGAGGAGCGTTCACGCAGAAGGTATTTAAGAGCCTCATGCGAGTAAGTCGGGCACTGCGTAAGGTGGGAATCAACGCTGGTCCGATTCTTTTCAGTAAGGTCCACGAAACCCTGGGCGCGAACATGCGTTATCTGGTCACGGGAGGATCGCGCTTCGATCCGGAGATCGCGAATGACTTTTACGATCTCGGTATTGATGTGCTGCAGGCGTATGGTCTCACGGAAACAACCGCAGCCGTGTTTGCCAATTCGCCGGACGACAACGTCATCGGATCGGTAGGCAAATCCATGAAGGGAGTAGAGGCCAGGATCGTCCATGCGACCGAGGACGCACAGCTGCAGGAAGATGGTGGACCAGCCACCGGCGAAGTCGCGTTGCGCGGTCCAGTAGTGATGAAGGGCTACTGGAACCGTCCGGACGCAACCGCGGCAGTGCTGCGGGACGGATGGTTCTACACGGGCGATCTCGGCTACTTCGACGCCGACCGTAACTTGTTCCTCACCGGCCGAAAGAAAGAATTAATTGTGCTTAGCAACGGAAAAAATATTTATCCCGAGGAGGTTGAGGCGCATTATCTCAAATCGCCGTACATCAAAGAACTGGCGGTGATGGGGCTGGAAGGCACGGCGGCGGGAGGCAGCGACCGGCTGCACGCCGTCATCGTTCCCAACTTCGATGTCCTTCGCCAGAAAAAGATTGTGAATGCCAAGGAAGTGATCCGGTACGACATCGAAAGCCTCTCGCAGCAGATCGCTTCCACGAAACGCATCGGCAGCTATGAGATCTGGCAGGAAGACTTGCCCCGCACCACTACCCGCAAGATCAAGCGCTTCGAAGTGGAGAAACTCGTAAAGGCAAAGCAGGCGCGGAAACGCGCAGACGATTCCGAGTTGCCCTCCGAACGGCCATTGACCGATGAGGAGACGGCATGGCTCGATCAGCCTGATGTGCAGCGGACGCTGGCGATTGTTCGCGAGGCGTCGCGCACGGCGCCGCCAACCTTGCGGCCTACCCATAATCTGGAGCTCGACCTGGGGTTGGACTCCATGCAGCGCGTCGAACTGCTCAGCCGGATCGAAGAACAACTCGGGGGCAACGTCGAAGAGTCGCAGCTCGCCGAGATCTACACAGTGCGCGACATGGTAGACGCTGTTCTGCAAAGCGCAGACAGCGGCGCGGGAGTCCCGAGAACACGGACCACCTTTGCAGGTTGGAAGGCGATTCTGTCTGAGGAGCCGGATGCAACTGAGGTACTTTCTTTGCTCCAGCCCCAGCCTATCACCGCCGCATTCTGGTATATGGTTTCACGGCTGATTCAAATAATCGCTCTCGACCGGTTTCGTCTGCGTGTACACGGAATTGGGAAGCTGCCCAAGGATGGTGCGTTCATCATTTCGTCCAATCACCAGAGTTATATCGATCCCCTCATTCTGGCCAGCGTTTTGCCGCCCCCGGTGTTTGACAAAGTTTTTGCGGTAGGAACCAGCGAAATCTTCGGAAAGGGATTCATGCTGCGCCTGGCGCGTTCCCTGCAGGTTGTAGTCGTGGACCCCGACGCCAATCTCATTCCTGCCATGCGCGCCGGCGCTTTCGGGCTGCGACAGGGACGCCCGCTCATTCTTTATCCCGAAGGTGAGCGGTCAATCGACGGCACGCCCAAAATCTTCAAGAAGGGCGCAGCCATATTGTCCATTCACATGCAGGTGCCGGTTGTTCCTGTCGCGATTGAGGGCTTCTTCGATGCGTGGCCGCGGAATAAACCATTTCGGGGATTCGCACCCCTGAAGATCGTATTTGGGAATCCGATTATTCCCCCCCTCGAGAATGCGGCGTCGGAAGCGGCTTACGAAAAGCTGACTGCAGAGTTGAAGACGCGGGTGGTCAAGATGTGGGAGGAGTTACGGAGTCAAGCCCCTGATGAAAAGTGATTCAGAGCCTTTCTTTCAGCTCGTCAACTAGAATCTTTGCCACGCGATAGAGTTCGACCAGTGGTCCCTTTTGAAATTCAATGTCATCGCGGCAGATGTCGCCGTGCAGTGATCGGCAAAGCTGGTAGGCAGCTCGAATTCGCTCCGCGGTCAGGTACGAAGCGACTGTCGCGGCTCCTTGATCGAAAAGCGGGGCGTTTGCAGATTGCTGTGCCGCCCAGGCCGTATTCCGGATGCGATTCAGCGCGTCGCGGAAATCGACCAGAACCCGCGGATCTACTTCCGCGGTTAGCAGCGGCTCCTGCAACGCGCTCAACTCGGTAATTGCGCTCGCCAGTCTCTCCGAAACGTTGGCCCTTGGTACGGATTCAACACTCACAGTTCTGCCTCTGATCTGGACAGTAATACACTTTTCCCTGGCGGGACAGACCACTGAAGAACATCTGCTTTCGCGCGACAGATTAGAGATCGCAAAGAATGAGGAGGTTAATCCGAAGATTTGCCGTGCGTTACTTCGCGCGCGGATGCGTCTGGTCGTACACCTGCAGCATGTGTTTCATCGATAACTGGGTGTAGCGCTGCGTAGTCGCGAGGCGTTCGTGGCCAAGCAACTCCTGAATCGCGCGCAGGTCGGCGCCTTCCTCAAGCATGTGTGTCCCGAAAGCGTGGCGCAGCGTGTGCGGATGCACATCCGGGGAAAGACCTTTCGCGACGGCGATTTTCTTTATGATGCGTCCAACACTGCGCGTGGTGAGCCGGCCAGCGCGCCGGTTGAGAAGCAGCGCCGGGGAGTGCTTGCTGGTATCAGCAAGAACTTTCTGCCGCTCGGGAAGGTAGTCCGCGAGAGCGCTCTTCACCGAATCTCCGAATGGAACATAGCGTTCTTTTTTCCCTTTGCCGCGGATCAGAATTGCTTCTGCACTCTGGCGAATGTCATCGACGTTGATGCCTGTGAGTTCCGAATTGCGGATGCCGCATCCATAGAGCAGTTCCAGCATCAGGCGGTCGCGTTCGGGAAAAGCTGCCACTTCAGGCATCTGGCCGTCGATCACGAAATTCATTTCTTCAATCGTGGGCACGCGCGGAAGTTTCTTGGGAAGTCTCGGTGTGGCCACCAGCTTTGCCGGATTTTGCTCCACCAAGCCTTCTCGCGCCAGCCAGCGGTAAAGAGACCGCACGGCGGCCAAAGCGCGCGCCACGGACGTTTTGCTCAATCCCTTCTCGTAGAGTTGCGAAAGGAAGCCGCGCACGGCGATGTGGTCAATCTGCTTCCATCCGCGCGAACCCGAGTAGGCAGCAAACAGAGCAAGATCACGGCTATAAGCTTTAACAGTGTGGGGCGAAGCGTTGCGCTCGCGCAGATGTCGCACGAAGTTGGCGACAGCTTTGGCGACGATGGTCTGGTTCTTATTCGTAGTCATGAAGTGCAGAACCTACCACGGAGGCACGGAGCCACGGAGCAAACCTTTAATAGATTTTCTCTGTGTCTCCGTGCCTCCGTGGTGGATTTTATCTTCGAGCTATGCCTCATTTCGCTTTCGCCCTGGGATGATGCTTCTGATACACGGTTCGCAACCGGTCAAGCGCCAGGTGCGTATACACCTGCGTGGTAGAAATATCGGCATGGCCCAAGATGGTCTGGACGGTTCGAAGATCTGCGCCATTCTCCACCATATGCGTGGCGCAGGAATGGCGCAGCATGTGCGGCGAAGCCGCGCGTCCGGAAGCGGCCGAGGCAGCCCGAACCATCTGCCAAATCCGTTGGCGCGTCAGCTTGCGCCCTCCGCGCGCGATGAACAGCAAAGGTGAATTCCGTGTGGAACTGGCATTGGCCGCCGGCACTCTGCCTGGATTCCCTGCTGCCAGGATCGGGCGCGCCTGTGACAGATACTCTGTAAGTGCGCCTTGAGCCGATTTCCCCAGCGGCACCACACGTTCCTTGTCGCCCTTGCCGCTCACCAGCATATATCCGGCCTCGATCTTCAGGTCTTCCAGCTTGGCGCTGATGATTTCCGAAACCCGCAGCGCGCCCGCATAGAAGACTTCGAGCATGGCGCGATCGCGCGCCGCCCGGGCGGCAGACTCTTTCGTATTGTGCGCCGAATTGCCGTGCAGTGTGAGAGGAGCTGCCAGCGTCGCTTCCATTTCATCGCGAGCCAGTGCTTTCGGCAGAACCTTCCATTGCCTTGGTGATTCGATGTTCAGCGTGGGATCGTGCTCAAGCTTCTTGTCCAGCAGGAGGTAGCGATAGAGATGGCGCAACGCAGACAGTTTTCGTCCCACGCTACGGCCATCTACTCGATTGGAGAAAAGCTGTTGCAGGAAATCGCGCACATCGACACGGCGCGCCGTAAGCAGCAGGCGCTTGCGCTTTTCCAGAAATTCAGAAAACTGGCAGATGTCCGTGGTGTAGGCGCTGATGGAAAGCGGCGCCAGCCCTTTCTCGATTCTCAGGTAGTCGAGAAAACTGGAAAGCACGCGCGAATTTGCTTCGAACGCCATGATGAGGGATGGATAATTATGCGCGTTATCGGACCTTGATAGAAGTGATCACCTGAATGCCGGGCCGCAGCGTCGTGGACACGTAGCTTGCTATGTCTGGCCAGCGCCGCGCAGCAAGTCGACCGCGAACAGCGCCCCTTCCGGGGTTTCCTCATGCTTGAAGTAAGCAAAAACGTCGCGGCCTGCCGCCACATGTTCGCCGATACGTGCGACCATGCCGCGGCGCTCCTCTCCCGTGTAATTCGGCTTGCGGAATCTGTAATAGACAAAGGCTGCGGTGACTACATCCGGCGTAGTGCGTTCTTCGGTCTCTGCTACACACAGCGCTGCGCCATACGTCCTCAGCATTTCCCAAGTCGAGTCGGCGAACCAGGAGTCGTGACGGAATTCAAATGCTGCGGGCAGCGTGCGCGGCAGAAGCGCAAGAAAATCCTTGAGCAGTGCGGCATCTGCTTTAAGATTCGGCGGCAACTGGAAGAGTACAGGTCCGAGCTTGCCCGCGGCGGCCAAGGGTTCGATGGTCGCCAGGAAGCGCGGAACAAAATCTTCCGTCCCCTTCAACCGCTTAATGTGCGTGATCACCTGGTGCGCCTTGATGCCCAGGCGAAAGTGCGAGGGTGTTTGCTCGATCCAGTTCCGGATCGTAGTTTCTTTCACCAGTTGCCGGAAAGTAAAATTTACCTCAACCGTATTGAGTTGCGTAGCGTAGTGACTGAGGAATTTTTTCTGCGCGAGCTTGGCTGGATAGAAGTCGGGCTTCCAGCTCGGGTAAGCCCATCCCGAAGTCCCGGCAAACAGTTGAGGCATGGCAAGCTCTTTGAACTAAAGTGTCGACCCAAAACTCGCAGCGGACGACCGGGATTATACCTTGCGTCTCGTCTTGCCCGTCCCCGGACGCTTCCCGGTCGTTCTCAAGGTGCGGCGAAGAGTTTCCTCAGGCTCGTTCTCCGCCTGCGCTGCGATCGAGATTGTTGGCTCCGCTTCCGCAACCGAAGACGCCGCAATTCCCTTCAGATCGGGCAACCGTTGCTTCAACTCGAGCACCGGCGCGAACAAGTCGCCCATCTTTTCCACGCGCTGTACAACCTGCTTAGCTTCGAATACCAGCATGCTCGGGTCTTTTTTCTTGAGGGCGCGCTCGACTTCCTCCCAGGTCACCGGCGTTGAAACTGTAGGATGCTCTCGCGCTCGCAGCGAATACACGGCCACAGTAGTCTTGTGTTCATCATTCTGGCTCCAATCCACGAAAACCTTCCCAGTCCGAACCTGCTTCTTCATGTCAGACACAACTAGGTCAGCGTGTTCGTGTTCTAGCAATTGCGCCAGCGCGTGGGAAAAAGTCTTGGTCGCTTCGTAGTTCGTTGGGGTGTTGAGTGGAACGTAGATCTGCAGCCCCTTCGATCCCGAAGTCTTCGGGAAACTCCGCAGCCCGAAGTGCTCGAAGATCTCCCGCAGCCACAGCGCGACCTTGCAGCATTGCACAATGTTTGCCGGCGGACCGGGATCGAGATCGAACACCATCATCGTCGGGCAAGTAATGTCTTTGGCCAGCGCAAGTGACGGGTGCAACTCAATCGCGGCGAGATTCGCCAGCCAGACCAACGTTGCCAGATCGTCGGCAAGAATGTAATGAATGGTGCGGCGGTTTCTCCCGCTCCAGATGGGAGCAGTCTTTACCCAATCGGGACGGTGCTGAGGCGCGTTCTTCTCGTAGAAGAATTCTTCATCCACGCCGTTGGGATAGCGCTTGCGTGTAAGCGCACGCCCGGCCAAATGGGGCACCATCGCCGGCGCAATCCGCACGTAGTAATCGATGACCTGCTGCTTGGTAAATCCCGTGGCGGGATACAGAATCTTTTCCAGATTCGACAGCTTAAGTTGCTTCCCTTGAACTTCAACAGTGGAATCCATCAGTTGATCCTAGGACCATTGTGCCCGACCGATGCCATTCTTTGCGACGACTGACCCAAAAAAGCCACTTGCCCTCGAACCTTGAGGTTAGGCCCAGGCAGATGTAGGATTTGGCAATGCCCGCGAAGACATCGCTCGCCCCCGATGTTACTCGACGCCTAGCGGAACTTCGCACCAAGGAACGCAAGAGGTACATTTAGCTGCGCGGCGTTCTGACCTGGGGAGGTTCAATGTTTGTACTGAATACACTGTTCGCGATCCTCTACCGGCGGCACCACTCCAGTCAACTTCCCGAGCCGTCATCAATTATCTTTGACCTGATCCTCGGCCTCATCCTTTGGCCCATTGGCGGCTATGTTTGGGGCCTGTGGATGTGGAAATTAGCGGAATCAAGATTCATCAAGCAGCAAGCGTCAGTGGACCGGTAGGCACATCTGCTGCCGAAGCTAATGAATGCGCGTTTGACAACCTCCCCGCCCGCCACGTAATTTCAAACTTCTGCCCTTTATATCCGTCTAAACATGGCTGCCTAGAATGTCTCTCCAATCATGTCCGTCCAACCCTCTGGAGGTCCAATGAAATACCGCATGCTCAGACCCCTCGCTCTCGTACTGTTTCTTGCTGGTCTCGCCGCGGCGCAGAACGTAGCGTCTTTTGAGAAGCGTATTACGGTCAAGAAACTGCCCAACGGCCTGACCATCTTGATTTGCGAGCGTCCCGAGGCGCCGGTCTTCTCTTTCTTCACCATGGTCGATGCCGGCTCCGCGCAAGACCCCCAGCGCAGGACCGGACTGGCTCACATGTTCGAACACATGGCCTTCAAAGGAACGGACACAATCGGCACTACGAACTACGCTGCGGAGAAGCCCGCACTGGAAAAAGTCGAGATCGCCTATGCCGCTTACATCGCCGAGCGCGACAAAAACGTAGGCCGCGACGAAGCCAGATTGAAGCAACTGGAAAAGGCATGGAAAGACGCCATCACCGAAGCCGACAAGTACGTCGTACCCAACCAGTTTGGCAAGATCATCGAACAGAACGGCGGTGAGGATCTCAACGCGTTCACCGATTACGACGAGACCGCCTACCACTACTCGTTGCCCGCGAACCGGCTGGAACTGTGGGCCTATCTCGAATCCGAGCGTTTTCTCCATCCCGTGATGCGGGAGTTTTACAAAGAGCGCAATGTCGTGATCGAAGAACGGCGCATGCGTACCGATAGCAACCCGACTGGCCGAATGGAGGAGCAGTTTGACGCTGCGGCATTCGAAGCCCATCCCTATCATCGGCCAACCATTGGATGGATGTCAGACCTGAATTATTTCTCCGCTACCGACGCGAAAAAGTTCTTCGACGAGTACTACGTGCCCGCGAACATGGTGGTCGCCGTGGCGGGAGACGTAAAGGCCGCACAGATCATGCCAATTCTCGAAAAATACTTTGGCCGCCTGCCCATGAGCCACAAACCGGATGAGACCACTACTGCCGAGCCTCCGCAGAACTCAGAGCGCAGAGTAGTGCTGAAAGAAAAATCTCAGCCGCTTTATCTTGAGGGCTACCATCGGCCCGATTACATGTCGAAAGACGACGCGGTGTATGACGCCATCACCGACTTGATGTCGGAGGGCCGCACGTCGCGGCTTTACCGCGCGCTGGTGCGCGACAAGAAAATCGCGGCGTTCTCCGCCGGATTCAGCGGTATGCCCGGCACCAAATATCCGCACCTGTTCGCGTTCTATGCGTTTCCGCTGCCCGGACACTCCACCCAGGAAGTGGGGGAAGCGATCCATGTCGAAATCGAGCGGCTGAAGAAGGAAGACATCAGCGACGACGAGTTGAAGATGATCAAGACGCGCACCAAGGCCAACCTGATCCGCGGCCTGGGAGACAATGAGGGATTGGCAACCCAGCTGGCGATTTACCAGACTCGTTATGGCGACTGGCGCGAGTTGTTCCGCTCCGTGGATCGCATCGACAAGGTAACGAAGGCGGACATCCGCCGCGTCGCCAACGAAACCTTCCAGGACACGAACCGCACTATCGGCGTGATCGAAACCGCCGCGGGCGCGGAACAATCCGGGGAGCAGCAATCCGATCAAGGTGGGCCCGATCAGGGAGGTGCGCAATGAAAACGAATCAGATTTTTCTTTCGATGTTCGTGGCCGCCATCCTGTTTGTGCCGCTTCCAAGAGCCGCGTCCCAGGCGACGAACTGGCGGCAAATTCCGATCGCGCCTCTACCCGCTTTCCATCCGCCCCAGCCGAAGCGCATTGAGCTCTCCAACGGAATGGTGATCTTTCTACAGGAGGATCACGAGCTCCCTCTGATTGACGGTAGCGCGCGCATCCGCGGCGGTTCGCGAAACGAACCTTCCGGCAAAGTTGGGCTGGTGCACCTCTTCGGCGAGGTCTGGCGCACTGGCGGTACGAAGACGCAAACCGGCGACCAACTCGACGATTTCCTCGAAGTGCGTGCAGCCAAAGTGGAAACCGGCGGCGGTCCTGATTCGACCAGCATCAGTTTGAGTTGCCTCAAAGGCGACTTCGATGATGTCTTCAAAGTCTTCGCCGACCTGCTGCAGAATCCCGAATTTCGCGCCGACAAACTCGACCTCGCCCAGAAGCAAGCAGATGACGGCATCTCCCGGCGCAATGACGAAGCCAGCGGGATTGCGGCCCGCGAATCTACTAAGCTGGCGTATGGAGCGGACAATCCCTACGCTCGCGAGCCTGAGTACTCCACCATCGCCGCCGTCACCCGCCAGGATTTGCTCGACTGGCACCAGACCTACGTCCACCCCAATCAAATCATCCTTGGCATAAGCGGTGATTTCGATGCTGCCGCCATGGAAGCCAAGCTGCGCGCCGCGTTTGAGGCATGGCCCAAAGGCCCCGACTTGCCGAAAGAAGAGATTCAGTATCATCCCGCCAAGCCGGGTTACTATCTCATTCCGAAAGAAGATGTAAATCAGAGCAACATCCACATGGTGGCGCTCGGCACCACGCGCAGCAATCCCGACTACTACGCCATCAGCGTCTTCAACGAAGCTTTTGGCGGAGGCTTCTCTTCGCGCCTATTCAACGACATTCGCACCAAGCGTGGTTTGGCCTACGACGTTGGTGGAGGCATCGGGGCGAACTTCGGACATCCCGGCATTCAGCAATTCGTTGTGGGAACCAAAAGCGGGACAACGGTTGAGTCGATTCAGGCCCTCGATGAAGACATCGACAATCTGGCCAAACAGCCAATCACAGACGCGGAAATCAAGCAGGCTAAGGACGCCATCCTGAATGCATTTATCTTCCGCCTTGACTCGCCCGACAAAGTTCTGGCCGAGCGCGTCACTTACGAATTCTACGGATACCCCGCCGATTGGCTCGACAAGTATCTCTTGGAAATCCAGAAGGTGACGGCTGCCGACGTGAATCGCGTGGCGGCAAAGTATGTGCACCGTGATCAACTCGCGGTGCTCGTAGTCGGCAACACCAGGGAGTTCGACAAGCCTCTCACGTCCCTCGGCCCAGTGAAGGAAATCGATATCACCATTCCGCCGCCGACAGGCGCCAAGGAAGACGATAGCGCCAAACCAACGGCGTCCAATGAAGAAGGCCAGGCACTCGCGGCGAAAGTGGTGGCTGCCATGGGGGGCGAAGCCAAACTGGCGGCAACCAAAGCCATAAAGGCGAAGTTGACTCTCATCCAGAAAACGCCAAGCGGCGAAGTCCCCATGCAAATGGAAACCGTGATCGTTTTCCCGGACCATCTGCACGCGGAAATGCAAACTCCAGCCGGCACCATGAACATTGTGGTCACGCCAGAAGTTGCCTTCATGGCCGTTTCCGACGGGGGAATCCGCGACTTCCCCGCCTCCCAGAAACAGGAAACGTTGGAGCAGATCAAGCGCGATCCCATTTTCATTGCCTCACACTGGAAGGATCCCAATGTCTTTTTCCGCGCCGGAGGAACTGAGAAAGTTGGCGACATTGACGCCCGCATCGTAGACGTGAATGCCGCGGGCGCTTTCATCCGCTGGTTTGTCGATCCGCAAAACGGTCACATTTTGAAGGAGACGTATCGAACGCTAAGCCTGGGTGGGCCCGTGCAGGGCGAAACCAGCATGAATGACTGGAAGTCAGTAAGTGGCCTCAATATTCCTCTCTTGCGCCACAACAAGCAGGACGGAGTGGACTTAAGTACCACGAAATACACAGCCCTGGAGATCAACCCGACGGTCGATCCTAAGCTGTTCGAGAAACCGTCCCAAAAGCCGCCAGCCCAGCCCTAGCGCTGCGGTAGCCCAGTAGGCCCGCCGTCCCGGCGGCAGTCCGGCGGGCGTCCCGCCCGCCGCCCTTTCCCTCTTGACAATGCTGCGGGGACACCTTATCGTAGGCGAACAAAAAGCGAATTCACAAACATGCCTTCCCTATCGTTGTTCCCGCTGCCCGAAAAATCCCCCCTAGTCGGCATTGCCCGCCTGGCCTCCGAAGGCGAATCCCTGCGCGAAGGGCATGACGTCGAATACTTCACTCTCGCGGCAAAATCCCTGCTGAACCGCTGCGTAAGCAATCGCAACCTGCCCTTCACCTGGACCATCAATCCCTACCGCGGTTGCGAATTCGCGTGCAAATATTGTTACGCCCGCTACACCCACGAATTCATGGAAATGCGCGACGGAGCGGGGTTCGAGCGGAAAATCTACGTCAAGCAGCACACTGCGGAATTGCTGCGCCGCGAACTGCGGCGGGTCAAGCCAGGCGAATCCATTTCGCTCGGTACCGCCACCGATCCTTACCAGCCGGCGGAGCGCCGCTACGAAATCACGCGCGGCATTCTCGAAGAGTTCGCGCGCCATCGCGGCTTCGGACTGGGGATCGTCACCAAATCCAATCTCATCGTCCGGGATCTCGATCTTCTGCGCGAGGTCTCGCGGAATAACGCGTTGTCGATCCACATCACGGTCACCACTCTGAACGTCGAACTGGCGCGGATTCTCGAACCACGCGCTCCTCGGCCCGACCTGCGCATAGACGCGGTTCGCAAGCTCACTGAAGCAGGCCTGACGGTGGGCGTAAGTTGCTCGCCGGTTCTGCCTGGAATCACGGATGCTCCCGGGGATCTTGAGGCCATCGTGCGAGCCGCAGCCACAGCCGGAGCCCGCCACATTTTTGCTGGACCTCTTTTCCTGAAGCCATGCTCCGCCGCGGTGTTTCTTCCCTTCCTTGAGCAAACCTTCCCGCACCTGGTGGAGAACTATCGCGAGCATTATCGAGACCGCTCGTTTCTGCCGCCTTCCTATGGCAAGCGGGTCGCTCAACTCATCGCAAGCTTCCGGCAGAAATACGGAATCCCCCGTGCCGACCCAAGGGGAACAATGTCGCACGACATCAAGTGGCAGGTGCACGGTTCAGACGAGCAGTTACCGCTTTTCTAACAGATTGCGAATCGCTTTGCGTTCCCTTCGTGTAACTTAGTGCCCTTAGTGGTTAGGTCTTGTAAGTGAATGGCCGGGGAAATCCCTGACATTTTAAACCGGGCGGATCTCTGACAGTTTTTCCCCCTCTGTCCCGAGGGGATGGGGTGCAGGGGAAGGGGATGCTTTGGAGTGCACCCTTGGACTGAGACACGAAGTTAAGGGGGTAGTTGCCGTTCGCTGAAAAATCATTGTACGGCAGCATGGTTCGTTGAGAATCGTTGCCAGTCGGCGAAGCGGAGGCAGGCTCTGCCGGAGGGCAACCT
>Ga0182024_10002507_pt1 | contig 45389 bp, 43 predicted proteins | sample P32metaG_FD_120480 | JGI IMG/M metagenome (GOLD analysis project Ga0182024, IMG submission 120480) | Permafrost microbial communities from Stordalen Mire, Sweden - P3-2 metaG (Illumina Assembly) | ecosystem: Environmental > Terrestrial > Soil > Wetlands > Permafrost | place: Sweden: Stordalen... | reverse complement strand
TTCACTGCTCGAAGCCGGTGGTCTGCAAGGTGCACGGCTTCTGCGTCGCGGGTGGAACCGACATGGCGTTGTGCAGCGACCTGCTGGTGATCGCCGCCGATGCGAAGATCGGCTACCCGCCCGCCCGAGTGTGGGGTTCGCCAACCACCTCGATGTGGGCCTACCGGCTGGGAGCGCAGCGCGCCAAGCGGCTGCTGTTCACCGGCGACTGCCTGTCGGGCAGCGAGGCGCTGGAGTGGGGGCTGGCGATCGAGGCGCCCGCCGCGGAGGACCTCGACGAGCGCACCGAGATGCTGCTCGAGCGGATCGCGCGCAACCCGCTCAACCAGCTGCAGATGATGAAGCTCCTGGTCAACCAGTCGCTATACGCCCAGGGTCTACACCAGACCCAGGTCCTGGGCACCGTCTTCGACGGTATCGCCCGCCACACCGAGGAGGGCTACGCGTTCCAACAGCGCGCCGCCGAGGCCGGCTTCAAGCAGGCTGTCCGCGAGCGCGACGAGCCATTCGGCGATTTTGGCCACGGGCCGTCTTGAAGCAGAAGCTCAGCGCCGCACCCGTGATTCCCGCGATGCTGCGATGCCCGCGAGGCGCTCAGCGCGACGCCCGCGGCAATCTGCTGAAACGAGCGGGCACGATCGGCCAGGCCGTGCGAATCAGCCTGCACAGCCCACTCAGCGCCAGCTCGTCGCCGCGGCTCCAGCTGACATCGAGGATCGCTTGCGCTTGTGGCGGCAGCGTGCCGCGTGTGAGCCACGGGGCGCCGAAGCCGATCAGTGGCCGCATGGCGGCCCAGGCGGGCCCGTCGATCGCGGGGTGTGGCGCGGGCAGCTTGCGCGTAGTCCGCACGGCGCCGAGGGCGATCGGGGTGGCCACCAGCACGTTCTCGAGCATCGACTGCCAGTAGCGCTCAAACGCCGAGTAGTCGCGTGGGACGGGGCGCATCGAGAGTCCGTAGCGCTCGTACCACGTGATCGACTCCGCGTAGAGCCGCTCCTTCTCGGCGGCGGTGAGCGGTGTGCCGAACAGCTCCTGAGTGGCGATTTGCGCCTCGAAGAACGTCGCGTGCGCCCAGTAGTAGGTATCGGGATCGAGCGCCGCGTAGCGGCTGCCGTCGCGCATGGTCCCTTTGATCGGGCGGTGGAAGTCGCGAACTGTCTGTCCGGTGGTCTGCCAGTCCTCGTCGTACACGACCCCCAGGATCGGTCCCGCCGAGCGGATGATGCGGTTCAGCGGGTTGACGAAGAAATCCGAGTGCTGCCGGACCCCGGCGTCGATCGCCGGATGCATCGTCTGCAGGATGCCCGCCCGCCCGGCGAGCAGCACGTTGCGCAGATCCCCGAGATAACGCCAAGTCAGCGAACCTGGTCCGAGTGGGGCGCCGAGCGGCGAAGCCTCATCCTCTGCGCGGAGTGGGGCGCCGCCAACTTCCGTCGCGAGGGCCGTGGGTCGGCCCTGGGAGGGGATCGCTGTTGGGTGTGTGAGCATGCGCTCAACGATAAAGCGAGTAACCGCTCGCATTCAAGTCGCATTCCTGCGAAGCTGTGGGCATGTCGCCAGCGCCCAGAAGAAGCCCTCGCCAGGCACGATCGCGGGCGATGGTGGAGCGCATCGTCACCGCGGGTGCTCGCGTTCTCGAAGACAGTGGCTACCAGGAGGCCTCGACCAATCGGATCGCCCGCGAGGCGGGGGTGAGCCCCGGCAGCCTCTACCAGTACTTCCCGGACAAGGACGCGATCGTCGCTGAGATCACCAGCCGGCTGATCGACGACTTCGCCTCGGCGATCGCCCCGGCGTTGCGTCAAGCGGCGATCGAGCAGCCACCAGCCGCGGCGCTCGTCGTCCTGGGTGCCGTCCTGGATGCGTTGCAGCAGCAGGCCGCGTTGCTGCGCGCGCTCGTCGATCGGGTCCCGGCCGTCGAGCAACAGGAGGCGCTGCAGTCCGTCCGCGCTCGCCTCGCCGACATCGTCTACCACAGCCTCGCCACCAACCGAGGAGCCCTGCGCCATGCCGATGTCGAGCGCACGACGTGGACGATCGTCGAGCTCACCCAACACCTGCTCGTCCGCTACGTCCTCGACTCGCCGCCAATCGCGCGTGAGGATTTCCTCGCCGACACCACCCACCTCATCCTCCACCTCGCCTACGACCGGGATGTGGCCGAGTAAGAGCCAAACGCCGTTATCGTGCGAGTCGTGTCTCTCTCCTCGCCGTCGTCGCTGTCCCTGGTTGAGTTCCCCGCGGACGATCCTGAGCGTGCCCGGCGTTTCTGGGCGGGCCTGCTGGAGGTTGAGTTGGAGGCGCGCGGAGAGGGGGAGGGAGAGGGCTGGCAGACGCACGGGGGTGGCCCAGCGGTCGGCGTTCATGCCCGCGGACGCGGACCGGGAGACTCGTTTTCGCTGCCCTACTTCGCGGTGAGCGACATCGCCGAGGCGCTGGAGCGGGTGCAGGCGCTCGGTGGCAGTGTGGTCCACCCGGGAGCGAAGTGGGCGATCTGCAAGGACTCCGAGGGAAGCCCCTTCGCGCTGTCAGGCCGTGTCGGAGATCACGAGGCGTAGCGCGCCCTGGAGCTCCTTCTGCTCGCGCAAGTGACCGTGCTCGGCGTCCCAGGCGCCGGAGTCCAGGGCGTCGGCGAGCCGCTCGACGATGCGCTGCTCCATTCCAGGCTCGAGTAGCGCCCACACCGATTGGGCGCCGCGCACGGCGGGGTCCAGGAGTGCCTCGGGTCGCCTCCAGAACGCCTCGAAGAAACCGTCCGTGCAGTCGCCAGGTGTCGGGATACGCTCCACGCGTGTACGCCCACCCAACGCGGCCGCGACGTCGTCGATCGCGGGAAACCGTGGTTGCTCCCGCGCGACTGCCTCGCGCAGGAACTCGTGCTGCCATGCCGGCAGATAGTCCAGATCGAAGGTGAAGATCACGACCGGCCCGCGAGCCACCCGGCGCAGCTCGGCGAGCCCGGCCTCGGGGGGCTCCCAATGGTGGATCGTCACGCAGGCCATTGCCGCGTCGACCGCCCCGTCGTCGAGGGGCAGCGCCTCGGCGCGAGCGGCGATCGCGGGCGCCGCGCCGGCGGGACGCTGGGCGCGCATCGTCGCGCTCGGCTCGACGGCCAGCACCCAGCGATCCTCAGGCTCGTAGGAGCCGGCGCCCGCGCCGACGTTCAGGACCGTGCGCGCGTCACCGAGCGCCTCATGGATCCGCGCGGCGATCCGCGGGTCCGCGCGCCGATGGGACGCATACGTGCGCCCGTGGAGCTCATAGTCAACACGGGCGGTCATCCGCCGACCTCGGCCCCGGCCTCTCCTGCCCTGACTTCGATCCCTACATCGTCCGGCGAGGACTGCATCAGCACGGTGTCGATCCATTGACCGCGCTTGAAGCCGACGTTGCGCAGGCGACCGACATCCGCGAACCCCGCCCGGCGGTGTAGCGCCACCGACGCGGGGCTGCCGGTGTCGGCGATTATCGCGATCACCTGATGAGCGTCGGCTGCCCTCGCGCGCGCGAGTAGCTCCATGAGCAAAACTCGGCCATGCCCCTGACCGGTGTGCTCAGGCGCGAGGTAGATCGTGTTCTCGACGGTGTGTCGGTACGCCGGCTTGGACCGCCACGGCGTCACGTAGGCATAGCCGATCAGCTCCTCATCGACGAGCGCGACCAGGAACGGCCACCCCAGGGCCTCCAGGTCACGCTGCTTCTCATGCCAGTCCTCGATCGAGGGTGGCTGCAGCTCGAAGGTGATGAGGGTGTCAAGGACATAGTGCGTGAAGATCGTTGCCACCGCCGGCATGTCATCCGCTCCGGCGGGCCGGATCACCAGTGTCTCGTCCTCCCTTGGGCGGCTCACACGCTCAGCGCAGTGGGCACGCCGAGATCCAACCATCGCACGCGCGCCGCCAGATCACCCGGCGCGCTTGCGAAGGCTTGCTCGGCGGCGGCGCGTCCCTGGCGGAAGTGCTTCCAACCCTCGTAGTGGATCGGCAACACCGTGCTCGGGTCGATCAGCCCGCAGAGCTCCGTCGCTTCCTCGGCGGTCATCGTGTAGCGCAGCGGACCGGAGATCGGGAAGCGCACGCCGCCCAGGTGCACGATCGCGGTGCCGACGTCGAGCAGTCGGGCGACGTCGCGGACGCCGTCGTAGAGCACGGTGTCGCCGGAGATCCACAGCACCCCGTGCTCCTGACCCTCCCAACTCAGCGCAAAGCCGCTCACTTCCCCGACAATCGGACGGCTCAACGGCGGTCCGTGGCGGCAGGGTGTCGCGGTGATCTCGATCGGCATACGCCCGTCGTGCTCGAGCGTCGTGGTCGCCCACGGGGCGAGCCCTCGCGCGTTACCTCCAAGCCGCCGGGCGCCTGCCTCGGTGGTGATCACCTCGTCCGCCGAGGGCAACAGCGCTCGTCCCGCGGGGTCGAGGTTGTCCTCGTGGTGGTCGTGGCTGAGCAGCACCGCGTCGATCGGGCCAACCTCGCTTGCGGAAAGGGCGGGCCCTGCGAGCTTGCGCGAGGACGTCCCCCAGCCGAAGTTGTAGCGCTTGCCGGGTGGGTCGAAGGTCGGATCGGTCAGCAGTCGCCAGCCACCGATCTCGATCAGCACGGTCGGACCGCCGATGTGGGTGACGCGAACCTCGCTCATCCGATGAGCCTCCTCTCGATCGCTGCATCCTAGTCCCATCGTGGGAGAGCTGTTGGAGTCCGCGAGATTCGGGAAGACTGGTAGCACAGCGGCTTCGAGCGACATCAGAAAAACTCTGCGCTCGTCGGGCGGCTGGAGATCGGCTACAGTCAAGCGCGATCATGGGCCGCACCTCTCCCCTCGTCCGTAACTTCATCGTGGCCGGTCTGATCGCGCTCTGCAGCATGTTGCTGCCCGGGGTGGCCAATGCCACGTCGCCCACTGGGGTCACCGGCACGGCGCGGAACTTCAACTCCGCCACGCACGAAACGGTCGCCAACGCCCAGGTATGCGTTACACCGAACGGTGGTGGGACCACGACATGCACCGCCACCGGTGCGGAAGGCAAGTACACGATCGAGGAACTCGCGGCGGGCGAATATGAAGTCAGATTCACGGGGAACGTGTGCGTGAACGGCTCCTGCGAAGCCGTGTACGCCGAAAAGGTCGTGAACTCGGTCAAAGTCACCTCCGGCAATCTCACAGAAGTCAATGTGGAATTGGTTGAAATAGACGGAAAGATCAGCGGCAGGGTGACCTCAGGCGGCGCCCCGGTGGGAGACGTCGAAGTCTGTGCGTACGGGCCCGGGTTCGAATGCCACACGACGAACACCAACGGCGAATACACGATCGAACATCTCGCGCCAGGGTCATACAAAGTTGAATTCAAACCCCTCGTCCCGCCGTCCTGCAAAGGGCTCGGCTGTCAGCCCGCCAACTACATCACCCAGTACTGGAGCGGCCAGTCGAGCTTCGAAGCGGCGAACACCGTGGCCGTGAGCACCGGCGAAACCACGACTGCCATCAACGCCGAACTGCAGGCCGGTGGCCACATCTCCGGCAGGGTCATCAACGCCTCGATCTACGCTCAACCGATCGTCGGCGTTCACGTCTGCTCCAGGCCGACGACGACCAACAAAGAAGGGGAACGAGAAGGCGCGCGGGAATGTGCGTACACGAACAGCAACGGCGAATACACGATCCAGGCCCTCGCGAGCGGTGGCTATGAAGTCGAATTCACTGGCAAAGTCTGCGTGGAATCCAGCGGCGGCGCCGTGAAATGTACCCACCCTTACATCGCCCAGTTTTACCAGTCCATTGTGTCGGTAGGTGCCCCGGGGACAACCTCGGGGATCAACGGGAGCCTGCTGGAAGTCTCGCCCACCAAGCCCACCAACACGGCGGCGCCTACGCTGATTGTGGCGCCTACCCTGAAGGCAACGGTGTACCCGGTGCTTAGCTGCTTGCCGGGCAGTTGGGCGGGCAACCCGACGAGCCTCGTCTACCGCTGGCTGCGTAACGGTGTCGTGGTTGCGGGCCAGACATCCAGCTCATATGCAGCCCAGAGCACGGACGCTGGCTACGGGATCTCCTGCGAAGTGACAGCAAGCAATGGCGCCGGCGCGACCGCGGCGGTGAGTAACACCGTGCAGATCCCCAAGCCTGTGCCTGGGGTGGCGCTGTTAAAGGGCGCGGGTATCAAGGGCTCCACCGTCTCGGTCAAGCTGCTCTGCACAGGCGCGAGCGCCTGCTCGGGTGTGCTGAAGATCCTCACCAAGCTCACCACCGGGCGCGGTAAGCACAAGAAGACGCGCAACACGATGATCGGCGCCGCGAGCTTCTCGATGGCGCTCGGCAAGACCCTCACGCTGCGGATCCACCTGACTAGCCAGGGTCGCAAGCTGCTCGCGCGGGCTGGCAAGAAAGGCCTCGAGGCGCAGATCACCGGCAGGGGCGTCAAGTCTCACACGACGGTCCTGAAGGGACCGTCGAAGCACCGTCCCTGAATCCAGCCGGCGGTATCGTCTCTCGACGATGCAGGGTGATGAGCTCGCTGGTGCCGACACACCGAGGCGTGGAAAGTCGATCCCGGGCTATACGAACAAAGACTCACCGCCTTCCTCACCCGGATCGGGCTTGGGCTGCTGCCCTAGCTCGGGACCTCCGACTAACCTCCGACTGATCGCCTAGCCTGACCGCCTACTGCACCCGCCTGATCGCTGCCAGACGAGGAGAAGCGATGTACGTCAACCCCCTTTACGCCGAGCGTGAGCTACCAGTCCTGCATGAGATGATCGAGACCGCTCGGTTCGGTCTGCTCGTGCTCTGCGCCGGTGGCCCGCTCGCCGCTCATATCCCGTTTGTGTTGCACCGCAACGAGGGTCCCAATGGGACGTTGCTGGCGCACGTCGCCCGGATCGATCCGCTTGCTCGCCACCTGGGCGAGGTGCACGAGGGGCAGGGGGCGCATGAGGGACACGAGGCACTGGCGATCTTCAGCGGTCCGAAGGCCTACGTTTCGCCACAGTGGTACCAGGGCGATGGCCTGCCGACCTACAACTTCCTGGCCGTCCACGCCCACGGTCGCCCGCGCTTGTTGGAGGATCGCGACGCGGTGCTTGCCTACCTCGCCGAGCTCGTCGACGTCCATGAGCGGCAGATGCCTTCCTCGTGGTCGCTTGCGTCGGCCGCGGAGGAGCATGTCGATGAGCTGCTGCCTCACATCGTTGCGTTCACGCTCGAGATGGAGTCGATTCAGGGCAAGCGCAAGCTCAGCCAGAGCAAGTCGGCCGAGGATCGCGATGGCGTGATCCGCGGTCTACGTGAGCGCGCGAGCGACGATGATCGGGCGATCGCCGAGGCGATGATCGCTGGGCCACGCGACTAAACCATCGAGGCTGCTCGACTAAGCCATCGAGCCGCGCGACTAAACCATCCCAAGCCGCTCGTAAGTTGATCGGATGATAAATGTCAAGACGAAGTCTCAAGCGGATCTCGGCCTCGGCGTGCAGGAGATTCGAGAGCGCATCAAATTCCAGATCGCTTCTCGCGTGTCTCGAGGGTCGACCGGGGTGATTACGCTCGATCTGCCGAAGCCGGGCAAGGTCTCTGCCGATGGTGGGGGGATCGAGCGAGCCGAGGTGGTCGTACGCAGAGCGGGTCGGATGACATTCGAGGTGAAGCTGAATCGGAGAGCGAGAGAAGTAATCAAGGATGGTCGGCGGATCCGCGCGCACATCAGGTTGAGCTATGAGCCTCAGGACGGCTATCCGATCACTAAAACCTTCCCCTTGATCTTCGGCTACAAACAGGGACAACAGGGGCGTTAGACGAGCCCGAGCACTAACGGCCGCTGCGCCTGAACAGCCGCTGCGCCTAGACGATCGTGGCGCCTCAGGCACGCTCGCGGTGAGCCAGCAGATCGGCGTCCGCGCGGCGGATCAGATCCTCGGCCGAATCGTCTTCCCCTAGCTCTGCGAAGCCGACCGTGATCGAGCCCTTGGTGGGACCCGTCGCCAGCGCATGGGACACGTCGGCAAAGCGTCGGCGCACCCGCTTGACGTCGGCATTTGGCAGCACGCAGACGAACTCATCGCCACCGAAGCGCATGATCAGATCGTAAGAGCGCAAGCACGCCCGCAGGGAGTCGGCGACGGCGAGCAGCAGGGAATCTCCGGCAAGGTGGCCCTCGTTGTCGTTGACTGCCTTCAGGCCGTCGACATCGATGAAGGTGACGACCAGCTCCTCGGGCGCGCGACGTGCACGATCTATCTCCCGCTGAAGCTGTTTCATCCCGGCGCCTCGCCGCCGGACGTGGGTCAGCTCATCGGTCTCAGACGCCTCACGGTCCACCGCGGCCTGGGCACGATCGCGGGCCGCCAACGTGCGGTCTTGCGCTGACTGGGCACGTTCCTCGGCCGCTCTGGTGCGCTCATCTGCCGCTCTGGCGCGATCGTCCGCGGCACTGGCACGATCGTCCTCCGCCCGCAGACGATCTCGCGCCGCCCTGAACGCCTGCTCCTCGCGTGTGTCCAGCCCGAGCGACTCGTCGATCGCCTGCACCCGCGCCTGGGCGTCGGTGTCTCGCGTATCGGCTGTCTGATCGCGCGCTTGCGCAATCTCGTCGCGCTCGTCCGCCGTGATCTCGCGCGAGACCGCGGTCCGCAGACGGGCGCGAGACTGCCCGTCTCGGAGATGCGTTGCATGCTCACGATGCACACTGCCCACATCACGAACCCGTTGATCTGACCCCTTGGCGGATTCCTGATCGCTCGCGGCCTGATCCTCGTCTGAAGCGCTCTGGTCCCGATCTGATGCGCTCTGGTCGCCGTCTGATGCGGTCTGGTCACGGTCGGAGGCCGTCTGGTCCCGATCTGATGCGCTCTGGTCACGGTCGGAGGCCGTCTGGTCTCGAGCCGCGGCGACCTGGTCGCTCGCCGATGCGGTCTGGTCGCTGACGGCCGCCACCTGGTCGCGCTCTGCAGCCGCCTCGTCCTGGACCCACGCCGCTTGGTCGTGATCTGCGGGCGGATGGTGTGCGTCAAACGCGGCCGACCTGGCGGGGTCGTCGATGCTGTCCCGTTCAGCGGCGGACCGACCCGTCCGTGGATCTGCGCCTGCCAGCTTGTCATCTGAGCCGTGCAAGAGCGTACCTGTAAGGACTACGGTATCAAATAGTTCCAAATGATTCTAAATACCGGATCGGCGGCAAGATCCTGACCGCCGATCCCTAACCACCCATAGACCCTCAACCACCCATAGATCCCGAACCACCCATAGAGCCCTGATCGGACCCATGGATCCCTGACCGCCTGTGGTGGCTGTGCGAAGTGATGCTGCGGGACTAGGCCGCGGCGTCGCCGATGCGTCGGGGTGGCGAGTGTCTGGCCAGCACCGTGCCCCAGTCGGCGTCCTCGATCCTGCCGGGTTGCGTTGCCTGGAGGAACTCGCGCAACACATCGGAGAGCGCATCGGGGTCTTCGAGGTGTGGGAAGTGGGCGGCCTGGGAGAGCGTCTCGAAGTGGCTGTGCGGGATCGCTTCGTGTGCTTCGCGGCCATGCTGCAGGGGGATCGTGTTGTCGCGCTCGCCCCAGACGATCATCGTCGGCATCGACTCCAGTAGATATAGACGGTCCGTGGCGCTGACGCGCTGGCCGTGCACGTCGATCACGGCGCGGAGTGTCTGCAGGAACGCTTGACGGGCGCCGGCGTTCTCCAGCGGACGCAGCGCCCTGGCGAGCGCCTGCATGTAGACGCCGAGGCGAACCTCGCGTTGGCGCAGACGCCGGCCCGAGTCCATCAGCGCGCCGAGCGGGCGCGGATGGATCGTCATCGACAGTAGGGCGGAGATGCCGGGCAGCGCGGCGGTCCGCAGCACGGGACTGACCTCACGCCCGAGACCTCCAGAGGAGATCAGCACGAGTCGCTCGGTGCGCTGTGGAAACTGGTAGAAGAACTGCATCGCGACGCCCCCGCCGAGGGAGTGCCCGACGATCGTTGCGCGATCGATGCCCATCGCGGCCAGCAGGTCGCGGATGCTCGAGGCGTGCGCGCCGAGCGAGTAGTCGCCGCGCGGCGCCGCGGAGTCGCCGTGTCCGATCAGGTCGGGTGCGATCACCGTGTACTCGCGGGCGAGGTTCAGCGCGACTGAGCGCCAGTGGCTGGAGGAGTTGAGCATCCCGTGGATCAGCACGACCGGTGGGCCTTGGCCCGCGACGCGGTAGATCACGCGGCGGCCATGGAGCTCGATCTGCCACTCGTCGAAATGGGTTGGAAGGGTGGATACAGACACGGCTGAGCAGCCTAGACGATGTGATCGATGGCCTTCGTGCCGAGCCTTTGCGCTGACCCCCGCGCCGAGGGATAGCCTTCGCACGTGCGCCGAGGGATCTCGAGAGTACGGCTTGCGCTCGGCGTCCTGCTGACGCTCGCCGTGGCGGTGCTCGTGCTCAACTGGACCTACGGTCGCCTACCGGCGGAGCCCAAGCCGACCGGCTCGTTCGTCCAGGTCGGCAAGCTGCGGATCCACTACATCGAACGTCCCGGGAGCGGCACGCCCGTCGTGCTGATCCACGGCCTGCCCGGGACGGCCGAGGATTGGGAAGCCGTCACACCGCTGCTCGCAGGGCACCGGACGATCGCGATCGATCGTCCGGGCTTCGGCTACTCGAGCGGTGGTTACGTGCCCTTCGAGCAGCAACTGGAAACGATCGATGGGCTGTTGCACAGGCTCGACGTGGTGCGGCCGATTCTCGTTGGTCACTCTTACGGCGGAACGATCGCGCTCGGATTCGCCGAGCGCTATCCGAGCGAGGTGCGCGGCTTGGTGCTCGTCGACGCGGCCGCCGGTGGCACCCGCCCCGACGGCTTCGAGCACCTTCAAGCCCACGTCATCAAAGCTCTGCAGCTACCCGTCATCAGGCAGCTCGCCGACGTGACCTTCTCGCAACTGCTGCGCAAGGTATCCGCCGAACTGGCGGAGAGCGAAGCGTTTAGTCCGCAACCGGTCAACGCGGCCCACCGCCGGCGCGTGCTCGCGATCAGCATGAGCAACGGCAACCTCCAAGCGCTCGCGGGCGAGTACCTCGCGGCCGACGCCGTGATCACCCAGGTCGATCGCGGACTGGGCAAGCTCAGGATCCCGAGCGTCGTGATCCAGGGCGACGCCGACAAGTTCGTCGAACCGGCTCGCGGCCGCCGGCTTGCCGCCATGCTGCCCGGCGCCCGCCTGGAGATGGTCTTCGGCGGGCACATGCAGCCCTACGACCACCCAGCGGCGATCGCCGCCGCGGTGAACAGCCTTGCGGGCACGAGTCAGCAGACCTTCTCTGGCAGGCGGGCCTCCTCTACTCCGCGGGCCTCCTCAGCCGTTCACTAGCTCGCGCCGCACGCCTCCTCGCGCCGTATGCCTCGTAACCCCGTGTGCTTCGGCACGGGGCGCTGACCAGGATCACATCGATCAAATCCACGGTGCGATCCCCGTGATTGGATTTTGTGACGGTCCTGTCACAGAATCGTCACACACGTTGCCTGGGTGTTGCACTTGTGGCGGTAGCGTCGTGTGTGTGCCTGTCGAGCATGTCGAGAACCTTCCGCATCGTGCCGAGCATCCTCTGCAAGGTCCACCAGAGCTGCTGGCGAGTGTCCGCGGCACGCCGGGCGAGAGCGATCCTCCTGGAGGACGCCGTCGTGCCTTGGGCCGGGTCGGCGAGTCGATCGCGGTCGCGCATCTCGAAGCTCGGGGCTTCGCCTTGCTCGACCGCAACTATCGCACGCGTCGTGGTGAGATCGACCTGATCGCGTTCGATGGGCGCACGCTGATATTCGTCGAGGTCAAGACGCAGCAGATGGAGCCATCGGAAGCGCGGGTGAGGCCTAACCCGCTGGAGTGGCTGACCACGCGTCAGCAGAAGCGCCGGCGGCCGCTTGCGATGGCATGGCTCTACGACCGATCGCATCCGCGCCCCGCGGCTCGGCACATCAGGTTCGATGCGATCGGAGTGGTTTTGGACGAGCAAGGCGCAAAGGTGGCGTTGGAACACCTCGAGGGGATCGAGTGAGCTGACTCCACGTAGTTGCTCCATGTCGCGAGACTTATCGTCTGTAGACCTATAGTCTGCATTCTGCCAGGATGGCGTGACGTGAAGCCCAGGTCGCTGGAACATGTCGCGCTTGGGCTCGCGATCCGCGAGCTTCGGCGCGGCGCCGGCATCTCTCAGGAGATCCTGGCGGAGCGTGCTCGCTTGCATCGGACGTACGTTGGCGGCATCGAGCGTGGCGAGCGCAACGTGAGCTTCGGGAACTTGCTGAGGCTCGCGGATGCGCTTGGAGTGCGACCATCAGAGCTGTTTGCGCGCTATGAGCGCCTCTTCGCCGCTAGCGATCAGGATCGCCGCTAAGCGGAGCGGTAGCCGGCTGGGCTACCCGCGCGGCGAGCTCGTAGAGCTCCCGGGCGCAGCGCTCGATCGTGCCCCAGTCTTGCTCGGCCTCGCTCACCTCGTCGAGGATGCGCTCAGCGAGATCGGCCGCGTGGACTGTTGTGCTTTCGTCGCTCATCGGATTCAGTGATCGTGAGGTAGCCGCCGGTCCATCTACGCGGCCCGGTCGATCATCGCGGCCGGCGCCGCAAGCCGGATCGACGACCACCCCACTGGCTCCAAGGACCGCTCCAAGCTATGCGGCGGCCGCTGCAATCGCGTCCTGGTCCTCGATGGCCAGCTCCTCCTCCTCGCTTCCGGTGATGCTCTCCAGCGCCACCACCGCACTGTCGCCGGCGGCGCCATTGGACCCGTTGGCCGGGCTTCCGAGGAACTGCACGCTCTTGGCGACGATGCTCACCGATTGAGCTTTACGACCGTCCTGTGTCTCCCATTCACGCCAGTCCAGGCGCCCGTCGACCGCTACGGGGCGACCCTTGTACACGTACTTGGCGACGTTCTCGCCTGAGCCGCCGTACACGACGACATCGAAGAAGTTGGGTTTCTCACCCCACCCTCCGTTCGGGTCTCGCCGCCTGTTGTTGACCGCGATCCGCAGGTGGCAGACGCTGTTCCCCGATGGCAGTACGTGCAGCTCGGGGTCGCTCGTGAGCCGCCCGGTGAGGACGACATGGTTGATGTTTGTATACGACATAGTTGGCTCCTATTCACTCGTGATTGGCCCCAGAGGCCCCCACTCGCCGCCGATGACCGACCGCTTACGTATAAGGGCTCCGTCCTCTTATCCGACGAGCGCGGCCAAACGGGACAAATGCGATCAGATGTGCTGGGACAGATGCGATCAGATGTGCTGGCGCGCGTGCGCCTCAGCTGGGCATCTCGGTGCCCGCCGGCTCCGGCTGTGCCGCGGCCATCGCGTATGAGCCGATCGCGCCCAAAGCCCCGGCGGTGAGAGCGAATAGGACCCAGCCGGAGCCCGACCGTTCGCGTCCCCGGGCGGCGTCCAGCGAGAGTCCGCCCGGTCCGACCTCGGCCAGCGCGAGCGCGGCGGCGATCAGGACCAGGTTGTACTCATAGCCGCCGTTGCTGGACCACGGGCCGTTCTTCGCGTGCACGCGGTGGATGGCGGTCAGCATCGTCGCGATCAGCACCGATGCGGCGAAAGGGGTCTCCAGGCCGGCCGCGAGCAGCGCCCCGCCGCCCGCCTCAGCGGCGCCGGCGGCGATTGCGTTCGGCCGCCCCGGGCGCAGGCCGAGCTGCTCGAATCCTTGCGCCGTCGTGTCGAGGCCCGGGCCGTCGAACCAACCAAACAGCTTCTGCGTGCCGTGCCCGACGAACAGCCCGCCCACCACCAGCCTCAACAGCAATCGTCCGATCTTCATCTCTCAGCCTCCGTTTGGTTGATCTGAGTATTCAGGTCTCGTTGTCTCTTGCTCGTGTTACCCAAGAGTCGGCCAGGCCAAGAGTCGGCCAGGCCAGGAGTCGGCCATGTCAGGAGTCGGCTAGGCGGGTGAGCAATGGGACCGCTTGGGCAAGCGTCCGCTGCTCTTGCTCGGAGAAGCCCTCGGCGATCGCCTGTATCAGCCAGCCCTCGCGCTCGCGGCGGTACGCTTCGAGCGTCTCACGTCCTTTGTCCGTGAGCTCGAGTAGGGCGCGGCGTCCGTCGGCGGGGTCTGGCCGGCGACTGATCAGCCCATCGGCTTCGAGCTCGCCGACCGTCTGCGCCATCGACTGCGGACGGACGCGCTCCGCGGCGGCCAGATCGCTCGTACCCATGGCGCCTTCGCGGTCGAGGCGGCCCAGTACGGCGCCGTGCGCGAGGGAGAAGCCGTGCTCGGCGCGGAGTCTTCGCACGAGTTGGCCCAGCACCACCCGTAGTTCGCTGGCGACATGGGGGACATTGACGGACAAGACCACAGAACTATAACCGGAATGACAGGTAAACTGTACAGGCTACCTGTATACTATTGGTGGTGCCCGCCAAAGATAATTACAAGTGGATCGCCCTCTCCAACGTGACGCTGGGCGTGCTGCTCGCGGTGCTCGACGGGTCGATCGTGCTGATCGCGATGCCCTCGATCTTCCGGGGTATTCACCTCGATCCGCTGGTGCCGGCGAACAGCTTCTATCTGCTGTGGATGATCCTCGGCTTTCTCGTCGTCACGAGCGTCCTGATCGTCAGCCTCGGCCGGCTCGGCGACATGTACGGCCGGGTGAAGATGTACAACCTCGGCTTCCTCGTCTACACGATCGCCTCGCTGTTTTTGACGATCGACTGGATGACCGGGCGCGATGGCGCGCTGTACCTGATCGTCTTTCGCATCGTGCAGGGGGTTGGTGCGGCCTTCCTGCTGGCGAACTCAGCGGCGATCCTCACCGATGCCTTCCCAGCCAACCAGCGGGGGATGGCGCTTGGCATCAACAACATCGTCGGCGTCAGCGGCGTCTTCATCGGGCTCGTGCTCGGCGGCCTGCTCGCGCCGATCGATTGGCGGGCGGTCTTCCTGATCTCGGTGCCGATCGGGGTGTTCGGGACCATCTGGGCGTATCTCAAGCTCGAGGAGCGCAGCACGCCCAAACCCGCACGGGTCGACTGGTGGGGCAACCTCACTTTCGCGCTGGGCCTGATCCTGATCATGGTCTCGGTCACCTACGGCATCCGGCCCTACGGCGGCCACGCCACCGGCTGGACGAGCCCCAAGGTGCTCGTCCTGCTGGGCGCTGGGGTGGCGTCGCTGGTGGCGTTCGCGCTGATCGAGCGGCGAGTCGCCGAGCCGATGTTCCGTCTGCCGCTCTTTCGGATCCGCGCGTTCACGTTCGGCACGCTCTCCACATTCCTCTCGGCGGTCGCACGCGGGGGCCTGATGTTCATCCTGATCATCTGGCTGCAGGGCATCTGGCTGCCCCAGCACGGCTATGACTTCACCGAAACGCCGCTCTGGGCCGGGATCTACATGCTGCCGCTGATCGTCGGCATGCTCCTCGCCGGCCCGACCTCCGGCTACCTGTCCGACCGCTTTGGCGCGCGCTGGTTTGCGACCGGCGGGATGCTCGGCGCGGCGCTCAGCTTCTTCCTGCTCGCGCTCTTGCCGATCGACTTCCCCTATCCGCTGTTCGCGGCCATCCTGTTTCTCAACGGCATCTCGATGGGCATGTTCGCCTCGCCCAACCGTGCCGCTGTGATGAACAGCCTCCCGGCGGGCGACCGAGGCGCGGGCGGCGGCATGAACCAGACCTTCCAGAACTCGGCCCAGGTGCTCTCGATCGGGATCTTCTTCACGCTGATGATCTTCGGCCTGTCCTCCAGCCTGCCGGCCGCGATGACGGCCGGTTTGACGGCCCACGGCGTCGCCGCTGCCACCGCCGCCAGCGTCGCGCATTTGCCGCCCGTGTCGATCCTGTTCGCCGCGTTCCTCGGCTACAACCCGATCCAACACCTCGTCGGCGCCCACGCGCTGAGCGGGCTCTCGGCATCGAATCACGCGGCGCTCGTCGGGCACTCCTTCTTCCCGCACCTGATCTCCGCGCCGTTTCGCTCCGGCCTGCACGAGGCGTTTGCGTTTGCGATCGTCGCCTGTCTGATCGCCGCGGGCGCCTCGCTGATGCGTGGCGGCAAGTATGAGCATGTCGAAGAATCCCCCGCGCTGGCAACCGTCGAGGACGGCCAGGTCCATGGACCGCCATCGAGCGCGGTAGCCAGCGTGGTTCCAGGAGCAAGCACAATCAACCAAATCTCATGAGAGAGGAACAGCATGCAAATTGAGTGGTACGGCCAATCGGCCTTTCATCTGAGCGCCGGGGACGCCTCGGTGGCGATCGACCCGTTTGGGGACATGTCAGGGTTGGCGAGCGCCCGCGGGATGCAGTTCGACTATCCACTGATCACCGGTGTGCAGGCGCAGCTATTGCTCGTAACCCACGAGCACATCGATCACAACGGCGTGGAGGCGATCGGCGGCAACCCGGAGATCCTGCGCTCGACGGCGGGCAAATTGGAGTCGCCGCTCGGCGAGGTCACGGCAATCGCCTCCGAGCACGACGAGGCGGCCGGTACCGAACGGGGTCCGAACACGATCTTCGTCTTTGAGCTCGACGGACTGCGTGTGTGTCACTTCGGCGATTTCGGCCAGAGTGAGCTGCGCGATGAGCAAGCCGCGGCGATCGGTTCCGTCGATCTGCTGATCGTCCCCGTCGGTGGCGGTCCCACGGCGGGGGCGTCCGAGGCCGCCGCGATCGTCGAGCGCTTGCATCCGAAGTGGGTGGTTCCGATGCACTACCGCACGCCGCGGATCGGCTTCCTCGAGACCGCTGACGCCTTCCTGGAGCTCTACCCCGACGTGCACCGCCTCGAGGGGCCGGCCTTCGAGACCGCAGAGCTTCCCCACGCGGAGGGCCCGCTCGTCGTGGTCCCGGCCGCGCCGTAGCCAGATCCAGCTCGCCGTAGCTCGTCAGGGCGTATGCCCGCTCTCGGGGTGGCGCGGCAGCCCGTCGTCGGGGATCGCCTCCCACGGAGCGGCGTAGGCGACGAACTGGCGCATGCTCGGCCTGATCTGAGGATCGCCATCGAAGGTGCCGAGACGGATGCTCATCTGCTCTGGATCGTCCGGGTGCCGGCTGAACAGCGCCGAGCCGCACTCTCCGCAGAACCACTTCTCCCAGCCGCTCGACGGTCTCCAGGCGCGCAGGCTCTCCTCGCCGGAGAGGATCTGAAACGACCCGGGCTCGGGGCGGGCGTTAGCGGAGGCGGCGGTTCCGCTACGTCGTTGGCAGCGCGTGCAGTGGCAGTAGTTCGCGGACTGCAGCGGCGCGGTCACCTCGAAGCGAACCGCTCCACAGCCGCATCCGCCGCGTAGCGGCATCTCAGGCTGGGGAACCATTGGGATCACGATACCTCCAGAGGCCTGCCCCACTAAATCCTCAGGGAGCGCTCGCCGTCAGCGATTGGCCGGATAGGCTATGCCCACCGTGGCTCCCGAGATCGTCCTTCACGTCCTGCCGCCTTCGCACCCGTGCATGACTGCTTCCGCGGCCTTGGGCTTGAAGGGCCTCGAGTATGAGCGGGTCGAGTTCGTCCCCGGCCAGCACATCGAGCCGATGCAAGAGATCTACGGTGAGGGCAACTACACCGTGCCGGGGATGCTCGTCGACGGCGAGCCCGTGCACGGCTCGCGTGCGATCCTCGACCGCTTGGAGGCGCTTGTACCTGATCCTGTCCTCTATCCCTCTGAGGAGGTGCGCGAGGCCGAGCGTTGGGGCGACGAGGAGTTCCAGGATCTCGGGCGGCGGATGCCCTGGGGAGCTCTCTACTTCCGTCCCGAGGCGATGGGCACCTTCGCTGGCGCCGGTCCTTTGGATGGCCCCGGCACCGACTTCGCGATCCGCTTCGTCCGCGGCACCTGGAAGTACCACAAGATCACGGCAGAGCGCCTGCACGAGGACCTCGCCGGGCTGCCGGAGAAGCTTGCGTACGTCGAGCAGCTCGCCGCCGACGGCGTGATCGGAGGCGAGCAGCCAAATGCCGCCGACCTGCAGATCGGCGCCACCCTGCGCATGCTGCTCAACGTCGGTGACTTGCGTCCCCTGCTCGAGGGCAGTGCTGGCGAGCGGATCGCGCGCAACCTTTTTGCGGAGTACCCAGGTGAGATTCCGGCGGGCGCGTTTCCCGCCGGCTGGGTGCGGGCAGTCTGAGCGCATCGGGATGGGCTTGGGGTCTCGTGACGCGAGCGACCCCATGACACGAGCCACCTCGTGACGCGGGCGACCTTCTATTTCGACCTCGGATCGCCGTATGCGTACCTCGTGGCGGAGCGCATCTCCGAGGTTCTGCCGGAGCCCGTTGCGTGGCAGCCGGTGTCGCTGGGTGGGCTGTTCAAGGCGAATGGACGCTCCTCGTGGGGGCTGAGTGACCCCGCCGGCCGTCAGCAGGGGATGACGGAGGTGGAGCGCCGCGCGCATGCGTACGGCCTGCCGCCCGTGCTTTGGCCCGACCCTTGGCCGAGTAACTACCTGTTCGCGATGCGCGCTTGCACCTTCGCCTTCCAGCAGGGGCGCGGGCGCGAGTTCACGGTGCGGGCCTTCCGCCACGCCTTCCAGCAGGGCCATGACCTCGGTGTTCCCGGCCGCGTCCTAGACATCGCGGCCGAGGTGGGTCTCGATCCGCGGGCGCTCGAGGCGGCGACCGGTGACCCCGATGTCAAGCAGGCATTGCGAGCGGCCACTGACGCCGCCCACGAGCTCGGCGTTTTTGGCGTTCCCACCGTTGCCGTCGGTGACGAGCTGTTCTGGGGCGAGGACCGTCTCGCGGATGCCGCCGCTGCGCTCAGCTGAGGACCGGCTCTGCCTCCGCCGTGAGCAGCCCGGTGGCGATATCGCCCCGCAGCCGCAGGCCGAGAATCGGGAAGATCAGAGTGGAGAGGACGGCTGCGCCCACGAGCGCCGCGGCCGTTGAGGCGCGCATGTGCCCGGTGTCGGTGGCCAGGGTCGTGATCGCCAGGACGAGCGGCAGCTGAGTCGCGCTCATCAGCGCGAGCGCGGTGCGCTCGCGGGCATCGAACACCCCACGATAGAGCAGCAGCGCGGGGGTGCCGCGTACGACGGGGGTTACATAGACGACGCCAAGCACGGATTGTCATCATCTCTCACTCCAACATCAAAGGAGCAGCTAATGGCTACCTGTAGTCACCTCGACAAAGTCGAGATATTCGAGCCGCCGAGTGACATCCCGGGTTGTGAGGAGTGCCTGAAGATCGGTGGTCAATGGGTGCATCTGCGAATGTGCCAGACCTGCGGGAAGATCGGTTGCTGCGATTCCTCCCCCAATCGACATGCGAGCAAGCATGCCCGCGAAGATCTTCATCCAGTGCTCCGTTCAATCGAGCCGGGGGAAGACTGGTCGTGGTGTGCAATCGACGAAGTCACCTTCATTTTGCGCGACTGAGAGGACGTACTGAGAGGACGTAGTCGAATCGGAACCGCGCTGTCGAATCGGGCGGGTGTCGAATTGGGGCTATCCCATTCGTCATCGAGATACAGGCCGGGGAATGTTCCGGCAACGACTAGTGAAAATTCAAAATGAGGAGTCGCAAGTGCCCCAATACATGATGCTGATCTACACGCCCACCGAAGGCGGGCCAACGCCTGAGGAGCTGCAGGCCATGCACCCCCGTTGGAATGCCTACACGCAGAGCCTGAGCGACGCGGGGGTGTTGGTCGCCGGTGACGCGCTCGAGGGGATCGACACCGCCACGACCGTGCGTGAGCGGAGTGGCGAGACCGTCTTGACGGATGGCCCGTTCGCCGAGACCAAGGAGATCCTCGGCGGCTACTACCTGATCGACGTTCCCGATCTCGATGCGGCGCTGAAGTGGGCGGCGCAGGTCCCGAACGCGCCGTACGGCTCCGTGGAGGTTCGTCCGGTGATGGTCTTCCCGGAGCAGTAGACCGGAGCATAGACGTGGACTCTGCGACTACCGTCTTCCTGGAGCAGTAGACGTGGACTCTGCGAGCACCGCGGCCGTCGAGGCGGCGTTCCGGCGCGAGCGCGCCGCGGTGCTCGCCACGCTGATCCGCCAGCTCGGCGACTTCCAGCTCGCCGAGGATGCCGTGCAGGAGGCCTTCGCGGCGGCGATCGTGGCGTGGGAGCGAGACGGCGTGCCCACCAGCGCGGGGGCATGGATCACCGTTACGGCGCGCCGGCGCGCGATCGACCGCTTGCGCCGGGACCGCACGCTGGGCGATCGGATCGAGCGCCTGAAGGTGCTCGCCGAGCGGGAGGCGGCCGCCGCGGAGGAGCCTGCGCCTTCGGCCGTGAGCGACGATCAGCTGCGTCTGATCTTCACCTGCTGCCATCCGGCCCTGGCGATGCAGGCGCGCGTGGCGTTGACGCTGCGCACTCTGGGTGGCTTGAGCACGGGTGAGATCGCGCGTGCGTTTCTCGTCAGCGAGACGACGATGGCACAGCGATTGGTGCGCGCCAAGCGCAAGATCACCGCCGCCCACATCCCCTATCGAGTCCCCGCTGACGAGGAGTTGCCCGATCTGCTTCCCGGGGTGTTGGCCGTGGTGTACCTGATCTTCAACGAGGGCTGGGCGGCCTCGGCTGGCGAGCGGTTGGTGCGTGGCGAGCTGTGTGCGGAGGCGATCCGTCTGGGCCGATTGCTGCACGGCCTGATGCCGGACGACCCCGAGGTCGCGGGGCTGCTGGCGTTGATGCTGCTGCACGACTCGCGGCGGCAGGCACGCGTCGATGCGCACGGTGAGCTCGTCGCGCTCGACGATCAGGATCGTGGGCAGTGGGATCGCGGGCGCATTCGCGAGGGTGAGCGCCTGCTCGACGGCGCAATGCGCCGGCGCCGGCCTGGGTCCTACCAACTGCAGGCGGCGATTGCCGCGCTGCATGCGACCGCGCCGTCGCCGGCAGAGACCGACCATGCGCAGATCGCGGCGCTCTATGGCGAGCTCGCGCGCTGTGCGCCATCGCCCGTGGTGGAGGTCAATCGTGCGGTTGCGCTCGGGCGTGCCGATGACCCGGATGCCGGGCTGACGGTGCTGGAGCCGTTGCTGCGCGCCGAGACGCTCGAGCACTATGCGCCGCTGCACGCCGCGCACGCTGATCTGCTCGACCGCGTCGGCAAGCCTGAGCAGGCCGCGCGTGCCTACCTGCGCGCCGCGGAGTGCGCCGAGAACACCGTCACTCGTGCCGAGCTGCGCCGCCGCGCGGCGGCACTTGCCTGACATCGGCAGTGTCCCGCTCAGCCATCTCCCCTGGCGCGGCGGCCACGAAGCCGATCGAGATGAAGCCAAGCAATGAGACGACTCCGATCAGATGAGCCCAGCCCGGTTCGGCGAATGTCAGGAATCCAACCCCTGAGAAAAGGCACGCGCCGGCGAGCCGCGCTAGCAGCCCGGACTTCGTCGATGCGGACAGCATTGCCTTCACCGGATCGTTCTGTACCCGCCCCCCGGGCTGCTCTGCCCGCCCTCCTGGCCGCTCTTCCTCGTGCGCGTGTGAGGCGGGCCGCTCCTCTTCGTGCTCCTCGTGGTCGAGCCGACCCGAGAGCGTCAGCTTGAACAGCAAGCCGAGGGAGGGAAACAGGATTGCACCGCCCGCGACTACGGCGACGATTACCGCGACTAGGGTGTCGTGGGGCGCCGCCGCCTGCTTGACCGTCAGACCGGGCAGCAGGGAGGGTTGCTGCGCCAGCGCCCATCCGGCGATGATTGCGGCCACGGCCAGCGCGGCGGTGTAGCGCGCGTACTCAAAGCGCCGCGTCCAGACCAGCCCCAGCGTGCCCAGGCCGGCGAGCACCGAGACGATCAGCGCCGGCAGGCCATCGCCGTCGAGTAGCTGGTGGTAGAGCGGGTGGGCATCCGAGTGCAGCACTGCCACGCCGCCCACGGCGATCGCGCCTGCCGCCAGCCCCGCGCCCAGCGCGCGCGTGCGAAACCGCTGCTCGAGGTCGGTTTGACCAAGTCGCGCCGCGTCGGCCGCGAGATACACGGCGGCCAGATAGGCCGAGGTCGCAACGGCGAGTACGCCGATCAAGATCGAGGTCGGGTTCAACCAGCTGGTGATCAGGTTGCCGGTCGCGTTGCCCACGGGCACGCGCCGCGAGGCGATCCCACCGATAGCCGCGCCGAGCGCGAAGGGGGTGAGGATCGAAGACAGCGCCGAGACCGTGTCGACCGTCCGCACCTCGCGCGGGCTCGTGGTTCCCGCGCGCAGCGCGTAGGCGGCGCCGCGAAAGATGATCCCCACCCCAGCGATGAACAGCGCGACGCACAGCGTCGAGGCGATCGAGCCAAAGGCCGTTGGGTAGGCCGTCCAGAAAACGGTGAGCACGAAGATCAGCCACACGTGGTTGGCCTCCCACACAGTCGCCATCGAGTGGTGGGCGTGATCGCGGATGCGCTCGCCCCGCTCACCGGAGCCCGCGGTCAGCTGCCAGAAGCCGGCGCCGAAGTCGGCTCCCGCCAAGACCGTGTACAGGACAAGTCCGATGAGCACGAAGATCAGGGGTATCTCGTACAGATGCATTTTCCTCAGCCGCCTGCCGCGGCGCTCCCCGCCGCGGGAGAGTGGGGTGGGGGAGCATCTGCGGGCAAGTCGAGCGGGACCTTGGCCAGTCGCCGCAGGATCCACACGACCGCAATCCCCACGCCGACGTAGATCAGGGCCAGCGCGCCGTAGCCGATCGGGATGCCGCCGGCGCCGGTGACCGCCTGAGAGGTGAGCATCACGCGGTAGACGACCCATGGCTGGCGGCCGACCTCGGTCGTGACCCAGCCGGCGATCAGCGCGACGACGGACAGCGGTCCGGCGAGCGCCAGCGCGCGATAGAACCACACCGACTCGGGCAGCCGTTTGCGCCGATACAAAATCGCCAGATAGCCGGCCGCAAACAAAGCCAGCAGCGTGCCGATCCCAACCATCGTTTGGAAGGCGACGCGCACGACGTTCACGTCCGGGGGGCGTTCGTCGGCGGGGACGGAGTCCAGGCCGGTGACGGTCGCGTTGGGGTTGTGGAAGGCGAGCAGCGAAAGCATTTTCGGGATCGCGATGCCGTACTTGACCTGGCCGCCGGTGTACCAGCCGAGCAGGTGCTCGGGCGCGCCCTTGGTCGTGTGCGCGAGACCCTCGATCGCCGCGAGCTTCAGCGGTTGGGTTTTTGCCACTTCACGCGCCGCCCAGTCGCCGACGAGGATCTGCACGGGGGAGACCAGTGCCGCGATCGTCAAGGGGATCGCCAGGGCAGTGCGCTCGTAGCGGGTGGGTGGGATCGGATACCGGCGCAGCCGCCCGATCGCGTAGGCGCCGGCGAGCAGGAAGCCAGTAACTATGTAGCCGGCCAGGTACATGTGCACCAGCTCGTGCCAGAAGTAGCTGTTCTCGAACAGCGCCTTGAACGGGTGCACATCTACCGCCTTGCCGCCGGCGAGGCGAAAGCCAGTGGGGTGGTTCATCCAGCCGTTGACCGCGATCACCATCAGCGAGCCGGTGATTCCGGCAAGCGCCATCGGGATGCCGCTGGCGAAATGCGCGCGCGGAGAGAGACGGTCCCAGCCGTAGACGTAGATTCCGATGAAGATCGCCTCGATGAAGAACGAGAAGCCCTCGACGGCAAAGCCGAGGCCGAACACCGAGCCGAAGGTGGCCGTGAAGTTGGGCCACAGCAGGCCCATCTCGAAGCTGAGGATCGTGCCGGTGATCACGCCGACGGCGAACAGCGCGGCCATGATCCGCGTCCAGCGCTTGGCCAGCGTGCGATACAGCTCATCGCCGGTGCGCAGATAGCGCCACTCGGCGTACAGGATGATCGCTGGCAGCGCGATCCCGAAGCAGACCAGCGGGATGTGCACCGAGAACGACAGCGCCTGCATCTGGCGCGCCTGCAGCAGATAGGCCTGCTTGACGGGAGCAAGCGCAAAGGCCGGCAGCAGGGCAGACCGCATCCGGTGATCGTACCCCGGCGCGCTAACCTGGATCTATGGCTACTCAGGCAGATCGTGCGGCCGAGCGTCGTACCGCGAAACTCGAGGATGTCGAGCGACAGGTCAAGGACGGCTCGCTGACGATCCGTAAGATGACCGCCGAGGAGCGCAAGCGCTATCCCCCGCAACCTGCGAAAGCGCGCAAGGGCAGCCGCAGGACGCCTGCCTAGCGTCACTCGCCGCCGAGGCCGCGGCGCAGCCGGTTGACGCGTCGCAGTTCCTGTACGTCCTCGTCGTAGCCGCCGAGGACCCCGGGCGAATGCTCGCCGAGCAGCTCGGGCTCCAGGCGGTGCCGGACGAGCTCGCCGGCGAGCAGATCGACGCGCAGCGCGGCCGCTCCCGGCCGTGAGCTGACGACCCGCTGTAGTCGCTGGCCCGCGAACAGCAGTCCGACGCCGTCATCCACCGCCCAGCCTCCGGGCAGCGTGCCGTCGCGCACACTCGAAAGCCACACTGGTAGACGCTCGGGCTCGCCATCGGCATGCACCGTCAGCGATCCCTCCAGCAGACCGAGCCCTGCCATCGGCGCCGGCGGGCCGCTGGAGCGGGTGATCCCGCCTTCAAACCAGCACATTGCGCCGGCACTGAGTCCCGCGAGCACGACACCGCGCCGCCACGCTTGCTCGAGCAGGCGGTCCAGCCCGTGTGCGCGCCAGATCGCGAGCAGGTTGCGCATCGAGCCCCCGCCGACATACACGATGTCCTGGTCGAGCACGATCTCCCGCAGCGGGCGCTTGGTCTCGCCCAAGCGGAACAGCGACAGGTGCTCGGCCACGCACAGGCGGTCGGCGAAACGCGCGTGAAATGCGTTGATCTGGGCAGTCGTATCACCCGAGGCCGTCGGCAGGAACAGGATGCGAGGCACTTGCGCGCGCGTGAGCGAAAGTACGAAATCGTCGAGCAGCGGATTGGTCGGCTCCATCGTGAAGCCGCCCCCGCCGAGTGCCAGCAGCAGCGGCTCGTCCGTTTTCGCGGCGGTCGCATTTGGGACGGGCATATCTGGAGCTACCGGCGGGCTCACGCGGCGGCGACCGCCGCCGCAAGCGGGAGCGGGTGCGCCTCACGTGCGGCCGCGAGGGCGCCGAGGTAGATGGCTCCAAGCGGAGCCTCCACGACGCCACCGCCGGCCGGCTCGACGCGATAGGCGCGCCCGTCGGGACGGGAGCTGACGACTCGCTCCAACTGCGTGCGGCGGAAATGCAGCGCCACGCCGTCCTCGGCGGCAAAGCCCGGGCGCATTCCGTCGCCGACAAAGCGGTGGTACTCGGCTCGACGCGCGGGCTCCGCGTCATAGTGGACACAGTTGGAGTAGGGCAGCAACCCGAGCCCTCTGACACTCCGCGGCGCCCCATGGAATGCGCTCAACGCCTCGGCAAACCAGCACAGCGAACCGGCGGACGGCCCGCACAGCACAACGCCCTTTCGCCACGCATCTCGCAGCACCACATCGAGTCCGTGCGCGCGCCACGCCCCGAGCATGCTCACGACGTTGCCCCCGCCGACATAGATCAGATCCTGCGCCAGCAGGTGGCTCGAGAGGTCATCCTCGACCCCGCCCGTCCCCTGGTCGCGGCGGAACAGCGAGACGTGGCTGGCCTCGCAGGACCCAGAGAAACGGCGGTAGAAGCGCACCACATAGTGGTCGGCGTCACCGGAGGCCGTCGGCAGAAAACACACACGTGGTCGCGCCACATTCGTCAGCGACAGCACGTAGTCGTCGAGCAGGGGATTTCCCTGCTCCATCGAGAAGCCGCCGCCGCCAAGAGCCACGATCTGGGGAACGCGGGATCGCATCGCTCGCTTCGCTCGAGTTTTATTTTTGACCTATCAATAACCGAACAATCGATCAATAACTGGCTCCAGCTTGCCTGATTTCCTGGTCGAGGCATATGGACTCCCGTTGGAGATCGGCGACTCAATGATCGACATACGCCCATAAAGTTGTCCTGATCGATTGAGGCGGCGCTGGGCGGCACGTGGAGCGTTTAGGCAACTTTAGGTTGGGCACACGCTGCTCCTACACGCGGCGGCGATGCTCGCCTCATGAAAAATCTATGGCCGTCACGCCCACGTAAAGCACCGACCACACTGAAGATCTCCAGGCCCGCGATCGCGATGCAGAGCGCGACCGCTGGCGCCTCGAGTCAGGTCCTGCCGCGTCGCCGGACACGTGTGCGCACGTTCGCCGTGCGGGCGCCGCGCCCTGAGCTGATCGGGTTGATGGCGCTGGCTGGGTTCCTGAACCTGTGGGCGCTGAGTCGCAACGGCTGGGCCAATGACTACTACGCGGCAGCGGTCCGCTCGATGAGCTCGAGCTGGCACAACTTCCTGTTTGGCTCGCTCGACGCGAGCGGCGTGATGACGGTCGACAAGCCGCCGCTCGCGCTGTGGGTGCAGTCGCTGTCAGTGCGGGTCTTTGGCTATCACTCGCTCAGCATCCTCGTCCCGCAGGCGCTGATCGGGATGGCCACCGTCGCGCTCGTGTACGACCTCGTGCGCCGTCGCTTCGGCCGCCTGGGCGGCTTCGTGGCGGGGCTGGCGCTGGCGCTGACGCCGATCACGGTCGGGATCTCACGGCACAACAACCCCGACGCGCTGCTCGTCCTGTGTTGTGTCGCGGCGCTGTGGTTCACGGTGCGCGCGCTGGAAGCGGAGCGCTCCCGCGCGCAGACCCGCTGGCTGGTGCTCGCTGGCGTGGCGGTCGGTCTCGGCTTCGAGACGAAGATGGCCGTCGCGCTGATGGTTGTGCCCGGGATCGTTGCGGCGTGGCTGTGGATCGCGCCGGCCGCGAAAGGGCGCCTGCACGCGCTGCGCCAGCTGCTGGTAGGCGGCGGCGCGATGGTGCTCGTCGGCGGCGCCTGGCCGCTGCTCGTGGAACTGACCCCTGCGTCCGACCGCCCGTGGATCTCCGGCACGAGCGACAACAGAATCCTGTCCCTGATCTCCGAATACAACGGCGTCGGGCGCCTCGACGGGCAGACGGGTGGTCCGGGGGGGCTCGGCGGCGGCAGCGTGTTCGGCGGCACGGCCGGGCCGCTGCGCCTCCTGAACTCCGCGCTCGGCGGCCAGGCCGGCTGGCTGCTCGGCTTCGCGCTCGTCAGCGGGGTCGGCATCTTGGTGGCAAGCCGCCTGCGCCGTGCCGACCCGCGCAGCGGCTGGCTGATCGCCGTCGGCGGCGCGTTCCTCGTCACCGCCGTCGTGTTCAGCGAGGCGAAAGGCATCTTCCATCCCTATTACGTCTCGTTACTCGCTCCGTTCGTCGCCGCGCTCACCGGCGCGGGGGCGGCGCAGTTGCTGAAAGGCGGTCTGAATGCGCGGATCGTCGGTCCGCTCGCCGTCGTGGCGGGCGTCGCGACCGAGCTCGTGGTGCTCGGCCAGTACCCCGGAGAACTGACGTGGCTGGTGCCGGTGCTGATTGCCGCGGGCGTGCTCGCCGCGCTTGCTCTGGCCGCGTTCGCCGAGCGACGCGTGCGCTTGGCGGCGCTTGCCGCCATCCTCGCGGCGCTGCTGGTTGCGCCCGCGACCTGGGCGGTGGACACGCTCGGCCATGCCACGAGCGGAACATTCCCCGCGGGTGGTCCCGAGTCGGCTGCTACCGGTGGTCCTGGCGGCTTCGGCGGTGGCCCGGGCGGGCGCGGCGGCGGGTTGGGTGGGCGTGGCGGCCTCCCTGGCTCCGGAAGGGCTGGTTTCCGCGTCGGCGGTGGTAGTGCCGGCCGTGTCGGTGGCGTGCAGTTGTTCGGACAGGGCGGCCAGGCGGGAGCTCCGCCCTCCGCCGGCTTCGCGCCTGGTGGGGGCTTAGGTGGCGGACCTGGCGGTGGCGCTGGCCCTGGTGGCGGAGACCTGTCGGCCGAAGTGCTCAGCTATGTCGAGCAGCACGGCGGCGGCACGATCGCGGTCGCCAGCCAGTCGAGTGCGGCCTCGGCAATCATCAGCAAAGATTCTGATGTGGCTGGGATTGGCGGCTTCTCCGGTCGCGAGAGCGATGTCAGCGTCTCCTGGCTGGCCGGCGAGGTTAGCTCCGGACACATCCGCTGGGTGCTCGATGAAGGAAGCGCAAGTGGTGCAGCTGGCGGTGGCGCCGGTGCGGGCAGGTCGCCCGGCGATACGCGCAAAGGCTCGAGCGTGGCGATCGCTGCCGCGGCGAAGGTCTGCCAGAAAGTGACGCTCACCGCGAGCAGCACGAGCGGGACCGTTGGAGGCAGCGGCGCGAACGGCTCGACCTCGACGTCAACCCTCTACGACTGCCAGGGCCGCGCCGCACAACTGCTGAGCACGCAACAATCAACGCCGTGAGGATCCTCGTCGTCGACGATGACCGCGCGGTGCGCGACGCGTTGCGCCGAGCGCTGACGCTGGGTTCCTACGAGGTGCAGATGGCTGAGGACGGTGAGCAGGCGCTCGAGCTGGTCGTCCAGGCCGTCCCCGACGCGGTCGTGCTCGATGTCGGGCTGCCCGGCATCGACGGTCTGGAGGTCTGCCGCCGCCTGCGGAGGCTGGGCAACCGCGTGCCGATCCTGATCCTGACCGCGCGCGATGCGGTCGCCGACCGCATCGATGGGCTGGACGTGGGTGCGGACGACTACATGATCAAGCCGTTCGACGTCGGCGAGCTGAAGGCCCGCCTGCGGGCGTTACTGCGCCGCTCGGGCCCGGACGGCGGAGAGGGCGGGACCGAGTTTCTGTCGTTTGCCGAGCTGCGGCTCGACAGCTCCCGCCACGGAGCCGAGGTCGCGGGGAGCTTCACCGAGCTGACGCGCACCGAGTACCAGCTGCTCGAGCTGTTGATGCTCAACCCCCGCCGCGTCTTGCCGCACAGTCTGATCTACGACCGCGTGTGGGGCTATGACTTCGGCCCGGCCTCCAACGCGCTGCGCGTGTACGTCGGCTACCTGCGTCGCAAGCTCGAGGGCGCCGGCGCGCGCCAGTTGATCCACACGGTCCGCGGTGTCGGCTACGTCCTGCGCGAGCCGTGAGCGGGTCATGACGTTACGCACCCGCATCGCGGCGGTCGCGAGTCTGTCGGTGGCGCTCGCGGTGCTCGCGGCGGCGGTCGGCCTGTACCTCGCGGTGCGCTCCGACCTGCAGGGCGAGATCGATCAGAGCCTGCGTCAGCGTGCGCAGGCGTTCCTGGCGCCGTCCGGAACCCGTCCGCCCGGTGAAGGGCTCCCGGGGGGTGGACCGCCTCAGGGCGGGTTTCCCCGACGCGTCCAGCCGGTGCCGTTCGGGGCGGCGTCGGGTTATGTACAGTTCATCTCCTCCCAGGGCACGGTTCAGGTGCCTGCGGGGCAGGGCACGTCGCCGAGGATTGCGGTGAGCGCGCACGACAAGGCGATCGCCGCCAGCGGCAACGGCAGTGCGCTGAGCGATCGGACCGTCAACGGGACCAGGCTGCGAGTGCTGACGATCGGCACTGGCTCGAGCGGCGCCGTGCTGATCGCCCGGCCGCTGAGCGAAATGAACCATGAGCTGAACCAGATCCTGCTGCTGCTCGTGATTGTCGGCGTGTCTGGGATCGCGCTGGCGGCGATCCTCGGCGCGCTCGTCGCGCGTGTCGCGCTCACACCGATCGCGCGCTTCACCAACCGGACGGAGGCGCTCACCGGCAACCTCGACCTGTCGCGACGCCTGGAGGTGCAAGGTCGCGACGAGCTGGCGCGGCTGGCGGGCAGCTTCAACACGACGCTCGACGCGCTGGAGCGCTCCGTCGAGGCTCAGCGGCAGCTGATCGCGGACGCCGGTCACGAGCTGCGCACCCCGATCGCCTCGTTGCGCGCGAACATCCAGGTCCTCGGCGAAGCTGAGCGCTTGCCACCAGCCGAGCAGGAGAACCTGCGCGGGGACATCGTCAGTGAGCTCGACGAGCTGACCGCGCTCGTCGGCGATGTCGTCGAGCTCGCCCGCGGCGCGGGTAGGGGAGCGGCGGATGGTGAGGACGACGTGCGCCTGGACGAGGTGGTGCAGGGCGCCGTCGAGCGCACCAAGCGCCGCGGCGAGTTGCGTTTCGAGCTGAGCCTCGAGCCGACGCTCGTCCGCGGGCAGGGCGAGCGGATCGTGCGCGCTGTCTCGAACCTGCTCGAGAACGCCCACAAGTGGAGCCCCGAGGACGGGCTTGTCGAGATCGATCTACACGAGGGCGTGCTCAGCGTCCGCGACCACGGCCCCGGCTTCGATGAGGTGGACCTCGCGTTCGTGTTCGATCGCTTCTACCGTGCCGACCGCGCGCGCAAGCTACCGGGTTCGGGGCTGGGCCTGGCGATCGTGCGCCAGGCGGCCGAGGCTTGCGGCGGCTATGCAGAAGCCCAGAACGCCCCCGGTGGCGGTGCGCTGCTGAGGGTCAGCTTCGGGACCCCGGTGCCGTTTTCCTCGCCTGTCGAGTGAGGTTCGCCTGCCTCTGGACACTGCTCCTTGCATGGTGTAAGGTGCGATTTGCAAGGGATGGAGTACTGGAATTCAGCATTCCGGGTACAAGGACCTAGCATCGTCTACAGTGGAAGCAGGCCGCAGGATTCGTTTAGTAAGAATTCTTAAAGGCGCAGGGGAGCACCGCAACTTCGGGTAGGACGGGGAGTCCATAGCCGGTATTGAAGCCGTGGTTCGATAGGGAGGTTGGGATGAGAGAGGTCCGCATGAGGTCCAACGTTCGCTTTGCTCTTATGGCGCCGCTGGTTGGCGTGATCCTGGCGCTCGTCGCCATCTCGGCGCCCGCTGCGCAGGCGGCGGCTTCGTTCGGCGTGGAAAAGTTCTCTGCGGCGAACTGCACGGCTGCGTACGAAGGATGTGCGGGGGAAGAGACAACCATTGGGCCTTTCGAATACTGGACTCCTAAGGAAACCACTGTTGCTGAAGAAAAGACTCAGGGCTATACACAGGCGGCTGGCCACCCTGCATGGGGGATCACCGACTTCAAGGTCAACACGGAAGGAACCCTCCCCAACGAGGTGCCGGCGGGTATCGCGGAAGGCAAGGTCGTGGCGCACGTTCGCACCGACGTCGGTCCTGGGGTCAGCACTAACCCCGAGGCCGTGCCGAAGTGCACGATGAAAGAATTCGACGCCAGCGCGAAAGAAGAAGAAGCAGTCCCTGGTAGCGGCTTTTACCCGAAACCCGAATGCAAAGAAACCGGCTCGGAAAGCACGGTCATCGGTGTCAACAAGGTGACCGTATACGCCGGTCCCAACGGTGTCACCTCCGGGGTATCTGATCTTCCTCTGGAAGGCATCGCCTACAACGTTGAACAGCCTCAGGGAGTCGCGTCGGTCTTTGGTGTTGCGCTCAAACTTCCGACCGAACTCACCGCAGCCTCGCTTAAAAAAGGCTTCGAAGCGGCGGAAGCCAAAGGGGCGAAACCAGGCGAAAACGAATTCCCCTCGCTACCGGCACAGGCATTCCTCGAGGCACAGCAGTACTACGCGCACACGCTCATCAACGGAAACGTGGAATGGGCGGGCAACTATCACGACTACTACGAAATCGACGTCTCGACGGCGCTTCCACTGATCTCCTCACGGTTGGTCTTGAAAGGCAACATTGGCAGCACCGAAAAAGGTGGCTACATCACGCTTCCGAGCAACTGCGCGGGCGCGGGTCCCGCGACCACCAACACGGTGACACTGACCTCCACCGCCAACCAGGTGGCGCCAAGGACGTACATTACGCCGGTCGGCGCCGAAGGCTGCAAAGGCGAAGCCGGTTTCACCATCCCTCCCTTCGTTCCCACGTTTGGTCTTACCCCAGGAGCGGGAGAAACTCAGTCCGATCTGCCCGATGGGATCACCGCCGAACTGACCGTGCCCCACAACCCTCTCCCGACCGAAATCGACTCTTCCCAGCTCAGGACCGCGGTTGTCACTCTGCCCGAAGGTATGACCCTGAACCCTTCGGCTGCGAGCGGTCTCAAGGCCTGCACGCCGGCTCAGATCGGCATCGGTACGAGGAACGCGGTCACCTGTCCGGCGGAATCAAAGGTCGGCGAAGTGACGTTGACCGTCCCGGATCTGCCGGCCAGCGAACCGTTGACGGGCAGCGTCTATCTCGGCGGACCCGAAACCGGTCCGATCACGGGACCGCCGTACACGATGTACGTTGACGCCGAGTCGTCGCGTTACGGCGTCTCGGTACGCCTGAAAGGCTCGGTCACGCCCAACGAAACGACGGGCCGGTTGACCGCGACGTTCTCCGAAAATCCGGAACAGCCGTTCAGTAACATAAAACTGAAGTTCAACGGAGGGACGCTTGCGCCGATCGCCAATCCACTGACGTGCGGGACGGCGACAAGCCTGGCGAGCTTCGTCCCCTTCGCGAACCCGAGCGAACCATTCTCGCCTGTCGTCCCGCCCTTTACCGTCGACAGCAACAACGCCGGAGGCGCATGCGCCTCGCCGCTGCCGTTCGCGTTGACCCAGAGCGCCGTGAACCAGTCGCCGGGCTATGCGGGCGCCAAAACCTCATACACGCTCAACCTCGGACGGGCCGACGGTCAGCAGTACCTCTCGCAGGTCAAGACCGTGCTGCCGGCGGGCCTCGTTGGGTTGATCCCGTCGGTGACGCAGTGCGGTGAACCACAGGCGGCCAACGGCGAATGCACGTCGGCCAGCCAGATCGGCACGGTCAGCGTCTCTGCGGGCGCCGGGCCGCAACCATATGGGTTCAAAGGAAATGTCTATCTGACAGGACCCTACGGCGGCGCACCGTTCGGTCTCTCGATCGTGGTGCCGGCCATCGCCGGGCCGTTCAACCTCGGCAACGTGGTCACGCGCGGCACGATCAATGTCGAACCGTACACAGCGCGCGTTGTCGCGACGAGCACCCTGCCGACGATCGTCAAGGGTGTGCCCCTGCGCTTGAAGGGAATCAGCGTCGAAATCAACAAGCAGGGATTCCTTGTCAATCCCACCAACTGTGGTGCGCTGGCGACCGAAACGACGTTGACGTCGACGCTCGGCGCGACACAGAGCATGTCAATCCCGTTCCAGGTCAACAACTGCGGCGCGCTGGCGTTCAAACCATCGTTTGGGTCGGCGACCGGCGCGAAAACCTCGAAAGCCAACGGGGCGAGCCTCGAAACGACGCTCAACGTGCCGGCCGGCGGTGCGAACGTCAAGTCGGTGCTCGTGCAGCTGCCCAAGCAACTGCCCTCGCGGCTGACGACGCTGCAGAAAGCGTGTTCTGAAGCGGTGTTCAACGCGAATCCGTATACGTGCCCGTCCGGTTCGTTCGTGGGTGGCGTCAGGGCGAACACGCCGACGCTCAGCGCGAAACTGAAAGGGCCGGCGATCCTGGTCTCGCATGGCGGCGCGGCGTTCCCGGATCTCGACCTGCTCCTCGAAGGCGAAGGCATTCGTGTGATCCTGGTTGGCAACACGAACATCAAAAACGGGATCACCACGACCAACTTCGCGGCGCCACCGGATGTGCCCGTATCCAGCATCACGGTGAACCTGCCGATCGGAGGGCACTCTGCGCTGACGGCCAACGGCAACGTGTGCGCGAACAAGCTCGTGATGCCAACGACGATTGTCGGGCAGAACGGGACCACGTTCAAACAGAGCACGACGATCAAAGTCAAGAATTGCCCCGTGCGGATCGTCGGCAACAAGGTGATCGGCAATACGGCTTACATCACCGTGCAGACCTACGCGGCCGGGCGCATCAGCGGCAGCGGGTCGAGCCTGGCAACGGTTTATAGAAAACTCGGGAAGGCTGAGAAAACCGCGACGCTCAAGGTTTCACTCTCGCGTGCCGGTCAGCGCAGGGGTCGTCCGCTGAAGGTCAAGCTGCGGGTCGGCTTCGTGCCCAAGACCAAGAGCGTCGGCAACTCCGCGTCGACCACGACGGTGACGTTCGGCTAGAGCCCCTGGTGGCCGAGAGGTTACGGCCACTGTAACGGTCCCGTTGGGAGCCGGATAGATCGTCAGGCGGGGCAAAGGACTGCCCCGTCTGGCGAGCGTGCGGTGGCCTCGAGAGCAATTTGAGGAGTAGAAGCTCCGCGAGCGGGTATACGAGTCTCTGACTGCTTTTGGGTTTAGAGGAGAGGTTAAGGATGAGACACGCTGCTCGTAGGACATCGCTTCTAACGCTGCTCAGCGCCGCTTTGTTGGTCGGGATATGGGCATCCGCTGCCCACGCCGCCGGCACCCTGAGGCTCGCAGAAGAATGGGAAGCGGGCACGTGCAAGGGCTCGGAAGCCGAAGTGGCGGTCAAGGCGAACTGCAGCTACGCGAGCAACCCCAGCAAGTTCTACACCCAGGCGGCCGGACACCCGAACTGGGGCCTCACCGGCTTCAAACTCGAACAAAGCGGCGAAGCGCCGAACGGCAGCGCGGTCAAGCGACTGCGCGTGGACGTCCCGCCGGGGCTCGCCGCCGACCCTCAGGCGTTCGCGAGCCCGGGGAACCGGGCGCACGGCGAATGCTCGCGCTCCGAATTCGAAGCGAACTCCTGCAACGCGAGCAGCCAGGCCGGCTTCGTCGAACTGAAGGCCTACCTGGAACTGACGGGGACGGTGCTGCCGCTCAAAGGCAAGGTCTACAACCTCAAAGCGGAACCCAACCTGCCGCTGCTGTTCGGCATCGACGTCGAAGGCGTAGAACCGCTCGTCGAAGACGTCCACCTCTACCTCGAAGGACATGTGAGCTGGGGACCCGAACCGTCGCTCGCCGCTCGCGGCATCCCCTCCGGCGACTTCCACGAGTGGTTCGAAATCAACAACGTGCCGCCGGAAGTCGCCGTCAAGCTCGGTCCGATCACGCTCGGCAAAACCAAGCTGAAGACGGTCGAATCGAAGCTCTTCTTCAACGGCCACGCCGGCGTCGAAGGCAAGGAAAACTTCCTGACGATGCCGAGCAGCTGCACGGCGCCTCACTCCTATCTCGAACTTGAAACGTACGGTCCCACCGTCGAACACCTCAGCGCACCCACCACGCCGCCCGTTAGCGTCGAAGGCTGCGGAAACGTTCCCTTCGAACCCACTGTGGCGGTGACGCCGGAAACGTCTCAGTACGACACGCCCGACGGCGCGGTCACCAATGTGCACGTCCCGCAGAAAGAAAAATCGAACGAAACAAACACCCCCGACATCGCGGACGCCCACGTCACGTTGCCCGAAGGCCTGACGCTCAACCCGTCCGCCGCGCAGGGCCTGGAAGCCTGCACGCAGGCGCAGCTCGGCAAGGGCACGCGCAACCCGGTCAGCTGCCCGGCCAGCTCGAAGATCGGTACCGTCAACATCGAAACCGACCTGCCGCCCGGCAGCCTCGGCGGCAACGTCTATCTCGGCAAGGCCAACGGCACATCGTCGATAACCGGCCCGCCGTACCTGATCTTCATCGACACCGAGAGCGTCTATGACGTGTCCGTGCGCCTCGAAGGACAGGCCGTGCCGAATCCGACCACCGGCCGCCTCGAAGTCAGCTTCCTCGGCAACCCGCAACTGCCCTTCAGCGACCTGACGCTGACGCTCAACGGTGGCCCTCGGGCGCCGCTTGCCAACCCGCTCGTCTGCGGGAAGACGCTTACGGAAGCGAGGTTCTCGCCCTACACAACGGGCATTCTCCAGGCCCTGGAACCGACGTCATACATCACTGCAGGTTGCCCGTCCTCGATCCCCTTTGCCCTCACCCAGACCGCCACGCCCGCGAACACCACAGCCGGCGCCTACAGCCCTTACACGTTTACCCTCACCCGCGCCGACGGCCAGCAATACCTCTCGCGGGTGAGCACCACCATCCCGGCCGGCCTGCTTGGCGACATCCCCTCCGTCACGCTCTGCGGCGAAGCCCAAGCGGCGGCTGGGACCTGCGCCGCGGCCAGCCAGATCGGCGTCGCCTCCGTGACGGCGGGAGCGGGGCCGGAACCGTACCCCCTCTCCGGGCCGGTCTATCTGACAGGCCCCTACGACAACGCTCCGTACGGTCTCTCGATCCCGGTCTCGGTCGTGGCGGGACCGTTCAACCTCGGTGTCGTCACCACTCGTGCCACTATCAACGTCGATCCGCACACCGCGCGTGTGACCGTGTCCACCCCCTCGGCGGGTACTCCGGGAGCGCTGCCGACGATCGTGAGCGGCGTGCCGGTGCGACTGAAGACGATCAAAGTCGAAGTCAACCGGCCGAGCTTCATATTCAACCCCACCAACTGCGGGCCGCTTGCGACGGAATCGACGCTGACTTCTACGTTTGGTGCGACCCAAGGCCTGTCGAGCCCGTTCCAGGTCGGCAACTGCAGCGCGCTCGCTTTCAAACCGTCGTTCAAGACCGCGACCAGCGCGAAGACCTCGAAACTGAACGGCGCGAGCCTGCAAGTGAGTCTCACCCAGCCGGCGCATGAGGCGAACATGAAATCGGTGTTCGTGGAACTGCCGAAGCAGCTGCCCTCACGACTGACGACGCTGCAGAAAGCGTGTCCGGAAGCGACATTCGCGGCGAATCCGGTCAGCTGCCGCCCGTTGGGCTCAGAAGTTGGAACGGCCACCGTGACGACACCGGTGCTGCCCGGACATCTGACAGGCTCGGCCTATCTCGTCTCGCACGGCGGGGAGTCGTTCCCCGATCTCGACATTGTGCTCGAAGGCGACGGCGTGAAAGTGATCCTGACGGGGAACACGAAAATCACCAAAGGGATCACGAGCTCGACGTTCGCGGCGATCCCAGATGTGCCCGTCACGAGATTCGTGCTGAACCTGCCCGTCGGCCCTCACTCGGCGCTGACGGCGATTGGGGGCCTCTGTCTCGAGCCGCTTCAGATGCCGACGACGATCACGGCTCAGAGTGGCGCTCAGATCAAGCAGAGCACCCGGATCTCCGTGTCCGGCTGCGGCGTGCGAATTCTCAGTCACCGCGTCGTCGGGCACAAGCTGATCATCAAGGTCAGGACTTTGGGGGCGGGACTCATAAAGTTGAAGGGCACGGGTCTTCCCACTGTTTCCCGGCGTGTGAGCAAATCTTCAACCGTCACCTTCAAGTTGTCCCTCACGCGTGGCGGTCTGAAGGCGCTGAGCAAGGCACATCGCTCCCATCGCAAGCTGAAAATCAGCGTACGTGTCGCGTTCACGCCCAAGCAGAAGGGTCAGTTCGGCTCCGCGGCTGCGGCGACTGTCACGTTCAAGCGCTAGATTGCAGGGATGGATGCCACTGCGGGTATGGATACCCCGAAACTGCCCAGCGCCGGTGGCGATCCCCTGGCCGGCGGCGATTCCCTGGCCGGTGGCGATCCCCTGTTGGCGGGCGTACGCCGCCTGACCCTGCTTGCCGATAGCGCCGAGGACTCTGAGGCGATCTTCCGTACGCTCGCCCGCGAGCTGCTGGCGATGCCGGGCGCCGAGGAGGTGCACGTCCATCATCTCAGCGAGTCCGACGGCGAGCGGGAGCTGACGGTCATCTACCTGTTCGACGGTGAGGGGCGGCTGAGCTATCTGACTCCCCGTGCTGAGCGGCCCCCTGGGGTCAGCTGGGTGGCGAGCACCGGTCGCGGCTTCCTCGCCGCTGACGCCCATGAGCTTGCCTCCAGCGTACCCCGGCTGGTGCTGGTGAATAGGCCCCCCACCGGAGCCGCCTGCGCGCTGCTGCTGCCCTTGACCGTGCGAGGCGAGGTCGAGGCGGTGGTGCTGCTCGTCCGCCGGCGCTCGGAGATCTTCACTGGTCGTTCGATCGAGCTCGCCACGACGCTGGTCGACCAGGCGGCCACAGCGCTCGCACTGATGCGTGCACGCGCGGAGGCCGGTACAGACCCGGTGACGGGCGCCATGAATCACCGCGCGATGCGCCGGCGACTGCAGGAGGAGGTCGGACGTGCCCTGCGCGCCGGCAGCCCGCTGTCGTGTCTGCTGATCGATCTCGACAACTTCAAGCTCGTCAACGACCGCCACGGTCATCAGGCTGGCGACGCGATGCTGCGCGAGGTTGTTCAGACGCTGGTGGGTGAGTTCCGCGCGTTTGACCGCGTCGCGCGCTACGGCGGCGATGAGTTCGTCGTAATCCTGCCCAACGCCGAGCTGGAGGCTGCCGTCGCCGCCGCCCAGCGCGCGCTGGAGAGCCTGTTGATGGTGCCCTCCTTCGATGCTAATCCGGGCGTCTCGGCCTCGATCGGCGTGTCCCAGTGGCAGGACCCGATGACGGTCGACGCGCTGCTCGAGGCTTGCGACACAGCCCTCCTGCGCTCCAAGCGCCAGGGCAAGGGACGCGTCACGCGGGCCTCCGCGCCAGCCCCTCTGTAGCGCGCCAGCCCCTCTTCAGCCCCTCTCTAGCGCGCCAGTCCCTCTCTGGCGGGCTAATCAACCCTGGGAAGCAACCCGCACTGATCCGCTCGGCGGAGCACTGCGAATAGAGAGGCAGTGAACACCTACTGGAGGTTCAAATGCCCGTTGAGACTGGAACGGAAAATCAAGCACCACAGCGAGAAGCACCACAGAGGGAGAGTCAAGCGCCACAGCCCGCGGGAATCGTTGAGCGCCTCGTGCGAGATGACTCCGATCGCAAGCGCTTCTTGAAGATGGCGGGCAGTGCTGGCGCCGCGAGCTTTGGGGCTTTCGTGCTCGCCGCGTGCGGCAGCAGCAAAAGCAGCACCACCGCAACGAGCGCGTCGGCGCCGGCAAGCACGGCAACGACGTCGTCATCGAGCGCCAGCACGGGCGACATCGGCATCCTCAACTATGCCCTCACGCTCGAGTACCTCGAGACCGAGTTCTATAGCAAGGTCATCGCGGCCAAGCTGTTCAGTGGCGCGGTCGGTGCTCTGCTCGAGGACTTCGGTGCTCAGGAGGCCTCACACGTGGCCGCCCTGAAAGCCGCGGTCATCCAGCTCGGTGGGACCCCGGCGAGCAAGCCGGAAGGCAAATTCCCGATCACCACCGCGGCGGCGACGGCCGAGCTCGCCTACACCGTCGAGAACCTCGGTGCTTCAGCGTATCTCGGACAAGCAGCTCTGATTCAGAGCCCTCAGGTTCTGGCGTCGGCGCTGGCGATCCACACCGTCGAGGCGCGCCATGCGGCAACGCTCGGCACGCTGGTGAAAAAGTCCGTCACTCCGGATGGCGCATTTGCCAAGCCGGCTGACATGTCCACGGTCCTGGCGGCGGTCAAGCCGTTCCTGGCCTGAGCGGTTGCGTGGAAAGGAGCTATTGGAAATGTCTAATCAAGAGTTGACAAACCCGGAGTTGACCGGCATCGAGGTGCACGGGCACACTCGCGCGAGCTTCATCCTGCGTGGTGCGCTGGCGGCAGGCGCGGTCTACGGGACGACGGCGGTTGCGCCGTTCGTCTCTCAGGCACTCGCCGTAAGTGGTGGAGGCGATGCGGAAATCCTCAACTTCGCCCTCACGCTGGAGTATCTCGAGGCGAACTTCTACGAGGTCAAGAGCAAGCAGGTCGGCCTCAGTGGAATGGCTAAGACCTACGCGAAGGAATTCGGCGAAGAGGAGGAGCAGCATGTCCTGGCGTTGACCGCCGCGATCAAGCAGCTCGGTGGTACGCCGGTGGCGAAACCGACGTTTGTATTCCCCGCCACCAACCAGCAGTCGTTCCTGGCCTTGGCTTCGGTGCTCGAGAACACCGGTGTCGGCGCCTACAACGGAGCGGCGCCGTCGCTGCAGTCAAAGGCCGTGCTGGCCTCAGCGGGCAGCATCGTCCAGATCGAGGCACGTCACGCCGCCGCGATCAACCTGCTGATCAGCAAGAGCCCGACGCCCAACGGTGGCTTCGACAAGCCGCTGACCAAGACGCAGGTGCTCGCCGCCGCGGGTCCCCTGATCAAGAAGTGACAGACGCGCCTCCTCGGCTGCTTTGAGAGACTGCTATCCCTCTCTCTAAGTCCCCGATTGATCGCCGAGGAGGCGCATGTCAGACAACAGCTTTGGCGCTAGGAGCACACTCGAGGTTGGCGGTCGGGAGTATGAGATCTTCCGGCTACAGGCGCTGCAGCAGCGCTTCGACGTCGCGCGGCTGCCGTTCTCGCTGAAGGTGCTGCTCGAGAACCTGTTGCGCACCGAGGGCAACGGCGCGGTGCGCGCCGCCGACATCGAGGCGCTCGCGAGCTGGGACGCCAAGGCGCAGCCGAGCAAGGAGATCGCGTTCACGCCTGCACGCGTGCTGATGCAGGACTTCACCGGCGTGCCGGCTGTCGTCGACCTGGCGGCGATGCGCGACGCGATCGCCGAGATGGGTGGCGACCCCGCGAAGATCAACCCGCTGGTGCCCGCCGAGCTCGTGATCGACCACTCGGTGCAGGTCGACGCCTTCGGCACGCGCGACTCGTTTCGCGTAAACGCCGAGCGCGAGTTCGAGCGCAATCAGGAGCGCTACGCGTTCCTGCGCTGGGGCCAGGGAGCGTTCGATGACTTTGCGGTGGTTCCGCCGGACACGGGGATCGTCCACCAGGTCAACCTCGAGTACCTCGCGCGCGTGGTCTTCCAAAAGGATCCGGACGGATCCGGCCCGGACGGGCAGCTGCCACAGCTCTATCCCGACACGCTCGTGGGCACCGACTCGCACACGACGATGGTCAATGGTCTCGGCGTGCTCGGCTGGGGCGTCGGCGGGATCGAGGCCGAGGCGGCGATGCTGGGCCAGCCGATGTCGATGCTGATCCCGCGCGTCGTGGGCTTTGAGCTGCACGGCGAGCTGCCCGAGGGCGCCACGGCGACGGATCTGGTGTTGACGGTCACGCAGATGCTGCGTGAGCGCGGCGTGGTTGGCTCGTTCGTCGAGTTCTTCGGGGCGGGGCTGGCGGGTCTGCCGCTGGCCGACAGGGCAACGATCGGGAACATGTCGCCGGAGTTCGGCTCGACCTGCGCGATCTTCCCGATCGATGCTGAGACGCTGCGCTACCTGGAGTTCTCGGGCCGTCCGCATGAGCGGATCGAGCTGGTCGAGGCCTATGCCCGCGCGCAGGGGCTGTGGCATGACGAGAGCTCTGAGCGAACGACGTACTCGGACACCCTCGAGCTGGATCTGGGCGACGTCGTGCCGAGCATCGCGGGCCCCAAGCGACCCCAGGACCGGGTCGCGCTGAGTGACGCGCGCACCGACTTCCGTCGCGTATTGACCGGGTACGTGCCCGACTACGACGCGCGCGATGAGGCCTCGGCCGAGAGCTTTCCCTCCAGCGATCCGCCGGCCAACGGGAACGATCACCCGGGGAAGAGCGATGGCGGTCCCAGCTACGCGCACGAGCGCTCGGGGTCGGCGACGGCGCAGGCCGGCGAGCCGGGAGCGGGCGCCCAGGCCGGCGAGGCGGGATCGGGCGGCTCGGCGATCGCCGAGCGCGGATCGGCCGGCGCCGCGAGCGCAGTACCGGTGACGCTCGCCGATGGGACCGAGACGGAGCTCGATCACGGACACGTGGTGATCGCGGCGATCACGAGCTGCACGAACACGTCGAACCCGTCGGTGATGGTGGGCGCGGGCATCCTCGCGCGCAACGCGGTGGCGCGGGGGTTGCGCTCCAAGCCGTGGGTCAAGACCTCGCTGGCGCCGGGGTCGAAGGTCGTGACCGAATACCTCGACAAGGCCGGTCTGACCGAGCCGCTGGAGGAGCTCGGCTTCAACCTCGTCGGCTATGGATGCACGACGTGCATCGGCAACTCGGGGCCACTGCCAGAGGAGATATCGAAGGTGGTCGGCGAGGAGGATCTGGCGGTCGTGTCGGTGCTGTCGGGCAATCGCAACTTCGAGGGGCGGATCAACCCGGACGTGAAGATGAACTATCTCGCCTCGCCGCCGCTGTGCGTTGCCTACGCGCTGGCGGGCACGATGGACATCGACATCGTTCACGAGCCGCTCGGACAGGACGAGCAGGGAGCGAACGTGTACCTGCGCGACATCTGGCCGGGCGAGCGCGAGGTTGCCGACACGATCGAGCAGGCGGTGCAGTCGGACATGTTCCGCAAGAGCTACGGAGAGGTGTTCGAGGGCGACGAGCGCTGGAACACCCTCGAGGTGCCGACGGGCGACCGGTTCGCGTGGGCGGAGGACTCGACGTACGTGAGACTGCCGCCGTACTTCCAGGACATGCCGGCGGAGCCCGAGCCGGTAAGAGACATCGAGGGCGCGCGCGTGCTCGCGCTGCTCGGCGACAGCGTGACGACCGACCACATCTCCCCGGCGGGCTCGATCAAGCGCGACGGACCCGCCGGGAAGTACCTGCAGGAGCAGGGCGTCGCGCCTAGGGACTTCAACTCCTATGGCTCGCGGCGGGGCAATCACGAGGTGATGATGCGTGGCACGTTCGCGAACATCAGGCTGCGCAACCTGATCAACACGAGCTCGCCCGGAGCCGCGCTGCCAGAGGGAGGCGTGACGCGCTACTTCGGCCCACCTGGGTCGGACACCGACGGTGAGCAGATGTCGATCTATGACGCCGCTATGCGATACATCGAGCAGGATGTGCCGCTGGTGGTGCTCGGCGGCAAGGAGTACGGGTCGGGCTCCTCGCGCGACTGGGCGGCGAAGGGCACGAGGCTGCTCGGCGTGCGCGCGGTGATCGTGGAGAGCTTCGAGCGCATCCACCGCTCGAACCTCGTGGGGATGGGCGTGCTTCCATTGCAGTTCCCAGATGGCCAGAGCGCCGACTCGCTGGGGCTGACCGGCGAGGAGGTCTTCTCGATCGAGGGGATGGCCGAGGCGATGAGAAATGATGGCTCACCCACCTCACCCACCCCCGGACCACCGAGCGAGGTGCAGGTGCTGGCGCAAAGTGACGATCCCGCCCGCCCCGAGCCCGTGCGTTTCGCGGCGCGCGTGCGGATCGACACGCCCCGAGAGGCGGAATATTTCCGACATGGGGGTATTCTGCAGTTCGTTTTGCGCCACCTCCTATCCACATGAGCCCAGCATCCAAGAAGAACGCGGCGCCTAAGGTCCTGCTGGACCTGCTTGCCGCGCGTGGGCCGTCCGGCTATGAGACCGCTCCGGCGGCGGTGTGGCGCGACGCGGCGAAGGGCTTTGCCGAGGTGAGCACCGATGTGGTGGGCACTCCGCTGGCGCTCGTGGCGCCCAAGCACGACGCGCGCAGCCCAGCGCGACGCCTGCTCGTGATGGGGCACATCGACGAGATCGGGCTGATCGTCACGCATATCGACGATCAGGGCTATCTGTGGTTCGGCTCCGTCGGCGGCTGGGACGCGCAGATCCTGGTGGGCCAGCGTGTGGCGCTGGACACGCGCCAAGGTCCGGTGACGGGCGTGGTGGGCAAGAAGCCGATCCATCTGCTGCGCGAGGAGGACCGCAAGAAGGTGGCGGAGATTCGCGACCTGCACATTGACATCGGGGCCAAGGACGGAGCCGACGCGCGCGAGCGCGTGCGAATCGGCGACGTGGCGGTGATCGACGCCGACCCGGTGGAGCTGCCGAATGGCCGGCTGGTCTCACGTGCGCTGGATAACCGCTTAGGTTCGTTCGTAGCGCTCGAGGTGGCACGACTGGTGGCCAAGGCTGGCGGCTCAGAGTGGGAGCTGGCGGCAGTGGCGGTGGCGCAGGAGGAGATCACGTTCGGCGGCTCGCGCACGAGCGCCTTCTCGCTCGAGCCCGACGCTGCGATCGTGGTGGATGTGACCCACGCCACCGATGCGCCGGGGGTCGAGGTGAAGGAGATCGGCAAGCACGAGCTGGGCTCAGGACCGGTGATCAGCCGTGGATCGACGTTGCACCCTGGGCTGTTCGAGCTGCTGCATGAGACGGCCGAGCGAGAGCAGATCCCGTTCACGGTCGAGGCCAGTGCGCGTGCCACGGGCACCGACGCTGACGCGGTGCATATCAGCCGCGCGGGTGTGCCCACGGGCTTGGTGTCGATCCCGATCCGCTACATGCACTCGCCGGTCGAGCTCGTCCAGCTCGATGATGTCCACGCCTGCGCGCGTCTGATCGCGGCGGCCGCCCTGCGGTTGGAGGGCGAGACGACCTTCAGTCGCTAGCCGGCTAAGCACCGGAGGTAGCCGGCCTCGCCCCTGCAGCCGCCGCGTTTGAGTGCGGTGCGGGCTGTGTTCGTCAGCCTTTATCGTGGATCGTGATGGCGTAGCCGTCGGGGTCTCTGAGCGTGAACGTCCGGCCGAAGGGGCTATCGAAGGGCTCGGTCAGGATCGTCACGCCGTGCTGGGCGAGTCGGTCGTGAAGGGCTTGGGCGTCCTCTGCCCGCAGCCACAGCGCCACGCCGAGGCCGGGCTGTCCACTGTCGAGATCGGTTCCTGGCAGCGGGTCTCTGAGGGCAAACGCGATTGGCTGGGTGGCGAACACGACGGCGTGCGGGGGTCCGGGTGCGCGCTCGAGTCCCAGCTCACGTTCGTAGAACTCGGCGGCGCGCTCGATGTCGCGGACCTGGAGGGCAATGAAATCGGGGCCTGCAACGGTAGACACAGTGAGATCCTTCCTTTAGAGCTGTCAAGGTCTTGACGTTACCACACTATGTCAAGATGTTGACATGCCCCAAGTCGATCTCGATCAATCCGTGGGCTACGCCCTCAAGCGCGCCCAACACGCCCTGCACTCAGCGATGGACGGGGAGCTGCGCGACTACGGACTCAGCGTGTCGCAGTACGCCTGCCTTGAGATCCTCGCCTCCCGTCCGCGCATCTCAAACGCAGACCTGGCGCGCGATGCGTTCGTCAGCCGACAAGCGATGCACCAGCTCCTCACCGGCCTACAAGTGACCGGACTCGTGAGCGCCGTCGGGGAAGGCCGCAGCCAACGCTACGCCCTCACGACCGAGGGACACACCCGCCTACGCACGGCTTCCTCGACCGTCGCTGCGATCGAGCAACGCATGCTCGCGACGCTGAGCCGCGCCGATCGCGAGCAGCTGCACCGCCAACTAAGCATCTGTGCGACCGCGCTCGGCTCGCCCAACCAGCAAACGTACTGGGTGAGCACGATCAGCCGAGACCACGTGCGCCAAGGCGTAGAGGGCGGATTCACCCAGACAGGCCATGGCAAGGCTTCCGGACTCAAGCGGCTGAAGGCCGATGACTGGCTCATCTTCTATTCGCCCAAGACGAGCCTGCAAGACGGCGAGCCAGTGCAGGCCTTCACGGCGATAGGCCGGGTGCTCGACGAAGATCTCTACCAGGTGGAACAGGCGCCGGGGTTCACACCGTGGCGCCGCAACATCGAGTTCGTCAAGGGCACTGAGGCGCCGATTAGACCGCTGATCGACCAGCTCAGCTTCATCAAGGACAAGCGCCGCTGGGGATACATGTTCCGGGTCGGCCTATTCAAGATCCCACAACAAGACTTCGCGGTGATCTCACGGGCGATGGCAGTCGAGAACCCGAATAGCCGCCGCCCCGCAGGACGATCATGATCCCGCCAGCGGGCAACCCGACAGTTAGCGGATCCTCACTGCTGCTCTGGACGACAACCAGCGCTGTGTCGCGGCACCGGACGGGCGCCCGCTAACCGCCGTGGGTGTCGCGCAAACCCCCGGTCTGTCCGGCGTGGTTAAGACAATTCTGGGTATGCCCCAGAACTTTCTTGAGTGTGATCGTGAGCAGGTGTTCTTGATGCCGCCGGACCCTCGTGATTG
>Ga0182024_10002506_pt1 | contig 45413 bp, 44 predicted proteins | sample P32metaG_FD_120480 | JGI IMG/M metagenome (GOLD analysis project Ga0182024, IMG submission 120480) | Permafrost microbial communities from Stordalen Mire, Sweden - P3-2 metaG (Illumina Assembly) | ecosystem: Environmental > Terrestrial > Soil > Wetlands > Permafrost | place: Sweden: Stordalen... | reverse complement strand
TTCCGGCGCTCATCAGAGAATTAGAAGCTCTGGTGCCGCCCAAATCGGAGCTTGTCAAACGGAGAAAGGCATCGTAGAGTGGGTTGCACGGGAGCCGCTAGTTTCAACGGAGATCCGGGCATTTCCAACCCAGTCCCAAGTAGCGGGCTCCCTCAGGCGTTGCACACGTCTGCAATGCGAGCGCATGGTTACAATCCCGTCACTGCCGGCGTAGTCCTGCACCGGCTTGTGAGGGCGCGGTTTCGAACGGTGTCTCGCTGATCGACGTGTTGATGGTTAATAGGCTCCCCGCGTCGCAGGTTAGAATGCGCATCTGATAGATCCGAGTGAGACTGGCGGAGGAGCATTCGAAAATATGCCACCAGTCCCGCCGAAAGCGCTGCACATTGCCGTAGGCGGCGAGATAAAGTCCCGCAGCTCCGGGGGCACCACGTCCATGAGGCGCATACCGACGACCTTGGCGGACCTTGCTGCTTCTCCATGATTGGCCAGCGCGAAACGATCCCAAGCCGGGTTGCAGCGGGCTATCGTCCAGTCGGCATCCAAAAAGATAGATGACCGAATCGTCCTGGTCATATTCGACCTTCCAATTTAGGATCGACGTCAACCCACACCTCTCACGTTCGCTTGATTGTGCGTCCGGTTATCGCCCCCGTAGCGCTCGCACTCCCAAAGTGAGATGATCTCAGCAAGGCCAAGCCGGCCTTCCAGGGAGGAGCCCAAGTGAGCCTTCGAATTCACGCACGTGCACTGGCAGCCGCCGGCATTACTCTCCTGATCGTTGCGCCAACTCACGGCGCCGAACCCGCCGCCAAGGATGCAGCGAAAGCGCCAAAGAGCTGGAGTCCGCCGCGCACGCCCGACGGGCAGCCGGACCTGCAAGGCTACTGGACCAACGGTACCTACATTCCGCTCGAACGACCCAAGGAACTGGGCGATAAAGAATTCTATACCGAAGCGGAAGCGGCTGCTGTCGAGAAGAAGAAGCTGCAGGAAGACCATAGCCAGGCCGCCGACGACATCCATTATGACAACGTGATCTGGCAAGGCGACAAGTACGCCAAGGGATCGCCGAGTTTGCGGACGTCCATCGTCTTCGATCCGCCGGACGGGCGACTCCCTCCCTTGTCGCCGCAAGGGCAGAAACACGCGGCGGAGTTGAAGGCGCTGCTGCCCCATCGCGACGCCGCGGAAAGCGCCGAGTCTCGTTCCTTGGGTGAACGCTGCATTAGCTGGGGCGCCGACGGACCTCCGCTGCTTGGTTCCACCTATAACGCCAATTTCCAGATCCTCCAGAACGGCGCATCGGTTGTGATCCTCACCGAAATGATCCACAGCGTCCGCACCATACCGTTGGACAGCCGGCCGCATGTCGCCGCTAGCATACGGCAGTTGGCAGGGGACTCGCGCGGCCACTGGGAAGGCGACACGCTGGTGGTGGACAGCACTAATTTCACCAACGAAACCAACTTCCGCGGGCCACCCGCAACCGCGCGGCAGGACATCTTCTCCAGCCCGGAACTGCACGTCATCGAGCGGTTCACGCGCGCGAACGAGGACACCATCGTCTACCGCTTCACCGTCGACGATCCTGGCACCTGGACCAAGCCGTGGTCTGGCGAAACGCTCATGCGCAAAACCCGCGGTCCGATTTTCGAGTATGCTTGCCACGAGGGAAATTATGGGCTCGTGGATATCCTCGCCGGCGCCCGCGCCGCTGAGAAAAAACGATCGAACTAATCTCGACTTGTGTGGCCGGCGCTCGTTTCTGCTGTCCGCGCTAGGGGGCGTAGCATTGGCTAAGGCAGCCGCGCAACAGCAAAAGATTTCCAGCGTTCCAACAGCACGCAGTTGGTCCCCGGAGCAACCGGTCCAGTATCCCGACCCCGATATCGTCGCGCTCGACAATCGCTTCCGCCGTTATATGGTCGGCAACACGGCGATCCAGCGCCTCTACACGGGAACGCTCTGGGCCGAAGGCGTGGCCTGGAACGGCGTGGGCCGTTATTTGGTCTGGAGCGATATCCCCAACAATCGCCAGATGCGCTGGATCGAAGAGGACGGCCGCGTCACGGTCTTCCGCTCTCCCTCCGGTTTCAGCAACGGCAATACTTTCGATTACGAAGGACGCCAGCTTTCTTGCGAGCATGGGAACCGCCGCGTCTCGCGTTATGAGTACAACGGCACGGTGACCGTGATTGCCGACAAATTCCAGGGCAAGCGGCTCAACTCGCCCAATGATATCGCGGTGCATCCCGACGGCGGCATCTGGTTTACCGATCCGAATTATGGCATCCGCGGTTATTACGAAGGGTTCAAGGGCGAATCGGAGATCAAGGAAGCCGTGTACCGGGTGGATGCGAAAACCGGACAGATCGACAAGGTGACGGACGAACTCAACCAGCCGAACGGCATTTGCTTCTCTCCGGATTACAAGAAGGTTTATATCTGCGACACGGGCACTGGCCGCGAGATCCGCGTTTATGATCTCGACGGCAAGAAGCTAGGCAACAGTCAGCGTTTTGTGCAACTGGATGTTCCCGGCGACGGCGCGCCCGCCGCAGCCGACGGCATTCGTTGCGACATCGACGGCAACGTCTGGGCCGGAGCGCGGCCGGGCGTGCAGGTGATCGCGCCCGATGGCGGCCGCATCGGCATGATCCGATTGCCGGAGAACTGCGCCAACATCTGCTTCGGAGGCACGCGGCGCAACCGCCTGTTTATGGCCGCCAGCCAGTCTCTTTATGCGGTGTATGTGGACACCATCGGCGCCCACATCGCGTAAGCCATGAACTTGTTCGGCGACATTCGCTCTGAGGCATAAATAGCGTCGGCCTCAAAGCGGTAGTCTTCGAAAAAGGTTCGTCCATTCCTCTTCGTCGGAGACCTGCCAGATCAGGAGGATCTCTTCGATAGCCCGACCGATCGGCATGGATCTGGGAATGAGAATCAACCCCGGGCAATCATTTTCGGCAATAAAGTCTCCGAAGTGTCCTGGCATCGTGCGGACATCATGCGTCACCACAATCCGGCCCAGCGAAGCAGCCAACGCCAGCACGTCCGGATCCCGCATGCCTTCGGGGATGACGCCTTGAGGTAGTTCGAAATCAACTTCCGGTTCGCGGCGAAGAACACCGGCGACGATGTCTTGATCAAGATTGGCGTCGGCGAGAAAACGGACCCGCAACCCTACCTCGGAGCTTCTTCGCGTGCCCGATTCAACTTATCAGACAAGCTTTCCGGAAGGGGCGTCTGTTTTGCCTCCAGCGCCCGCGACAACCGCTCCTGTTCAGAAAGGAAGGCTTCTACGGCTTTCGTATTCGCCAGATAGAATGTGATCGCGCCGTATACCTTTTCCAGCGATCCAATCAAAGGAAAAGACCGCAGGATGCCCTCCGGAGACGCGCCATTCTTGAATGGATAGATAATGCTATCTAATGAGATCCGTGTTCCAGCGATGTAGTAGCCGCCCTCTCGCCGTTCAACGTACGCTTCCATGGGATCGTCCGATTCCATTGTATCCATTCATCCGCGACCAAATAAATAGGGGTAATGGGCTACTTCCACTGCTGTCGCATTCGGATACTTCGCGTACAATTTCATCAAGACTCATCGGACACTGCGCTGCACGCCTGCGATGGCGGCAAGGGTTACAGATCGGCTGTGGAAAGTGTCTGACCTCGTGGCCCTGCTCGAAGCCTCGGAGCGGGGGTTAGAAAGAGCAATCGCGATTCGCGATAGAATTTCGGAGTGCAGAATAATCCTTGGGACGTCCATGGATTCCCTGACCCCGTGAGTGCTTGGTGGATTCCGTGCCTTGCTGCACTCGGGCTCGGGCCATTGCTCCTTGCAGATTCCTTGTTTGGTCATCACCTGCCAGGCGGAAATCATCTTCTCTTTGAAGTTCCCATGCTACTTATTGGTCGGAATATCTTCTCTTGTCCAGGTCTTTCGGCTTTTTCAGTATTTTCGACGGTATCCGCCGGAGTACTTTTCAGGGAGGATTCCAAAGTAGCCCACTACCTAAATAGGAGGCCATGTTGAAGCCCATTCTGTTTACTTTTGCCCTTGCCGTGATGGCGCTCGCTCAGCCACAAGCCGAATCCAACAACATGGCCCTGGTCGGCCACAACGATCTCAACGGCAATGGCGACGGAGGTGAGGGACTCGCGATCCAGCAGTGGCCCGATGGACGACGCATTCTCTACCTGGCTCATGAAGGCCAAAAAACCTGCGTGAGCATCGTTGATGTTACGCATCCCGAAAATCCTGTCTTGATCAACCAGCTTCCGTCGCCCGCGCCCGGCATCACGCGCTGCAACTCGCTCGGTCTTTCCGGTAACGTGCTGGTGATCGCGAATCAGGCGCTCAAGAAAGGTCAGAAGACAGCGGGTCTGTGGGCATTGGATGTATCGAACTTCGAGCGCATCCGGAACGCGAAGCGCTTAGAGGATCTCGAATTCTCGTTCTTCGATACGTCGGGACCGAATTCGCGGGGCATCCACTGCGTGTGGTTCGTCGACGGCGAGTTTGCGCATCTCACCACCGGCGCGGCCGATTTCGATCCGACCAATCCGAACGACGATCAGTTCTACATGATTTTGGATTTGCGCGACCCACGGCGCCCGCGCGAGGTGGGCCGCTGGTGGTATCCGGGAACGCGGAAAGGCGATAGCTGCCTTCCCGATTGTTTGCCGAAGCGCCACCCGAAGTTCGACGACGGCTACCGCCCCCATCAAACGGAAGTGTGGCCGGATCACCCCGATCGCGCCTATGTCGCCTATATCGACGGGGGCGCGCTTATCTTAGATATCTCCGGACTTGCCGACGTGAAGGCCGGCCGCGCGCAGACGTTTACGCCTAAGGTGCTGGGACAAACCAAGTTTTCTCCGCCTTACACGGCATGGACGCACACGTTCCAACCGATCTTCAGCCGGGGCATGGCGCTGGTTTCCGACGAAGACACGCAGGACAACTGTAAGGATGCGCCGAAGCTGGTGTGGCTGCTCGACATTCGCGCCGAAACGAATCCAATGGTTATCGGCACCGCCCCGCTTCATTCCAACGATGGCGATCTTTGCACGCGCGGCGGGCGGTTTGGCGCGCACAACCTGCACCCGAATTTTCCCAGCGCGACGTCCGCCAATTTAAAGAACACTACGGTGGCGAGTTGGTTTAACGGTGGCGTGCGAATTTTCCATATTGTCGACGGACCCAAAGGCGTTCCGAACGCGCCTCCGCACTTGGAGGAGATTGGTTATTACATTCCGGCCGCCCCTCCGAAGAACCCTACGCCAACCAGCCAGATGAACCACGCGATCGTGGATGAAAATGGGTTGATTTACGCGAACGACCGTTTCACCGGCGGTCTCTACATTCTTCGATATACTGGCCCGGTGCCGCTGGACTGAAATGCGAACCCTGGCTCTGATCGCGGTTTCGGCGTGCGCGCTCTTCGGCCAGGAACTGGCGCATGACTCCGCTCCGCATCTGATCAAGAAGGTCGAGCCACAGTATTCCGAGGAGGCGAGCAAGGCCGGGCTCGCGGGGACCGTTTTGTTGCAAGTTATGGTGGGCGCGGATGGTAAGGCGCGGGACTTAAAAGTCCTACGTGGTCTTGGCTTAGGCCTGGATGAAAGCGCTGTCGCGGCCGTCAGCGCCTGGGAATTCGCACCCGGCACCAAGGATGGTCAACCAGTTAGTGTACAGGCACGCATCGAAGTGAATTTTCGACTGCTAGAGAAAGAGCAAAAGGACAGGTGGCGCGTAACTCGAGCGGAGTTCCACCTTCAGTATGGTTCGCTGCGTCCGTTCATTGAAAAGGCGGTAGCGCCCCACGTGGCGGACGGCGCCAATAGCGCCGCTGCAACGGCGACATTCAATGTCAACGAAAGAGGTGAAGCCGTTGACGTTCACATCGACAAATCGTCGGACGACGAGTGGTCCCGCGACGTCACGGACGCGATCGGAGAATGGAAGTTTACCCCCGGCTCCGAGAATGGGAAACCCATTTCAGTCTCGTGCACCATGGATTTTGCTCGTGGAGGATATATCCAATGAAGCGCTGCTGCTTATTGCTGTGCCTCGCTCTGGTGATGCTATGCAGCTCTCTGCGACCCCGAGCGGTCGTTCACGCGGCCTCAGTGATGGCGCCACGCTTTGAAGTGGATCCGTTCTGGCCGAAGCCGCTGCCCAATCACTGGATTCTCGGTCAAACCATCGGCGTCTCGGCCGACGCGCAGGGCCATATCTGGATCGTGCATCGCGTCGGTTCGCTCGAAGCCGGTGAACAGCACGCCACAACAACTCCGCCTATCTCGCAATGCTGCGCGCCGGCGCCTCCGGTTTTGGAATTCGATCAGGAAGGCAATCTGATTGGACACTGGGGCGGTCCGGGCGCGGGTTATGACTGGCCCGAGTCGGCGCACGGGATCACGGTGGACTACAAAGGCAACGTTTGGCTGGGCGGCAATGGTCGCGGACCGCAAAGCGGACGCGGTGCGATCAATGGTCAGGACGAGGAGTCGAAGGCTGGCGACAAGATCGATAGTTTCCGCGACAACCAGATCCTCAAGTTCACGCAGGATGGAAAATTCCTGCTGCAGATTGGCAAGCCCGGCCGCAGCAAAGGCAGCAACGATATCGAAAATGTCCGGTTGGCGGCCAAAACCTTCGTCGATCCGAAGACCAATGAGTTGTACGTCGCCGATGGCTACGGCAATCACCGCGTGATCGTGTTCGACGCCGACACCGGCAAATACAAGCGCCATTGGGGCGCTTACGGCCACAAGCCCGACGACGCCGACCTCGGCCCCTACAATCCGAACAGCCCGCCCGCGCAGCAATTTCGCAATCCAGTACACTGCGCCATGCTCTCGAACGACAATCTTTTATATGTTTGCGATCGCGTGAACGACCGCATCCAGGTTTTCAAACCAGATGGCACGTTCGTCAAGGAAGCCTTCATCGAGAAGCAGACCCTGGGCTCCGGGTCCGTGTGGGATATTGCCTTTTCGCACGACCCGCAGCAGAAGTTCTTGTATGTCGCCGATGGAGAAAACGATCGTGTACACATCGTGGATCGGGCGTCACTCGAAGTTCTGACAACCTTTGGCGAGGGCGGCCGCCAGCCCGGCGAATTCTACGGTGTGCATAGCATCGCTACCGATTCCAAAGGCAACATCTACACCACCGAAACCTACCGGGGGCAGCGCGTGCAGAGGTTCGTGTATAAGGGCCTAGCGCCGGTTACAAGCAAAGACCAGGGCGTTTTGTGGCCCAAGCACTAAGAGGAGACGAGCATGCGAATCGATTTGAAAATTCTGTTTCTGGCCGGCTGCACCTCAGCACTTTTGGCGCAGGACACGCACCCGAGCTGTAATAAATGCTCCGGCACTTACATCGCGAGCGGCGAGATCCAAGCCTATCTCAAACGATCGCCCGCCGACGCCGTGGTCACCGATCAGCAGGTGCGCGCCGTCGACGTAGGCAAAAGTAATGTCGACATCGGCGTGGTCTATCGCAATAAGGTCGCGGGCGGCGCCGTGGCCGAACATGACTTAGTAAGTGAGGTCTACCACGTCCTGGATGGTTCGGCGACTCTGGTTGTGGGCTCCGACATCACGGACTTGAAACGGCGGCCGGCGGACGATCGCGCGGTCCGGCTGCTGAACGGTCCAGGCGGCAACGGCGCTTCCATTCGCAATGGGGCCACTTACCAGCTCAAGCCTGGTGACGTGGTGATCATACCCGCTGGGGTCGGGCACTGGTTCACGAAAATCGACGACCACATCGCGTATTTGATGGTCCGTGTGGACCCCGACAAAGTGACGCCGCTCAAGGATGAAGCCGCGTCCAAAGCCGACCTGAGCGGCGGCCCGGCGGCGCGCTAATCCGAGAATCGGCTACGCTTTCTCGTCCTCCCAAGGATTTCCCTTCCGCCCCATGATCTGTTCCAGGCTGGCCGGCTTGGGTCGCCACTCCGTGGCGAAGTGCTGGTCGATGTCCTCTTTGTAATTCATGCGCGGTCCCGGATAGCCCACCAGTTGCCATCCGATCAGCCCTGCGTTCCCGCCGTGCATCGGGTCCGAGAACATGCCTTCGACAGTGTGAGTCCGCAGCAACTGGAAGAAATGCGTCTTCTCCATCGACTGCAGCTTTTGGATCTGCTCCTCCATCGGAAGCTCGGCGAAAGTGACTCCGAGATTCTCGATTCCCTTATGATATGTTTCGCGCGGATTGTCCTTTCCCTGATAGCCGTGTTCCGGGCCAGAATCGACAAAAGGTCCCTTAGTGTAACGATATTTGTCGGCGCCATAGGGACCGGCCAGTTGCCGGTCGATGTAAATCACAACTCCGGCTTCCTTGGCGCCCGGCCCGGTGGCATCGCTGGGGAAAATTCGTTCGCAGGCCGCCGCGATCACGCGCGCTTCCCGCGCGTTGAAGAACCGCAGAGGAACCTTCACATTCCCTTCCTGCGCTTGTAATCGGAAAGGTTCTCGCGCCAGCGTGTAGAGCAGCGTGCCGCCCAACGCGCTCGCCGGAATGGTTAGAAATTCTCGGCGCTTCATACCAACCTCCCAGGATTCTTTAGATACTTGCCGATCAGCGCGTCCGCCGACCAGTAAGTGGTCGCCAGCACCGTCAGCGTCGGGTTGCCCGATCCAGTTTGGGGAAACGACGACGCGCCAATCACCCATAGATTCGGCATGTCCCAATGCTGGAGGTAGGGATTCACCACGCTCGTTTCCGGCGACGTTCCCATTACGGCCCCACCTTGAATGTGCGTGCTTTGGTAATTGATCACGTTGTACTTCGCGCGCGACGGACGCGTGGGATCCAATTTCGCTCCCATGGCCGGCGCGATTTTCGCCGCAAGATCGTAGGCGAATTCACGCTGTTTGTGTTCGTGATCGGTCCAATCCAGCGTGAAGCGCAATATGGGATCGCCGAACTTGTCGGTATACGTTGGGTCCAGGTCCATGTAATGCTGGCGATACGACATGTGTTCGCCGTACATGTTCAATTGCGCCACGCGGTCGTGCCACTGGAGCGAGGAGGCCTTCCACTCGGCTCCCCAATTGGATTTCGATGCGCCGGGAGGCAAAGCTCCGAAAGCGCCGATGGGCAAATCGCCGTTGCCGTTCAAGCTCAGCATGCCATATCGGAGCAAACCGTCATCGCCCGCGAGGCCGTTGTCGCCGTCGAAATCCGAGATGCGCCTCCCGAGCGATCCCGCGCCCATAAATGCGTTAAGAGGCTTGTCGAAAAAGATGCGGATTCCACCCTCCACCTGGTGTGTGAGATGCCGGCCGAGCGTTCCCTTTCCCGATGCCGGATCGTAGGGCGTTCCGATCTTCGACAAATACAGCAGCCGCGAATTATTCAACGTGAAGGAAGCGAGGATCACGGTTTCCGCGGGCTGGAAAAACTCCTCGCCATTCGCATCGGTAAACTGGACTCCAGTGGCGCGTCCGTTCTCATGCACGATGCGCCGCACCCAGCTTCCCGTCCGCAGTTGAAAGCTCTTGTGCTTGAGCAGCACGGGCATCAGGGTGTTGGTCGGCTGCGACTTCGCACCGATCATGCAACCGAAACGCGAGCAATAGCCGCAGTAGGCGCAACCGGGCCGCGAGACGCCGTCGGGATTGGTGTAGTTCTCGCTCAGGTTGGCCGCGGGCGTCGGGTAAGGATGATAGCCCAGCTTGCGCGTCGCGTCTTCGAACAGGTGGGACGCATAGGAATGCTTCAGCGGCGGCGTGGGGTATTCATGAGAACGCGGCGACTCGAAAATGTTTCCGCCGTCGACGAGCTTGCCGCGCAGATTCCCGGCCTTGCCGCTGACTCCCATCATTTGTTCCGCGTACCAATAGTGCGGCTCCAGTTGATCGTACGTGACGCCCCAGTCCTTTACGGCCAGATCCTCGGGCAGCCGCGCCGCGCCGTGCTTTTCAGTCAGATGCGTTCGCAGCGTGAAGACGCTTGGCAGAAAACGGAAGCACATGCCGGTCCAATGCTCGCCCGCGCCGCCCACGCCGGTTCCAGGATGAAACGAGCCATATTGCCGCACGGGAACCGCCGTGTCGCGCGACGAGTGACGGTGTGTGATGGTTTCTTCGGCGATATTCTGCATCATCCGCAGGCGGATGTTGTAGTCCAGCTCATCCATGTCCATGGCGTAGCCGGCCGTGGTTCGGGGCCCACCACGTTCCAACGCCAGCACGCTGGCCGAGGTGCGGCTGACGAGCTCCTTCGCCATGGCGAGTCCGGTCCAGCCGCCGCCGATGATGGCCACGTCTACGGGTTTGAGGTTGGTCATAGTGCTTAGCTATTGAGGCTATTTCGATTCTAGCCGGGCGTCAAGGTGTCACGGCGGGCGCCCCAGGCTCAGTCCGGGCAGATATATCGTGATACGATATAAACGATGAAAGACCTGTCCCTCGAAGAATACCGCTCCCTGGCCGACTTCCGCTATCAAATCCGGCAATTCCTCGGCTTTAGCGAGGAGCAGGTGCGGGCGGCCGGAATGGAACCGCAGCAGCACCAACTGCTCCTGGCCATCAAGGGCCTGCCGGACGGCGCGATGGCCACCATCGGCGAACTCGCCGGACGTTTGCAACTGAAGCATCACAGTACGGTGGAACTGGTGAACCGGCTGGAAAAGCTGGGGTACGTCGCGCGCGGGGCCAGCGAGCAGGATCGCCGCCAGGTGATCGTTCATCTGACGCATTCCGGCGCCGGCATTCTGCGAAAGCTCTCCATCGCGCATCACCAGGAATTGGAGATCGCCGGGCCGCGGCTCGCCAAGGCGCTGCGTTCGATTGCGCGCCAGCACGGCGCCAAAAAGGGGAGCGCGGCGGCATGAAGCACAGGAAGCCCGCACATTCGCGCGCGCAGGAACTAGGCGACTTCACCACCGACTGGCGCGTGATTCCAATTTCGCTGCTGGCCATCGCCATCGGCCTGCTAAGCAGCGTGGTGGCATGGGCCCTGCTCCGGCTGATCGGGCTGTTCACGAATCTCTTTTATTACCATCGCTGGAACACGGCGCTGGTCTCACCGGCAGGAAATTCGCTGGGATGGTGGGCAGTCCTGGTGCCGGTGGGCGGGGCGCTCGTCATCGGACTGATGGCGCGCTACGGGTCGGAAAGAATTCGGGGGCATGGGATTCCAGAGGCACTGGAGTCCATCCTGATCCATGGCAGCCGCGTGGAACCGAGGCTCGCGATTCTAAAGCCGATTTCGTCGGCGATCTCCATCGGCAGCGGCGGCCCGTTCGGCGCCGAAGGACCGATCATCATGACGGGCGGCGCCTTCGGATCGTTGATCGCGCAATTCTTCCGGCTGACCAGCGTGGAGCGCAAGACGTTGCTGGTGGCCGGCGCCGCGGCTGGGATGTCGGCGACTTTCGCGGCGCCCATTGCGGCGGTGCTGCTGGCCGTTGAGTTGATGCTGTTTGAGTGGAAGCCGCGCAGCCTGGTTCCCGTGGCCCTTGCGAGCGCCGCTGCTGGAGCGGCTCGCCGCTATATTCTCGGCGTCGGTCCATTGTTTCCGGTCCCCTCTCATCCGGTGTTTATCGGCCCCATGGGATTGCTGGGCTGCGTGGTTTGCGGCCTGCTGGCGGGAGCGCTTTCGGCCTTGCTGACGGGTGCGGTGTATGCCGCCGAAGATGCTTTTCTCAAGCTGCCCATTCATTGGATGTGGTGGCCGGCCATTGGCGGCTTAGTGGTCGGTCTGGGCGGAATGATTTTCCCGCAAGCCCTGGGAGTGGGCTACGACACCATCGGCGCCTTGCTCAAAGGCGACGTCGCTCGCAACGTAATTCTGGGAGTGTTGATCGTCAAGTCCGTGATCTGGGCGGTCTCGCTCGGGTCCGGCACATCGGGCGGCGTGCTCGCTCCATTATTGATGATGGGCGGAGCGCTCGGCGGCGTCGAGGCGATGTTCCTTCCGTACGAAGGCGCGGGATTCTGGCCGCTGGTGGGGATGGGCGCCATTCTGGGCGGCACCATGCGATCGCCGCTCACCGGCGTCATCTTCGCTCTGGAACTCACGCATGACATCAACGTGCTGTTACCGCTGCTGGTAGCCAGCGTGATCGCGCACCTATTTACGGTGCTGGTTCTGAAGCGGTCCATTTTGACGGAAAAGGTCGCACGGCGCGGTTATCATTTGAGCCGCGAGTATTCGGTTGACCCGCTCGAAATACTTTTCGTGCGCGAAGTAATGCGAACAAACCTGGTGGCTTTCTCGCCAGAGAACACTTTGGAGCAAGTGCGCTCCATCATGAGCACGAATCATGGCCCTCGCGGGCAGCATCTTTATCCGGTCGTCGATGAACACCGGCGCCTACGGGGTGTCATCACCAGGAACGACCTGCGGAAATGGCTGGACGAACCACATCCCGCCGGCGAAACGCTGGGCGACAGGGTCACGCAACCCGTGGTAGCTCATCCAGACGAGCCTTTGCGCGTGGTGGTCTATCGCATGGCGGAAACCGGATTGACTCGCTTCCCGGTGGTAGAGCGAGGCGATGAACGCAAACTGATGGGCGTGATCGGACTGCGGGATCTATTGTCGGCGCGTACGCGGAACCTTTCCGAAGAGCGTGACCGCGAGCGCGTGCTGCGCATTCGCCTGCCGTCGCTGCGCAAGAGCGATCGGCCGGTAGCGGAGCCGGCGCCCAAAGCGCCCTAATTCGTTGCGATCCGAACCGTATGCGTGCTTGCCGTTCCCAATGTAACCGCTGAGACCAGCCGTCCCGCGATCGCCTCGGCGCGTTCGACAAGCACACTGCCCTGATCGCCGCAAACCTCGGCAGCGGTTTCCCGCCACAGGGCCAGCCAGCGTTCGAAATGCCGCGGGCTTAGATTCGGCAGGCGCAGGTGCACCGCCATGGGATTTCCTTTGTAGCGGGCGGAGCCCAGCATGATCGACGACCAAAACATTTTCATCGTTGCCAGATGCGAATCCCAGCGATCTCCGATCGCCCCGGCGAAAACAGGTCCGAGCATCTCATCCACGCGCGCCTTGGCATAGAATCGATTCACCAGCTCTCCGATTTGTGTTTCGTTCATCGTAGCTCCTCTTCTCCCGTGGACTGTCCGGCATAGTGCGCTAAGGCGGCTTCGTCGGCGATGAGAACCCGCCGGCGTTTTCTGTGTTTCGGAATTTCCACCTGAGCAATCAAGCCATCTCGTTCTAGGCGCGTCAAAGTTCGCGAGACCACCTCGCGCACCGAACCTATGCGGCGCGCCAATTCTTCGTTGGAAAATTCGAGATCCACTTGTAATCCGGATTCGGTGCGCGAGCCGTGATCGCGGCCTTGCGCCAGTAGGAAGCGCGCCAGGCGCTGACCCACTTGCTGCAGCGACAGGCTATCCACCAGATCCGCGTGCCCTCGCAAGCGCTGCGCCATCAGTCTGAGAGCCGTAAGACCGACTCGCGGATGTTGGAGCATGAAGCGGCGGATATCGCTCTTTTCGAGAAAGAGCACCGTGCTGGGTTCTTCGGCCACGGCGGTGGCCGGATACGGCCCGTCATCGAACACCGGAACTTCGGCCAAAGTGGCGCCCGCGCGCTCGATATGGAGGGTCTGCTCGCGGCCCTGCGTGTTGACGCGGAAAGCTCGAATTTGTCCGGAAGCGATCACAAATAATCCCGCGGCCTTTTCGCCAACCAGAAACAGCAGTTCGCCTTGCGCCAACTCGCGTTTTCGCGCGAGCGTGGCGAGTTCAGCCAATTCCTCAGGTTGAAGATCGCCAAATAGTACGGTGCGCCCTAGAGCGGCTGCTTTGTCCACCGTCTACTAGCAGTATCATGCCGGGGCATCGCCACGCGCCGTGACTTAAGTCATCGTCGACTGCAGGGGGCTTCGGATACAGTGGAAAAGGTGCGATGCGACTTCAGCGAATAGCGGCGGTGGTGCTGGCAACCGCCGCTGTGTGCGCGTGGGCGGCGCACGACGATTCGTTCGACTTTCCTTACATCCCTTACGACCATCCGGCCATCCAATATCCGACGCGCGCGCCGGACGACGCCGTCGCCCGCCTGCAGCAAAAGATGGATTCGGGCCAGGTCAAACTGGAATTCGACGCCAAGTGGGGTTATCTTCCCAGCCTTCTGGCGCAACTGGGGATCAAGACCGATTCGCAGATGCTTGTATTTTCGAAAACCAGCTTCCAAGGTCCGAAGATTTCACCCAAGAAGCCCCGCGCGCTCTACTTTAACGACAACGTTGCGGTCGGCTTTGTGCCGGAGGGCGATCTTATGGAGTTCGCCGCTCTCGATCCGAAACAAGGCATAGTCTTTTACACGCTCGATCGTGAAAAGACGGATCAGCCGAGCTTCCTGCGCAGGACGGACCAGTGCATTTCGTGCCATCTGATCCCCGCCACGCTGAATGTTCCCGGCCTGCTGGCTACGTCCGTGATCCCGGGACCCGATGGGTCGCCGAGATTTCCGGCCGCCGCGGTGATCGTGGATAGCCGCACGCCGCTGGATCGGCGTTGGGGCGGTTGGTATGTTACGGGAACTTCTGGAGGGTTGCAACATCGAGGGAACGCGGTGGCGCCGAACCCCGAGCAGCCGGACGCGCTGGATCTGCGGGGCACACAGAATCTCACCACGCTTGCGGGCCGCGTGGATACCTCGCCGTACCTTGCTTCCACCAGCGACCTGGTGGCGTTGATGACGCTGGAACATCAGACGCGCGTGACCGATCTGATCACGCGGCTAGGCTGGGAGACCCGCATCGCGATCAACGAAGGAAAGCTGCAGGAGTTTCGGGACCGCCTGGATTTCTTAACTGGGGAGTTGGCGGATTACATGCTTTTCGCGAATGAAGCCCGAATGATCGAGCCGATGGCGGGTGTTTCCACGTTCACCAAGACGTTGCCTGAACGCGGCCCGCGCGACAAACAAGGCCGGTCGCTGCGCGATTTCGATTTGAAAACGCGCCTTTTCCGCTATCCGCTTAGCTACATGATCTACGATCCCGCTTTCGACGCGCTCCCCGCAGTCGCCAGGGAACAGGTTTATCGGAAGCTCTTCAATGCACTGACGGGAAGGGACTCCAGTCAAGATCGGCGCGCGATTCTGGAAATTGTGCGGGATACGAAGCCGGATCTACCAGATTATTGGCGTTCCCTCGAGAAGCCTTCACAATAGGATCATGCACGTCATCGCGGATCTATGTGTCGTTCCCATCGGGATTGGAGTCTCAGTCTCCAAAGAGGTTGCAGTTTGTGAACGGATTCTCCGAGCGGCGGGACTCAAGACTCAACTCCATGCCTACGGTACGAATATCGAAGGCGAGTGGGACCAGGTCTTCGCCGCCGTGAAGCAGTGCCATGAAGCCTTGCATGCCGCCGGCGTGCCGCGAATTTCCACCAATATGCGATTCGGAACTCGCGTCGATCGCGAGCAGACCATGGAAGACAAAGTTCAAAGCGTGGAGCGAAAGCTGATCGGCTAATAGCCGCGTAACGTAACCATGTCGAGAACGCTTTTCATTCGTTCCATCGCATAGCCGCGAGCCAGTTTGTCGGCGGGTTTCGCATCGGGGGCATCGCCCGCCTGCATGAACTGGGGACCCACGCCATCGTAGGTGACCGCCTCAAAAACCACGTCAGCGGCTTTGGCGGCGGCCTGCGCGGGAGGCACCGTGGCGTTGACGCGCGCATCGTTCGCGGCATAGAACCCGAATATGGTCCCCTTCACGCGAGCCACCGCATCCTTGTCGGGTGAGGCGCCGCAAATCACCAGGGCGGCCGCCACGTCCGCTCGGTCCGCCGCGAAGCGGAAGCTTTGCGTCCCTCCCCACCCGATTCCGCTAACGAACAATCTTCCATCGGAAGCAGGCAGCTTGACGGCGTAATCGGCGACCGCGTTGAGATCTGGCATCGTCCTGTCCGGCATGAGATTTGGAACCACTGCCACGTAGCCCATGGCCGCTACTTGATCGGCGAAGTTCTCGAACCAATCGGTGACACCGGCGCTGTCGTGAATCAGCAGTACCACGGGCTTCTTGTCCTTCGTTTCCGGATAGACAACCAGCGTTGCAATGGCGCGGCCGCCATCCTTGACAATCACCTGCTCGCGATGGCGCGGCGATTTTTCAAGGCGCGCCTTGGCCCAGTCCTGCCCGCCGAGTGCGCTTAACGCAACGAGCAACGTCAAGAAGATTCGCCACATATCAAAAATGGTCGTGGTTGACGATGTGATCCGCATCGACGGCGTGACAATACGGCGCGTCGTAGATCTCGTCGCTTGGATTGGTGTTTAGTTTTAGGACGCGCGGGCCGCGCACCCAAGGCTGGGTAAAGACTTCCGGATCCTCCACCGTGACTTCGTAGCGCAAAGTATCGCCATCCCGTGTAAAGCGCTCGATCACATGCATGGCTTCCGAATGAAACCAACCGTCGCTGCCGAGCCAGGTGTCGTCATTGAACCCGGTATCGTCCACCACTAGCGTGTTCCCGTCCCAGTGGGCCACTGAGTCTCCGTTGTACGAACCATCCAGATCGGTCCGATGCGGACGCCCGTCGGTTGGAATAAGCCGCGAGAAATTGCCAGGCTCCGTCACATACATGAGGACAACCCATCCCTTGCTCTGCACGATTCGCGCCGGAGGACCCATGCGCGGGACCCCTGGAGGATGGCATTGGACCACCGGATCGAGCTTGTTCTCGTCGCGATCCAATTGGCGGACCTTTGCCAGCAACTCGGGTTTGTAGGGCGGCTTGTTGGGGTTCGCCGCGCGCTGTTTGTCGCCGTCCACTTGCAGATAGTAGCGGCGCAATTTTCCATCTGGATCTTTGTCCTTGGGCGCTTCGCGGGAAGGGAGATAAATGTGAGTCCCTTCGTCGTCCTTGAACGAATAGAATCCTCCTTGGCCGCCCCAACGCCCGGACAAATCCGGATGGCCATCCTCGGCATGCGGCGTTGGTTTGTTCGCGGGGGGACTCGTTGGTTGCTGAGCGGCGCACACCGCCGCAAACACGATTCCCAGAGCGAGACTCCGCACGCCTGCGCCGCTACTCATTTTTCCGCCCCGGATAAATCGGCCTGCCGTTCTCGTCCAGGCCGCCGATCCAAAGTTCGAAGTGTTGGCCATTCTGCGGTCCACTCAGGAATGTGAGGTCGCGCAAAAACGCGAAATTCTGGGTGCCATCCTTGGCGCGATAGGCTCGTATCTTCACCATGGTCCCGGAGGACAGCATGGACTTTCGCAATCCACCGCGCTGCCACTGATTGGGAGGCCCGCTTTCCAGGTGCCATTTCTCCATTGTGCCGTCTTCAGCCATTACGTCCAGATACACCTGGACATGCGGATTGTAGTAATCGATCCCGGTAACAGTGCCGGTGAACGTGACGGGTTTCTCCACATCGAATTCCGCGGTAAAGGAATGGTGAGCGAAGACCGGAAATGCTGCTAGCAAGAGCGCGCCGGCCATCACGAGGGAAAAGTGGAAGATCCTGATTCGCATGGTTCAGAACTCCTTTCCAAAATGGATACCGACCAGTGCCCAGCGAGTATATCAAAACTGTGCACGCCTATCATGATATAGTGGCCGCCGAGAGCGACAAATCGCGGAGGCAAATCACCCATGGCAAAATCCAAAACAACCCCACTCGCCCGCCGAGGCTTCCTTAAAGGGGCCGCAGCCGGAGCCGCAGCCGGAGCGGCCGCCCTGGTCGCCTCACCCTCCGCCAAAGCTCAAGAAGCAGCGCCGCGCCCCAACACTCTGCCGCCCAGCGCCGCGCAGCGAGTCGCCGAAAACGTCGTACCAGCTTCCGAAGAGATCCAGATTGTCGAACGCCCGGGCGCCGATTACATGGTCGACGTCTTTAAATCGCTCGGCTTCGAATATCTGTTTGCCACGCCCGGCTCCAGCTTCCGCGGCATTCACGAATCGGTGATCAACCACGGTGGAAACAGCAATCCTGAGTTCATCACCTTTACGCACGAAGAGTGTTCGGCGGCCGCCGCCAACGGCTACGCCAAGATCGAAGGCAAGCCGGCGCTGGTTTGCGCGCACGGAACCGTCGGCATTCAGCATGCCGCCATGGCGATCTACAACGCCTATTGCGATCAGGCGCCTCTGTTCGTCATCGCCGGCAACATCTCCGATGCCGCCGAACGGCGGGGCCGCGTAGAGTGGCTGCACTCCGCCCAGGACGTCGCCGCCACCGTGCGCGATTACACCAAGTGGGACGACAATCCGGCATCGCTGACGCACTTCGGCGAATCGTCCGTGCGCGCTTATCAGATCGCTATGACCGCGCCTATGATGCCAGTGGTGCTGGCCGCCGACGGAGTCCTGCAAGAAGGCGAAGCGCCCAAGGATTTCGACTGGCGCATTCCGAAGCTCCCGAGGATCTCCCAACCGTCGGGCGATTCCGCAGCGGTGGCCGAACTCGCCCAGATGCTGGTGTCGGCGGAAAACCCCGTGATCGTCGCCAGCCGTTCGGCGCGAACGCCCGCCGGTTTGAAGCTGTTAGTGGAACTAGCGGAAGTTACCGGCGCAGGAGTGATCGATCAGCAGCGCCGTATGAACTTCCCGTCGCGCCATCCGCTCAATCAAACTCAGCGTTCGCGCGGCGCCATCGCCAGTGCCGATCTCATTCTGGGTTTGGAAGTTTACGATTTCTTCGGTGTCGTGCATGCGCTCGGCGGCCAAGTAGAAGTTGTTCCGAGATCCCTGATCAAGCCCGGAACAAAGCTGGTGAGCATTAGTTCTTCCGACCTCTTCTACAAGAGCAATTATCAGAACTTCCAACGCTATGAGGATGTCGATCTTTCCATCCCCGCGGATGCCGAAGCGACGATGCCGGCGCTGATCGAAGCCGTGAAGCGCCTGCTCACCGACGATCGCAAACAAGCTATTCAAGCGCGCGCCGCCAAGCTCGCTCAGGCCAGCCATCAAGCGCTGGAGCAGACCCGAACCGCCGCTTCATACGCCTGGGACGCCAGCCCCGTCTCCACGGCGCGCCTGTCCGCGGAACTGTGGAATCAGATCAAGAACGAGGATTGGTCGCTGGTGTCCGATCCATTCTGGGTGAGCAACTGGCCGCTGCGCCTGTGGGATTTCACCAAGCATTATCAGTTCATCGGCGGCGCGGGCGGCGAAGGCGTCGGTTACCTTGCTCCGGCCGCCTTGGGAGCCGCGATCGCCAACAAGAAACACGGCCGGCTCAGCGTTTCCATTCAATCCGACGGCGACCTGATGATGGCCAACGGAGTCTTGTGGACCGCCGCGCATCATCGCGTCCCATTGCTCACCGTGATGCACAACAACCGCGCGTATCATCAGGAGATCATGCAATTGCAGCGCGTGGCCAACCAGCACAATCGCGGCGTCGACATCGATAAGTGCAAGATCGGAACCGAGATCGCGAATCCGAACATCGATTACACGATGCTCGCCAAAAGCATGGGCGTGCAAGCCGAAGGACCCATTTCGGATCCCAAGGATCTAAGCGCGGCTCTCCGTCGTGGGATCCAGGTTGTAAAGGGTGGCGATCCGTATCTCATCGACGTCATCACCCAACCGCGCTAGAGAATCGATTATGCGAAACCTCATCTTGATCGGGCTGCTCGCCGCCGCGGCGCTCGCCGCGCAGACTCCGGCGTCCGCCAATGCGGAAAACGGCAAGCGTCAATTCGTGAAGCTCGGCTGTTATACTTGCCACGGTTATGAAGGCCAGGGAGGCGGCGCGGGGGCCAAACTCGCGCCACATCCGATTGCCGACACAGCTCTGATCGCCTACGTGCGTCATCCCGCCGGCAGCATGCCGCCCTTTACGAAAAAGGTCGTGTCCGATCAGGACCTTCGAGATATCCACGCGTACCTGGCGAGCATTCCCGCGCCGCCTCCGGTCAAAGACATTCCGCTATTGAACCAATAGAGTCGGCCGAGCAGGGCAAGCCGTCAATCGAAGTTGTTCTTGGCGCCCTTGCGCACGTAGGCGACTTTCGAGCCGATGTGGTCCCTGCCGTGTGCCGCCTCCTTCTTCGCCAGATGCGCGAACATTTGGATGCCGAAGCCGCCGTCCAGGTCGTTGGCAATCCTCTGCCTCCACGGACGGCGTATGATCTGCGTGGTAAGGCGGCGGGTGGTGCGCGGCTGCGTCATGATGTGATCGGCAAGCTTCCACGCCCGCTGGAGAAGCTCGCTGGCCGGCAGAACCTCGTTGACCATCCCGTACTCCAACGCAGTCCTGGCGTCGATGGCCTGGCCCGTTAGCAACGCGTAGGCCGCCCGCTTAACCCCCAGCAACTCTTGGAAGCAGCTGTGGATACCGTCGCCGGGCACCGAACCGATGTCATAGTGGAGATCGTAAAGTATCGCGTCCTCGTTGCAGATCGTGAGGTCGCACATGAGGCAAATCTCGGTGTGGAAGCCGGGACCGTTGAGGACCCCGATGGTTGGAATCTCCAGATCGTTGACCAGCGAGCTGACGTTAATCCGGCCGTCCTTGTAGGCGTATTCGTAAGCCCAGTAGGCCAGATCCTCTTGTTCCAGTTTGAAGCCTTCCGGATCCGCTTCCATCATGAAGTCGTCGCCGGTTCCGGTGAAGATCATGATTTCGTTCTCGGGATCGGCGCCGATAGTTTTAAAGAGCTGTCCGAGGGAGCGATGATTTTCAACGCTCAACTGGATCGGCCCTCCCTGGGTGTGCGCTCGAACCAGAATGACGCCATCAGCGCGCCGTTCCAACTTATAGTGTTCCTTGAAGCGCTCCTTGTATTCTTCAAACTTGGGCGTGGGGACAAATGACGTCAGTGACATGACTGATCTCCTCTTCTGTAAGCCTACCTGAGGTCAACGTCTGACCAAACGCATAGTACTGCATCCTGGCGTTTCCAGTAACAAATCCAGCACGCACGTAGTCCACAAAACGCACAAGGGAGGAAGTATGGAGGAAAACCGATTGGAACCTGCGGCGCGTGCGTCTCGCGTGCCTCAAAAAACTCTGATTCTGTGGCTTTTGTTCTTGGGTGTCGTGCTTTCGTTCTGCGGCAACATTTATCAGGATCAAAGAGCCGAGGCGCTGGCGCGGAACATTGCCGCCGTTCGACAAGATACTCAAACGCAGATCGCCGCCTTGCGTGAAGCACAAACCGCATCATTGGAGCAAGATCTTCTGCGTCTGGACCAATTGACCGGCCAAGTGCAGAAGACGAGCGAGGACATACTCCACCAATCGACGTTGGCGGCGGACAGGACGAAAGCGGAATTAGCGAGGACGGTGGAACAGAGGCATCAGGAGATGATTCGGGCCCTATCGGATATAAGATCCGACCTTAGGGCAACGGTCGCTGCCAGGCAGAGCCAAGGTCCACGCGATATTCAGGATGCTAGTTCGCAGCCGGAGCGTCCTACTAGTGAAGCCGCTGTTGCAAATAGAACATTGGTTAGCAATTCCTCGGATCAGTCCGCTCTCACTCCGGCCGACACAGAAGCTGGCGAACCAGCCCAGGCCCCCGAGACCAGTAAGAAAAGGCAGTTTTGGAGCAAGCTGAATCCGTTTAAGAAAAAGCAAGCAACGGCAGCCAGTGGCACGTCGCAGTCCAGCAGCACGTCTCAGTAAAAGTCGCGCCCACTCTGACGTTCCGTGATCGCTTCCAGCCGCCCGGCCGCGGCAATTGGGAGCGACAATGGAAAGCATGCCGGAAGTGACCCGCCGTACGCTGTTGCGTAACACCGCCCTCGGGACCATCGCGCTTACTTCGGGCGTTGACAACTTGTTCGGACAACCGGCGCCGGGAGTTCCGAACATTGTGTTCATCATGGCAGACGATCTCGGCTATGCCGACCTGTCGTGTTACGGCCGTCCCGATATCAGCACTCCGAACATTGATGGCCTGGCGGCGAAGGGCGTGCGTTTTCTGCAAGCCTACGCCAATTCCGCGGTCTGTTCGGCAACGCGCACCGCGCTGATCACCGGCCGCTACCAGTACCGGCTGCCGATCGGGCTGGAGGAGCCGTTGGCCGGACGCGATGTCGGCCTGCCGCCCGGGCATCCTACCTTGCCGTCGTTGTTAAAGAAGGCCGGCTACAGCGCCACTCTGGTTGGTAAGTGGCATCTTGGCACGCTCCCGAAATTCGGCCCTCTCCAAAGCGGCTACGATCATTTCTACGGATTCCGCGGCGGCGCTCTCGACTACTACCGGCATGCCAACCAAAAGGACGATTTGTGGGACGACGACGTCCAAGTTCACCAAATGGGATACCTGACCGATCTGCTCGGCAGCCGCGCGGTGGACGTCGTCAATGGATATGCGAAATCGGGCCGTCCGTTTCTGATCAGTCTGCATTTCAACGCGCCGCACTGGCCGTGGGAAGCGCCGGGTGACCAGGGTGAGTCGAACCGCCTTCGTTCGGAAAGCAGTCTGTTTGACTTCGACGGCGGCTCGCAGAAGACCTATCAGCGCATGATTCAGGAGATGGACCTTCAGATCGGCCGCGTTCTCGAAGCGCTAAACGTGAACGGTCTGGCCGAGAATACGATCGTCGTTTTCACCAGCGACAACGGCGGCGAACGATTCGCCGACACGTGGCCTTTCACCGGCCGTAAGACGGAACTGCTGGAAGGCGGACTGCGGATACCTGCCATCGTCTCCTGGCCGGCGCGCCTGCCGCAGGGTCGAACGATCGATCAAGTGGCCATCAGCATGGATTGGATGCCGACGCTGCTAGCGGCCGCGGGCGCCGCAGCCGATCCGGCGTTTGCGCCCGATGGCATCAACTTGCTGCCGATGCTTACCGACAATGCACCGCCAGTCGAGCGCAAGCTGTTCTGGCGCTATAAAGCGAACGCACAGCGAGCGGCTAGAGACGGCGATTTCAAGTATCTAAAGATCCTGGACAACACGTTTCTTTTTAATGTCGTCGAGGACCCCATGGAGCGCGCCAACCTGAAAGAGCGCCGTAAAGATGTTTACGACCGCATCGTGGCGGAGTGGCACGCATGGAATGCAACCATGCTGCCGGAAATCGACGAAAGCTCTACCGACAACTTCACTGGCAGTCAACTTGCCGACCACATTGGCGCGCAGAAAACGAGCGGCAAAGCGGACAATCCCGCGCCGCCCAAGAATCCGTAGAATCTTGACTTCCATCCGCATAAATGTGACGATTCCGCTTAATGCATCGAGTATTGACGATCCTGTTCGCCCTCTCGGCGATACCGGCTTTCGCGCAAGCCCCCCCCGCCCTCACGGCCTCCGACTACGCGCGAGCCGAAAAATTCATGGGCTACAACGTCACGCCGCTGGTGGACCACGGTAGCGTGCGGCCCAACTGGCTACCCGACGATCGCTTCTGGTACCGCGACACAACCGCACTGGGCACACAGTTCATTCTTGTGGACGCGGCCAGCGGCGCCCGCACGCCTGCATTCGATCACAGCGCGCTAGCCGCTGCGCTTTCAACGGTCGCGGGTACAGCCTTCGACTCGCATCGCCTGCCCTTGACGGAAATCGAATTCTCCGATGACCGGCAATCGGTCTCGTTCAACGCTGCGGGTAAGCGCTGGAAATGCGCCCGAGTGGGTAGGCAATGTGTCGCGGAGAAAGAGGCTAGCACGGGGCCTCGCACCGATGCGCCATCGCCCGACAAGAAGCGCACCGCGTTCATTCGCGATTACAATTTGTGGATTCGCGACCTCGCCAGCGGCAAGGAAACGCAACTCACCAAGGATGGCACGAAGGATTTCGGATACGCGACCGACAACGCGGGCTGGACTCACAGCGATCGTCCCATCGTGCGTTGGTCGCCCGATTCGAAGAAGCTCGCGACGTATCAACAGGACCAACGCGGTGTCGGCGAAATGTACTTGCTGGAAACGCGCGTAGGCCATCCCGCCCTAAAGACTTGGAAGTATCCATTGCCGGGCGATCCGGTGGTCACCACCATTCAACGCGTGATTATCGATGTCGACGATCCCCACGTGGTCCGATTGCAGATGCCGCCCGACCAACACCGCTCCACGCTGTGCGACGATCTTGCCTGCCGCGGCGAGTGGGAAGACGTGCAGTGGAGTTCCGACCTTGCGCAGGTCGCGTTCGTTTCCACATCGCGGGATCACAAGCGCGAGCAGCTCCGCATCGCGGATGCGTCGACAGGCGTGGTTCGCGATGTATTGGAAGAGACCGTGCCCACGTTTTTCGAATCCGGAAATGCCCGCGTGAACTGGCGATACCTGCCGGAATCCAATGAAATCGTCTGGTTCTCCGAGCGCGATAACTGGGGGCAGCTCTATCTGTACGATCTCGCTACGGGGAAAATGAAAAACCAGGTCACGGCCGGCGAGGGGAACGTGACCCAGTTGCTCAGGGTGGACCAAAAGAATCGGATGCTGTATTTTCTCGGCGTCGGCCGCGAGAAGAATCGCGACCCCTATTTCGTTCACCTGTATCGGATCGGGTTCGACGGAACGAATCTCGCGCTGCTTACGCCGGAGGACGCCACGCACGAGATTTCACTCTCTCCCTCCGGGCGCTATTTCATCGACAGCTATTCCAGGCCCAATGTTCCACCGGTCACGTTGCTTCGGGATGCCGACGGTAAGCTGGTAACTACGATCGAAAAAGCCGACCTCTCGCGATTACTCGCGGCGGGCTGGAAGCCGCCTCAGCCGATCGTCGTAAAGGCGCGTGACGGCGTCACCGATGTCTATGGGCTGATGTTCAAGCCGGTGAACTTCGACCCTTCCAAGAAGTATCCGATCGTGAATCAGATTTATCCGGGTCCTCAAACCGGCAGCGTGGGGAGTCGGAACTTTGCGGCGGCGCACGGCGACGCGCAGGCTCTCGCGGAACTCGGATTCATCGTGGTGCAGATCGATGGGATGGGCACGCCCTGGCGCTCGAAGAAATTTCACGAAGCCTATTACGGCGACATGGGCGACAACACGCTACCCGATCAGGTGGCCGGCATGCGGCAACTCGCCCAACGCTATCCCTGGATCGACATCGATCGCGCGGGAATCTGGGGACATTCCGGCGGCGGCTACGCGGCGGCCGACGGGATGTTCCGCTACCCGGACTTCTTCAAGGTCGGGATTTCCGAAGCCGGCAATCACGATAATCGCGACTATGAGGACGACTGGGGAGAGAAATGGCAGGGACTGCTGCAACCCAAGGCCAGCGGCGGCGACAACTACGACAGTCAGGCGAATCAGAATATCGCCAAGAATCTCAAGGGTCACCTGTTGCTCGCGCACGGCACCATGGACGATAACGTGCCGCCCTCCAACACACTTCTGGTGGTAAATGAATTGATCAAGGCGAACAAGGATTTCGATTTGCTCCTGCTGCCGAATCGCACGCACCGCTTCGCTAACGAGCCATATATGGTGCGCCGGCGCTGGGATTATTTCGTCCGCTACCTGCTCGGTGCGGAGCCGCCACACGGCTACGAATTGCAGACGCCGCCGCCGGATCCGCCTTCCGGATTGTGAGAACTTGACCGAAACAACTCCGTTATATGATGTGCTCGTGATCGGCGGCGGGAATGCCGCTCTTTGCGCGGCCCTCAGCGCGAACGAGTGCGGCGGTCGCGTGCTGGTGGTGGAAGCCGCTCCAGTGGATTTTCGCGGGGGCAACAGCCGTCACACGCGGAACATGCGCTGCATGACCGATTCTTATGACGAGCAGGAATACTGGACCGATCTTCTTCGTGTCACCGGCGGCCAGACGGACGAGCGTCTCGCCCGGATCGCAATCCGGTTATCACAAGAATCGACGGTCTGGATGAAGGACCACGGCGCGCGCTTTCAGCCTGCTCTGGGCGGCACGTTGCATCTGGGGCGCACTAACGCATTCTTTCTCGGCGGCGGCAAGGCGCTCATGAACGCGTACTATCAGGCGGCGGGCAGACGGGGAATCCGGATCTTGTACAACGCTGAGGTAGTGGCGATGAAGATGGACGGAGGCGCATTCGAAAGCGCCACGGCGCTGATCGACGGAGTCCCCATGGAGCTGCGTGCGAAGGCTGCCGTGTTCGCCGCCGGCGGCTTCGAAGCGAACATCGAGTGGCTCAAAGAAGCCTGGGGCGAAGCAGCCGACAACTTTCTGATCCGGGGGACGCCCTTCAACAGGGGCCGCGTGCTCAAGCTGCTGCTGGATGCGGGCGCCGAACCGGTGGGCGATCCAAAACAATGCCACGCCGTGGCCATCGACGCGCGCGCTCCGAAATTCGACGGCGGAATCGTCACGCGGCTCGATTGCCTGCCGCTCGGAATCGTCGTAAACCGCGAGGGCCTCCGCTTTTACGACGAGGGCGAAGACCTGTGGCCGAAGCGCTATGCCATCTGGGGACGCCTGGTCGCCGAACAGCCGGGGCAAATCTCATGGTCCATCATCGATTCGAAAGTCGTAGGGCGATTCATTCCCTCCGTCTTTCCCGCAGTGCGGGCGGCTTCGATCCGCGAACTTGCCATCGCGCTGGGATTGCCGGCCGAGCACGTTGAGAACACCATCAGGCGTTTCAACGAATCGGTCAGACCGGGGCGCTTCGATCACAACGTGCTCGACGATTGCCGCACCGAAGGGTTGACACCGCCGAAGTCGCATTGGGCCCAGGCCATCGATACGCCGCCGTTCCTGGGATATCCGTTGCGGCCGGGAATTACATTCACCTATCTCGGCGTCAAAGTGAATGAGTCGGCGAACGTCATGATGCGGGATGGAACGCCTGGACGGAATATCTTCGCGGCCGGCGAACTCATGGCCGGCAACATTCTCGGACAAGGTTATTTGGCGGGCTTTGGGATGACGATCGGAACGGTATTCGGCCGCATCGCGGGAAGGCAGGCCGCGCTTGCAGCAAACTGACCCGCTACGCGAGGGCGATCGTCTGATGACGATCTGTAATTCCTGCCGCTATTGCGAAGGCTTCTGCGCCGTGTTTCCAGCCATGGAACGGCGGCTCCAGTTTTCCGAGGCCGATCTGAATTACCTTGCGAACCTGTGCCATAACTGCTCGGAGTGCTTCTATGCATGCCAATACGCGCCACCGCACGAATTCGCCGTCAATGTGCCGAAGGTGCTGGCTGAAATACGGGTGCAGTCGTATCGTAAGTATTCCTGGCCCGGCATCATTCGCAGCGCGTGGGTAGTGACCGCGCTTGCCGTCGTCTTCACGGCGCTCGCCCTAGTGTTCACTCCACAAACCCACGGCGGCGATTTTTACTCAGCGATTTCGCACGGCGTTCTGGTGGGCTTCTTCGGCGCGTTGGGCGTGCTGGTTCTGGCGTTCTGGTGCATCGGCCTGGCTCGCTTCTGGAAAGAGGACCAAAACAGGCCCGCGCTGAGTGTCCCCGCGTTCGCCCACATGGTCAAAGACGTCCTGACTCTTTCCAACCTATCCAGCCATGGCGCGGGATGCACTTATCCTGACGAGCGGCATTCCCAGATGCGCCGCGTATTTCATCACTTCACCTTCTATGGCTTTTTATTATGCTTCGCGTCTACTTCAGTCGCCGCCGTCTATGACAATTTCTTCGGCTGGCGAGCGCCTTACGCATATCTCAGCCTGCCGGTCGTGCTCGGAGCCTTGGGCGGCATCGGACTTATTGTTGGGCCGCTTGGACTCCTCGCGCTGAAAATGCGCCGCGATCCAAGGATCGTCGATTCGCGGCAGGACGGGATGGATCTCTCGTTCATCGGCCTTCTGCTCGCCAGCGCCATAACCGGTCTGGCGTTGATGATGCTGCGCGGGACCACGGCCATGAGTTCACTGCTGGCCATCCATCTGGCTGTCGTAGCAGCCCTATTTATAACGCTCCCCTTCGGCAAGTTCATACACGGGATTTACCGCTCGGCCGCCCTCTTGCGGAACGCTCTTGAGCAGCGCCACCGCGATCAGCGCCAAAATAGCGGCGAACGATAGCCATAGCGCGGGCATCGCGCGGCTCCCCGTCATGCCGATCAGCGCGGTCGAAATCGCGGGAGTGAAACCGCCGAAAATCGCCGTCGCCAGACTGAACGCCAACGAGTAGCCCGTGGTCCGCACACTCGCGGGCATGATTTCAGTGAGGAACGGAACCATCGCGCCGCTACAACTCGCAAAAATCACGGAGAACCAAAGTTCGACAAAGAGCAGCTTAGGGACCGAGGGCGCAGCCACCAGCCAGATGTAAAGCGGCGCGGCCGTGAGCAACGCAAGAATCGCGGAAACCGCCAGTTGAGGACGGCGCCCCACTTTGTCGGACAGAGCGCCCATCACCGGCACCAGCACGAAGTTCGACGCGCCTACGCACAGCGTCACCAGCAGAATCTGGTGGCTGGCCAGATGCAGCACGCTGCTTCCGAACGTGGGTGTATACGCCGTGATCATGTAGAAACTCACGGTGGTGAGCGCCGACAGGAGCACGCCCAGCACCACTAACCGCGCGTGGGCCAGCATCGTCGTCCATATTTCGCCGATCGAAGGATGCCGTTTGCGCGCCAGGAATACTTTCGTTTCGAGCAACGAGCTGCGCACCCAGAACAGGAACGGGATCAGCATGCATCCGATGAGCAGCGGCGCCCGCCATCCCCAGCGCGGCGCCACCGTCAGGCCCAGCAGCGCGGCGAACATCACGGCCATCTGCTGGCTAGCCGATTGCCAACTGGTGTAAAAGCCATTGTGGCCGGGCGTCGCGATTTCGGAAAGATAGACGGAAGCCGCCCCCACCTCTACGCCGGCCGAAAAGCCCTGCACCAGACGTCCGGCCAGAACCAGTAAAGGCGCGGCGATTCCGATGGTCGCGTAGCCGGGAACGCAAGCTATCGACACCGTGCCCGCCGCCATCAGCCAGAGCGTGAGGATCAGGCCCCTGCGGCGTCCGTGGCGATCGATATAGTTGCCCAGTACGATGGCGCCCAAGGGCCGCATGAGAAACCCCGCGCCGAATGTCGTGAGCGAGAGCATCAGCGACGCAAAGGGATTCGAGCTGGGAAAGAAGGTCCTGCCTATATCCGCGGCATAATAGCCGAAGACCATGAAGTCGTACATCTCGAGGAAGTTTCCAATCGAGACGCGGACCACCGAACCTACCGCCGAATTGGTCTGTCGTTCGGGCAAGTGAAGTCATCGTAACAGAGGGAGGTCCGTGCGGCGCGCCTCCCGGTTTTGCGAAGGAATCGCGCCGCGCGGAGTTCGCTGGTCGATCCAGTGGACTACTTGGTGCTCGTGAGAGCTACCGTGGACTGGGCCGGAACGTTGCCTCGCTTCGCCAGTTCCTTTTGGCGAGGTGTCGGCAGCAACTGGCGCCCGTCTTCAGTGTCGGAATTCCAAACTGCCGTGAGGAAGTACTCGTTACCATAGCGCTTGAACTCCAGCCGGGCGTGCCCGGACGGGTCCCGACCCTCGGCGCCGATGGTTATCAATGCGAGGGCCGGACTACCGTTGTCCGTTCCGCGCAAGAACACCACGGCGCCTTGCCCATGAATCACATATTCGCCCGCGGGCATCAGCCGGTCCCCGGCGTGGAAATCGAATGGGATGGCCGCCCGCATGTCAACACTCTGCGCGCGCAGACCGGTACATGCCAGGGCGGCGAAAGTCGTTACCAAGATGAACTGCTTTAGACTCTTCATACTGTGTTCCTTTTTCCCGGACGATAAGCGCCGGGTTACTGACTCTCGCCGTAGATAGCGTGAAGCGCGGAAAAGTCCGCCACCCGTTGAATCCCTTTTCGTCGTATCCATGTGCTACAATGCGCCCACATCCAGTGAGCCCTATGGACGAACCCATGGGAGACATCACGCACCTTCTGCATCGGTGGCGAGCGGGGAGTCGCGAGGCCGAAAGCCAGCTTTTCGCCCTGGTCCTGCCCAGCTTGCGCCGATTGGCACACTATCTGATGCAGCGTGAGCGCAAGGACCACTCGCTGCAGGCCACCGAGCTGGTGGACCAGATTTATTTCCGCATGGTGGCGGCCAAGGAACGGGATTGGCAGAACCGCAAGCATTTTTTCGCTATAGCGGCTAGAGCCATGCGCAGACATTTGATCGATCACGCCCGCGGACGCCCCTCGGCGGAGTTCGTGGCGCTGGAAGGATTCGAAAATATTCTTCCCGTCGATAGCGGCAAAATAGACTTGGCCATCACGGTAGACCGGCTGCTGGATGAGCTGGCGGAAACGAAGCCGGAATGGAGCATGCTTGTGGAAATGAAGTTCTTCCTTGGACTGACCGACCAAGAAGCGGCCGAAGCCATGGGCGTTAAGCTCCGAACCATGCAACGAACCTGGAGCGATGCGCGTAGATGGTTGTACACCCGCGTGGAGCCGGGCCATGCCCAAAGCGCAGGATGACGACCTGGTAATGAGCCTGGTGGAGCTGGCGTTGAGCCAGCCACCGGATTCACAGGAAACCTATGTTCGCACGGCCTGCGCCGACGACACGGAACTCTTCACCCAGGTTTGGGACTACGTGCGGTGGAACCGTCGCATGCAGGACTTCCTGTTGGAGCCGCTGTTTCCGCCTTTGCCCCAGCACCGGTTTGAACCGGGAGATCTGCTGGCAGACCGGTTCCGGATTGTCCGTGAAGTGGCGCAGGGCGGCATGGGCATCGTCTACGAGGCCCGCGACGAAAGGCTGGGTCGCCGCATCGCGCTCAAGTGCGCCAAGAGCGGATTCCACAAGCGTTTGCCGCCGGAGGTGCGCCACGCGAGCGAAATCAGCCATCCCAATGTGTGCAAGATTTTCGAGATCCACACCGCATCCACCGGCGGCGGGGAGATCGATTTTCTCACCATGGAGTTTTTGGACGGTGAGACGCTGGCGGCGCACCTCAGCCGCGGGCGCTTGCCGGAAGCCCGGTTGCCCAAAGAAGGCGTCCGTTCCATAGCGCGCCAGATCTGCGCGGGGATGGCCGAAGCGCATCGCACCCGGGTGGTGCACGGCGATCTCAAGAGCAACAATGTCATCCTGACCCAGGATGCGGGTGGCGGCATGCGCGCGGTGATTACCGACTTCGGGCTGGCGCGTAAGCCGATTGGTCCGACCGGGGATCATGAGGGTAGCTGGGCTACCAGCGAGGCGGGTTCCAGCCAGGCTGGCGGAACACCGGACTACATGGCGCCGGAGTTGTGGAGAGGCGAGAAGGCGTCGCCAGCTTCGGACGTCTACGCGCTTGGCGTGATCCTGTACGAACTGGCCGCGAGTCATCTTCCATATCCTCGCGAAATCGCATGGCAGGATCGCCTGAAACATAAGCCGCCGGCAGTGGGGCATGGGTGGGATTCCATTCTTCAGAAGTGCTTGGACCCGGATCCGGCCAAACGTTTTCTCGACGCCGGCGAAGTGGCCGCCGCCCTGGAACCGTCGCGTGCGCTGCGATGGTGGCTGGCCGCCGCAGCTGCCGTCGTGCTGGCAGCCATGGTCGGACTGATCACGTTCCAGCGCGCCACGGCGCCGCGGGAATCCATGACCCTCGCCATGCTTCCTCTCGAAGCCGGACCGGACGCAGCGGCGCTGGCCGAAATCGTCTCGCGCGAGGCGGGCGCGGAACTGGCGCAACTGAAGGGCGGTAAGCGCGCCCGGCTTAAGGTCATCCCCCTGTCCGATGTCACGCGGCGGCATGTGGACTCAGCCACAAAGGCTCGGGCCGCGCTCAACGCCACTCATGTGGTGAGCGGGACCATCACCCGTGCAGACGGCCGAGTGGTGCTCCACGCTTTCCTGACCGATACCCGGACCCAGGCCAACTCCGGCGATTGGAAAGCGAATTACGCTCCGGGCGAGGTCCGTTACGCCTCGGCGGCGTTGGCCGGGATGGTTACCGCGTCACTCCACCTGCCAGCGCTAGCGACGGCGCCGGTGAACGCGAAAGCCAAGCAGGATTACCTGGCGGGAATTGCGTTCACGCGCCGCCATTCGACGATCGACAAGGCGCTCCCGCTGCTCGGAAACGCCGTGGCCGCCGATCCGGATTCACCGCTCACCTGGGCCGGGCTGGCCGAAGCGCAATGGTTTAAATACTTCATCACCCAAGATCCCGCTTGGCTGGACCGGACTTCGGAATCGCTGCGGCAGGCGCAGGACCGCGATCTCGATCTCGCGCCCGTTCACCGCGTAGCCGGATTGCTCCGGGCCAATGCCGGCTTTTACGAGCAGGCCGAGGTGGAGTACCAGAGAGCTATCGAACTGGATCCGTCCAACAGTGATGCCTACCGGCGGCTGGGACAGGTTTACGAGCGCAACAATCGGCTGGACCAGGCGCTGGCGGCGTATGAGAAGGCGATAGAGCTTGATCCGAATGACTTTAGAACCTATCAGGAATTGGGATACTATTTTTCACTGAGGGGCAATTACCCCGAGTCGATCCGTCAACTAGAAAAGTGCGTGCAACTGGCGCCGGGTGAGCCGGATCCTCATCGAGTACTCGGCTCGACTTACTATTATGTGGGCCGGTATCCGGATGCGGAGCGCGAGTCGCGCATCGCCCTCGGATTGGCGGAAACGCCGGCCGCTCTGGCGAACTTGGCGGTGGCCTTGATGTATCAAGGCAAGGATCGAGAAGCGGTTCCCTTCCTGACTCGCGCCGTGAGCCAATCCCCGAACGAGAGCCAGTGGTGGATGGACCTCGGGATTGCCTACCGGCGGGCGAACCTGGCAGCGAAGTCCGAAGGCGCGTTTCGCCAGGGATTGGAACAGGCCGAAAAAGCGATGGCGCGCGATCCCCGCGATGGTGTTGTCCGGTCGCGCCTGGCGTTCTTGTCCGCGCGGCTGGGAGATCGCAAGCGGGCTGAGTCGGAAATCGCCCAGGCTTTGCAACTATCCCCGGAATCCGAGGTCACCCGGGGGGCGGCGGTGTGGACTTACGAGGCGCTTGGCCAGCGTGATGACACCTTAACCATCCTAAGAAGTTCCTCCGACGATGTTCTGGTGGACGCTGCCCGTTGGCCTGACTTGGCGGACTTACGCCGAGATTCTCGCTTTCAACTGTTGTTAGCTTCGCGCAAGGCAAAAAAATAAGGAGAAAACCGCATGGCGATTGAATTCGATATCCAGGTGCGCAACGGCACAGTGAAGATTACCGTGGGTGGCGGCCAAACGAACGCCGGCAATCCCAGCGATCAGGGCGGGAGTTTGCCTGGTCCGGTTGTCATCGGCCCTATTGTCGTTGACGGCTCCGCCATGCAGGGTCAGAATGGGCAGGGCGAGTCTGGGGGCGCTGGACCCGCCGGTCCGTCTGGTTCCGTTGGAGGCGCTGGACCCGCCGGTCCGTCTGGTTCCGTTGGAGGCGCTGGACCGGCCGGCCCGTCTGGTTCCGTTGGAGGCGCTGGACCCGCCGGTCCGTCTGGTTCCGTTGGAGGCGCTGGACCCGCCGGCCCGTCCGGCTCTGTGGGAGGCGCTGGACTCGGGTCCGGTGGATCTCGACCCGGCTGTCCGGTGGTCATCGGCCCCATCGTCATCGCTAACGGGTACTCCGGCCAAGCTTCGGCCTCGGCGGACCCCGCCGCCGGCGCACAGGAAACCGCGGTGAGCCCGCCGACGGGCGTGAATACCACAGGGCGCGCCGCCACCTTTAACATGCAAACCCAGGACGAGACTGAGTGGTGTTGGGCGGCGGTAGCGGTTTCCATGAACGCCTACCTCGATCCCCCGGCCCTGAACGCAGTTCCTACCTGGACTCAACCATCCCTCGCAACCCAGGTACTCGCACAGGAATTGCAATGGAATCCTCCAGTGGATTGCAGCATGGACCCGAACCAAACCTGCGATAAGCCCGCGGGGCTGGATGTGGCGTTAAGCATCACGAGTAATTTGAGGCAGGGCGGAGCCATGTTTAACTGTTTCCTGGACTTCGCGTCCATCCAGGGTTGGATCGACCAGCAGCTCCCGATAGGAGCAAGGATCTTGTGGCCGGAAGGCGGCGCGCATTTCGTTGCCCTGTCTGGTTATCTGGCGTTTGCCTCAGGCGACCAAAAGGTCGTGGTGCAGGATCCACTCTACGGGCCAAGTGTTCAGGATTACAGCTCTCTACGGGGGCAATACGTGTACCGGGGGAGCTGGAACGATACCTATCTCGTGACGCCGTAAACCGTAAGCTGTAGCAAGTTCGAAGGAGGTACACCTTATGCTGATAACACCCGCTCCTCCCGTGGCCTGTGCGGCCGCCTTTTCCGCTCAGGCGCCGGCGTTCCTGTCTGGCGCTACCGGGATCTCCCAACAAAACTATCTGGGCACTGCGCCGTTTATTCCAAGCCCGGCACAACTCGGTCCGGGCGTCCCGGTAGCGCAGCAAGTGTTTCTGCTGAGTCTGAAGGCGGCAGCGTACAACACGGGAGTCATTAACCCGCCTGCCAACGGATGGCGATTTCTGGCCGGCAATGCGTCTGCCCCGATATTGGGGAGAGTGGTCCAAATCCCCCCCGCCCAGACGTGGAAACTGACCGGCGTATTCTTCGGTCTACGCGTATCGGACGCGCTGATGGCGACCCAGCCCTTGTCCTCCTTGCCGGAGGTAGCAAACAATGATTACGAATTACGCGTGCTGGCGGTTCCCGGGCTGAATCTGGAGGCCTTCTGGCTGGCCGCGCAAAACGCGGGTTCACCCGACTTGATAGTCCCATTTCCTGCGGGGCCCGAGCAGCCCATTCCGGCTCTGAGGGCGCAAAATCCGTACAAGATGGTGACCTTCCTGGCCCTGATCCGTCCGCTAGCTGGCGGTTTACTGACGATGGCGGCGGGGTACGGGGCGTAGATCCCGGCGACGGACCCCAGGCGGCCTTTTCGTCCGGCTCTCGCTATCCGTGGTGAGACTGAAATGACTGGATGGTGGACATCATGCTGATTGAAATTGAACATTGTGATAGCGTCTGCATTCTGCACTGCGGGGGACGTTTCGTTGCAGGGCCGGAGATGGAATACATGCAAACCAAAATGGATGATATCAAGAGACTGGCGTGTAATAAAGTACTGGCCGATTTTCAAGATGTCGGTTCCCTGGGATCAATGGGAGTTACTTTCATCGTGGGCATCTATAGCTCCGTCATTCGGAAACCGGGTGGACGTTTCGTGCTGGCGGGAGCCAGTCCGCACGTACAGCATGTCCTCGATCTCACGCGCCTCAGCACGGTGATCACGCTGGCGTCCGATCTTGCGTCTGGCTTAGCAGTGTTGCGGGCGGAAGCCCCGAAGAATCCGGCGCTCTCCAATAGCGCGTCGGCCAACCCGTGAGTCGAGCTGCACCTCAGCTCCTCCGCGGCTTCCATTTTTCGAGAAAAACGCGGATGTCTTCGGGACCGATCTTTTCGGTGGCTTCGAACTCGCCGTTCTTCTGCGCGTACACCACTTTCCCATCGGGATCCAGCACGCCCAGGCTCGGCACGCCCTTATCCAGCGCCACGCCGAGCCGCGCCGCCAGATCGTTGTTATCCTTGCCTTCGTCTCCGATGTTGATGTGGACCACCACGAAGTTTGCGTCCACCAGCGGCGTGAATTCCTTCGAGTGGAATGTCGTATCCAGCACATGGCAGTCGTAGCACCAGTTGCCCCCGAACACCACCAGAACGCGCTTCCGTTCCGTCGCCGCTTTGGCGAGACCCGCTTTCAGCTCCGCTTCGGCCTTGCGGGGGTCGGAATACAGGCTCACGTTCGGCGCGGCAGGCTGCGGCAGAATACGCTTTGGCTCGTCCGCGAAACCGGCGCTGCGCACCGAGCTAACGATCTTCCATCCATTGGCCTCATGCGCCCACTCCTGATGCATCGCGGCGTACAGATGCGATCCGCCGGATGTAGCTGAAATTCGAAGAACCAACTTGGTATGGCCGTTCACGGTGCTGAGTTCCAGCAAGCGCGGATTGAACTCCGTCAGACCGCGTTTCTTCAGGCCCTCCCAGAACGCCAACTCGTCTTTCAGCGCGATACGATCTTTCTGCACCTGCGTAACGGCCTCCGGGGCGACGCTGTAGAGCTTCGCGAGTGACGCCCGATCGCCGCTCATCACAGCCGATCGCCATTGTTCCAGCGGCGCGAAGGCTCTCTGGGCAGGAGCGGCGATCTGGGCGAGCAGAATCGCTCCCGCAATCCATGTTGCTTTCATCTTGACGATCGTCATAATCGAATTTCCCCCCGGAAGTGGTAAAGATCCCGGCTTGCCACACTGGCTCCCATGAATTTCAGATACATGAACAACTGATGTTTGTGGTTGATCAAGTGTTCCAAGTTGCCCAACAGAAGGGTCAGCACCAGCTCACCAGTGGCGACAAAAGCAGTCGGTATCGTTTTGGCCAAGTCCCCGTCTTTTAGCAGTGCGAAACCCTCATCGATGTGCTTCTGGAAAAGAACCAGACCGTCCTGTGTTTCCCGGACGCTGTGAGGACCGTTCACCGGCATCTCGCGGAGCCGGTGAAAGTACGCGAGCTGGCCGGGATGCACTGCCATGAGGACGGCGCAGATCCCGCCGAGACAGTCCAGGATATGGCCCAGGATCATCGCTGTACTCCACGCTCCGGCCATCTCGGGCGTCCAGTTCAATTGTTCAGGCGACAGGATTCCGACGAGGTGATCCGTTCGCTCGATCTGTTCATGGATCTTCGATAAGATCGCCTCCGAGAGTGGTTCCGCCATGGGATCAATGCGCCTTTAAGGGATAAATAGTTTCCCCTCGCGCCAGCATCTGAACATATTTGGCAATCTTGCTGGCGCGCGATGCGGGCTTCTGGGAGTTGTGAATGCGATAGAGAATCGCGTAGCGATTCGTGCCGTCCAGTTTGGAAAACAGGCGTTTGGCCTTCGGGTTACCGTCCAGGGCCAGTCGCAGATCGCCGGGGACGTCGGCCTTGCTCTGTGGTGGATAGGCAGCTTCCCATCGGCCGTCGGCCTTCGCGCGCTTTACTTCCTCGAGTCCCGCCGCGTTCATGCGGCCTGTATCGATGAGCGTTTGCACCCTGGTTTGGTTGATGCTCGACCAGTTGCTCTTGGCCGAGCGCGGAGTGAAGCGAACCAGCCAGTATCGGTCGTCGAACTTCTGAAGTTGGCCATCAATCCAACCGTAACAGAGCGCGCCGTCGATGGCTTCCTGCCGGGACAGGCTCTCGATGCCGGACCCTTTCTTCGCAAGTTTTAGCCAGATTCCCTTGGATGACCGCGGTTGCCCGGAAAGCCATTGCTCCCAATTGGAGGCGGACGCAAATGCGATGACGGGAAGAGGCTTAATTTGAAGTCGGGACATCGGCTGCGCCAAGCTGGCCCGCTATTGGGTTGCAACCACTTTCGAATCCACTTGAAACTTGCGGTAGTTGTTCCAAGTGGTCTCTTCCTCGCCCGCCAGCTTCTTCACCAAACCCAGCCGGGCCGCGCCGCGCACCAGCTCGCGTTTGGGCAGCCACACTTCGTCGTTCACGCGCTCCTGCTCGAAATTGAGCTTGGCGCCCGGATTCAACCGCGCGATAAACAGCCCAAACGAAATGGTCGCCGTGGTCTCCGCTTCCAGGCGCACCCATTGATACTCGGCCTTGTCGATCCAGACCTTCGCCTGGACTTTCAGCAGCGCTTTCGCGTCGCCGTGCTTCGGCTGCGCGCCGGGCTTGGGCGTGGCCGAGATTACCCAGACGTCGTGGCCGTCGATCTTCTGGTCCCCCAGCAGCTTGAAATCGAACAGGTCGGGCACTTCGCGCAGAAACTCCCGGTCTTTCTCACGTTCTTTTTCAAACTCAGCCTCACGCCGCGCCCGCTGCTCAGCCGTTTCCTGCTCGCGCTTGGCCACGGCTTGATCCAGCTTCGCCTGCTCCTTGCTCTGATCGTGTGCCGAAAGCGGCTTCCCATCGCGCTCCAGCATGCGGTGATGCGGCTCGCCATAGATCACCACCGTTTCCCATTCGTCGGTCTTTTCCGATTTCACCTGACCGCTCGAATCCAGGCTGCGCTCGGTTTGCCGCGCGATCCAGGTGTAATCCTTCATGCGCTGCCAGTTGGATTGATCCAGCTCTACCGATTTCCGCACGATCTCGGTCGCGTCCTGGGCGGCCAGCATGCCCGCCGCGGCGAGCAGCACTGCAAGACCAAGTGGCGCGCGCCTCAGAGCCTGCGGAAAAACTCGAGGATACCGCTTCCTCCGGTCGCGGCTCAGAATCTGCACCCTGCGCTCACACCAACTTACAGAGCCGCGACCATAGGGAGCGAAACAAATTGCGATCTTTTTCCGCAGGCTTGTGTCGCGAAGAGTCGCGACCCGGCACGCACGGGTGCGTGCGCCACGCATCAGGTGAGCGACCATTCGTGCCCTACTCGCGTCGCCACCACACGATCGGGATCGTTTCCAGCGGCCTGAAGGAAACGCTCCACAGGTTCGAGGTAAGGTTCGCGGCTCAGCCGGAACGTCTGGTGATGCACCGGCAGCAGATGCTCCGCGCCGCAATCGGCGCCCATGCGCCAAGCCTCCTCGGGATTGCAGTGCACATAAATCCATGGATCGTACGCGCCAATGGGCAAGATCGCCAGGTCCACCGGCTTCCGCCCGCGCACCGCTTTGAACGAATCCGTCCAAGCCGTGTCGCCGCCAAACACCACGCGATGCCGGCCGGTCTCAATCAGATACCCGTTGTAGCCACGATGCACGTCGGAGCGCATGCGCGCGCCCCAGTGTTTGACGCGAATGCCCGTGATCGCCAGCGGCCCCACCCGAACGCGCTCATCCCATCCCACTTCCTGCACACTTTGATAGCGCGCCACGCGCAGCAGATCGCTGGTCGATTTCGCAGTCACCACCGCCGTCCCGGCGCGCTCCAAACTGCGCAGCGTGGCCAGATCGAAATGATCGAAATGCGCGTGCGATAGCAAAATCAGATCGATGTGCGGCAATTGTGCGCGGCTCACCGCCGGCGCCACCAGCCGGCGCAGGCCCACCGTCACCGGACCCATTCGCACTCCGCAGCGCGCGCCCAGGATGGGGTCCGTCAGGATCGTGAATCCGTCGATCTTCAGCAGCACCGTGCTGTGCCCCAGCCAGGCTGCGTGCAGTCCGGTATCGGACCAGCGCTTGGGATGCGGCGTAAAAGGCGCGGGGGGCACCGCGCATTTACGTTCCTCGCGATACCGCTTGAAATATTCCGGTGCCGCCTTTCGCGCATATCGCGCCGCTCCCGCCCATTGTCCCAGTCTTGCGTTGCGAGCCGCTCTGCGAGTCAATACATCACCAGCCAAAACGTTCTTCCTTCCACGGATCGCCATGCATGTGGTACCCGTTCCGCTCCCAAAATCCAGCTTTGTCGCGATCCAGCAGCTCCAGGCCCGCGATCCACTTCGCGCTCTTCCAGGCGTACAGTTGCGGTACGATCAGCCGCGCCGGCCAGCCATGCTCTTCCGTCAGCGGTTGGCCATCGTGCAGAAACGCCACCAGCGCGTCCTCGGCCAGAAAGTCGGCCAGAGGAAGATTGGTGCTGAATCCGGCATCGTAGCCGCGCGCCAGTACGAATTCCCCTTCAGGCAACGCACCGCCCGCCAGCTCGATCAGCTTGCGCGTCGCAACGCCTTCCCACGTGTTGCCTAATCGCGACCAGTGCGTCACGCAATGAAAATCGGCAAAAACCTTCACCCGCTGCAGTTGCTGGAACTCCTGCCAGGTCCATTCCGCCGGATGCGCCACCAGCCCGCCGATCGAAAACCTCCACCGCTCCAGCGTGATCGGAGGCGCGCCGCTCGCATCCAAAACGGGCCATTTCTGGGTCCGGCTCTGCCCTGGAGGTACACGATTCGGCCGCCTGGTGTCGGGACTTACGATCACCCCGGCTTCCGCATCCTCCGGGGTAAGGACACGCTCCTCTTGAGTTTTGTTTTGGTCCATCGCAAACATAGGCGCGAATATCCGCTGAGAACTTCCGTGGGATCGGACTACTTACGTCTTCAGTATGACATCGAAGGAACTCCCCACGGAAATCGGCGCCAAACTCACCGCACTTGCACTTATTTTCTGCGTGATACTTTCGGCCCGCAACCTGGGCGGCCGAGCCGAGTACGTCGGCGGCACCGTTACTCAAATTCCATTCGGCTGCCAAGGATCGGTGCAGGCCCTCGACGATCGGTTCTTTGTCTTTTATGCCGGCAAAGCGAGCTGGCGCGTTCCCTACGAAAAGATCAACCTGGTGGAATACGGTGAAAAGGTCGACCGCCGTTATCTCGCCGCCGTTCTCATCTCGCCGCTCTTTCTGCTCGCCAAAAAGCGCCAGCACTTCCTCACCGTGGGCTACTCCGACGAAGAGGATCGCCAGCAGGCCATGATTTTCAAAATTAACAAGGACGACATCCGCGCCACGCTGGTAGTGCTGGAGGCGCGCACCGGCCGCAAGGTGGAATACCAGGACGACGACGCTCGCAAGAGCGGTAAAGGATAAGCTATGCCGTGGCTGTTACTCGCCGTCTTATTGTTGACGCCCGGCGCCGAACAGACTCCGGAGCAGGAAGCCGCTGAACACCTGAGCAAGGTCCGCCGGATTTACATCGCAATCCTCACCGGCGGCGATGCCGCTCTTCAGCTGCGCGACCTGCTGATGACCAGCCTGCACAATTCCAAACAGTTCGTCATCACGGAAGACGAAGACAAGGCCGACGCGACGCTCAAAGGCGCCGGCGACGACGACGTATTCACCGACACCTTCCAATCGTCGGAAGGGATCAACGCGCACACCCAGATCGGATCCAGCAGCAGCGAGGGCTTGCGCAATTATGCCAACAGCAGTAGCAGCCACTCCGGCGGACTCACTGTCGGTGAAAACGACAGCCGCCGCGACGAAGAGCGTAAGCACGAGGCCATTGCCACCGTACGGCTGGTCAGCAAGGACGGCGACGTGATCTGGTCGGCAACCGCCGAGAGCATGGGCGCTAAATTCCTGGGCGCCAGCGCCGATGTCGCCGACAAAATCGCAAAACGCCTGGTCACCGACTACAAGGCCGCGAAGCTCGAAGCCGCAAGTCTGCCCCCACACATCACTCCACCGCCGCCAGTGACCAGCCACCAAGTAGCCCCCGCGGTCCCGCCACCTGCCCCCGCCACGAGCAACCAGCCACCAGCCACCAAATAGCCGTGTAGCTTATTGCGCCATCTGTCGATCACCAGATCGGTAATGTCCGCGATCGCGCCTGCCCCGTCAACAGCTAATCCCAATCGGGCGGAACGCAAGTTCCGTCTAATTTTAATCGTCTTTGCGGCCTTTTCCGCATTGACGATCCTCGGCCATTTGGGCATGCTCCTTTGGGCGCAGAACAGTTTCACCGGAGGCGAATGCGTGGTCGCCGCCCATGCCAGCATGCTGGTCCACGATGGGACGCTCTATTACGACTTCCACCATTACCCCTACACCGTCGCCCCCTATACGCCGCTGTTCTATCTCCTCGACGCCGGTCTTCAGAAGGCCGGGCTGCCCATTTACACGGCGGGACGCGTCATTAGTTTCGCGGCAGCCCTCGGGATCGTCGCGCTTGGTTGGTTTCTCACTCTGCTTTATACTAAGGAGCGTTACAGCGCCGCGATGTGCGCGCTGCTCTGCGCCTCCAGCTCCCTGTTGTTTATCTGGGGTACCGTTGGGCAGGTCGACGTTCTGGCGTTGTTCTGGGCGCTCGCGGCTTTCTATCTTTACTCGCGCTACGACCTTCTCGGCGACCACACGCTGATTTGGGCCGGCGCCTGCGCTTTGCTCGCGTTCTTCACCAAGCAGACCATGCTCGCGTGCCCGGCGGCCATCGGCCTGCTCCTCTTTTTCACGCGTCGCAAGCTCACCGCCGTGAAGTTCGCGTTGAGTTGCCTGGCCGTTGCCGCGATCATAGTCATCCCGCTCGACGCAGCCCTCGGAGGCCGCTTCCTGGCCGATACCGTACGCGCCAATTTAAATCCTTACTCCGTCGGCAAGCTGCTGTTGCATCTCCGCTTCGCACTTCTGGTGGCCGGGCCGCTGGTGTTGGTTGTGCTGCTGGGCGCGCGCCAGGCGATCAGAAAGACCGGCGCCGCTCCTTTCGTGTACCTAGGCCTGGCGACGCTCGTGTTTCTCGCCGCGGCTCCCAAGACCGGCTCCGACCTGAACTACCAACTCGAGTTCACCATCCTGTTGATCGTGTGTACGAGCCTGAGTTTGCATGCGCTCGATTTCTTTTCGCTCTCCTTTCAGCGCACGCAAACCTGGGTTACGCTGCTGCAGCTTCCCCTGGGAGTTTTCTTGGTGGTCAATGCCCGCACTACTGCATCCTTACTCTTGATGCGTTTCGCCGGTGAGCAGCAGTCTCGCGTGGAGGTGGCCGCTATCCAAAGCACTCTCGCCGATGGCGGGCGCGTCCTCTCAGCCGACTACAATGCAGTGGTTCGCCTTCGGGGACGCCTGGATGTCGAAATGGCTTTTTACAACTTGCTGGTCTCGGTGGGGGCGGTGGATCCGGAGCCTCTGCGGCGAGATATTGCCGCATCCGCGTTCTCGACTATCATTTTGCTCGAAGACGTCCGGACCGATCACAGCCCGCTCGAGATCGAAATATCGACGCTGCCCGCCGCGCAGCTCGCTGAGATACGGAAACACTATACGCTGGTGAAGCGCATCCCCGGGCCCGTCCTGGATGGGATGTACGTCTACCAGCCGCGCAGTCCAGCTTCCGATTAGGCCATTCCCCAGAACGTGTCCCACACGTAGGCCGCGAAATTCCGCGTCTTGCGGAATCCCATCCGCTCATATAGCCCAATCGCTTCGGCGTTCGACCCCGTCACCGTCAGCGTGACTTTGCGGCACCCGTGCCGCGCCAGCGATTCGAGCGACCTTCGGATCAGCTCGTAGCCCGCGCCGGTTCCACGCGCCGCCTTCGAAACGCACACCTGCGTCACGTGCCCTACATCGGCCTGCACCAGGCTCGCCAGGCAGATCCCCGCCAGCCGGCCCGATCCGGGTTCGATCGCCACAAACGACGCCGGCTGAAAGAAGCTCCCGCATCCCGGAAACTGCACGATGTTCATCAGAAAACGCCGCGCTCCGGCCGGCGAACGGTATTGATCGTTAATCTCGCTGTCTACGTGCCCCTGATACGCGGTCGCAATCAGCGTCGCGGCTTCATCCTGCCTGCGCTCGGACCAGCTATCGAACCACACCGGTTGCGACGGATGCCTCTCCGGCAGGCGCCCCGCCGCCGCGCCGTCGATTTCCATAAAGTTCCGTACGAACGTTCGAACATATTTGGCTTCAGGAAGCGCAATCGCGGGACCCGTCCGCAGCATCATCAACTGCGACTCAATTCTTCTGATCAGCGGCGTCTTCATCAGCCCCTGCACCACTGCGGTGAGCAATCGCTCTTCGTTCTCTACGCTCAGGTAATCCTTCATCACGTAGAGATCGCCGATCAGCCCCTTACGCTCCTCGGCCACGTAGTAGCAATACCCCGCCGGATACCCGTTGATCAGCAGCGCGTAGCCATTGAGCGCCTGTATTTCCAGGAACCGCCGGACCAAGCCGGCCGACCCGCGAAAATCCCAGTCCAGGATCTCGCGCCAGGCCTGCGTCTCTTCTTCCAGCAGCAGATCCAGGTCCCCGCCACGCAAATGGCGCAGTTCCACCACGCGCGCCAGTGGGGAATCCGAAAGAGCCGCCATACGGCCAGCCTACACCGAAACAGGCTGCTAGTGCGGCAAGTCACCCGCCGGCTTACCCGCGACCCCGTTATAGGGGGCTAACTTGATCGGGCAAAGAATCGGCGCGCACCCAACTTGCTGATGCTGGTCTTCACTAAATCCTCAAGCTTCTTGCCGCTCGCCAAAGGTCCGTTCACCCCGCATCGCCCGAGCAGAGCACCCGCTCGCGCGGCAAATAGACCATCCCATCTCGCGCGTGTGCGCCCATCCGAAATGGTCGAACTCAACGCGCCGTGTCCCGTCCGCGATTGCATGCGGTTTATCGGTGAACGTCTGCTGCGGCGGTTCCGGCGAGTCCCGATGCATGTCAGCCACGTCGTTGCGCTCACGGACGCCCGCGCTTCGGTTGGCGCTGAAACGTAAACGTATCCGGCGCGTTCCGGAGTCAAGGCGTAAGTGCCAGGCGGGATGCTCGCGATCGAGAATGTCCGGAGGCGTCGCTGCGCTATAAACGGACGTCGCTTAACGGTTTGTGCGCGACGGCATCGATCACACTGCCTGCAAAGCTCACCTGCTCCGCGGATGCGCCAACGCCAAATGACAAAAGGCCGGAAGACCAAAATTAAAACTTGGGCCTTCACACATAAGACTATGCTCGCTCTCATCAGCGCAATCTACGAGCCTTCGGAACAACAGCGGGGTTTGGGATGGGCCTTTCGCCTCCTGTGGCATGCGATCGGAGCGCCGGCTTCTTCCCCGAACTGAGGGGCCACCGGATCTCTTGGGCGGCTCGCAACGAGATATTGCTCGCTGTCATGCTCGAACGCACGCGGCCAGGTATTAATCTGTCATCCGGCGTCCGGAACGGGTCAGGGCCGCAGGGCGTTGCGAACGTTTGGCGTCCCACGGCGGTTAATGCAGGTCAGGGAAGTGCAACAGCCTGCCCGCCCTTCAGACATGGCGCACCTACCGAAAAATGAACGGTGGGATTCGCCAGCTTGCCCGGACAGTACAGACCTCGTTCCAATCACCAAAGTCGCTTTTCTCAAACTGCCCGGATGTCGACCAACGGAGCTACCGGTCGTCTAACCAGCTACCGGTCGTCTAACCAATGATGGGCCCCCAGTCCGTTGGGTCTGTGCATTGTTGTTCTGACACTGACAGGTTAGCTGGCAGCGCCAGTTATGACGATCTCAAGCCGATCGCCGATCTGAAAATCGTTGGCAGGACGGGTCACGTTGGCCAGTTGCACCACGGATTTTGGCCCATTACAGGAGCGACAGCCGGCGCTAAGGTGAGCAGTAACCTCGTAATTGGATTTAGAGGTTTAAATGGAGCCACCCGCCGGGATCGAACCGGCGACCTGCTGATTACGAATCCGTTTTTGCCATCTTTGGCTGAGGTTGTTCGAGGACGGCTATGTTCTCTAAGTGTCCTTTGAATCAATGTCTTGTTACGATCCTTACTCTTGCTGAGCGTTGACGAATTTGGCCGAGTTTTGCCGAGCCGGCACACATTTGGCACACACGCTTTAGCTCCGATATCGGGTGATGTAGAACCCGTCGGTTCTTGCCAAGAGACACCCGCAGAGTATTGGCTGACTTCGTCGGCTTGGCTCCATTTGATCTACATTTGGCTGAAATTTCGAAAGCGAGTATAAGTATCCCATGAGCACCTCCCCTGTGAGAACGAATCAAAGCGCTGCTCCCTCGCGAATCCAAATGCTCACTATGCAGGAGGTCGCGGACCGTCTCGGTGTGTCTCTTCAAAGAGCGTACGAGATGGGCCGGACTGGACTGCTGCCGATAGTGCGCATGGGTCGACAGATTCGTGTTGAGGAGGGGCGATTAACTTCCTGGATCGAGTCCG
>Ga0182024_10002505_pt1 | contig 45415 bp, 49 predicted proteins | sample P32metaG_FD_120480 | JGI IMG/M metagenome (GOLD analysis project Ga0182024, IMG submission 120480) | Permafrost microbial communities from Stordalen Mire, Sweden - P3-2 metaG (Illumina Assembly) | ecosystem: Environmental > Terrestrial > Soil > Wetlands > Permafrost | place: Sweden: Stordalen... | reverse complement strand
TCCGCTGGATCTTGAAGGGCTGGGTATCGCACCCGGCGCAACGCTCACGATTGAATCGCGGCGCGGCCGGATCTCGCTCTACGCGCGAGCCGACGATGGAACGCCGCGAGGGGCGGTGTTCGTGCCGTTCTGTTTCTACGAGGCAGCGGCGAACATGCTGACCAACCCCGTGCTGGACCCGGTGGGGAAGATCCCCGAATTCAAGTACTGCGCTGTGAAGGTATCGAAGGGCGGGCCGGAGCCGGCTCGGATGAGCTTCGGCGGCGGGGTGCTGCTGCCGGACCAGCAACGCGAGCCGGTTGAAGCGGGCGTCTGAGCGCAGCGGAGGCGCAGCCAAATCGCCGGTGACAAGATCACCAGCGGTACAGGTTCGTAGCGGGCCGGATGTCTCCTTTGGCAGGTTTGTTGTGGGTTTCATGCGGTTTGTCTCAGGTTCGTTTTTGAGGCTTGGCTATTTGAGCCGGTCCCTGTTCTCAGTGATTTGTGAGAATTTTTCGGGTTCGCTTGCGCGATTTTTATTTTGCCGGCGAGACTGGAGTTCGAAGAGACGATTGTGGGCGCGGTTGTACTGGCGGTCGCAGCGGCTCTCATAGCGGGCGATGAATTCGAGCAGGCGCGAGTGATCTGTGAGCTTGCGTGTGGCGAAGACGGCGCGGGCGATGGCGCTGACCGCTTCCGATCCTGTATCCGCCATCTCCTTTTGCTTGTGAATTTCCTCGGTGACGACAGCGGCTTCCATGCCCCAAAGCCGGAGCTGACGCCACCTGTATACTGCCATCTTTTCGAGGAGCGAGGTTTCGACGCCGGGGAGCGGTTGGAATTCCTCGTGAAGCTCGGCCAGAAGCGCCGCGAAGTGGACGTGGGATTCACCTTCGATGAGCACGGTCTTCGAGAGCATGCCACGACGGGAAGCGTTAAGGGAAGAGATGTGTTTTCCTTCGGAAGTGACCGGTCCGCGGGATTTTGAGCCGTTGGCGCGGGATGCGAGTTTCTGGAGTTCTGATCTCATTTGCCCCGATTATGGGGGTCGAGGTGGGCGAGTTTGTGTACGCGGGGAGGGAAGTTGTTGATTACAAGCGCAAAATTTCGCGATTTCGGATGGGAACGGATTTGAAACGGATAAGAAAAGGCCGAAAACGGCACCGCGAACTAACTAAGCGGGTCGGCGAAGCGGCGTCGTGACGGCGTACTCGACGGACAAGGGATTCGGCATGCGGCTCGAGGCATCGAGAATCTCGAAACTCACCATGTTGCCGCTGGCGTCGTAGTCAAGGATTACGCCGGGCTTGTCCTGATCGCTTTCAGCTACCGGCGCATCGCTCAGGAGGACGCTGAGGACATCCACTTCTGGGTCCTATACCACTCTCATTCGAGGCTCCAGTATTTTTCAATCTTGCTGGTCCGGTAAGCGGTGACAATTGCGGCGGGCTGCTCGCTTTCGTCTACCACTATCTTCTCATTTCCCCGAATCGCGGTGGGTTGGCAATGCTCGGGGTAGTGAGGTATTAGCGGGGATATAGGTTACACGCAGACTGTTTCGATGTAAGCGGCGGTTGCATCGAACTTTTCTCGGATCAGATCGATCTGCTCGACTTGATTGTGTGCCCATCTTCGCCGATCCTGAAGAGAGACAACCTGTTCGTGCCTGTATAGCATTCCGATTGGTACGTTGAGCCACAGGCTGTTCTGAATCAGAACGTTTGCGTCCTCTATATCGCCGATCTGATAATTCACTGGCAAGCCCGGCGCTATCGGGACGTAATCCGTAATCTTCCGAAGGTTCTTGACAAGGTCATCTCTGATCGCTTCAGCTACACGATTGTGCATCGTTCGATCTGCCTGAATCATCTCCTTTTCTCCCAAGGCTGCATCGGCGGCAATCGCTTGGGGTGTTCTTCGCCTTCTGGCGGTATCGAACCCGTTGAACACCCACCCTGCGAAGACAGGCCGACCGAGTTTGTCAAACTCGACAAAATGCGGGTTCGTCTCCTTGAACCGCGTCAATCCGATCTGCCAATCACGAATGAAGGAGGGAACCATCTGCCCGATCAGCCCAACGCAGTAAACGCTAAAATTGTCCGACGTGCAGGGAACGACATAGTAATCGGAAGAATAGAAAGCCGCCCGTACGAGCGCCCCGAATGAGGGCGGAAGATCGATAATCACAAAGTCAAATGCAGAACCATTCATTTTCTCGGCGGCTGCCACTATTTTTTGGATGGCGACATATCGACTTAACCCAGTTCCAGTCAATAGATCGGCACCAACATTGAGAGAATCGGCATAGACGTTGAGCCAGAAATCGCCAGCGATAAGCTGTACGTTGGGATCGGTATTAGGGCCACGATGCAGAAATATCTCCTCCCCTCCGGTGTTTTGCAAAAACCGTTGCAAGAATGATCTGATCGTTGTTCCGTAGGGTAAATTCATCGTTGGAAGCGTCTTAACGAAAAGATCTTCTCCGAGCATCGCGATTGAGAGATTACACTGCGGATCGAAGTCGATAAGGAGGACTTTTTTCCCTCGTCTCCCCAGGGCGTCTGCGAGGTTCCAACAGATGGTTGATTTTCCAACACCGCCCTTATTGTTGAAAATAGAGATCAATTTCGCCATGCCGTTTGACCATCTTTCTCGCGCACGATCCTGTTGCCGCATTCGCCCTTTCCGGGGTACACTAACCCCTAGGGAAAGGTGAACGCGCTGCTTCCCGGCAAAAGTTGACGGCGCGGTTTCCTAAACCGACTTTTCAAGGCCCAAATCAATCGGGCCATTGCATCTTTGGTACTGCCTTCAAGTTTACGCCAGAAGTTCCGACAATTCCCAAACATGATCGGTGATCCCGGCTTCCATCGCGGGAGTAACGCGGAGCTTTCCATGGATGCGGCAGAAGTTGTAAAAAAAGAAGTGGAGTGCAAGGGCCGCGCGGAGGTTATCCCAACGCTTCGAAAAAGCGTAGGTGAGCCGCGTGAGCCGCTTGCACCACTGGCGGAGTGATCCGTTCTGGCGTTCAATATGGGACGTGCAACTCCGCTTCATGTCCGGGTTACCGAGGACTGGCGTCTTCTTTATTTCGGTTACTTCGCCGGGGCTGTAGCGGGCTTCCCTGCCGTCTTCCGGCTTCCCGTAGACCTTCACCACCTGGCTGTAATCCACGCGGTCTGACAGGCCAGCATCGATGGCATAGATGTATGGTCGAAAACCGTCTGTCGAAATCTGAAACCGGGAATCCGCCGTCGCCGTGCGCAGTTTTGAAATGAAGTCGTCCGTGGCGATCTGGTCGCGCTTGCCGAGATGCCAAGCGAGAATCAGTTTCGTGTGGCGTTCAATTCCGATGAACGTATATGCGTCTCCGATGCTTGTCATCGTGCGCCTCGGATGGCCGCTTGTGAGCCTCTTTTTTACCCACGAAAGTCCAAATTTCGTCGGCTTGCACGTCGGCAACTTTGACGTTTCGGATGCGCGATTCAAGCAACCGCTCGCAATGCTCGCCCGCCAACTTGAGCATGGAAAGTACGGTCTTCAGTTCGACCCCGCACAGCCGCGAAGTGGAACGGGCGGAATTGCCTTCCACCAGGCAATGGAGGATTCTGGTCACCGTCTCTTTTGGGAGCCGCATGTCAGCTCCGAACGGCTTTACTTGCGGTTCGATGAACCGCTTGCCGCACTGCTGGCACTTGTACCGCTGGACTTGGTTTCGGCCCTTACCGGCTTTGACCGCTTCGATTCTGCAATTGTGGCACGTCATGCAAATCTCCTTTGAGATCGGCACAACAGAAGCGCATAATGGAGTTGGAGACTCGTGCGGCTTCGGTCGTGCGAATCACGGCCCCGGTCGAGATTGGCGTCTTGACTGGGGCTTTTCTTTTCACTCTTTTAGTATACTGTACCCCCTACTGTAATGCAACAGAAAAACGCTTGTTTTTCGCTAGGGGGTAGAGTATTATCGAACCATGCGAAAGAAGCGGTTACCAGCAGATATACAGGAGTACTTTGCCAAGATGGGCAGTATCGGCGGCCACAAGGGCGTGGCGGCGCGGATGGAGAAGGTTAGCCCGGAGAGACGGCGCGAAATCGCTCAGAAGGCTATAGCGGCGAGATGGGCAAAGCGGACTGAAACTTAATCGTCAGAGACGTACCGCATTACTTTCGTGAACATCTGGAGCGCCCGAAGAGAGGCGAACAGCGCTGTGAACGTTAAAAATCCCCAACACGCAAGCGCCACTGGATACCAATTCAACTTCCAGATCGGCTCAAACAGAATCGCCGGAATGGAAACAGATGCAGTGTAAATGCACCACCGCATCGAAACAAACAGATAGTGAATCAATTTCGCATAGACTCCAGCCCGCCGAGCCTGGCGAATGAACGGGCGGTCACCGATGCTGGCCAAAATCGCCGCCGCCGCAAGCATGAATCCAGCGATAGTAGCGGCTGTGCCTGTGACCGCTGTGAACACGTCTTTAATCTCCGCCGGAATGTTGAATTTGCGTGCGCAAAGCAGGACCGCAACGGCACCGGCTACACCAAAGGCATAGGGCCAGATGATCTCGGCAGCTTGGCTTTTAGTTAATGTCTTTGTATCGACTTCGGAGGTCATTTTTCCTGGCCCCCCAGACCCTTCGGGCGATTCGATAACGGGCGTCATGCGTTAGGTCCGTCCTTTCATCTGCCGTCAGATCTTCTCTGACCATTATCCTATCCTTCAGAAGATTGACGAGAATGTCCCGGCCTTCCTCGTCTTCGGTGACGAGGGATAGCCGTTTCACATGCTTTTTCCCTAGCCCCAGTAGTGCACTCGCAAGTTCCCGCACTCGCTCGATGGCCAGAGTTGCGATGCTGGCCTTCGGGTCGATACTGAGCGTTACCGAAATGTTCGGAGAGGCGTATTTCGTTATGAGGTCCGCGATGTCATTGTGTGACAGTCCCAGGGACTGAAGACGAGACTCGTTGCCCATATGCGCGAGAGACAGCGAAAATTTCGAAAACGCTCCAGACTTCATTACGTCATCAACCGCGCGCTGCTCGAAAACTGGATCGAATCTGAATTTTCCGACATCGGAGATAATAACTTGCCAATACTTTGCCACCATGGATGCGGAGACGCCGCTCACCATCTCATGAATTACAAGGACGTTCGTTTTGCAGTCGAAAATCGTTGCCGTAAACTCAGCCGGTTTTTTGTTAGCGGGAAAACTGACCTTCTCTTCGTTGCCGGAAAAATCGGACAGATCAATTCCCGACACGTTTTTCATTCTTGTGAAATCGAGCAGAAAATCCCCATCCGTTTCATGGTTGATGTTTCGCAGAAGGATTTTGGTATCATCGGTTACCGCGACTGTGCGGGTCTCATCGACGGGATGAGGCTGAGCCGAAAACTCCAGCAATTTCTTCTGAATAATCGGCCCAACGTCCCGGCTCGCCCTGAAAAAGCCAAAAGCCGCTGTCCGCATGGAGGTTTGCGGAATATATCATCAGGTGCGGTCAGAGTCAAACCCTATATCCCCGCTAATACCTCACCACCATGCTCGGCCTCGGTGACGAATGGAGTGGCAACGACGAGAGTTTTTTCGGTGCGGCATGGCAATTTCACGGGGGCGGATCAGCCGTATGAGCGGCTGCGGAAGGGACTGAAGGCGGAAGTGGACGAGGCGGCGTGGTCGAGCTTGTATTCGACGGTGAGCCGCAGACAGGGAAGATGGCGGTTAAGGCGATCAATCATTACGGGGATGAGGTTTTGAAGGTTTATTTATAGGGTTCGAAGGATGATGAAGCGTTCCTGTTTTTGGGTCGACTCGCGGTATCCTTAAAGGAAGGCGAAGGGAAACTCAATTGGCTTTAACTGCGACAGGCTATGTGAATCAGCGCGAGATCGACTCGGCTGTACGCGCTGTGGAGAGCGCGTTCTCGTCGCAGGTTGTCCGCATCAGTCACTCTTTTGGAGAGGATAATACGGGATCCCCCTCGATATTCTTTCGCGTCCTCGTGCGCGATGAGGCCGCTCCGGTCGCTCATCTTCGAGAACTTGCGCGTCAGCTGGCTATAGCGCTCATGAACGGAGCCAGGACCGACGAAAACGGTTTACACGCGTACTTTAACTACAGGAGCGTTTCTGAACAGGAGAAGCTTCGAGATCCCGATTGGGATTAGGAGATGCCGTATTCGAGTGAGCTTCTCGATTCGGCCGTTGCGCTTTATCGGGTCGATCCTGAAACGCAGGCTACACTGCGGCGAACAGTCTCGACCGCCTATTATGCGTTCTTCCATTTTCTAATTGAGGAAACATGCACGAATTGGGCGAGGCCGGAGCAGCGCGGAAAACTGGCTCGCTGCTTCGATCACAAGCATATGTCCATTGCGTCCAACCGTCGCGTTGCGGAACATAAGAACGCGGTCGCGGGCTCGAAGGAGTTCCATCTCTATTCTGTGGCGTCTGCTTTCAGTCAGCTTCAGGAAAAGCGCCACATTGCGGATTACGACCTTTCGCAGACTTTGTCCAGCAGCGATGTCGCGCTGGATATCCTCCTGGTCGAGGAAGCCCTGGCAAGCTGGGACACGATCCGTAGCGAGCAGGTCGCCCAGGATTATCTCTTTTCGCTGCTTTTCAAGGAAAGATCGTGACCCGCCACTAAATCGATCCTTATGTTTGCCCGCTGTATCCGCGCGTGATCGGTTCGAGCAAGTTGAGCTTGGAGGGCATCACTGAGAGGCCTGACATTGAGGTCATTGTGGCCCGGACGACCGCACTGGTTAAGCAGCAGACGATTGATATTCCGCGCATCCTGGTAGTGCCGGTCGGTGAAGTCAAGTCCGGCTTCAAACCCTTTACGCTGAACCTCACAATGCGCTACCCACCCGTTTCAGAGGAATTGTGGGTTCAGCACTTGCGCACGGGACAGCTCGAGATCCTTTCGGTCGGCAAAGGCACGGGCCATGAGAAGCGGCTGGAGGACTACATCGTCAGCGGATTGGTGGATTTCGACGACGTATCGTATGACGCCAACGCCGATCTGCTTTACGATCTGGCCCGGCAGACGGTTCAGCACTTTCGCGAATACCTGTCCGAGGAGGAAACCCGTAAGGTCCTCCGGTTCTACCAGCGCGAGATAGCGCGCGCCATCCACGCGCAGATGCAGGCGCATTTCTGGGAGGAGGTAGGCGGCTACGAAGTCGAGATCCGGAAGGGCTTCACCGAGCTGAAACCCAGCGCGTATACGGCCGAGGCGAAGGAGCAGGTGATCGACTATCGCGTTTCTCCCGACGACAAAAGCAACATGGCGAAGTATCTGTACGGCGGCTTCGAAAACTGTTTGTACCCGGTGCAGAAGTTTCAATCCGATACCGAGCGCAAACTGGCGGTGATTCTGGAACGGGAAAAGGCCAAGTGGTTTAAGCCGGCCAAAGGCCAGTTCCGAATTTATTACCGGCAGGGCGCTGATCACTTGGAATACCAACCGGATTTTGTCGCTGAGACTACCGATTGCATTTACATGTTGGAGCCGAAAATGGCCCGCGAGATGGGCGATGATGAAGTGGCGGCCAAGCGCGAAGCCGCGGTCACTTGGTGCGCAAGAGCCAGCGCCCACGCGGCCAGTCACGGGGGTAAACCTTGGAAGTACGCGCTGATACCACATGATGCCATCACCGGGAACATGTCCCTAGCGGGTCTCGCGGGCCGGTATCACCTTTCCTAGTCGATCCGTCTGTTGCGCAATCGACACATTAAGAAATCTCACCTCACCGGAGAACAAGCCGGATTGGTCGTGCACGCTGCTCTGCCTAGAGCAAGACGGATAGGAAGTTGATACCGTGTTTCGCGATATTAGCCCCGGTTCTTGTTCTCGTCCCATTCGATCCTGACCACCGTTTGTATACACGGTGGATTACATTAGGCACGCCAAACCCGCCGGCGGCAGAGACCGCCAGCGCCACAAGAATCGAGAGTCCTGGTCACAGAGGTTGAGAATTTTTCTTCGATTGGAGGTAAAGGACACAGATTCATTGTGTTGCGAGCAGGTATGGCTATTGCCAGCGGCGCGGCTCGGGGCTGTTTTGCATCCCCAGGGTGGTAGGGTCATTGGCGTGGACATTCTGGGGGATGGAGGTCGAGGTGAAACGCGGTGGAAAGAGGAAGCCTCGGCGAGCGATGGATGCGGGGGAATTCGCGAAAACCAAGCTCGGGATCGATCCCGATGCAAAGCAGTTGGAGGTGTTGCGCTCGAACGCGAAACGGGGGATTTTGAATTGTTCGCGGCAGTGGGGGAAGTCGACCGTGGCCGCGGTGAAGGCGGTGCATCGGGCATTCACGCGGGCGAACAGCCTGGTATTGGTGGCGAGCCGGTCGCAACGGCAAAGTTCGGAGTTCGTGCGAAAGGCGGGCGGAATGTTGGAGAAGCTCGGAATTCCGAAGCGCGGGGATGGCGATAACGCAACGTCATTGATGCTGCCGAACGGGTCGAGGATTGTGGGGTTGCCGGGGACGGAAGCTACGGTGCGGGGATTCTCGGCGGTGTCGCTGCTGGTGATCGATGAGGCGTCGAGAGTGAACGACTCGATGTACAGAGCGCTGCGGCCGATGCTGGCAGTGGCGGACGGCGATCTGTGGATGATGAGCACGCCGAACGGCAAGCGGGGATTTTTCTACGACGTCTGGGAGCACGGCGGACCGAATTGGCTGCGATTGAGCGTTCCGGCGACGGAATGCAAAAGAATTGGGAAAGACTTTCTGGAGGAAGAACGCGGAGCGATCGGGCCGATCTGGTTCCGGCAGGAGTATCTGTGCGAGTTCGTGGACAACGGGGCGGGGGTGTTCCGGCGGGATGCCATTGAGGCGGCGCTGGACGACTCGATAGAACCGATGAGTTTCGAATGATGTTTTATGTGGGGTTGGATTTAGGGCAGGCGCAGGATCCGGCCGCTATTGCCGTCGTGCAGCGCGAGCCACAATCTCTGCTCGTCCGGTATCTGGAGCGGGTGGCATTGGGGACGCCGTATCCGATGGTGGTCGAGCGGATCCAGAGAATCGTCAACGACCAGGCGCTGCGGGGGCGATGCGCGCTGGCGGCGGACGCCACGGGAGTTGGCGCGCCGGTAATGGACATGCTTCGCGCGGCCGGGCTGGGGTGCGAGATCTCAGCGGTGACGATAACGGGCGGAGAGCGTGAGCATCGGGCGGGACAAGTCCGGCACGTGCCGAAACAAGATTTGATCGCCAATCTCGAGATGCTGCTGGAACGCGGCGAACTGAAGATTGCGCGGCGGCTGCGGGAGGCGGGGGCGCTGGTGCGCGAGCTGATGGACATGAGGATGACGTGGGCGGGCAGGAGCGGAAGGCCAAGGCTTGGGGCGGATGGATTCGGGGAGCACGACGATCTGGCGATCGCGCTGGCGCTGGCGTGCTGGAGAGCGAAGCGGCCGCAGAACGGGTTTAAGCCGGGGATGCTGCTGGGTTAAGACGAAGCCAAACCGGCCACGGATGGGATCCGAATGGAAATGGATAAGAAAAATTCGCATCCAGCATCACGTATCAGATGCGACGATAAAGGGGCATGAGAACTACGCTGGACATTGACGACGAACTGCTCCTCACCGTTAAAGAAATTGCGCATCAGCGAAAGACAACGGACGGCGATGTGATTTCCAGTCTGTTGCGGGAGTCTTTGCAGCCGAAGTCTTTCAAACTGCAATACCGCGACGGTGTTCCGCTGCTGCCGCGGCGGCCAAACGGCCCGGTCACGACCGAACTGGTGAACCGGCTCCGCGATGAAGAAGAATGAAGGACCGGGCCTGCTGGACGGCGATGGCTTCCTCACTTCGAGGCGGTCGTTGTCGGTTCCGATTTTTTCAGGGTCGTTACCGGCGACGGTAACCGCGACCCGACCGGTCCGGTGAATTCTTCTTTCGAGCCGTCATCGTAGTACTGAACGAACTTCCACACGAGACTGTCGCCTTCCTTGGGATTGATGCCGAGCATTCCGAACTCGACGAATTCATAGGGAACGATTTTGCCAGTCCAGGTGGCTCCGACGATCTTGCCCTTGTCGTCTTTCTTGAAATCGATTTTCCAGCCGGGCTTGAATTCGAAGTCGTAAATATTGAGTCCGGCGGGGAACTCGCCTTCCACGCGAATGGTGGCAACCTGTTTCTCGTTGGGTACACGCATCGTATACTTCTCGCGAGCTCCGGGCGCCGATTCGGTGGGCGCGATCCTGATATGCGCGAGAGTGAGAGATGCGCAGGTGAGGGCGAAAGCTGCGCCGACCAGTACACGGCGCAGGGACGGCTTGAGAGCGTGCATGATATTCATCCTTTGACCAAGTTTGGGATTAAGCGTACCGCACTCCAGCTTCCGGTACAACCCCGATACCGCTAATTCCTCGTCGGCGCTTTCTCGATGCGATCTACCACCAGGATCTCGACCGGCCCCTTTCGGCTCTCCAGCCTGAGTCCCAGCTGCTCTTGAAGCGCACTGAAGATCGAAGGCCGGGCGGTGTCACGATCCGATGTCGCGGCCACCTCGTCCGGCGACCATGTCAGGGTGAAATCGAATACCCCTTTCAGGTTGGTCGAGTCAACGACCGGTAACTCAACTTGACGCGCCAAAAGGTCCGCCAGCTTCTGCATGGTAATTCTGGTTGCCTCAAGCCGCCCCGGTCCACCCGAGGTCCGGGGTGGCCCGTCCTCCACGGCCTGGATCTTTGGCGCAGTCTTGGTAACCACCAAGGTATAGACCGGCATCTGCCGGGTCTCGCGATGCAGCGCCGGTCCGAATCGCTCAGCCAACAGCGTTTGTGTCATCTGCCAGCCACCTCGAATGCCGGCGTCTGCGCGCCGGCTGCGAACGCGACGATCGATAACAGCAGCAGTCTCTTCGCAGTTCACCTTCCTTCGATCGCTAATTGACGTTCGACCCTATAACGCATGCGGCGCTGCTCACGTTAACAACAGAAAGCGGCAGAATAGCCAGCTTCCCATTGGAACGGGAGTCGTGTATCGTAAGAGCGTTCGAGTGGCCGCGTGCGAACCGAGGGCTTGGCTTCTCAATCGCGGACGAGCCGGGAGGCTTTTCATGAGACGGATTTTCCTGTTGTGCACTGCTGGGATCGCGATTTCGGCGTTTACGTTGATGGGACCGGCCCAAAAGGCCTCCGCCGACGGCCCTTATCGCGTCCTGAAGACGGTCAAAGTCGGCGGCGCCGGCACGTTCGATACCGCCTGTGCGGATGTCGAGGGACGCAGGTTATATATTCCGCGCAAGAACCCCGGCCGGATAACGGTCTTCAATCTGGACACTCTTGAGCCAGCCGGCGAAATTCCCAATGCGGCCGCCAACGGAGTGGTTATCGATACGAAATCCGGGCACGGTTTCGCCGGCAGCAAGCCCGTCGTGATGTGGGATACGAAGACGCTGAAGACGATTAAAACCATCGATGTGCAGGGCGGCCCGGACGCCGTTCTGTTCGATCCATTCAACGAGCGGGCCTGGATTTTCAGCCACACCGCGCCGCATGCGACGGTGATTAACGCTGTAGATGGTTCCGTGCTGGGGACAATCGACCTCGGCGGGATGCCGGAGCAGGCCGTCACCGATGACAACGGACACGTTTATGTCGATATCAGAGACAAGGACAACGTCACCGTCATTGACGCGAAGGCGCTCACAGTATCCGCGCACTACGATCTTGGCGGTAAAGGCGGCAGATGTTCCGGGCTGGCCATCGACGTAAAGAATCACATTCTGTTCGCTGCGTGCCGTGAACCCCAAACGATGGTGATGCTCAACGCCGGTGACGGAAAAATCATCGACACTCTGCCGATCGGCGCGGGTGTCGATTCCGCCATCTTTAACCCGAAGACCATGGAAACGTACAGCGCGCAGGTTGACGGCACGCTGACTATCGTGAAAGAGAAGAGTCCCACCAGCTTTGTGGTGGAGGAGACCGTGCAGACGAAGCCGAGCGCCAAACAAATGGTCTGGGACAGCAAGACCAGGCGGATACTGCTGATCGCGGCGGATTATGAACCGGCGCCGGCGGCACCGGCTGGAGCGCCTGCCGGCAGAGGACCTATGGTGGCGGATTCATTTTCAATTCTGGTGGTCGGGAAGTAAAGCGCGGCTCGTAAAGGGAAACGCGGCTGAAGCCGCGTGTACCCGGAGTCAGGGCTTTTTCGCGACAAACAGGCCAAATGCCATCGCGCCGCTGGAATAGGCTTCCTGCATGAGCGGGAAGGCCTTCACGAAGCGCCTTGTCGGGCCGCCGGTGAAACGCACGAGAAATTTCAGGACGGGATTTGCGCCGATGCGGGCACAGTGCGTCCAAGTGCGCTCCACATGCCGGGTGATATCTTCGGCGCCGGTCATGGTGAGTCCGGCGTTACCTATCCGCTCCGTGTAACTGCCGAGGCTGTCGAGGCTCGCGCTCATCATGGCTTCGGCGATGGTCGCCACGCCGGAGCCATGCACAGACCGCGAGCGTGCCACCGGGTTTTAAGGCAATGGCGCAGCATTCGAAGAAGTGCTTCTTGTCCGGGAAATGCTCGCTGCTTTCCATGATCCAGACGACGTCGAAACTCGCCGGGTCCGGTTGCCAGAGGTTCGCGTCTTTCACTTCAAAGCGGACGCCGCCGTCAAGTCCGCGCGCCTTCGCTTTTCGCGTGGCCATTCCGGCCTGAACCGGGCTGATCGTCATGCCCGTTACGCGGCACCCATACCGATCCGCCAGCCACAGAGCGGACCCTCCCACGCCGCAGCCGATATCGAGCACTGTTGCGCCCCGCGGAATCGCGGCCCGCCGCGCCAGTTGCTCCATCAGCTGAATCTGTGCCCGCTCAGGGGTGGCGTCAGTCTCGCCGTCGTTCCAGTAACCGTGGTGAAGATGCTCTCCCCAGAGCATTCTATACAGGAAAGACAGCCGGTCGTAGTGCTTGCGGACGCGAACGACATCCACGGGAAATCGGGGCGCGGCGTTCGCTCGAGTAACTGCTGCACGATCCGTCAATGCGTTCCTTTATCGATGCGGTTCATCTCCCGCGTATACAGTTCGTTGTCGGGAAAGCGCTGGTGCAATTCGCCAAGCAGTTCCCGCGCGCGCGCCGGATTGTTGTCGCGCAGGGCCGCCACCGCCAGCAACAGTTTTGCGAACGGTTCCAGATAATGGCCGTGAAGCGCCGTCTGCCGAATCTCCTCAACACCTTTTTCGCGGTCGACGTTCGAGCCTGTGATCCGCAGCAGGACCCGCACCGGCGCGGCCCGCAGGCTCAACAGGTAATTCTCCACGCCCGGCCCGAGGTAAGCGTCGAAAGCCAGCGGGTTCGCCTGCATCAGTCTGTCGGCGTAGACTCGGCCTTCCTTCGTGTAGCCCAACGCGGCAAACGATTGCTTTTCAATCAGGCTCGCGTTGTCCGCGCGCAAGCCGAATGTCAGGGACTTGACGAAGAGCGCGTTCGGATCGGCGCCGGTCTTTTGCAGCGCTGCGTCCGCCAGCCGATCCGCTTGGGAGATTTCCTGAACGAACAGCGCCTTTTTGGCCGCGTCGGGCCGCAACTTTGCGCGCTGTATGAAGCGTGTATCGTCGACAAACAATTCGGATTCCAGTGCGCCCAGCCGGGCCAGCTCGGAAAACAAATAAGCCGCGGCGTTGGATGCGGGGCCCAGTGAATCCTCCGGATGGCTCTGTTTCCAGGCGGCGAAGGTCGAATGCGCATCGTCGAACTTCAAGTCGTACATCTTGAGCCATCCGCCGTAGAGCTCGCTATCTTTTTTGCTCAGGTCGGCAGCTTCCGGCTTCTCCGTATCCGCAGCCCCCGGAGCGGGGGCCGCTGCCGCAGATACGCCCGCAAGTGCGAGCAATGTGCCGACCGGCACCAATAAAAATAAGATGATGGTGGATTTGCGCATGCAAAGCGCTGCTATTACGTTTCGACGCCCTTCTACCGCCGACGGTTGCGGTTCAATTGAGATCGCGCGACAACATCAGCTTCAGAGTCACCTTATCGGATGCCGCGGTGAGGCCAAATCCCACGCCGGTTTCGATATTGAGGAACTTTCCGGAGTGATCCATGACTGCCCATATTTGATGCGACTGTTCGGTCGCCGAGTAGAATTGGCGGAACTGCCCGTAGTCGGCATACTCCTCGGCGGCGGCGGCCCACTTTTTGGAAAAATTGTAAGCGACACGTATCGCCGGCGCGAAGTCCAGGCTCTTAAAGCCGCCGGTGTAAGAGGTGTCCATAATCGGGTTAACGATGATGTCAACGGGATGCAGGTGCCATCCGATTATGGGTCGAACCTCGGATGTGAAGTGCCTCGGATCCCACTGTTTTTGGTTGACGCTGAACTCGAAATTGACACCGTAGAAAAATCGATGGTCTTCCGCATGAGGCTTTACGAACAGCCAGCGAAGCTTGAAGCCGTTGTATGTGGCGCCATCGTTTTTGGAGAAACTATAGAGGGGAAGGTATAGCCCCTGTTCGAACCAGTCGGTCACACCGTACGCCCATTCGGCAACACCGACCAGCGCTCCGTTGGATTCGACGCCACCTGGAAATGCCGGCGTCTTCCGCCCATCCGGCGTGAAGTTATTGTGCAGCATGAGATTGAACTTGCCGACCTCGGCAATATTGGCGTCGTAGACCTGGATCTCGTCGGTTTGCGCGATGACTAACACAGGAGCCGCCGCGAAAGCGATGGCGATCCAGCACAGGCGTGCGCAAATTGAGCGGCTGAGAACTCTATCGACGAAACGCGGGCTTGCGGCCGAGATCCCGAATAACAGAGTCATAAAGATGTTCAGCTTAGCAAATCCGCGCCTGTGTTCCCACGATATTCATCAAATGAACATTTCGTCATCCAGCTGTTTCCTGGGCGTCATCTCGTGAGAATGGAGAGTTCCTGGAGCGCGGCAAACCTGGGTCAATCGGAAGCGAGGGCCATGGCGGGGGAGAGCGCACTCCTCGAGTCGGCCGCCAGCGGAAGCGTGATGGTCAGCCGGGCGCCGCCCTCCTGCCGGTTCGTAGCCTCAACGGTCCCGCCGTGTACGCGCACGACGGCTTCGACGAATGGCAGACCCAAGCCGTGCCCGGTCGAGTTTCGCCCCTTTACCCGGCGTTCAAAGATTTGCGAGCGGACCTCCGGTTCGAATCCCGGACCGTCGTCTTCCACAATGAGCACAGCGTTGTCTTCCGAGGCCCGAAGGGAAATGGTCACGGTGCATGAGGCAGGCAAATGCTTTAATTCATTGTCAAAAAGGTTGGCGATCATCCGATGGAGGAGAGCGGTGTCCGCCGACACTTCCAGCCACCCCGCACTGCACAGCTTCACACGCAGTCCTTTTTCAGACATGGACGGTTCGTACAGCTCGATCATTACTCTCAGAAGATCGTCCAGATCGATGGAGACGCGATTCAGCCTCAGCGCATTTGCTTTGGCTTCGGCAACGTCCAGAGATTTATCCAGAAACTCCGTAAGACGATCCATGTCCTCAATCGCCGATACAATCGACTCCGATTCCTCGTCTCTTCCGCGGGCGGTCAGGGACATCTCCAGCTTGGCGCGCACCGCTGTCAGAGGGCTCCGAAGATCGTGAGCAAGCGAGCCGGTAATGGTGTGTAATTGATGAACCGATATTTCGATGCGATCGAGCATGCGGTTCAGCGTGATTGACAGCTGTGAGACTTCATCATTTCTGCGCATCGTGGGAACCCTGCTGCTCAAATCAGCCTCACCGATTCTCGAAGCGGCTTCTGTGATCTCCTGAATGTGACGCAATACCCGACGGGTGCTGTAAAAGACGATCGCGGAGCCGATCAAGACGATCAGCAGCCACAGAAGAACAAAACGAAGACGCAACTTCCCGAGTACTCGCAGTTGATCGCGTTCCGACAGGCCAAGGTAAATCCGGCTGCCGTTGTCCATTCGGACGCAGACCACGCGAAAGGGCGTGTCAAAACCGGCGATGCGCAGGCTCGTTGGAGTGTCCGGGACGATCTTACCGTTCCTGACAGCAGTGAGATGGGCGTTTACATCTCCTGCCCCCACCCACAAAGCCACCGAACCGTCGGCGCCGGTTTGAAGGAAGAACACGGAATCGTTCAGCCCCGCGTTGGCTCCCCGCTTGTGCGGTACTTCTCGACTGGCGAGTTCGGCAACCTCTCCGACAACTCGTCCGTAGAGCCAGCCTTTTGGCGTTCGCCCTGCTACATCGCTGAGGACTCCAGCCTCTCCCGCCAGCCAGGCGTCGGTTCTCCGCTGGATGTCACCGGCGACAAACTGGTGAAGGAATATAAACACCACCATAGTGCCGCAGGCGAACGCCAGAGTGGCCCACAGCGAGATAGGCCAGGCGGCGCTGCGCATTATTATCGGTCTAGCGGTCTTTGAGAACATAGCCCACACCTCGCAGCGTTCGAATAAGCGGGCGACGCCCATCCGCGTCTACCTTCCCGCGAAGACGGTAGATGTGTACATCGACGACGTTGGTATCCGGCTGGATTCGCATACCCCAGACTTCGTCGAGGATCATGGACCGCGTGACAACGCGGCCCGCATTCCTGCATAAGTATTCCAGAAGGACGAATTCCTGCGGCGTTAAATTCAGGACCTCCCCGTTTCGGGAAGCCTCACGCCTGAGCAGATCGAGTTCGAGATCGAGCACTCGCAGGCGAGTGGCCTCGGCGTTCGAAGATTTGTTCCTCTTGACGAGATTGCGCAACCTTGCAAGTAACTCCGCAAGCGCGAACGGCTTTGTCAGGTAATCATCGCCGCCTTGTTCGAGCCCTCGAACCCGGTCGTCCACCGAACGCCTTGCCGAGAGGATGAGCACTGGCGCACTGAGTCCGAGCTGACGCAGCCGAAGGATCAGGCTGAGTCCGTCCTGGTCGGGCAGGCCCAGATCGACGATCAGAGCGTCGTGCGCCGTCTCGACAGCCAGGCGCTCCGCCGTCTTGCCATCTCCCGCCGCTTCCACCTGGTATCCAGCCTCAGCCAGTGACCGCTGGAGGAAGCTTTGAATTTCAACTTCGTCTTCCACCAGCAGCAAGCGCATGTCTTGATGTTAATGCATGCGCGGCGCTTTTGTTTAGTGGCTGTCGCCGTCGTGATCAACGTCACCGGACGAATGGGCCAGCGCCTGTGGACTCAACTGAACTGTGTCCGGCGACGGGGAGGACGAAGCCTGCTGCGGCTTGGGCTGCGCCGTATTCTGGGAGGGAACTGCCTGCGATACTACTGGTGCGGAAGCGACGGGATTGATCATATGGGTCTTACTCCTGCTTTCTGTATCGGCCCATTTGCAGGAAGTTCGAGTTAATGAACATCTCGTCATTCAGAGGTTGTTCAGCAGTCATCTTCCACGGATATAAAGGTCATGAGGGGCTGTTCCCGGTCTTGTGCGCACGATTCAATGAACAAATCTTCATGAACGAAAGCAGATCGCAGGCGTCTCATTAAGCACGTGAATCCCGGCGTCTCAACGAACGTGGCGAGGAAGACTCCGGTGCCTGTTAATGACCGCGTGTTGCAGAACTGGCGGGCGCGCCCCCGGAGTTGCAGTTTGAGCAAATGTCTTCGAGTCGTTCTACTAATGAGCCTGCTTTCGGGTCCGGCGTTTTGTCAGCAGACCGAGCCCGCGAAAAGCGACGCGCCGGAGCCCGAGTCCAAGCGCGTTCTCTGGATCATCCCGAATTTCCGCACTTCTCCCAGCCTGGCGCAGTACAAACCGCTCACACCACGCCAGAAACTCAGGATTGCGACGCTGGATTCATTCGACCGCGGGACTGTTGCGCTCGGACTACTATTCGCGGCCGAGTCGCAATTGACGAATTCGAATCCATCCTTCGGCCAGGGAGTTCGCGGATATGCCCACTACTTCGGCACGGCCTACGCCGACTATGCGATCGGCGATTACATGACCGAAGCTGTCTTTCCGATCATCCTGCATCAGGATCCGCGCTATTTCCGGCGTGGCACGGGAACCGGCTGGTCGAGATTGGGGTACGCGGCCGGCCAGATTTTCTGGACCCACAACGACTCGGGTCGGGGGCAGTTCAATTTTTCGGAGATTGCCGGCAACTCAGCGGCGGTCGCAATTTCAATGGCTTACTATCCTGAGAACAGGGACGTGGCTGACAGTGTTTCCAAACTCGGCAGCCAGCTTGGTGTCGACATGGCGTCAAACATCCTCAAGGAATTCTGGCCGGATCTGGAGCGGAAATTTTCGCGTAAACACACACCAGCAAAACCCTGACCACTGGATGCTGGTCCGCGCGTGACTAGAATGGGATCTACATGCGGCACACCCTATGAAAATTCTTCTGCACAATCCGGACAATGGAATCACCGGCAATTTCATGCCACATCTGTGGATGTTTTTGCTGCAGGCGCGAACGCCGCCGCCGCACGAAGTCATCCTGCTGGATGGCAACGCGAAACCCATGAACGACGCGGAGCTCGTGCAGTTCGTGAAGGATCAGGCCATCGATCTGGTCGGTATTGGCGCTATGACCCGGATGATCGCGCGCGCATACCGCGTAGCGGATGCGCTCCGCGCCGCTGGAGTCCCGGTGGTGATGGGCGGACCGCATGTGACCGAACTTCCCGATGAAGCTTTGGGGCGCAACGGCGGTGTTCGCCATGCGGATGCGGTGGCACTTGGTGAAGCGGACGAGACGTGGCCCCGCATTATCGAGGACGCGGCCAACGGCTGCCTCAAGGATGTGTACGCCCCGGTGGACGCATTCGGCCAGGAGCATAAACCGGACCTAGGGGAATATCCGAAGATCGCCTGGGAGTCGCTCGATCTCGAACAGTTCAATCAGATTCCGGCGTTCCTTCGGCCTGTCTTCAAGAGCTTCGGAATCGAGTTCGAGGGATTTCATCTCATTCCGATCGAGTCCGGTCGTGGGTGCCCTTACGGCTGCGAATTCTGCACAGTCACCGGCTTCTTCGGGGATTCCATTCGATTTCGCTCGAACGCGAGCGTAGTGGATGAAATGCTTCGCCTCAAAGCTCGTTCCCGCCGGGAGCGGGGCAAGGTCGCGGTTTTCTTCGTTGACGACAATTTCGCTATCAATGTGAAGCGCACGAAGTCGCTTCTGCGGGAGATCGTCGCCGCCGGCGCTCAACTGGCCTGGGTCGGACAGATCAGCGCCAACCTGCTGCGGGATGAGGAACTGGTCGATCTCATCGCCGAATCCGGGGGTAAGTGGATCTTTATAGGCATGGAGTCTCTGGACCCGGCCAACCTGAAAGACGTGAACAAGAGCTTCAATAAGCCATCCGAGTATGCGGCGGTGCTGGATCGATTAGCGCGCCGCAACGTGTATGCGATTACGTCCTTCATCTTCGGCCTGGATAACGATTCGACGGGTGTCGCGGCACGCACGCTTGCGGAGATCGCGAAGTGGCCTCCGGGATTGCCGGTGTTCGGTCAGATTACGCCGTTTCCTTCCACTCCGCTATACCGACGGCTGGCCACGGAAGGGCGGCTGACGCGGCCGACGCACTGGCTGGACTTCGCGCCATTCAAGATGGCGCATACCCCTCTCAAGATGAGCGTGGCCGACGTGCACGAAGAAGTGCAACAGGCGTGGACCGATTCTTATGACCCTGCGGCCACGCGGCGAGCGATGAGCAAAATCGCCGACGCTCCTGTTCCTTACAAGATCAGCCATCTGATTGCACGATTGTGTTTTCGGGGTATCTATTTCCCGCAAAAGGGCTCGCTCGCGTGGTTCAAGGTAATGATCGAAAACCGAAGCGTGATTCTTCGCATCATCCTCGATTCCTTCACGAAATGGCGAGGCTCGGCGGAAGCGGAAGTGCTTCTCGACTTTGACACCGGCGCAAGAAAGCTCGCAAAAGTAAACCTGAATCCATGAACCTGCACGGACTGAATATCGGCATCATCGGCGGTGCAATCGGCGGCGTAGCCGCGGCCCGCGCTTCACCGCGCAGCTGCGAAAGGGCGAACGAGCTTCGCGAGGTGGGCGCGGGTATGATGGTCAGGCTTATCCGCAGATCTCCCGGTCTTGCGAGGTACCCTCGTCGCACCCTCATCACGTCTATCCATCTGACAGGCAAATAATGGCATCTTCCACGCTGCTCACGCCCAGTTTCGGCCGTTCCAGATTCAACACCGTTCTCTGGATCTCCCTTGGCCTCACTGTGCTCTTTGTCTTCATCACTTCAGAAGTTCTTCTCGTCACCGATTACCCCATGTACCACGCCTACCGTCTGCAGGTCATCGCCGACCGCCAGATCCTCATCCCCCATACGCTCTGCGGCGTCATCGCTCTCCTGGCCGGCCCCATGCAGTTCTCGTCGCGTCTTCGCCAGCGTCACCTGAAATTCCACCGCGTCCTCGGCCGCATCTACGTCATCTCCGTCTTTATCGGCGCCTCGACCGGGCTCGCCCTCGCCGCCGGCCGCCCCGGCATGCCAGGAACCTCCGTGCAGGCCGCCGCCTGGATCGTCTGCACCACCGCCGCCGTCATCACAGCGCGTAACCGCCAAATCGCCCGGCATCGCCGATGGATGGTTCGCTCCTATGCAGTCACGTTTACCTTCGTCTCCAGCCGCGTGCTCAATCTCTGGCCTCTCTACTGGAGCCATCTTGGGGACACCCTCGCCGCCGTCGGCCTCATCGTCTTCACGCTCGCTTCCCTGCTTGTCGTCGAACTCGGCTTCAACTGGCGCGAGCTCACCACCCGTCGCGCATGATGGTCGCCGTCTATGAGATCTATCAATATGAAACCGGTTTTGTCCAAACTCGGCCGTCAGCCTGGTGTCGACATGGCGTCGAACATCCTCGAGGAATTCCGTCCGGATCTCGAGCGGAAATTTTCACGTAAACACAAATCAACGGGCAATGGGTCATTGTAAATTCAGCATCGGCATCGTCGGTGGCGGCATCGGCGGCGTTGCGGCGGCGGTCGCGTTTCATCGCGCAGGCATTCAGGCAACGGTCTATGAGAGGGCGAATGAACTGCGCGAGGTGGGCGCGGGCATGATGCTCTGGCCCAACGCAACGCGCGTCCTGAAGGAACTGGGTCTGCTCGAAAGAGTCGCCTCATTGAGTGGACCGAACCAGCGTTTCCTCGTTCGCTCCCGGACAGGCACGATCCTGATGGATATCGGGCTGGGTCATTTCGACGTACCCGCCTTGTGCACACGCCGCTCAGATCTGCTGGCCGCCCTGATCTCCGCGCTGCCGGCGGAGCGAGTTCGTCTCGGCCACGATTTCGAATATTTCGAAGAGAAAAATGCCGGCGTTGGAATTCACTTCTCCGATGGTATTTCGATCGAGCACGATTTCCTCATCGGCGCCGATGGCATTCGTTCGCGCGTTCGGTCTCAATTATTGGGTATCCGTGAACCAATCTACCGGGGCTACACGATCTGGCGGGGGTTGGCGCGCCTTACAGGGGCTGTCCCATCGGGTTCGAGCAGCGAAACGTGGGGACGAGGAAAACGCTTCGGCATTCTCAGCACCGGCGGCGATCGGTTCACCTGGTATGCCACGGCGAATACCGATCCTGGTCATGTCGACTCACACGAAGGCCGTCAACGCGAGCTTCTGCGGATGTTCGCAGGATGGCACGAGCCGGTCGAAAGCCTGATTGCCGGAACCGACGCAGGCGCCATTCTGAAAAATGGCGCGTACGATCTTCCGCCCCTGAAACGTTGGGGACACGGGAGAGTGATGTTGCTCGGGGATGCCGCTCATCCCTGCACGCCGAATCTCGGACTGGGCGGCTGCATGGCGCTCGAAGACGCGCTGGTGCTTGCGAAGTCATTTGCTAAAGAAGCGTCTCCGGAACTCGCCCTGCGCCGTTACGAATCACTGCGCCGGGAACGAACACGCCATGTGCAGCAGCGCTCCCTTCTAATGGGGCATATCGGGCAGTGGGAGAACCGGCTGATCGGGGCCGGACGCCAGTTGATGACAGGTATGCTTCCGGCGAAAATCTTTGAACGGAATTTAAGGAGGGTCTATTCTTATGCGGCTTAGCACTCTGGCTCTCTGCACGGCGATTGTAGCGGCGGCGCCGCTCGTGGCGCAAGAAAAAGCCATCGACACACAGCGCAGCACCATCACGATTCACGTTGGCAAGTCCGGGCTGTTGTCAGCTGCCGCCCATGACCATACCATCAACGCCCCGATATCCTCCGGCACCATCCTGGAGTCTGACACCCGGCACGTCGAATTCCGAGTTGAAACCGCGAAGATGACAGTGAAGCCCGACCCCAAGATCGACGCGAAAGATCAGTCAACGATCCAGACACATATGGAGGAGATGACGCTGGAGACGAAGAAGTTTCCCGAGATAACCTTCCGCTCTTCCCGCGTCCAAAAGCTGGCCGACGGACAATGGAAGGTCGATGGTGATTTGTCGTTGCACGGTGCAACCAAACCGGTCAGCCTGACCGTGAAACAGACCGGCGAGTCCTACACGACACACACCGTTCTCAAACAAACTGATTTTGGAATCACGCCCATCAGTATTGGTGGCGGAATGATTAAGGTGAAGAACGAGGTGGAGATCGACTTTCAAATCTTCGCGCGGCAATGAAGACTGGCTTGCTTTTCGTAGGCCTCTCCGCGTCATCCGTGCTGACTGCACAGGTGAATCCCCCGGATTACTGACGCCAACCAGTCACCGCCCGCGCCACAACCTGTTCCGCCCCACCAGCGGCCCGTATCGCTCGGGCGTATCATTCCAAACATCGTCGACGACCAATCGAAGATCTGGCTTTTTCCGGCAAAACTCAACATGAAGAGAAATTGGATTCCGGTCGCCCCATTCTGGGAACCACTGCCGCCCTGGTCAAACAGCCGTTGAGCAGGCACTGCTGAAACAGACCCCAGGGTAGATATAGCCCGAACGAACGAACGAATCGCTTGCTCAAACCCCATCGGGCGGGCAACATCCTGAAAAACGGCGCTCACGACCTCGCGCCTCTGAGGCACTGGGGAAATGGGAGAGTGATGCTGCTCGGCGATGCCGCCCATCCCTGCACGCCGAACCCCGGATTGGGCAGTTGCATGGCGCTCGAGGACGCGCTGGTGCTGGCGAAATCGTTTTGCATAGAGGCGACTCCCGAATGGCCCTGCGCCGCTGTGAATCGCTGCGCCGCGGGCGAGCCCGACACGCGCAGCAGCGGTCACTCCTGATGGGCAATATCGGGCAATGAGAGAATTGGGTGATGACGGGCGGACGGCGGATGGTGACCAGCATGCTCCCGCCAAATTATTCGAACGCAATCTGAGAAGGGTCTACTCTTATGCGGCTTAAGATTGCAGGACTCTGCGCCGTGCTCGCTGCTACCCCCGTTCTGGCTCAGGAGCGGGCAATCGACACCCAGCGCAGCACGATCACCATTCATGTCGGGAAAGCCGGTCTGTTATCAGCCGCCGCGCACGAGCATTGGGTAAGCGCGCCGATTGCCTCCGGCGTGATCGACGAAGGCAGCGCGCCGCGCGTCGAGTTCCAGGTGCAAACGGCGTCAATGATGGTAAAACCCGATCCTAAAGTGGATGCCAATACGCACGATCAAATTCAGAAGGAAATGGAGAGGATGACGCTCGACACCGCCAGGTATCCCGAGATTTCGTTCCGATCCACCCAAGTTGAGAAAGTCGCGGAAGGCCAGTTCAAAGTCGAGGGCGTCCTCACCCTTCACGGCGCCGCCAAGCCGGTGACCGTCTATGTCAAACACGAGGGTGCGTCGTACACGGGCCGCAGCATCATCAAACAAACGGATTTCGGAATCAAGCCCATCAGCATCGGTGGCGGCATGATCAGGATCAAAGATCCGGTGGATATCGACTTTGTAATATTCTCCCGGCCGCGTTAGGCTTTCTGTCCGGCTGGGATCGGACGCGAGGTGTGGCAAATGAAAACGGTTCTGAGTCTACTGTTTGTCACTGGCCTGACGGCGTCATCCGCGCTGACCGCCCAGGCGATTGCGCCGGATTCGAACTCCACGGAATCCACAGCGGCCCCACAACCTGTTCCTCCGTACCAGCGCCGGTGTCGCTACAGCGGGTCATCCCAAATATTGTCGCCGACCAATCGAGGATTTGGCTTTTTCCGGCGCGGCTAAACAAGAAACGAAATTGGATCCCCGCCGCCGTCATTCTGGGAACCACTGCCGCATTGATCGCCCTCGACGCCCATGACGCGCCCTATTTTCGGCGATCTTCAAGCTTCTCCGGCCTCAATGACACGTTTACCGGAAACGCGACGGCGATTGGCACGGCAATCGTTCCGGTATGGCTTTACGCGACCGGTTTGATTTCGAAAGACGGCAGGATAAAGGGAACGGCTTTGCTTGCGGGGGAAGCCGTAGCCGATTCCGAGATTCTGGCCTTTGTGTTCAAGGACGCGTTCAAACGGGTGCGCCCCGCTTCACTTTCGCCTACCGCGGATTTTTCGGATACCTGGTTCGAGAGCCGCGGCTCTCTCCTCAGCGATAGTGGGGAGTGGTGGCGGATACCGCCGGGTGGGAAGAAACCGGACTGATCATGAGCGTTTTGACTCCCGTTTCGACTCTTCAGCCGGAGAATTCTAGTCGATCAACGCAATTTTACTGCGGTTCGATCGCTACGTGACCGGCCACGTTCCGCCAGGCGCGCAACCCCGCGGCTCGCAGCACCAAGACCGCGCGGTCCACAAAACCCTCCTCCTCCATATGTCCGAGTATCCGCTCATAGGCCGCTCTCCACTCTTGCGCGGGAATGGGGTCCGGTGGAGTCGTCAGCTGCCCGCCCGGGCCTCGGTTCAGGATGTGGCTATTATCGAGCAATCGGTCCATGCGCTTATCGTAGTCCTGCCGGAAGCTCTCGTCGGAGCGAAGGATGCCCACGAGGCTTGCGAGCATCCAGGTCTCTCGTTCGCCGTCGTGCAGGGTGAACCACGGCACTCCGGTAAAAGGGCGCACGTTGTCGAGGCTGAACGCGAATTCCCGGGCTGCCAGCCGCCCGTCTTCGTTGCGATAAACCGAGTAACGCGACTCGACCGACCGCCATCCGTTCGCTCCGCAGAGGAACAGCCCACCGGGGCGCAGAATTCCCGCAAGCCAGGATTCCGCGTGGGCGCGAAAACCGGACCCATAATAAAGAAGCACGTTCATGCAGCGCACCGCGTCCGCCTTCGGGAGTTCTTCCCCGAAACTCGCTTGAATGAATGACAGGTTGCCGCGTTCGTAGTCTGCCAGGCGATCACGGACCAGTCCCGCGTCGTCCCGGGTCACCGGCCCTGCATCACCGTCGCGGGTGCTGTCGTGGACCATCTGGTCGTCGAACGCGCAGTCCACGCCAATCACATGCCAGGCGGGAAACCTTGCTGCGGTGTCCACGGTAGTAAGCGGAGGGAAGGCGCATCCCATGTCCAGAACAATCGATCCGGCGCCCAGGACAGTCCACGGGTTCTTCGCCAGGTAATCGTCGATCCTGTAGTGTCGTCCCTCCATGGTGATCGGCGGAACCCTGTCTTTAACCGCGCCAATAAGAATGGGGGGTATCAGCTTTCCGATCCACCACGCCATCGCGGGAGAGACATTTCTCGGCTCCAGGCGACAGACCTTCATGAGCCACAGGGTGCGTTCCGCGAATGAGCGCACCTCGGACGGTTGGGCTTCCAGGCTCTTCAACAATTCCAAGCTTTCTGAGGAGGGTCGGGTTTTGAAATAGTGGTCGCAGAGCTCCTCGATGGAAGTCCACTCCCTGAGTCTTCCTTCGTCCTGCTGTGGAAATTCCATGTTGGTGCCCCGAGTTTTACACGAACCTTCCTCTAACACCAAGTGTTGGTCAGTATACAAGCAGTCTGCCATCTTCATCCCTGGCACCCAGCTCATGCTCAAACAACACACAGTGAGCGCAGCGGCTGGCGCTCGAGTTTGATATCGTTTCCTGGAGTACCCACGCATAGAGTACTGCAATGAAAATCAATCTGGTTCGAACAATCGCACTCGTTCTGGCGGGCCTTCCCGGCTTGTTATCGGCACAGGTAGACTTCTCCGGTAACTGGGCTCCTCTGTTCCACGAAGATTTGCCGGATCGAATCCCCGGCCCGGAGCTGGGGGATTATACCGGAATACCGATCAACGAGGCGGCGCGCCTCCGGGCAGACAGCTATGACGCGGATCGTATATCGGTCGTCAGTGAGTACGAGTGCCGTCCGCACGGAGCAGATTATTCGATGCGCGGCCTCGCCAACCTGCGGATCGACAACATACTCGATCCCGTAACGCAACGCGTCGCCGCCCTTCACACGCGCATGAACTTCCAGGAAATGGAGCGAACCATCTGGCTGGACGGGCGCGCGCGACCGTCGGAGCTCGCTCCCCACACCTGGCAGGGTTTTTCCACCGGCGCGTGGCAGGACAACATGCTGAACATCTACACCACTCACCTGAAGCAGAATTACATCAAGCGCAACGGCATTCCGCGCAGCGCGCAGGCAACGTTCACCGAACATTGGGTGCGTCACGGAAACTATTTGACCGTCGCCACGGTGATCACCGATCCGGCTTTTTTGACGGAACCGCTGACGCGGACGCAGACGTGGGTGCTCGATCCGGGCCAGCAGATGACCCGCGACATCTGCGAAACCGTTACCGAGGTCCCGAAGGCGGCGGACTACGTACCGAACCATTTGCCGGGAACCAATCCGTTCCTGCACGAGGTCGCCGATTGGTACGGGATACCTTACGAAGCCACGCGCGGCGGCGCGGAAACGCTATATCCGGAATACCGCAAAAAGATGGGCAAAGCCGACCACGTGCCCCAACGCTGCGAACGATATTGCGAATGCGGCGCGGATGGACGGCTTTGCGGCGATCCGACTCCGCCGAAGCCGGCACAGCAATGATTTCGCGTGCTGGATTCCTGGTAGCGGTTGCCTTCGGGGCTGCGGCGCAGTCGGCGGATTTCGACCGCGTTCAGATCCATGTCGAGCCCGTGCAGCGCAACATCTATATGTTGTCGGGCGCAGGCGGCAACATTACGGTGCAGATCGGCAGCGAGGGCGTGCTGATGGTCGATACCGAGTATGCTCCTCTGGCACCGAAAATCATGGCGGAGATCCGCAAGCTCTCGCCCGGTCCGCTTCGCTACATTATTAATACGCACTTGCATGCGGATCACGTCGGCGGCAACGATGCGATAGCAAAACTCATCCCGCAGGATCCGCTGCAGCCGCTGAAGATCGTCGCGCATTCGAACGTGTTGAACCGCCTGACCGCGCCCGTACCCGGCCAGGCGCCTCCGTCCCGGGATGGACTGCCCCTCGATGAATACGCAACGCAGCGCAAGAACATGCACTTCAACGGCGAAGCGGTAGTGATTTATCACGAGCCGAAGGCGCATACCGACGGTGACAGCATCGTCCTGTTTCGCGGTTCCGACGTAATCAGCGCAGGGGATATCTTCACTCCCGGCAGCTATCCCTTTCTCGATATCGAGCGCGGCGGCAGCGTGCAGGGCGAGATTGCGGGGCTGAATCATATTCTCGAGCTGGCGATTCCGGCCAAGACGCAGGAAGGCGGCACTTACGTGATTCCCGGCCATGGCCGCATCTGCGACGATGCCGATGTGGTCGAGTTCCGCGATATGGTCGTCATCGTCCGCGACCGCATTCGAGACATGATCGGGAAAGGCATGACGCTTGATAGGATTAAGGCCGCCAAACCGACCAGCGATTACGACACGGAATACATCTCGGCCGATAGCTTGGTCAAGGCCGATCAGTTTGTCGAGGCCGTTTATAAGGGCCTTGCGGGAGTTGCGAAGTGAGACGGCTCGCGCGGCTGGCGGTCCTCGTTGTTTATTGCGCGACTCCGGGAAATATGCCCGCTCAATTCGGCGGCGGCCCGGGGCGAGGCGCCGCGCCCATGCCAGGCAAAGCGGGTGCTCCGATCGATCTCACCGGCTATTGGGTCTCCGTCGTGACGGAGGACTGGCGATGGCGCATGATCACTCCGCTCAAGGGCGATGCCGCCAGCGTGCCCACCACGGCCGAGGCGCGCAAGCTCATTGACGCCTGGGATCCGGCGAAAGACGAAGCCGCCGGTACGCAGTGCAAGGCGTATGGAGCGCCCGCCATTATGCGCGTGCCCGGACGCTTGCATATTTCGTGGCAGGACGACCTGACCCTTAAGGTCGAAACCGACGCGGGCCAGCAGACACGGCTACTGCATTTTGCCGGTCAGGCTCCGCAGGGGGCCGCTCCTTCCTGGCAGGGATTCTCGGCCGCGAAATGGGAGTCCGGTGCGCCCGTGGTTGGCGCTCAGCTTCCACTCGGACTGGTACGGGTGAACCAGAAGTCGCGCTCGCTCGAAGTGGTCACCACCCAGCTTCGGGCGGGATATTTACGCAAGAACGGCGTGCCCTACAGCGACAAAACGGTACTGAAAGAGTACTATGATCTTTTCAACGAGCCGAACGGCGATATCTGGTTCATGGTGACCACGGTCGTCGAAGATCCCGTCTATCTCGCGACTCCGTTCGTCACGACTTCAAATTTCAGGAAGATCCCCGATTCGTCGGGGTGGGATCCGGCGCCTTGCTCTGCCAGGTAACGACAGCGAGATAAGAAAATGACGAAGCAGGAAATCATTTTGGCCCGGCAGGAATTTCTTTTCCCCGCGGTTTTCAATTACTTCAAAGACCCGCTGGTGGTCACGCGCGCCAAAGATCAGTACGTCTGGGACGCGGACGGAAATCAGTATCTTGATTTTTTCGGCGGTATCGTAACGGTGAGCGTGGGCCACTGCAATGAGGCCGTGAATAAGAAGGTTCATGCGCAAATCGACAAGCTGGAACACGTATCGACGGTGTTCCTGAACGAACCGCAGATCGCGCTCGCGCAAAAGCTCGCGCAGATTACGCCCGCCGGCGCTCTGAGGAAATCGTTCTTCACCAACAGCGGGACCGAAGCGAATGAGACGGCGATTCTCGCCGCGCGATGCTATACGGGATCGACCGAGATTATCGCCCTGCGGCATTCCTACCATGGGCGATCCTCGGCCACGATGGGGTTGACGGGCCAGGCGGCGTGGAAGTTGGGCCCTCCTCAGGCCGGCGTGGTACATGCCGTGAATGCCTATTGCTATCGCTGTCCGTTTGGGCTCGAGTATCCCTCCTGCGAGTTGAAATGCGCGCAGGACATCGAGCAGGTGATCCGCACCAGTACCTCAGGGCACGTCGCCGCCCTGATCGCCGAGCCGATTCAGGGTGTCGGAGGCTTCATTACCCCTCCGAAAGAGTATTTCAAAATCGTCACCGACATCGTCAGGAAGTATGGCGGGATTTTTATCGCCGACGAAGTGCAGACCGCATGGGGCCGTACGGGCGGCAAGTGGTTCGGGATCGAGCACTGGGGCGTCCAGCCGGATATCATCACCAGTGCCAAAGGCTTGGGTAACGGATTGCCGATCGGCTTGACGATCGCCCGCCCCGAGGTAGCGGACGCCATGAAGGGTGTGACCATCTCGACCTTCGGCGGAAATCCGGTAGTAACCACGGCGGCGAAGGCGGTAATCGACTACATAGAGGAACAGAATCTACTCCGGAACACCGAAGAGACCGGCGCATACCTGTTAGGAAAACTAATCGACCTTAAGGACAAGCACCCGCTGATCGGCGACGTAAGGGGCATGGGTCTGTTACTGGCAATCGAGCTGGTGGAAGACCGGAAGACGAAGGTTCCGGCGACCGCGGCTACGCTGCAGTTGATGGAAGCGACTCGTGAAAACCGGATTATGGTGGGCCGCGGCGGGTTGAGCGGAAACGTGCTGCGCCTTTCGCCGCCGATGAATATCGGGCGCGCCGATGTGGATGAATTCATCCTGCGGCTCGATGCGAGCCTCGTGCAGGTGGAGCGCGCCCTGTCCCCAGCCATGGCCACCGCCTGAAGGATAGGCCGGTACGGCGCTTTCAGCAGCGACTTTATGATGAAATAGAGTCCTGATTATGCTGATTCGAATGACCGCCCTCGTCATGTCCTGCGCCTTGGCCGGTTTCGCCGCGGACTCCAGCGTTGCCGCAGCTGTGCGGGATCAGGACCAGGCCACCCTCCACACCCTCCTTCGGAATAAAGCCGATGTCAACGCGGCGCTCGCCGATGGCGCAACGGCTCTCCACTGGGCGGTCGAGAACGACGACGCCGAAGCGGTCGACCTCCTGCTGCAGTCCGGCGCCAACCCGAACGCCACGGATCGCTACGGCCTGACCCCGCTCTACTTCGCCTCCGCCAACGGCAACGCCGAAATTGTGCAGAAGCTCCTCAAAGGCGGCGCGAATCCCAACACCACCGACAAATATGGAGACACCGTTTTGATGGCCGCCGCGCGCGCGGGCAACACGGACGTGGTCAAAGCTCTTCTCGGACACGATGCGTCCGTTAACGCGCGGGACAAATCCACGGAGCAGACGGCTCTGATGTGGGCCACCCGTTCCAATCACCCGGCGGCCGCCCAGGTTCTGCTGGAGCATGGCGCGGAAGTGAATGCGCGCACCAGAACGGGCCAGGCTCCGGCCCGGCGGCTTCCCCTCGACGGGGGCGGCCCCGGCGGCGGCTCCCACGGCTTGGGCATCGTGCGCGGTGGCTGGCCGGAACGCGGCGCGCAGGACGCCACACCGGGCGCCATGACTGCGTTGCTCTACGCAGCGCGCGACGGTCGGCTGGATACCGCAAAGCTTCTTGTGGAGGCGAAGGCCGATGTGAACCAGACGGACGGTAACGGGATCACGCCTCTGTTGATCGCCATTGCGAACGCCCACTTCGACGTGGCCCGATTCCTGCTCGATCACGGCGCGGGTGTCAATACGGCCGACTGGTGGGGACGAACCGCGCTGTGGGCGACGGTGGAAGTTCGCAATTTGGACAACCAGAGTGGAAACGACCCTGGGGTCGACCGCGCGGCCGCCCTCGAGCTATTCACGACGCTGCTCGATCGCGGCGCCGACGTCAATGCGCGCACCAAAGAATACGTGCCGATTCGCCGCTGGCTCAACTTCGTCAACGACATTTCCTGGGTGGATTTCACCGGCCAAACACCGTTCCTGCGCGCCGCTCTCGCGGGAGACATCACGGTGATGCGGCTGTTGCTCGATAAGGGCGCCGATCCCAATATCCCAACCTTCTCCAATTCAACCGCCCTCATGGCCGCGGCCGGTATCAACTTTGCCTATCAGCAGACCTATACCGAATCGAGGGAGCACCAAATGGAAGCGGTCCAGTTGTGCCTGGAAAAGGGCGCGGACGTGAATGCTGTAAATTCCATGGGGCTGACGGCAGTGATGGGTGCGGCGAATCGCGGCTTGGATGACATTGTCGAGCTGCTGGCAAAAAAAGGAGCGCGGCTCGACGTGAAGGACAAGCAGGGGCGCGATCCCCTGACTTGGGCGAAGGGCGTTTACCTTGCCACCCACATGCCGGAGGAAAAGCCGAGCACGATGGCTCTGATTCAGAAGCTGATGGCAGAGAAGCCGATGGCGCGGAATGAATAGAGCCGTTACAGCCGCGGCCATACTGGCGGTCACTGCCATTGCCTGCGCGGCCCAGGAACAAGCGCTGCTCAACCAGTACTGCGTCACCTGCCATAACGAGAAGCTCAAAACGGCCGGCTTGATGCTGGACAAGCTGGATGTCGCGCATCCCGGTCCGAACGCGGAGACTTGGGAGAAAGTGGTGAGGAAGGTTCGCGCCGGAATGATGCCTCCAGGGGGCGCGCCGCGACCGGACCGCGCGACTATGGACGCTTTCGCCGCCAAGCTTGAAACCGCGTTGGACCACGCTGCGGCCGCCAATCCCAATCCCGGTTTCACGGGGCTCCATCGCCTGAATCGCACGGAATATGCGAACGCCATCCGCGATTTGGTCGCTCTCGATATCGATGCGTCCACGCTCCTGCCCGCCGACGATTCGAGCGAAGGATTCGACAACATCGCCGACGCCCTCGGCGTTTCTCCGGCCCTGGTGGAACGCTACACCTCCGCGGCATCCAAGATCAGCCGTTGGGCGGTGGGGAACATGCTGACCAGCAACTTCACCGTAACTTACCGCGTGCCGGGAGACCTCAAGCAGACCGAGCACATCGATGGATTGCCACTGGGAACGCGCGGCGGCATTCTGGTTCACTACAACTTTCCGCTGGATGCCGAATACGATTTCAAAATTCGGGCGCGGGGCGGCGGGATCGGTGTTGGCGGTGTCGGCGTCAGGGGCGAAGAGCTCGAGCTCACATTGAACGGCGAGAGAGTCAAAGTAGCTACCGGCACATCGCTGGAAGCGCGCGTCAAAGTGAAGGCCGGCCCGCAAACAGTGGGCGCGGCTTATATAAGACAGAGCCCACCGGGCGCGGACGATCTCTGGCATGTCTATGCGACCAGTTCCGTGGTTTCGAATGTTGTAATCAGCGGGCCGTTCAATCCCACTGGCCTCGGAGATACACCCAGTCGGCGCCGCATTTTCATCTGTATGCCTGCATCTGAAAATGAAGAAGCCCCCTGCGCCCGGAAGATTCTCTCCGGCCTCGCGCAGCGCGCCTACCGCCAGCCGCCCTCGACGGAGGATCTCGACACGTTGTTGTCCTTCTATCAAAACGGGAGGAAGAACGGCGGATTTAACGCAGGTGTCGAGCAGGCGCTTTCCCGTGTGCTGGCCGATCCGCGATTTGTCTTCCGCTTCGAACACGAGCCGGAGAATGTTTCCACCGGCCGCCCGTATCGAATCACCGATTTGGAGCTGGCCTCGCGCCTTTCATTCTTCCTCTGGAGCAGCATCCCCGACGACGAGCTGCTCGACCTCGCGATGCAGAATAAGCTCCACGACCCCGCGATACTCGAAGCCCAAACGCGACGCATGCTGGCGGACGCCCGGTCGGACGCGCTGGTGACCAGCTTCGGCGATCAGTGGCTTTACCTGCGGGAGCTGAAGGAACAGCGGCCGGAATCGAAAGTGTTCACCGACAATCTTCGACAATCGTTCCGGCGCGAGACGGAGTTGCTGCTCGACAGCGTGATGCGCGAAGATCGCAGCGTCATCGATTTGCTGAACGCCGATTACACGTTCGTGGACGAGTCGCTGGCAAAGTTCTACGGGATTCCCAACGTTCGCGGGAGCCGGTTCCGCCGCGTTCCGGTGCCGGACGATGCACGGCGCGGATTGCTCGGCCAGGCCAGTTTCCTGCTCGTGACGTCTGTTGCCAACCGAACGTCTCCGGTGGCGCGCGGCAAATGGGTTTTGGAAAACCTTCTCGGCACGCCACCTCCGCTGCCTCCGCCGAATGTTCCGCCTCTCGATACGGATGCCTCGGCGAAGCAACCCGCTTCGGTGCGGGAACGGATGGAACAGCACCGCGGGAATCCGGTGTGCGCGTCATGCCATAAGATCATGGACCCGATCGGGTTCTCGTTGGAAAATTTCGATCTGATCGGACAGTACCGGACGAAGGATGGAGACGCCTTGATCGATCCATCGGGCCAGTTGGTGGATGGGACAAACCTGGATGGCCCGGCCAGCCTGAGGAACGCGCTGCTGAGCCGATCCGGCGTTTTCGTGCGCACGATGACCGAGAAGCTTCTCGCCTACGGTACAGGGCGGGCGCTGAAGTATTACGATATGCCTGTGGTTAGGGCCATCGATCGCGACGCCGCGCGCAACGACAATAGGTTTTCATCGTTGATCGTCGGCATCGTTAAGAGCGATCCGTTCCAAAACAAAGTCAAACAGCAGCAGGAGACCAAACAATGAACTACATAACGAAAAAACACCTTTCGCGCCGGACCATGCTTCGCGGGTTGGGCGTATCGGTCGCCCTGCCGCTGCTCGATTCGATGGTTCCCGCGCAGACGCCCCTGGCCAAAACGGCGGCCAGTTCAAAGAGCCGCCTGAGCTGCATCTATGTTCCGCACGGAGCCACCATGGACAAGTGGACGCCGGATGCAGAAGGCAAAGGCTTCGCGTTTACCGAGACCCTTACGCCGCTCGAAAAATATCGTGATCGCCTGACTATCGTGAGCAATCTGGCGCATCCCGCCGCGGGCGGATTGGGATCCGACGCGGGCGCCGACCACGCGCGCTCGGCCGCCGTGTTTCTGAGCGGCGTGCATCCGGAGAAAGATTCGATTCACGTGGGGACGACTATCGACCAGCTGGCCGCGCAGCAGATCGGCCAGGATACCCCGCTGCCTTCCCTCGAACTGTCCATCGAGGAAGTGGCGTTGAGCTGTGGCTCGGGTTATGCCTGCGCTTACTCCAACACGATTTCCTGGAAGACTCCGACCACGCCTCTTCCCATGGAGAACAATCCGCAGGTGGTCTTCGAGAAACTTTTCGGCGACGGAAGCACGAATGCCGACCGTATCGCGCTTAAGGAACAGAACCGCAGTTTGCTCGATTCCGTAATGGGCCAGGTGGCGTCGTTGAAGAAGGATCTCCCCGCGCCGGACCGCAGCAGGCTCAACGAATACCTTGACGACGTCCGCGAGATCGAGCGGCGCATTCAAACGGCCCAGCAGCACGTCTCGCCCGATCTGAAGCTGCCCGAAGCTCCGGTGGGTGTGCCGGAATCCTTCGACGAACATTTCAAGATCATGTTCGACCTTCAGGTGCTGGCATTCCGCACGGAAATGACGCGCATCGCGACCATGATGTATGCGCGCGACACCAGCGGCGCGGTCTACCCGCAGAGCGGCGTTCGCGACGGGTTCCATGTCGCCTCACACCATGGCAATACCCGCGCGAACATGGACAAGTATGCGCTGATCAACAAGTATCACGTGCAGATGCTGGCCTATTTCCTCGGGAAACTGCAGGCCACGCCGGATGGCGACGGCAATCTGCTGGATCATTCGATGATTCTCTACGGCAGCAGCATGAGCAACGGAAACCAGCACGATCACGACCCATTGCCGCTGATTCTGGCGGGAGGCGCGTCCGGAAACCTGACCGGCGGCAGGCATCTGAAGTTCGCTCCGCATACACCGGCTTCGAATCTGCTTCTGTCCATGCTCGACAAGCTCGGCGTCCATCAGACCAGCCATGGTGACAGCACGGGCAAGCTGGACGTCTGACCATGTCGGATCGTCTTAAGCAACCTATAACCCGCAGGCGGGCTGTCGAAGTGTTGGGAATCGGCGCAGCCGCCGCCGCGGTCCCGAAGGGCCTGTTCGCGCAGGACCCGGCATTTCCGAAGGGCGCGATCATCAGAACCCTCCTGAAAGACTACGCGCCCCAAGATTTGGCGGGCGGCGCCACGCTTTTCCACGAGCACATGCAACTGGCTCCGGATTTCAATGTGAAGTTCGCGGCGGCCACAGCCGCTGCCAGAGCCGCGAACGGTTTGCCGCCGGTCCCCGGACGTGGCGGCGCGGGCCGCGGCCCTGCCCCTGGCCCGGACATAATGCATGACGTCGATCTGATGTCCGCCGAGGTCGCCAAAACCAAAAGCGACGGCGTGGCGTGCATTGTCGACGGGGGACATGCGGACATGGGACGCAGCATCGACTTCCTGCGTCAGGTCTCGATGAAGTCCGGCATGCCGATCGTCGCCGGCGGCGGCTTTTATTCGCAGCCGTTTTATCCAAAAGAAATTTCAACGATGAGCGAGGAACAGATCGTGAAGGCGCTCATTAAGCAGGCAGACACCGACGTGCTCGGCGTATTCGGCGAAATCGGCTCGTGGGACGAGATCACGGCGGACGAACGCAAGGTCTTCCGCGCCATCGGCAGGGCGCACGTCGCGACAAACCTGCCGATCTTCACCCACACAGGAATTCCCGGCAAATCGGCGCTCGAACAGCTCGACATCCTTGAGGACGCCGGAGTGAAACCGGATCGCGTCGTCATCGGCCATTTGGGGAATCTTGTGGACGCGAACGTTTATGTGCACAAGGCCATTTGCAGACGCGGCGCATTCGTTGGTTTCGATCGTCAGGGCGGAAATGGCGACGCGCAGCAGGTTCCGATGGTCATGGCGCTCATCGACGCGGGTTTCGCCGACCATCTGATGTTCTCCGCCGACGCTTCGAGCGGCTACGCGAAGACGTTGACCGTGTTCCTGCCGAAGTTGAAAGCGGCCGGCGTGAGCGACCAGGTGCTGCACCACATCACGGTAGACAACCCCCGCCGATTTCTCGCGTTCGTTCCGAAACGCCCTCGAAGAAAACCGTGACCCGGACCTTTGCGGCGCACGCTCTCAGCGTGTCGAGACTCTTCTCGACACTGGTGCGGGCGGAGTAGTAGACAAGCGGCGGCATGAGTGCCGACGCGGCACGCAAAGTGCGTGCGCCACGGTAATCCAAGACGGCCTTGGCCATAAGTCTGGTCAACTTGGGATTTGCGCGTCATCCAACCGAAACAAAAAATATGGATAGACTTGACAAAAGGAGGTGCTGGCATGAAGCGCAAAAGAATGCTGGCGATTGCGATTATTACGGGCGTGCTCTCCTTCGTGGCTGGCCGGGCCATTTCCGCGCAGGACAAGTACACCCTGAAAGTGCCGAATGGGCTCGCGTTCTCCGAGTTCAGAGGATATGAGGCCTGGCAGGTTGTCTCCATCAGTCAGGACGGACCCCTTATGGCTGCGATCCTCGCTAATCCTGCAATGATCAAGGCTTACCTGGACGGCGCTCCCGGTAACGGCAAACCTTTCCCTGACGGCGCCAGGATGGCCAAGATCCATTGGAACCCGAAAAAAATGGAGAAGTTCCCCGCGGCGACGGTGCCAGGCACTCAGCATGACGTCGACTTCATGGTGAAGGACAGCAAGAGGTTTGCGGACAGCGGAGGGTAGGGATACGCCGTGTTCGAGTATGACGCGGCATCCGACACGTTCAGACCCGGTAACCAGGCTGACAAGCCACCGCAGGGGAACAACGCCACGTGCGGGTTCGCGTGTCGCACGGCCGTGAAGACAAGAGATTACGTTTTCACGGACTACGGGCACAGGTGAAGAGCTTAAACCGCTCCCGCGGAGGCTCCCGATACTCTTCGTGAGGTCTGATGTCCGACTGAGACCGTTGTATGCTGAAACACTATGACGTTGCGGCGAATGATATGGCTTCTGATCGTCCTGGGATTACCCGTGATCGTTCTTTTTACCTGGACGACTTTGGCGGTTGGGCAACAGGTCAAAAAGATCGACGACAAGGCACTGAAGACCGCGGGAAAAGGCACGGAATGGCTGAGCAACGGGATGGACTGGGGCGAGCAGCGCTACAGCACAATGGCTCAGATCAATCCCGGGAATGCAGGCAAGCTCTCCCTCGCATGGTCGTATGAACTTGGTCCTGGCGGCGGTAGCCAACAGGCGACTCCCCTCTATTCGAACGGCGTCCTGTATACCGTGACGAACTGGAGCATCGTCGCCGCAGTAGATGCGAAAACCGGCAAAGAAATCTGGCGCTACGACCCGGACGCGGATCGAACGATGACGCAGCCAGGAAAATCCCGCCTTTGTTGTGGCGTGAACAGCCGGGGTATTGCACTGTACGAGGGCAAGGTGCTGGTCCCCGTCGTCGATGGACGCATGCAGGCTTTGGACGGAGCGACCGGAAAGCTCCTGTGGTCTTCGTGGGCGATCCCGGAACCGAAAGAGGGCGAGGTCTCCCCATACTCCTTAACGATGGCGGCTCGCGTGGCGAAGGGCAAGGTGTTCATTGGCAATGCCGGCGCCGAATTTCCTCCATTTCGCGGCTACGTTTCGGCATTCGATGTCAACACCGGCAAAGAACTCTGGAAGTTCTACACAACACCTGGCGATCCGTCGAAGGGATTTGAGAACAAAGCCATGGAAGCCGCGGCGAAGACATGGGGTGGTGAATGGTGGAAGATGGGCGGGGGCGGATCCATGTGGGATGGCATGGCCTACGATCCCGATACAAACCTGTTGTATATCGGAACCGGCAATGGAACTGTCTGGTCAGCGGACATTCGAAACGGCGGCAGGCAGGAAACGCATCCGGACAATCTCTACATCGCCTCCATCCTCGCCATCGATGCGGACACCGGTCAGTTGAAGTGGCACTACCAGTGCACCCCTGGCGATGAATGGGACTACGATGCGATTCAGCACCTGCTGCTTGCGGATATTCGGATCGACAATCGCAACCGCAAGGTCGTCATGCAGGCGAACAAGAATGGTTACTTCTACGTAATCGATCGCACGAACGGGGAGTTCATCTCCGCGTCCGAGATGTCGCAAGTGAGCTGGGCGACGGGAGTCGATCCAAAAACCGGCCGCCCCGATATTCATCCCGACGCGCTCTATTCTTCGACGAAGGGCGTGACGGTATATCCGGTGCAGATGCACAACACGTCGCAGATGTCGTTCAATCCGATTACGGGTCTGGTATATGTTCCGATCGCCGTCGAAAACACATTCAGCTTCGTGGCGTCGGAGACCTACACGCCAACTCCAGGGAGCCAGAACTTCGGACTGAATCTGGGCGCGGCACGGGGCGGCACACCGATGGCATCCCCGCCTCCTCACGGACCGGAGCGCAAGAATCCCGATGGAAGCAAAGTGCGTGGAGGCATTCTCAGTGCGTGGGATCCCGCCACTCAAAAGGAACGATGGTTCGCACTCGGCGGCGGACAGACGGGCGGCGGCACGCTGTCCCTGGCATCGAACGTCGTGATTCAAACATTGAGCAGCGGACACCTGAAAGCGTTTACGGCGGACAAGGGTGAACAACTTCTGGACCTGGCGTTGCCGCTGAGTTCCGGTACCGGCCCGCCGATGACCTATATGCTCGACGGCAGGCAATACATCGCCGTGATGGCGGGAAGCGGCGCTGTTGGACGTGGAGGTTTCGGACGTGGCGCAGGGCCCGGCGGCGCTGGAGGCCCGGGACGTGGAGCGCCGCAGCCAGCGGGCGCAGCGCCTCTCGAACCGACAGCTGCCGCGGCTCAGAGCGGAAACAATATTCCTCCGGCGCCCACGCCGGCCGCGGTTGTGGCCAACAACAATCCGAAACTGCTGGTTTACGCTGTTCCGAATTGAGGACGTATCGAAATTGAGAACACCTCGAAATTAAGAACACCTCGAACGAAAATTGAAGTGGTTTCTTTTTTGCGTCCACCGCTTCGTTTCTCGTGGTAGTAGCCGAACCAGGCCGGAGACGCCGCCGACGTCCTGTGATTCGGGCTTTACATTCCTTTGGGTTCCACCTCAATTGGGTAGCGCGTTACGCGTCCAGTCGGTTCCGCGTTTCCAGTGATACACTCAGCAGCAAAGATTGTCCCAGGACGAGAACGGGAGGAGAAATGGTCGACCGCAGAAGTGTCATGAAGATCGGTGCGGCAGCGGTGGCCGGAGCGCTTGTCGACCTGCCCATTCCCGGCCGGGACTCAGCGCCCGCGCGGGCGCATGGCGCGTTTCAGAGAGCGGTTTTCGACGAACGTCTTGCGGAGTGCCGGGCCTTCGCGGCCGAACTGCACAGTGCAGGCATCGTCACTTCTGCGATTCGCGGCGACGTTGCCACGTTGTGGTACGGCGATCTGCGAGCGCATCTGAGCGAAAACCGTTTGCCGTTTGCCGGTTTGACGGATCGCGCGTCATTGTTTTGTCTCGAAGAATTGGCGCGCGACGTGGGTATGCGCGTGATTTTTCGGGCGGATCACATCATTCATCAAGACGGGCATGCCCGGCATACCGCTGTGGGGCCGGTATCGCTTGTCACTGTTACCAACAACGTTACGCGCAAGTTGCCGCCGGAAGCTGAATTCGGACGCGCCATGGCCGGGCTGTTAAGCCAGTTCGATATCAGTGCGCTCCATGGCAGTGGAGCAGGAGATACGGCCGCGCAAAAGCGCACGGGGCCGTTTTCTCCGGAAAACAAAATGGCTCTGGTTTCCTGGATCATCGCTTAAAGCGGAAAGGAAATATTCAAATGGTTCTACCTCCGAATGTGAGCGAAGCGGACTTCAATGCGGCCCTGGGTGAGTTCCGGTCCGCCGTGGGCGCGAACTGGGTGTTCAGCTCGGACGAAGACGTCGCGCTCTATCGCGATTCTTACTCCATCTACTGGGGCGAACCGGAAGAGCGCGTGGCCTCCGCGGCGGTGGCTCCCGGCAAGGTAGAGGAAGTCCAGCAGATTGTGCGCACCGCCAACCGCTATCGCATCCCCTTGTATCCGATCTCGACTGGACGCAACCTTACGTACGGCGGATCGGCGCCAACAATGCGCGGCAGCGTGGTGGTCGATTTGAAGCGCATGAACCGCATTCTGGAAGTCGACGAAAAGCGCGCGTTCGCTCTGGTGGAACCGGGCGTTTCGTATTTCGATCTTTACCACTACATCCGTGATCGCAATCTCAAGCTGATGCTGGACGTGCCCGACCCGGGATGGGGCAGTCCCATGGGCAACAGCCTGGATCATGGCGCGGGTTACACGATGGCTGCGTTTCGCGATCACTTCGGCGCGCACTGCGGCATGGAAGTGGTGACGCCGGAAGGGGACGTGATCCGCACCGGCATGGGCGCCGTTCCCAACGCGGGCAGCTGGCAGGACTTCCACTACGGCGCAGGCCCCAGCGTCGACGGCCTGTTTGCGCAATCGAACTTCGGAATCGTCACCAAGATGGGTTTCTGGCTGATGCCCATGCCGGAAGCTTTCTTGTCCGGCACCATCACTGCGCCGCGATTCCGGGATCTGGACGCCCTGGTGCAGGAGGTGAGCTATCTGGAAGATTTGGGCCTGACGGGGATGCCTCAGTATGGCAGCCCCGTTGGCCAGTCGGCGTTCGGCCCGGGCGCGGGCGCCATGGCGAGCCTGATGCAAAATGGCTGGCCTTCCGCCGAAGCCGTTGAGAACTTCGTGACGGCGCAGAAGCGTCCTGCCTGGTCCGTCCAGCTGTATTTTTACGGCCCGGAAGAAACCGTTCGCGGCACGTGGCAGGCCGCCAAGCGGCGTTTTGGCAAGGCCATCGCCGGTGCGACGTTCCAGGACGGTGAGTTCCTTACCCTGCCCATCCCAAAAGAGAAAGAACCTACCCAGTCGGACAAGCCCCGCTTGGGGATTCCCGCGCTCGAGGTGTTCAATATGGTGGCGCGGAATCCGCAGACGGCAGATGACCCTTCGGACGGACACGCCGATCTGTTCGTGACAATCCCGCGCAAGGCCTCGGCCCTTTGGGAATCGGCACGCGTCCTATATGACGCCCACCGGGAGGCGGGCATGCCGGGCCGGCAAAGTCCCTTTGGTACGCCCTTCACTTACTATTCGCGCTGTTTCTGGACCGGCACCACCGTACCTACCTGGCGCGACCCCGCAAAGAATGCGCGCAGCCGGGCATTGTTTCAGAAAGTGATGGACCGCTGCGCGGAGCATGGTTGGGTCAGCTATCGCACCAACCCCGCGTTTCAGGATCTTCTGATCGGCAAATATTCTTTCAACAACAACTCCCTGCTGCGCTTTCAGGAAAAACTGAAGGACAGCATCGACCCCAATGGAATCATGTCGCCGGGCCGTTACGGAATCTGGCCGGCGAGTATGAGGAAGAATCGCGCATGAGGCACATGGTCTTTCTGCTCCTGGTGGTTGGACTTTCGAATTACGTGTCGGCGCAGACGGCTTCGGAAACAAACGGCAAAGCCGTCTTCGATAAGTGGTGTACGCCTTGCCACGGAGCCGTAGCGCCCAAAAATGTGATGTTTGGCAGTGGCGCTTTGGCCGGCACCTCGGCACTTGCCGTGAAATACAAAGGCAAGCTCCCGGCAGTGCTCGAAGAACGCACGGACCTTACGTCCGCTCAGATCAAAACCGTGGTGCGGCACGGTTTGTACGGTATGCCGATTACACGCAAGACAGAAGTCAGCGACGCGGAATTGGAAGACGTAGTGGCGTACCTGACTCGGAATCGGAAGAAGTAAGGGCAACCGGGACGGAAAGGTCCGCGGCATGTTCCCGCGATACGGGTTCGGGGAGGTTCCGGGTTTTGCGGCTGGAACTGCCACCGCGTGCCCGAGTACTCGTTTGCGCGAGCCACAACCGTACCATCCCAACGCTTCCCGGAAACATTAGGTACACTGACAAGGCACTGCGTGATTTTGCTTTCAGCAGGGCTCGCGGCCGCGATGCGGGTAACCATATGAATCACGAGGTTGAGAGCCTGTTCCACGAGCTGGCAGACCTGCCGTCCGATCAGCGGGAAAAGCATTTACAGAGCCGGCAGATCTCTGACGAAGTACGCGCGGAAGTTGAGGTTTTGCTCCGATTCGACTTGGGCACCGGCGACGGATCTTTGACGGGACCCGTGGCTTCTTCGGCGCAACGGTCCCTGTTGGACAATCTGGAACCGAACCCGCGTTGCGGGCCTTTCCGGCTTCTCCGCGTTCTTGGCCGGGGAGGTATGGGGTCGGTGTACTTAGCGGAGCGCGTCGATGGAGAGGTCGAGCAGCGGGTCGCCATCAAGGTTATTGGACAACGTCGTTTTGAACCGGCCTTCGTCGATCGCTTCCTTAAAGAAAGACAAATTCTGGCAACGCTCAGCCACTCGGCCATTGCCCGCCTGTTGGACGTGGGTCACACCGCCGATGGCCAGCCTTACCTGGCGATGGAGTACGTCGACGGCGTGCCCATCGATGCGTATGCCGTCAAGCTCGATCTGCGCGGCAAGCTGGAGCTCTTTTTGAAAGTCTGTGCGGCGGTTTCCTACGCGCACCGCAATCTCATCATTCATCGCGACCTCAAGCCGTCGAACATTCTCGTTGAAAACTCCGGTGAACCGAAACTTCTCGATTTCGGCATCGCGAAAATTATCGATGCCACGGTGGATCAAACCCTCACGCAGGAGGCCATCCTAACGCCCGCATTCGCCAGCCCGGAACAGGTCCGAGGTACGGCTCAGGCAACGACAAGCGATGTCTATTCGTTGGGTGCGGTGCTCTACCAATTGCTTACGGGCCAATCGCCTCACGCGATCTCCGCGCAAAGCCATCACGCCATCGAATTGGCGGTGTGCCTGGCAGAACCCGAGGCGCCGAGCCGCGTGAATACCGCCCTTCCGAGAGACCTCGACTTCATCATTCTGAAGGCACTGCGCAAGGAGCCCGAAGAGCGCTATGCCTCGGTCGATGCCCTGGCCGACGACATCCGCGCGTTTCTGGAATCGCGGCCCGTGCGAGCCCGAAGGGGCAATGCGTGGTATGCGGGCCGCAAATTTCTGCGGCGTTACTGGGTTCCGGTGGGAGCCGCTGCGGCAATGATCTGCAGTCTGTCGGCGGGCTTGTTTATCGCCAACCGCGAGCGCGTCATTGCCCAAAGGCATTTCCTCGAAGTACGCCAGTTGGCCAACAAATTGTTCGATATCGATGCTCTGGCTCGCCAATTGCCCGGAAGCACGAAGACACGACAGTTGATAGTCGACACGTCTCTCGAATATCTGGGACGGCTTTCCGCGGACGCAAAAAGCGACCCGGGGCTTGCTTTGGAAGTTGGCAATGCGTACATGTGGGTGGCACGCGTGCAAGGGGTGCCGGTCGCGGCGCCGGTTACCGGCACGGCGAAGATTCTCAGTACCAACTATCCGGTTCTCTGCTGGCCGATCTGGCGCACCAGAGCGTGGATGCGACAACGGGACACGCGCAGGGCGACGGCACCAGACCGACGGCGGCCGAACAGCAGGAGATTGTCAGCTTCGAAATGGGACTGTATACGGCGCAATCTTATGGACTGCTGACCGGGCCCCTGAATTCGAATGGCGCAACAGGCGGGCCGGTCCCGCTGTCGACGCAGCCGTTCTTTGTCAGCATCAACTCGAGCGTGCATGCGTTGCTGCCGAACGGCTCGGAACAACCGGGCGGACTTACGGCTCCGGGCGATGGCAAATTCACTCCGGATATTTTCAACTTGTATAATTCGTGGGCTTCATTGCCATCTTTCGATTTCCGGGCTTCCGTGGCGCGCGGGCAGGTGATTTTCAATAGCCGGCCGATCACGATCACGGGTGTTGCCGGAATCAATGACGATGTAACGGCGGGCGGCCTGGTGACGGGCGGAATTCCGTCGCTGACGGGAACTTGCGGAACGTGTCACGATACGCCGAATGTCGGCAATCATTCGTTCCCGACGCCGCTGAATATCGGGACGGGCGATCCGGGCACTCATGCGTCGGCCAACATGGGCGGCCTGGATATTTCTTATCTGCCGCAAATCACGGTGTGCCAGTTGGTGAACGGCCAGCCGGGGCCAAACTGCAAGACGACCAGCGATATGGGCCAGGCGCTTATCGATGGCAGGTTCGATCACGTAGGCAAGATCAAGGGACCGATTCTGCGCGGTCTTTCGGCACGCGCGCCTTACTTCCACAATGGGTCGGCGCAGACGCTGCTGGATGTGGCGCGGTTCTATGAGAAGCGTTTCGGTTTGGTGTTGACGCCGCTGGACGAACTGGATCTGGTGAACTTCCTCAGCGTGCTGTAAAGGCTGGTTGGCTATCCCAAGTTCGTGACTACACAGCTGGAATTCGCGCGCCGAAATAACTCCGATCAGGGCAGTTGGAATACCCACACCGCCGGAGCACGGTCGAGGTTCTGGATTTCCGGCACCAGCGGCGCGAACCCCGTCGCCTGAGCGCCGCCATTGCCCACGCCGATGGCGATGTACTCTTTGCCGTTCACTGTGTACGAAATCGGGGCGTTGCTCGGCACATCGGTCAGACGCGTTTCCCACAGCAGTTTGCCCGTCTGGTCGTCGTAAGCGCGAAAGAACCGATCAATCGAGCCGTTGAAGATCACCCCGCCGGCCGTATCCAGTGCGCCGCTCGACACCGGCGCGCGGTGACGCTCGGTCCACAGCACTTCGCGCGTCAGCATGTTGACGGCTTCCACCCGGCCGTACTTGCCGTCCGAATCCGGACGAGGCCGCACGTTGAAGTTAACGCCGGTGGACAGGAAGCCCCGGCCGCCGCCGGTCACGGGCGTCAGATCCATACACGACTCAACCAGCGGTATATACATAATTTTCGTCTCGGGATTGTACGAGGCCGGAAGCCAACTCTTGGCGCCGTCCGCATGCGGGCAGACCATGTGCACCTGCCCGTCGCCTGCCAGCGTTTGCGGATTGATGTTCTTCCTGCCGGTGACGGGATCGATTGAGGAAACGATGTTTTGCAGGCCGAGATCTTTTGACCAGATCCACTTTCCCGTTTCCGCGTCGAGAACGTCATAAGTCGCCTGCTTGCCCGAAGTCATGATCACCGGGCGGACTACACCGTTCAGCTGCATGCGCACGATCTGGCGTTCAAACACCCAGTCGAGGTCCCACTGATCGTTAGGCAGGTGCTGGTAATACCAGACCAGCTTGCCGGTATCGGGATTGATGGCGAGGGTACAGTCCGTATACAGGCCGTCGGTTTTGACCCCCGGCCTCACGGGCTTGGCGAGAAGAGCGGTGTCATAGGTCTGCGC
>Ga0182024_10002504_pt1 | contig 45428 bp, 46 predicted proteins | sample P32metaG_FD_120480 | JGI IMG/M metagenome (GOLD analysis project Ga0182024, IMG submission 120480) | Permafrost microbial communities from Stordalen Mire, Sweden - P3-2 metaG (Illumina Assembly) | ecosystem: Environmental > Terrestrial > Soil > Wetlands > Permafrost | place: Sweden: Stordalen... | reverse complement strand
ACCATAAATATCGGAGGAGAAGAACCCCAAATAGTCCACCGTCTGCGCCATTCCGATCTGAGAAAACGGGTACGTGCGCAAATCCAGCGACGGCGTGGTGTTGGCACCCGCGCCGGGAACCGTACCGATCCCTATACTCCCGCTGGCCTGCTGCATGACGGAGTTCCCCAGGTCGTTCGATGCATCCGTGAAATACGGGAAGAAATTTTGCGTGCCGGAAATCGTCCGGGGCCTCACGCCGGAGGTGGTGGTCACAACTGTGGTCGATGTGGCGGGCGCGCTAGTGGTTCCGGAAGCCGTCGTCGACACCGCGTTGCTCGCAACATTCATTGATGTGTTGTTCGACGAGTTGCTCGACGAGTTGCTTCCCGACGGGGCCAGCAAGTAAGCCGACGCCGGCTTTCCTCCCAGCGTCTCCGCATCCGAGGCTTTCAGCGCGTATGGCACGCTCGCCATCAGCACGCGAGGCTGCTCCGCCTCGCCCGGCCGGTTGAATTGCACGCCCAGCCAGCGCGGTTCTCCGGCACTCAACAGATCCAGCGGCACTCCGTCATTCTGCGTCGATCCCATCAAGACCGAATATTTTCCTTCGCCATCCACGGCGACGTTTTGCGTCTCCTGCCACAGCGGCGTCCCACCGGTTTGTTCGCTGTACACCGCGAGCGTGACGCTTTCGAGCGGCTGCGCGGGCATGCCGTTGGATGGCCGGAACGATCCGCTGAACCGGATCACGTTTGGAACTGCCCCCGTCTTGGGAGCTGAGGCGGTGGGCGTAGGCTGCTGGGCGTAAATCCCGCTTGCGCAGGCGACAGACAGCATCGCGGCGATGGTTCGCACACGAATGTTTCTCATGGTGGTCCTCCATGGTCTTGTTCGTAGTCTCAGCGAAGACGACAGTGCCCATACGTAAATGGGCCACGAATCTCTGGACTTTATCACAAGGCGGCCCGAAAGGTTGAACCTGCCGCGCCCCTCCCTGACCCGCGCCGGCGCATTGTTGCTTCCGTAACCCAACAGGGCGAATTGATTTGGACTATACTATTTGTCGACTGCGTCCGTCCATCGAGGAGGTGTGTGCGATGAAGTTTCTGAAGACTTTTTGCTCTCTCCGGACTCTTGGAATCGCGTGTAGCGTTGGAGTCGCGCTGATGGTTCCCGCCGTCTCCGTGCTGCTCGCAGCCGATCTGCCCACAGTTCCAGGCGAAGTGACGTTCTCCAAGGACATCGCTCCCATCCTTCAACGAAGCTGCCAGAACTGCCATCAACCGAACTCGGTGGCGCCGATGTCGCTGATCACTTACCAGCAGGCGCGCCCCTGGGCAAAGTCGATCAAAGAGCGAACCCTGATTCGCGACAGGCGCGGCGTGATGCCTCCCTGGTACATCGAGAAGACCATCGGGATTCAGCATTACAAGAACGATCCCTCGCTGAGCGATTTGGAATTGGCAAAGATTGCCAAGTGGGCGGACACGGGCGCGAAAGAGGGCGATCCGAAAGATCTGCCTCCGCCGGTGCCGCTGATCGACGGAACCAAGTGGACGCTGGGCGAGCCGGATCTGATCGTCTCGACGCCCGAGGTGACGGTGAAAGCCGGGGTTCCGGACTGGTGGGGCGAACTCGCGCCCGCTCCAACCGGGCTCACCGAGGATCGTTGGGTGAAATCGGTGGAAATGCGAGAAGTGAACGACATTCCGCCCGATACCGGCGGCGGCCGCGCTACGGTCGGCGCGCGCTACGTGTTTCATCACATGATCTGGACCACCACCGTTCCCGATCGGCAAGCCGCGCTGGGCGAGGACGTCGGCGAGGGCAGCGGAACCTGGCCCATCCATGAAGTCGGCCGCAACGCCGACATTTTCCCGGACGATGCCGGCAAGCTCCTGCGAGCCGGATCGAGCCTGGTGTTCTCCTCAACTCACATTCATTCGAACGGCCGCGACACCAAGGCGCGCCTGGTTTTCGGCTTCAAGTTTTTCCCGAAAGGCTATAAGCCCACCGTGCGATACGCCCGCCGCGGGCTCGGCAACGGCGTCGACATCGATATCAAAGCGGACGACCCCAGTCAGCGCCTCGACGCATACAACGTCCTCTCTGAGAACACCAAAATCACTTCCTACGAGCCGCACTTGCACGCCCCCGGCGTCAGGATGTGTCTCGAAGCAATTTGGGGCATAAATGTTCAGACGTTGAGCTGCGCCGGTTACGACCACAACTGGGTTCGCGTCTACGAGTACGACGACGATTACGCGCCGCTGCTGCCCAAGGGAACCATCCTGCACATCATCGGGTACATGGACAATTCGGTGGCGAACAAGAATGTGCCCGATCCGAGGAACTGGTCGGGATCAGGCAATCGCTCGATTTCGAACATGTTCATCGACCTGGGGCAAGGCGTCGCGCTGACCGACGAGCAATTCTACGCGGAGATGGCCAGGCGCCGCGAAAAGCTCAAGCTGACACCCGAGGACGTGGTGATCGGCTGCCCGCTGTGCAACGGCGATCCGATTCCGCCCACGCAAAGAAGGCCGCGTGCAACTCCGACGGCAGCTCCGCCCGGAGCTGTTAATCCAGCAGCCGCGAATCAACCTAATCAGGGCCCTGTAAATCAGTGAGGGCGCGTTCCCTCTCTTCGAGGCGCGACCGTGAGGGAGCGCGTCGCGTTTCTTCGAGGCGCGACCGTGAGGGAGCGCGTTGCGTTTCTTGGAGGCGCGACCGTGAGGGAGCGCGTTGCGTTTCTTGGAGGCGCGACAGAATGGAGCGCTTGTCGACTTCATGAAGGCCAATTCAGTGACAGCGGAATATTTGAGGCGGCTAACACTTCTGACAGCGGCAGTCTTACTGTTCCGCCCCGCCACGGCGCAGTTGTCGTATTCCAAAGGGCAGACCACCTCGCCCGCCTACGAGGGATGGGAGAAGAACGCCGACGGCTCTTTCAATCTGATGTTCGGGTACATGAACTCGAACTGGGAGGAAGTGTTCGACGTCCCCATCGGTCCGGAAAACAAGATCGAGCCCGGCGGACCTGATCAGGGCCAGCCGACCCACTTCTTCCCGCGCCGCAATCGCTTCGTGTTCCGCGTGAAGGTGCCCAAAGATTTCGGTGAGAAGGAGTTGGTCTGGACGCTGGTCACTCACGGGAAAACGCTCAAAGCCTACGGCACGCTGCGGCAGGATTACTTTCTCGACAATATGGTGTTCACCTCGGAAACCGGTGCGATCGGCGCGGGCGTAAGCACTCCGGAGATCCGCGCGAACCAGGCGCCGGTGCTCGAAGCCGCGGGCGATCGCGTGCGAACGGTGAAGCTCGGCGAAGTGCTGACGCTTTCCGCGCATGTCACCGACGATGGTGTCCCCAAGGTGCGCCCTCGCGGAGCAGGAGCCGCCGTCGGCCGAGGGGAGGAAGCGGTGAAAGATATCCGCATGATTCCTCCGCGCCAGGTCACCGTGGGAAGCGCGACGGGGCTGTGGGTTTCCTGTTACCTGTATCGCGGCGCAGGCAAGGTGACTTTCTCTCCGGCGCAAGCCAAGACCTGGGAAGATACGCGAACGGGCGCGAACTCGCAATGGTCGCCTCTGTGGACGCCTCCGGCGCCGCCTGCGGACGGAAAGTGGACCGTCCAGGTGACCTTCGATCAGCCCGGCGACTACGTGCTGCGCTGGCACGCCTCCGACGGCGCGCTGTGGGCAGATGAAGATATCAAGGTGACGGTCACACGCTGAGTACGTTCTTGGCCGCAACAGATTTCGCATTGCGGCGACCTTGAGGCGCGACAGTATGGAACGCTATTGAAAATGATCAGGTCTATCGAACGCCGACTCCAGACACTCGCGGCGTCGAGATCAACACGCCGTCGAGTTTTTCCAGGCGCTCTTGAAGACTCTGGTTCTGCCGGCGCTGTTCGCTGACCTGCTGTTCCAAGCGCCGTAGTTGTTCTTTCTGCGCACCGATCTCGGCCTGCTGGCGCTGCACTTCATTCAGCAGCATCGAATCGAGCACCTGATACTTCACCGTCTCGATCTGTCCATCCGCCGAGTGCGCGACCAGATCCGGATACACCTCGTCCACTTCCTCGGCGATCAGGCCATATTGAATCGGCTTCGATCCGTCCGCGAGCGGCTTCTTGTAGCGAAAGGTGACCGGCCGGAGCCGCATCAGATCGCGACTGGCCTCGCCCATGTCCTCGATGTCTTCTTTGTAGCGACGCGAAGAGCTGACTGTGCCGAGTTGGCCTGCGGAATCGATCATTACGGGGATGGCGTCGTTGTTGCCGGTCGTGATGCCGCGAATCCCAGCCGCGAAGAATGACGTCTGCGGGCCGCAGGATGCGCAGAGCGAACCCGGCACCGCTGTTCCGATCCGGATAACACTGCTGTCGTTGTCAGAACCGAGGCTGCCGATATGGATGTTGTTGCTCCCGCCCCCAAAATCCACGGAGCCCCCAGCGTTGTAGCCGATGGCGATGTTATTGCTCCCCGAGCCGTACTCAAGGGCCCCCAGCCCCACGGCCGTGTTGTAGTTCCCGGAGGTGTTGAAGTACAGCGCTCCTTCGCCGATGGCTGTGTTGTTGACCCCGGTGGTGTTGCTCGCGAGCGCGACGGATCCGAACGCCGTGTTGAAGTTCCCTATGGTGTTGGAATAGAGCGCATCGGCGCCGCTGGCTGTGTTGCTGTTCCCAGTGGTGTTGTTCTGGAGTGCGCTGAGACCGCTAGCTGTGTTCAGGCTCCCTGTGTTGGCGCTTGCGGGCGTCCCTCCTTGAAGCGCTTGGTAGCCGACAGCCGTGTTATTGCTCGCGGTGGTGTTGTTCGTCAGCGCATTGTACCCGATGGCGGTGTTGGCGTTGGCGCTACAGGTGGGGATGCCCGAGCAGTTGCTAGCGAGCGCTCCATACCCGAAGGCGGCGTTGTTGCTCCCTGTGGTGTTGCTCGCCAACGCCACGTACCCACTAGCCGTATTGCTGCCCCCGGTGGTGTTGGAACTCAGCGCGCCGCCACCGGCGGCGGTGTTATAGGAACCAGTGCTGTTCTCGGACAGCGCGCCGTTGCCGGCAGCCGTGTTCGCGGTCCCAGTCCAGTTGTTCTGTAACGCGATGGTGCCGATGGCCGTGTTCTGATTGCCGGTAGTGTTGCTCGTGAGGGCGGCCTGTCCCACCGCCGTATTTTGGTTCCCGCTCATGTTGTCACGCAGCGCATTGACACCCATAGCCGTGTTGAAGATCCCAGAGGTACTGGTCACCACGTTGAACACCAGCGCTCCTGTCCCAAGGGCTATGTTGCCGCCGCCGGGCACTTGCAGCACCGGGGCCCCCTGATACCGGACGACCCCAGCGAAGTTTATATTACCGTTCACGTCCAGCGTCGACCCCGGAGTCATGGTCCCGATTCCCACGTTCCCCGTGGCGGATTGAATGCGCATCTGCTCGACGAATCCGAAGGCGCCATACAACTGGGCGCCCGCTTTGCCCAAACGCAGGTCCTTGCCCGGATTCCAATAGATCGCCGGGCCATAAATATCAGAGGAGAAGAACCCCAAATAGTCGACCGTCTGCGCCATTCCGATCTGAGAAAACGGGTAGGTGCGCAAATCGAGCGACGGCGTGGTGTTGGCGCCCGCGCCAGGAACCGTTCCGATCCCTATGTAACTGTTGCCGCCGCTATTGGACTGTTGTATCACTGAGTTGCCCAGGTCGTTCGACGCATCCGTGAAATACGGGATGAAGCCTGCCGAACCCGAGATTGTACGCGGCTTCACCGCGGTGGTATTGGTCATGACGGTGGTGGAGGTGGCGGGCGCGGTAGTGGTTCCGGAAGCCGTCGTGGACACGGCGTTGCTGGCCAAGGTTCCCGATGGCGCCAGCAAGTAAGCCGACGCGGGCTTTCCTCCCAGCGTCTCGGCGTCCACCGACTTCAGCGCGTAAGGCACGCTCGCCATTAGCACGCGAGGCTGCTCCGATTCGCCCGGCCGATTGAACTGCACGCCGAGCCAACGCGGTTCTCCCGCGCTCAGCAGATCCAGCGGCACTCCGTCATTCTGCGTCGCGCCTATCAACACCGAATATTTTCCGTCTCCGTCCATTGCCACGTTTTGCGTCTCCTGCCACAGAGGTGCCCCGCCGGTCTGATCGCGATAGATCGAAAGCGTCAGACTCTCGACAGGCTGCGCGGCAACGGGCTGCGCCGGCATGCCGTTGGTTGGGTGAAAGGAACCGCTGAACCGGATCACATTGGGAACGGCTCCACTTTTAGGCGCCGTTGCGATTGCAGTGGATTGAGACTGCTGGGCGTGAGCCGCCGTTGCGCAAACGAGACCGAGCAGCATGAATGTGGTTCGACGACGAATATTTCTCATGGTGATCCTCCTGGGTCTTTCTTGTGTAATCTCGATTAAAAATGCAGCCCCAGTGTTTTAATGGCCACAAATTCTCTAGAGGACTTTATCATATTCGGCTGGAGGGATAAATTAGGCCGCCCAGCGACGCAACTGGGAGCGATAACGAAGCACCCGTTGTGAAGTCTTGACTATTTTTAGTTCTAGCGCACCGCTCCTTGACAGTCGCGGCTCAGCAAACGCGGTTGCACACTGCTTTCTGGTTACTTCGAACCCGCTTGCGCCGCCGCCTTCTCAGCCTGCCGAGCGATGCTCAGCATCCGCCCCAGCGCGAAGTTGCCTTCATGACAGGCGAACTCGTACATCGGACCGGCGCTCCGCACCATGGGAAGTTCCGCTGTCCAGGGTTTCACGAACGCCGTGGGATCGTCGACGGTGAACTGATAGAGGATCGTCTCCGGGCCGGTGCGCGTGAAGCGCTCGACCAGGTGAAGATTCCGATCGGAGCCGCGGAAATGCGTCTGGTCGGTGAAATTCGTGGTGTCGACCACCAGAGTATTGTTCTCCCAATGTCCTACCGAATCACCTAACCATTTGCGGATCGCCTGCGGCAGATGCGGCCGTCCGTCGAGCGCAACAATCCGCACATCATGAATCATTTCGATCGCGATCATCACGGTATCCGGAGTTTGCACGATCTGATAGTTGTTGTTGTAGGGACCCGGCAGCATGGGCGGTCCGGAAGTTGGCGACAACAGACAGCGCTCTTGCAGGCTCCGGTCCGAAGCGCGATCGGCGGGATGCTGGCTGGTCGCGGCGCGCGTGTCCGCCATTCTCTTTTGCGCTTCCGGCGTCAGGGCGGGAATTCTGCCGTCGGGTGGATCGACAATCAGCGAGGTTCGTCCGGTCGCGACGACTGTAGTCGCGCGCTCCCACCAGACGTTCGGATCGGCGACATCGTTGGCGCCATCGTTGGGGTCCTGCGCGCGCCGGTGAACGATCCCTTTTGCATAGGCGGCGGCTTCCTCTTCAGTCGCGAAGAATTCCTTGCCGGTGAAATTGCGGGGGCGCTCCAGCGGCGTAAGCGTCGTGTTGTTCCATAATCCTTGAAGATCGGGACGGCCATCGGGAGTGCGGGGAGCGGTCCAGGATTTCGCGGCGCGCGGCGAAGTCTGTCCGGCGGCGAGGATCGCCGTCATCAAACCTAGCGGGAGAACCACGATCATGGATGGCAGAGCGCGCATGCAGTTGAGCCGATTCTAGCGCACGGTGAGTTTCGGAGGTGTCCCGGCGCCTCCCTATCCGTTCATCGGCGAACGTGCCGCTCATCGTGACGGTAGGCGGACCACTATCCAGTCCGGATTGACGATCGCTCTTCAGTAGGGCGCCGGGCGCTATTGCCCACCGCCGGCGGGCTTGGCGGCGAGCAACACGTTGATCTGCCGCACCGCGTAGTCGACTTTCATGTCGATAAACTTCTTGCCTAGGTCGGCACTGGATCGCCGCGCGTCACCGGTGATTCCGTTGTTGATCCGATTGGGATCCTGCTGTCTGGTCCCGCGGGGTGCCGTGGGTGCCGTACCGGCTGCGGCCGGGGCGCCCGCAACGGCAGCTTGACCGCGTCCGCCACCCCGGCCGCCTTCGCCACCTCCGCCCCGGCCCACTGGATCGCCCAGCGCCGTCGCCATCAAATTCATGCGAACCCAGCCTTTGTCGGCGCCGAGATAAATCATTTCCGAGGTATCGGAAACGCCGGCGTGGCCGCCAGACGGATAGCCGTTATCGGCGAGCCATTGTTCGAAATCGGCCTGCGCGCCTGGATGTTCCTTGGTGCCGACGTAAACCTGATCGCAGAAAACCACGCGAATACCTTTGCCGGAGTACTTGGTGTCGAGCTTGGTGGCGACTTCGCCCAGTTCTTTCTGACCGCCGCCGTGGTCGCCCATCAAAACGATGTTCTTGAACCCGTCGACGATGAGTTGTTCGGCGATCCGTTCATTGATGGCCGCGTACAACTCCGGGGTCAATCCGATGATGCCGGGCAGATTCGGGTCGGCGTTATTCGGAGAATACGCCAGCACCGGAGCCAGGATCGCGTTGCCCAGCTTCAAAGCGATGCGCCGCCCGGTTTCACGCGCGATCAGCGTATGGCCGCCGTTCACATTTTGCGGCCCGCGCTGTTCCGTGCCGCCGTTGTAAACCAGGGCCGTGGTCTTGCCGGCTTGAATCGCCTGCTTCACTTCCTGCCAGGTCATCATGTCGAACTCGACCAGGGGTTCTTTGGATTGCGCGTAGAGAGATCCGCCCAGGATCGCGAGCGCGAAGGCTGCCAGTTTCATGAAATGCTCCTTTACAAGCGGTTGCCGATGGTTTCTCGAAAAACGATCCGAAGGAAAAAGGGAGTGACCGCGCTGTCCCTTTTTTCAACAAGCTCTAGCAGAGAATATCATTGCGCTCGCGGCAATACAAGGTGGTGCCTGGCAGCGGGCTGATGGTGTGTTCCGTTGACTTCTAAGGTCCAGCCGCTATTTCGATCTGGTCGTATCCCGCTGCCGCCGCGATTGCACGAACGCGCGAAGCACATTGTTCATAAGAGTATGGTAACCCCTGCCGCTGGACCTGAACCATTCCAGCACATCGTGGTCGACGCGGATATTGATATGTTGTTTGGGAGCCGGGACGCCCATGACGGCCTGCGTCCAATCCGGTTCCCCCTGAACGTCGTCGACATCGGCGCGTATAGACGCTTCGAGTTTCTTGCCGGTTACTGTGTTGGCCTTGCGCCAATTCGTCCGATCCTCACCGCGGCCAATCTTGGCCTTGATCTCCTTAGCCGTATAGCGCACGATACCGTTTTTCTTCCGCATCTCTCGCCCTCCTTGCTGTGACAATTCGCACAACGCCGTCTCGCCACAGCCATACGACGGCGAAGCACTTGCCTTCAATGGCCCCGACACTCAGAAAACGCTCTTCCGCGCCGCGAGGCGTAGGCACCGTGAGCAGGGAACGACCATCAAACAAACTGAAGGCCACGCGGAGGAAATCTATTCCCCGGTCAGCCAGCACCCATTCGCGCTTCCGTTCGTCCCAACTAAATTCCAAGGCGTATCATATCTACAATTGTACCCCCACGATTGTACCCACAGCTCGGAATCTTCGCTATGCCGCGGCGTCTGCCGGATCGCTCGCGTCACGCCCGGAGGCGGCGGCTACTTTGATTGTTCGGCGGATTGTTCCCTGTGATGCGAGGCAATGTGAAAGGCCGCGATAAAATCGTGCCAGACAGCTGCAAAAATCATAGCGACCAAAGTCATGGCAACCAGGTAAGCGAGGTAGGAAAGAATTTCGCGCAGTAACTTCAAGCGTCGACAGCGTAGCACAACGTATGGCCCAGTCGACGGTCGCATCAGAGGGGACAGTACGGGCACACTACGGGATTGCATCCGGGATCGCTGCCAGTCGTTTTATCAAGCCGACATGCTGTTTTCGCCGTTGTCGTCGTCGTTATCGCTGTCTCTGCCGTTCTCCTTGTCGTTTATCCCGATTAAAGATGGAAGCGCGCCCCCAAACCGCTGTATCGCGCGCGGTGCTCGTCATCTCTCTTACGGTTGCACAGGCCAGTGTCTAGAATGAAGCCAGGCTGTAGGTGGACTGGAAGCGGATGACTGCGCCAATCTCTCGACTTGAGCGTACGCGATGGAGCGGTGGAGGCCATGTGAGGCGAAGCGGTATATGATAGCAGCGGCAGGAAATCCGCTTGCAAAATTTGCTGTAATGGTCGACCGGATGCCCGATTGTGGATGCAAGCCTGATTTTTGATACAAGGTGACACGAGGAGAGACTCTATGCCTGACACGCCCGCACCAACTCCCGCAAATCCAGCGCCGCTGGGCCTCGCCGGATTCGGATTGACTACGGTTGTTCTGAGCTCCATAAACTCCGGCTTGTTGACGGGAGACACTCCGACCCTCATCGCCGTCGTGGTGCCGCTCGCGTTCGCCTACGGAGGCGTCGGCCAGATCATCGCCGGAATTCTGGAATACAAGAACCACAACACATTCGGGACGGTCGCCTTCACATCGTATGGACTGTTCTGGTGGTGGTGGGCCTTCCTGCAGTGGACCGCGGGAGCGGGCTGGATCAAAGCGCCGGCCGCAAACGCCGTGGGTGTTGCGCTTTTGATGTGGGGCGTTTTCACGCTGTACATGTGGATTCCCACCTTCCGCCTCAACTTCTGTTTATGGACGACGTTCCTGTTTCTCTGGATCACGTTCTTCCTACTCGCCGGGGGAGATCTGGGGATGGGTATCGCTTGGCGTCACGCCGGGGGCTACGTCGGCTTGCTCACGGGAGCGAACGCGTTGTACCTTTCGTTCGCTGAAGTGACCAACGCAACTGCGAGAAAGGTCGTGTTGCCGGTGGGCGGACCGATCCTCAAAGGATGATCTAGTGGAAGTCGAAACCAGAGAGGCCGCACTGTGCCTAATCCGGCGTGACAATGTATTCCTGGTTGCCGAAATCAGAGATCCGCAAACCGGAACTATCCTTCACCGGCCACCGGGCGGCGGGGTGGAACATGATGAGAACCCGGAACAGGCTGTTCGCCGCGAGTTGAGAGAGGAACTTGGCATCACCCTGACGACCATCCATGCGCTCGGCGCAATCGATCACATCTGGTTCTGGAACGGTCGCGAGGTCCGGGAGCGTGCTTGGCTGTTTTTGGCAAGTTCAACGCCCATCCCGCCGGCGCCGATTTGCTCGGTGAGCTGGTAATGCAAAATGGCCTTGTTGTCCATACGCTACCGCGCGGGATTGAGGTATTGGACTTATTATTGTCTCAGGTTCGGCCGGATCTGGGCTTCGGCTGGCGCGGGATACTGAAGTCATGGTCAAGTCGCCGCGCTTTCAAGCGGACCCTGCGTGAATCCAGTTACCAGCCCGATAACAAAGGAGCAGCGCAGGGCTCATTCCTTAGATTTCGTATCTTTTCGGAAGTGGAGCGATGGATCGTCGATCACTTTCTTCAGGCTCGGTCCCTCTAGCGCGCCGGATTCGATATCGACACCCCAATCTTCCGTGAACTGCCGCGATTGATTCAGGTCGTAATAGGCGATATGCAACGCCGGGCCGTTAAACGAAAAATTCACGTATCCGTTGTAGCCGACATCGACATCTTCTTCGGTGGGATAACGGCGGTTGTCCCATGCGAGGCACCGACAATCCGTAATGTCCGGACGCGCGCCGCGGGCGACCGGCATGCCGCCGTGGCCCACACATCGCCCATACGCTTCGACCCCGTTGGTCACGCTGAACTTGTCGTAAATCCCCAGCCTATGCTCATGGCCCCAGAACCAGATGACCGGGCGATGAATCAGGCTCGCCAACTGCTGAGAGGGAATTTGATACCAGCCCTCAAACGCCGAGTGCGGCCCATGATGCGACAGCAGAATCAGGCCGCGTTTGTCGCCATCCGGAATCACCGACGATTTCAACCAGGCGAGTAACGGCTCGGGAAGAGCGCACCGCGGCTTCAGCGCTGTCGTCTTGCGGAGCCACTTGCTGCGCTGAAGTCCCGGAACTTTGCTCCAGTCAAAACGAGTGGAATCGTAGCCGGTATCCAATCCTATAATTCGCCAATGCTTATTTTCCAGGCAAAAGAAACTGGCCCACTGTCCCGCTCCCCATTCGCTGCCGCGTTCTCTTAATCCCATCCTCGGCAGAACCATCCTCCAGTAGCCGTTTCCGTCCGCATACATTTCGTGATTGCCGTTGAGTGCGAAGCCGCCTTTCTCCCCCATGGGCCACTTCACCGGAGCATAGGGACTCGTTTTCTCCCCGAGGAAGTTTTCTCGGACCTCATTGCTATCGCCTACGTAATACACATCGCCCAGGTGAATCGTGAAATCCGGATCGGCCTTTTCCATTGCTCCCGCGACGATTCTCGCCTCATCCGTCCCGGTCCCCCAATCGCCCGCCAGGCTGATCTTCACACGGTCATCGATGGGGTAGATGCCGGTTCCTTTTCCGTGCGTCGTGTAATCTCTGAACGCGTGCTTCTTGTGAAACCAGTATTTTGCAACCTGGGGTATCCAAGTGAAAAGCCTGCCGGGAAGGAAAGCCGCGATGGGATCATAGGTCGCCGTCGAATATCCCGTTCGCGCCGCATGTAAGTGAGATGCGATTCTGGAATGCGCAAACCCCGTGAAATTACCGAGGTCCTTGCCGCCGGCGGGTTCATCGGACTTCCCACGTGATTGCGGGACGATTTTCTTCGACTTCGCGCGCATCTCTGTAGTATCGCTAAATCGCGCCCGTCAATAGCGCAGCGCCAAAATTAGATCCGGATTTGCAATACCGGATCGCGTCTGATGGAGGTGATTCAGCGGATAAGACTCGCAAAGCGCCCGGAGTAGTGAGCCTTCAAATGTCGGTATAATATACGTACATGGCGATGGGAGGCCGGTACGATTGGGATGAGCACAACGAAGGACACCTGGCCGCGCATCGCGTTGAACCGGCCGAAGTCGAGGAGGTTCTGTCGAATGATCCCGTCCGGATCGAGACCAGAACGGACGCACGGAGCGGAGAGGAACGGGTCCTTGAACTGGGCCACACCAATGCCGGCCGTATTTTATTCGTGGCGTGGACGCCCCGCGGAAAGCTTAGGCGTCCGGTAACAGCTTTTGACGCGAATCGAAAAACCCGCGCCGCGTACCAAAGGAGACTCAATGAGGAGACGCGATGAGGAAAAACAGCAGCAGCAAAATTGAAGCGGAAAAGGCTTTCGCCGCGGACATCTACCGCGACCGCGCCGCGATTAATCGGAAAGCCCAGGCGGTTCTCGAATCCGGATCGCGTCAGATCACAATCCGTCTGGGAAACGACCAGCTCGCACTTGCCAGGCGGCAGGCAAAGGCCAGGGGGCTGAAATACCAGACATACATCAAGATGTTGCTGCACGAGGCGCTGGGACGGAATCGGGCGGTGCGTGATCGAAAGCAAGGCTTCACGGTTCGATGAGTCGACCGACCCTGGACGAAGCCTTCGGTGACGCGGGATACTGAAGTTATGGTCAAGTCGGTTGAAGGTATCTACCGCAACGGGAAAGTGGAGTAGGTCGAGCCTCTCACGGAAGCCGAGGGTTCGCGCGTGATCGTGACCTGGATTCATCCGGCGGAGCCTGTCGATCTCGCCGAACGCGGCATCGATAGCAGTCAGGCCGCGGACCTCCGCCATCGGTTAGCCGCGTTCGCCGAGGATTGGGATCGGCCGGAAATGGCTGCCTACGATGACTTGCCATCGCGGTGATGCCGTTCTTGGCGGCGATCCTCATTGCACAGGAAGAGTTGACAAAGCGTTCCCAGCACAGTCGCCCAGCTTCACCACAGTTCGACCAATCGGACACTTTCCAGCTATCCATAAGGACAAGAGCCCATCCGCCTCCATATCTCCCGTTCCATCATCGCCGCTCAAATTAGTAGAAATTTCAGGGGGCGGAGCAGCCTCGATGCGAACCACCGCGACAAGTGTCGCACTTGCGACGTCGACTACGGATACCCTCAGGGTGGTGCGCTTGGCAGGGAGACCATGAAGTGTTCCATAAGGCGTTCCAGGTGCAGCCGGGCGCATCGGCTTTTTGGAGAAATAAGATCCAACGACTTCATGCTCCTTTCGGATGAATACAATTTCGTTGACGTCAGCGCTGTGACGTGGTTGCAGTTCTTTTGGCATCCTCAAGTATCCTGAGCCTCCGTACCTTGTGTGATCTTCATGGCACAGGAGAAGTGTCCCTCTTCCACTTATGCGGTTGTCACCTTGCACTTTTCTCTCTTCAAATGAAACCAGCACCACATGCTTGCTGATCAATGGTCCGTATTCGAGGGAGAAATCAAGCCGCTCCGCTTTGGGACCGAAAATGAAAGGTCCAAGGCCCAGAATCAAGCAGCATGCAATGGATAGCACCAGAATGTAGGATGCGCCCCGTGTATGCTCGTTGATCACACGCAAAGCGACCCCAAGCTGGACGAAGCCGACAATAGCCGCGATGGTTAGGCAGGTTTCCAGTCCCAGCAAGTCATGCAGGAGTTTCAAGAGCATAATCTCATATAATCGGCAGTGCGTGTACCGTCAGGCGCGCCCCCGCCCACGATTGGGGCCGTACTACCCGAAGAGCCATAGACACACATTTCTAAGTGCTCCTCAGTACGCCCACCGCCACAAATTCACCCCCACCGTGAACCCCGCGCCGACCGTCGCGAATATCACCAGGTCGCCCTTCTTCAGCTTCCCCGACGTGATCGCATCGCGCGTCGCCAGCGGAATCGTTCCGGACGTGGTGTTGCCGTACTGTTCGATGTTGATGATCACCTGATCCTCGGTCATCCCCAGCCGCTCCGCCGCCGCAGTGATGATCCGGCGATTCGCCTGGTGCGGGATCATCACCTTCACATCCTTCCCGGTCAGGCCGTGTTTGGCGAGCAGATCGCGGCTACACTCGAACATTTTGCGGACCGCATATTTGAACACCTGCGGACCATCCTGTTTCACGAAATGCTGGTGCTCGGCCACCGTTTCCGCCGTCGCCGGCATGCGGCTGCCGCCCGCTGGCATTTTCAGATAATCGCCCCCCGAGCCGTCGATTTCGTTCAGGAATCCGATGAAGCCCTCGCCTTCAACTTCCGTGGGCTCCACCAGCATCGCGCCCGCGCCGTCGCCAAACAACACGCAGGTGGCGCGATCGGTGTAGTCGATGATGCGCGTCATGGTGTCGGAGCCGATCACCAGAACTTTTTTGTGGGTCCCGCACATCACCAGGTGCGCGGCCGTGGTCAGGCCGTAAACAAAGCTGGAGCACGCGGCAAGAAGATCGAAACCCCACGCGCCTTTCGCGCCCAGCCGATTCTGCACCAGGCAGGCCGTCGCCGGGAAGAACATGTCCGGGGTGATGGTGCAGACGATGATCGCGTCGAGCTCGCTGCCGTCGACGCCATTTTGCGCAAGCGCGATTTTCGCCGCCTCGTACGCCATATCCGACGTCGCGATTTCGGGCGCGGCACGATGCCGCTGAATGATCCCGGTGCGGCTCAAGATCCAGTCATTACTGGTCTCCACCATCTTTTCAAGATCCTGATTGGTCAGCAAACCGGGCGGGACATAGCAGCCGAGCGCGCTGATTTTAGCTCCGGGCAATCTGTTTCCTCCTTGTGTTGGTACCGATCATGGCTTGGGGGGGCGATGAAGCATCATGGCCAGGACTCTATTGCCGCTCCTTGACAGTCGCGGTTCAGAAAGTCGCGGTTCGTTGACGGAACGCGCTCCCTTACGGTCGCGCCTCAAAGTGGTCATGGAATGGTCGGGAGAGCCATTGACCATGTTACATTCGTTGGGGAATGGAAGTGGTGACGTGGAAGTGGTAACGGCCTCCGCGCAAATCTTCGCGCGCGTGTTCCAGCAAATGCGGCCACGGACCGCGCTGCCCGCCATCGACGTCGAATTCCGAACCTACGCAAACGCCAACGCGCAGATTCGACTGGAAGACGGACGGCTCGGCGTGCGCATGGCCGATACACTGGCGGGCGCACCCGAATCGGTGATCGAAGCGCTGGCCGAAATCCTGCTGTCGAAACTCTTTCGCCGTCCGGTCCCCGCCGCGAGCGCCGTCCGTTACCGCCGTTATCTCAACCGGGGCGACGTCCGCCGCAGCCTGGACCTGGTGCGCCAGATTCGTGGCCGCAAGCGGGTCGACTCGGCGCAAGGCCAGTCGTACGATCTGGACCAGATGTTCGAGGATCTCAACTTCCGCTATTTTCACGGCCTGATGGCGCGGCCGGTGCTCGGCTGGAGTCCCAATGCATCGCGGACCATGCTCGGGCACTACGATCCGCCGCACAACGCGATCGTGCTCAGCCGCATTCTGGATCGCGCGGAGGTGCCGAAGGTCGCCGTGGAATACGTGTTATTCCACGAAATGCTCCATCTGCGCCATCCAGCCGAGCACAACGGCGCTCGGCGCTGCGTCCACACGCGAGCCTTCAAGGATGCGGAAAAACAGTTCGAGCGCCTGCGTGAAGCCAAGGCGCTCCTTCGAAAACTGTAGCTGCTTTCCGAGCCGCGACTGGAAGGAGCGGTAACGCAAAGCTTCCATTTGTGGGGCGGACGATCAGTGTGGGGCAGGGCCAGGCCCTGCCAACGCTCATCAAACCTACGCTCTACAGCGCCTCGGCCGTCCGTTGCCCGGAGCCTTGTTCTACAGCCGCGCGCATCGCGACGATCGCCTCCACGACTCCAGCCAAAGCTGCTGCGCGGGCGGTGTTCCAGCGGCCCCCGCTCAAACCCGGAATTGCGAAGCCGAGTTCGAATCGGGCCATGCACTGCCAGAACGTCACTTGCTGCCGCATCAGTAATCCGACAGCCGGCGCATGCTCTTCTCCGGCAGTCGCGACGATTTCCCGAGCTTCGGCGTGAACGCTGTGAAACTCCTGGGCGAGTTCACACAGGTACAAGCGCAGAATTCGCTCGTGATGACGACGCAATTTTTCTCCGATTTCCGGTCTGTAGCCAGGCAGCGAAGCCAGAAAATCGAAGTCCTCGTCGCTTAACAGCGACATGAAATCATAGGTCGACGGCGGGAGCGCCCCTGGGCCACCCAGCGTCTCCTCAACGCGAGCGCTTCGATAGCGCCTCAAGTGCATCGCCATCCATACCGCTAAAAGCAAAGCGGCGGAGGCAGTCGCGGCCAGCCCGCCTGAAATCAACGTGCCGGCAGTAATCCAGCTCATTCCGGTATTCCCCTCCCAAATCCCACTCAGAATACAAGACATTCACCAGAAAAGCAAACTAAATATTAAGTTAATCTTTGGGTTACCAGCGGGTTAGCAGGGCGTTACCGGCGGGCGATCTCCGCCAGGCGGGCGTTCATCGCGTCCAATTGCTGCGTCAGTTGCCGGATCCGGGCGGGGTCCCGGCGCGGACCGCTCACCACGGTAACCTGTTCGCCCTTATGCCGCAGCGCCACCAGCCAGATCAGCAGGCAGGCGAAAGAAACCGACAGCATTGCGATGTCGAAGCGGTCCTGAAAATGCGGCGCGAGGTTGGTCAGCAATAAACCAGTGGCGCGGGACAGGAAATACGCTACAAATCCTGCGATGTAAAGCATTCCGTTGCGCGTCATTCTGACCGGAAACCAAGTCATAAAAATGCAGATAATGATTAAAAAAGCCAGCATCCAAACATCCATGGTCCGTTCGAAAGAATTGACCCGGTGCAGGATAACCGAGTGCCCGGCCCGAATGGAAGAATCCAGCATCAACAGCGACAGCGCGAGTGCCGCGGCAGCGGCGAGCACCTGACCCACGGTGTTCCGCACGAACCGTGCGAGCGCCGGCCGTTGCGCCAGCGCCACGCGATACAGCTCCACAATGACGAAAACCGCCAGAGCGACCTTGCCCAGTTGGGAGAAGACGTAGGTCCAGCCGTAGGCGGTGCTATGCTTTGTGAGCAGCAGAAGGGCGGTGGTCTGAGCAGCATCCGTCGCGAGGTAGGCGAACAGGAAAGGATAGACGCGATACAGGCCATTGCGGGCGAGGGTCAAAATCAGCGCGAGTGTTCCCGCAAAATTGAGGTACCAAATCGCGCCGAGCCATTGCGCCTGCATAAATGTAAACAGTGCAAGTTTACACCAGAAATAGCAGAAAAAGCGATCAAAAACAACAGAACTCGCCGGGCTTCAGGAACATCGGCGTGTTCCGAGCCTGGCGAGTCTCTGTGGGCTGCTGCTGCTGGCGGCTCGTTTCAAGCACTACACTGTACGCCGTTGCAGCAGGGAAGGCAAGTCGGCTGAGGCGAATCCGGCTGAGGCGCCGAGGATGTTGAACCAACGGAAATCGCCGCGAGAGCCAGCGTGAGAGCGATCAGCAGTCCGATTCTTTTTGTCATGTGTGCTACTCCTTTTTTGTTTGTCAAAATCGTTTGGTGAACTTCAAATTCCGGTTGTGCCCGGACTAGGAACCTCTAAGAAGGTACTGTCTATCAAGCACTTACCAGTTACCTCCAATAGCCTATGACGGAATACACCGGGGTACTTAATCAGGGCCTGAGGTTTTCGGAAATCAGAACAACTGTCCCGATTCGCGGCTGCAATCGGCACATTGACGGATGGAAATTCGCGCTAATCCGCGTGCTTGGAGCGTGGCGTACAATATACGAAAGCCATGCCAAGGTTCAAACTGAAGGGGGCGCTGGAACGCAGTGCCGCGGGGGACCTGTGGAAGCACACTCTCTCGCGGATTCCGACGCTGTTCGGCAAGATCGCGTACCTGGCGTCGCTACGCGATTCAAACTCCGGTATTTACCGGCATCACGGCCTCACCGCGGTGTTTGGCCGCGACGATAGCGCAAGAGCGCTGCGGGAGAGCCACGAACGGGTCTTCCTCGAATGGCTCAGCTTGAAGATGGAGGAGAAATACTACGATCTCACCGGTTACCTCGCCGGGCTCGAAGATCCAGCCTCAGCCGTGGTGAGGCACTGGCTCAGCGCCAGGATTTATAGAACCTATGTGCCGGGATTGGCGCGCGAGACGGAACGGGAGCTGTTTTGCCGGGATCTGGAAGCGTTGCTCGAGACCATCAGGAACGCCCAGGAGGCCGCTGGCCCAGCGTCATCGCCACTTGCGTGACCTGGCCGATCACTTCGATTTCCACGGGAAAGGCGTAAGTTTCGGGGTCGCACCCGGAGGCGGCACGATGCTGAACCGTGAGCTGGCCGTCGCGCAAACTGCACCATCCGCATAAGTATCCGTCGCGATGTTCCAGAAAATAGATGGGCCGCTCGAACTCGGTGGTCCAGTTGGAGTGAGTGATGCGCCGGCGTGTATCGTCAATCACCACGAGGGCCCCCGGCGAGATAATTGGGTGCATGGACCAGTCGTCGGTCCCGATCAGACCATAGCGCTGGCTCCGCAGATCCAAGTTATTCAGTAACATAAGGGGCAATTTGCCCCACTTCTGGATCAGGCGGCTGAGGAATACCGTGCGGCTCAAATCCAGACCCGGATCGAGTGCGATGGGCGCCTGGATCTCCCCATCCTCCGGGCGGAACCCGACTAAATGGGTGCGGCTATTTTGGATCACATCCGCGTCGCCCGGGAGAGCGCCGGGCGAAACTCCATACCAGGAAAGGACTTCGTTCAGATCCAGCCGGTAAATCGCGCACAGGCTGTAAAGCCGGTACACGGACGGCATGGTACCCTTATTCTCGATGTCGGCCAAACGGCTGAGGGCCACAATGAATTCATCATTTTGGTGGCGGGAGGCGATGCGCGCGCTGGCCTCCTCCACGTCACGAAATTTGAGGCGCAGTCTCTCGCGTACTCGCTTGAGTTTCTGTCCAGCTTCCTCCATGATAGAGGCTCGGGGCAACGCGTGCAGCGCATCGGGCGGACGCACTACTCCCATGGGGCTCCTCGGGATACGACTCTCTAGCTGTATTATAGTGGGCGGCCGGGCGTATCGGCAAGGCTCCGCGCGTGAATTCTGTTCGGAATTCAGAACAGAGATTTCCACAGCCGTTATTTTTGGGAAATTCCGCTCATTCATAGGAGGTTAGTTGCGCATAATCGTCGGAATTACCGGTGCGAGCGGGTCCATTTACGGATGGCGGCTTCTCGAAAAATTGGGGAGCCAGGACGGGGTGGAAACGCATCTGATCGTTTCACGCTCGGGCGAACGCACGGCCTTTCTTGAAATGGGAAAATGCGCGGCTGACTTCCGGGCGCTGGCGACCTGCTGGTATCCAGTGGAGGATATCGGCTGCCGGCTGGCCAGCGGATCGTTTCCGATCGACGCGATGGCGATTGCGCCGTGTTCGATTCACACGATGTCGGCGATCGCGGCGGGGATCAGTTCAAACCTGATGGTGCGGGCCGCGGACGTGGGATTAAAGGAGCGGCGCAGACTGGTGTTGATGGTCCGCGAATCGCCGCTGCACCTGGGGCACCTGCGGTCCATGGCAGCGCTGGCAGAAATGGGAGCGATTATCGCGCCGCCGGTTCCGGCGTTCTATCATCAGCCACGCACGGTGGACGATATTGTCGATCACAGTGTGGATCGGGTGCTGGATTTAATCGGCTTGCCGTCGAAAGACGCGCGCCGCTGGGATGGGCCGCCGAAATGAAGCCGCGCGCGTTACTGAACCGCGACCGTAAGGGAGCGGCACGGCCTGCATCGAAAGCGCCTTTGAAGGTCGGGTTCCAGGGTGAACTCGGCGCGTTCAGCCAGCAGGCCATCCGGCAGCTACTGGGACCGCGCGCGATTCCCCACCCGCGCCAGCGTTTCGATGAAGTTTTCGCGGCGCTTCGCGCGGGCGAGGTGGACGCGGCGGCGCTGCCCATCGAAAATACGCTGGCGGGATCGGTACACGAGAATTACGACCTGCTGCTGAAATACGATTTCGAGATTACGGCCGAGGCCAACGTGCGCATCGTGCACAACCTGATCGCCGCTCCGGGCGTTAAGTTCTCTGCGGTGCGGCACGTGTATTCGCATCCTGTGGCGCTGAATCAATGTTTGGATTTCTTCGCGCGCTACAAGAAAATCGAACGCATTCCCCATTACGACACGGCGGGTAGCGTCAAAATGGTGATGGAGCAGCGGCCCGAAGGCGCCGCGGCGATCGCATCGGAACTGGCGGCGAAACTCTACGGAGGCTGCATCCTGAAACGTGAAATCGAAGACGACCGCAAGAATTTCACGCGATTTTTCCTGCTGGAGCCCAAGGGATCGAAGCCGCGGCGGCCTGCGCGCGCCAGTGGTGATTCCGGAACCAGTTCACAATGGAAAACGTCGCTGGTCTTTTCGACGCGCAATATCCCCGGCGCTCTGTTTCGCGCCCTGAGCGCGCTGGCGCTGCGGGACTTGAACCTGGCCAAGATCGAATCGCGCCCGCGGCGAGGGCGGCCGTGGGAGTACATGTTCTATCTGGATCTGCTGGGCCATCGCGATGAGCCGCAGGTGCGGAATGCGTTGGGGCATCTGTCGGAATTGGCGGATTTTCTGCGCGTGCTGGGCAGCTATCGCGGCGCGGCCTAGACCAGCTTCAATCGTTGATCGAGACCAACGTGGTGGGGCGGGTCCCCGGGCGGGTCCCCTGGTCGCGCAACAAGCCCGGCCAGGGAGCCGGGCCGCGGACGAGGGCGTCCGCCCCACTTCGATTTTGGCCGCGGATTAACGCCGATGAACGCGGATAAAGCCAACTTGTTCAGAGTGGCGATAGCGCGGCGAGTCAGAGAAGCCCGCGCAATAATCCGGAGCTAAACGCGGCGTGCGTTCATGAAGCGCGCGGCTACAGTTTTCGTAGGTAGAGCATCGACGCCACGGCGCCGAGAAGCATGGAGGCGACCAAAGCGCCCGCGAACCAGGGGATGATCGTCTCCTCGGGCCACTCCGGGTGCATCGTCAAGACGACATAATTGAAACCGAGCGTTAGCGCGCCGGCGGCGATCATCCACCAGCCCGCGAAACGGTTTGCCGGATACCAGATCTCCGGCGATGACCGCGTCTTCGACGTTCGGAAACCGTACAACATATTTGGTGGGACAATTCCAAGGACCAGCGGCACGGCGAGAACCATAAGGATAGCCGGGAGCAGATAGGCGACCAGTTGAATCGTCATCGCAAGATTGTATCGAAAATTGTGTCGAGGCGTTGAAGCGTGGAGAGAGGTCCGCAGTCGGCTAGCGGCCTGTCGCAGAGATAACATTATGACGCGCTCCATGCTGTCGCGCCTCTGCGAGCAGCAACCGATTATCACGCGCTCCATTCTGTCGCGCCTCTTTGACAGCTCTCTAGTTCTCAATGCGCACCTCTTCGCCGAGTTTCTTGCCGAGCGCGCGCAGGCTACCATCGATGGTCGCGGTATGTCCCATGACGAAGCGTGAAATGAAGCGGAAAAAAGGATTGTAAACTTCACCGCGCTCCGTGATGCGAAGGATCGACCCGGTGGCCTCGGGTTCGATTTCGTAGATCCAACTGCCGCCGTAGGGCAGGTTTTTGTCCGTGATTTGCGTGACCAGTCGCCGTTTCGGCGTAGCTTCGACGACCTCGTAATTCACATCGTCCTGCCGGAAGCGCTGCGGGGAGACTCCTGGCGAGATCGACGGCCAGATTTGTTCGGGCGTCTCACGAAAGCGTGCACGCCGCGAAGCCACGTGGTTCACCGGCAGCATTGCGCCGATCATCGCAATCAGCGCGATCAGCCCCGCGAGGCTTCCAAGTACGATCCACAGCCATTTCATGCGGTGATCCCTTCCGATGATTTTATCTCTTTCGAATAGTCGTCTCGGTGAACTTGCGGCTCAGGCCATCGGCCAGCGCGTTGGAAGGCGGCCATTGACGCGGGTGTATGGAAGGTGTATAAAAATAACAGCCTCGAAAGAGGTCCATATAACAACGTTTGGAAGTACCGCTAGGGTAGTTCATTTGACAACCGAATAGGAGCCAGGAGGGGTGCCGTGATCAATCTCAAGCATTGTGCGGAGTTCTTCGAGCGAGTCTTGAAGGCAATTACCCGGGCAAAAAAAGACCTTGGTCTTTGGCCGACGATCCTGATCAGCATGTCCTTACTTCTGGTCCTAATTTGGTTCGGGTGGGAAACATCCCACCTTGCGATTGAGATAATCCACTTGATCGACAGGATCGCTACGGCGATCCTGTGTCTAATCATATGTGGGCTTCTCGTTCGATACGCCATCGTCAAGCGCCATCTGTATTTATGCGCGTGGACACCCGCATTGTAAAGACGTCGATGGGTTCGACGTCCCTGGGGTTCCGGCCCGTTTTAACAGCGCAGGATCAGACAGTCACTGCCACGCGAGGTTCGACCGTCATCTGTACCTGGTCGCCCGGCTGGTCTGGAATGGGTTCGCCGTGCTCCAGCATGCTGTCGACAACCATGTGAACCACATCATCGATTTTCTTGAGCGCTTCGGCTTCCGTGGCGCCCCAGGTTGACGCGCCGTGCCGTTCAAGCGCCGGGCAATAGGCGTGCCATCCCGCAGAGTTACCGTCGAAATCCTCGTCGGGCTCCACGACCACTTTGAAGTTGTAGGTCTTCATGTTCTGTACTGCGGACTCCGTCAGGTTTCGCTTTCAGTGTAAGCGTCAGGTGCCGATCCGTCAATGCACGCCCATAGAGCGCACTGTTAAAATGAGTGCAAGATGTCTATTGTTGTATTCATCCTCTGCCTCGGCGTGGCTGCGGCCGCCGGGGATCTCGAAAAAGCGCGCGACGCGCAGGATCGCGCGGCGCTCGACAAGCTGGCGGCGCAAGCCGCCGCCGAGGCGCAGAAAAAACCCAACGACGCAGCGGCACAGTACAAGCTGGCGCTGGCCGACTCCTACCTCGCCGAAATCGCGATCGAGCAGCGCGACAAGAATCAGGCGCGCACCGACTCCGAAGCGGGCATCAAAGTTGCCGAGCGGGTAGTCGCTCTGAAATCCGATGTCGCCGAGTATCATCGGCTGTACGGAACGCTGTGCGGGCAGGCGGTCTACTCCTTGAACCTGCTGCAAGCCATGAAATACGGGCACTGCGCGCAGGATGAAGTCAACAAGGCGCTGCAATTGGATCCCAAGGCGGCGATGAACTACATCGGACACGGCGTCGGAAATTATTATTTGCCGGCCCAGCTGGGGGGCGGAGCCGAGGCGGCCATCAAGGATTTTGAAAAGGCGGTGGAGCTGGATCCGCAGTCGTCCGAGGCACATCTGTGGCTGGGACTCGCGCTGCGGAAAGCCAATCGCAACGCGGAAGCGCGCAAGGCGTTTCAGAAATCGCTGGATCTGAATCCCGCGCGGGTGTGGACTAAACAGCAACTGGAAAAGACGCCGGCGCAATAGGGGTGGGGCAGGCGATCTAGTCGTCTGCCTGGGAGCGCGCAACAGAATCGGCAGGCGACAAGATCGCCTGCCCCACCCCTATTTACTTCTTTTCTTTGCTCCCGACGATGCGGTTGGCGAAATAGTTCACCACTCTCGCCTCATTGCGCGCGACCTCGTAATACGCCGCCTTCAGCAACTGATCTTTGCGATTGATCAGCGTCTCGCGGATGGTCTGCTGCACTTTGGGATCGGTGAGCTCGCGCTGTCCGGCGGGTTCGCGCGAAACCACCTTCAAAATTCGATACCCCTCGTTGGTACGCATCACGCCGGTGCTCTCACCCGGCCGAAGCGCCATGATCACCTTGCGTAGCTCGGCGTTGGTGCGTTCGAGCGCCGATTCCGGAACGAACCCGACATCGCCGCCGTTCTGGGCCGATCCGTTGGGATCCTCCGAATAATTCTGCGCGAGCATGGAGAATTCCTCGCCCTGGCGCAGACGCGCGTACAGATTCTCGATCTTCTTCTTGGCCTGATCCTCGTCCTGCGCCTTGTCGTTCTTCAGATTCCGGACGGTGGAGTCGGGCGCCGCAGTGACCAGGATCTGCGCCATGTGGATCTGTGGCTCGGCCAGGTTGAAGCTGGCCTTGTTGGCGATATAGAAATCGCTGATGTCTTTGTCGGTGATGTTGATCTGCGAGGTGATTTCCTTGTTGAGCAGCTTGGCCTCGCTCAGATCGCGGCGCAGCTGTGCTTTCAGATCCTCGACGCTCATCTTGCGCGCGTTGAGTTGCTTTTGGAATTCCTCCTGGGTATAGGGGGCTTTCAGCTCGTTAAACTTCGCTTCGACGTCGGCGTCGGTGGCCATCAGGCCCTGCTTTTCCGCGCGCTGGAGCATGATCTCGCCGTCGACCAGCGTGCGCAGCACTTCCAGTTTTTGAATCTCCACCTGGTCGTCGCTTTCGCTGGGATTGGGGGTGGCGAAACTGGACTGAAACTGCTTTTCGAGGTCGGCGTAGGTGATAGGGCGTCCGTTCACCGTCGCCGCGACGTTGGCTGGCGCGGAGTGGCTGCAGGCCGCCAGCGTCGCGAAGCCGGCAATGATGAAGAAGGAAATGCGAGGCATGAAAAGGTAGAGCTTTATTTTACAGGATGCCCGCCTCTTTGCGCGCCCCTTGTCACGGGTGTGCCTGCTTAGCGCGGTTTTCTCTTCGAACTAAAACCACCAGGACTGCCTGCCCCTTCATGTCAGCGGGCTGGCGCAATCGCCAGCCTTTGATCCCTTTTTCGCTGGATCGCGCGGAAGCTAATGAAGCCGGACCCAGAAAAATTAATCCGCGCTTTCAACAGGGAGAAAAATCATGTCGAACATCCGGTCCGTCTCGTTTTTCGGCGGAATCGCCTTACTGGCGTGCAGCCTTGGGCAATCCACCGTAACTGCCACACCGGTCACTGTCCCTCCAGCCGTTGGATATGGGCAGGACGATTGGAACTACAGCACGCTGAACCCACCCAGCGCGATTCCCGTGGACGGCGATTATTTCTCAAACTTGAAGAAGGTCCTGGGGGCTCCAGGACAGGGGCCGGGGGGAAAGGGCTTTAACGCGGGAACAGGCTGGGACTTCTCTCAAGCCGGCGCCGCCGCGACCAACGCCGTACTTGGGGACATAACCATCGACGAATATTACCCGTGGGTGGTGAATTCGCCCGACGTCGACAGCCCCGACCCTGATGGCGGATCGTACAACGTCGACATAACCGATGCGGATGTGGGCGGCGCGGTCTTCTCCATGACCTACAAGCCGAAGGCGGGCGATCCGGCGGACGTGCATTTCATTCAGGTATATGGCGAGAGTCTGAATGGAGGCGGGGTCGCCTACCACGTCGACACGCTGGCGGGGAGCAAGAACCCGTTTTACGACCAGCAGAAAGGTGCGTCGGTGGAAACGCTTCCCGACGGCTCCCAGTGGTTTTCAGACGAACCATACCAATGCGAGAATCCCGACAATTGTTATACCGAGGGAAAAGAGGATTACGGAGGGACGTTCTATTTCGGGGTGTTTATCGCGACTGACAACGTGGTCAACGGTGTAAACAAGGTCACCATCTACGGCGGCGAATTGTGGGGATATACCTACAGCAACAACGATTCTCCGGTCCCCGAGCCATCGGCCGCGATTCTAACGGGAGCAGGGATGCTCGCGCTTCTGGGCCTCGGCCGGGCGGGACGAAAGCTGCGGAGCAAGTTCCTGGGTTGAATCTAAGCCTTCGACCAGCGCGAACATGTTCTTTTTGTGGGGCAGCTTGGTAAGCTGCGCGCCGGTTGTCAACCGGCGCTCCCATGGATTAACGACGCGGGTTAGCAACCCGCCGCAGGCTGCCAGCCTGCCCCACATAACGGGCTATTTTGCGTCGCGCCAGTTGTCGCCCACGCCGACGTCGACCAGCAGCGGAACGTCGAGCTTCCGCACCGATTCCATTTCCGACTTAGCCATGGCCCGCACGGCATCCACCTCTTCGGGCGGGGCCTCGAAAATCAATTCGTCGTGGACTTGCAGCACCATTTTCGATTGCATGCCGCGCAGCTTTTCGTCGATGCGGATCATCGCCAGCTTGATCAGATCCGCGGCCGCGCCCTGGAGCGGCGTATTCACGGCGGTACGCTCGGCGAAATTTCGAGCGTTGGGATTGCGGCTTTGCATGTCGGGAATGGGACGACGGCGGCTGAACATGTTGATGGAGACGCCACTACGGCGCACCTCCGCAATCGTCTGATCGAGCCACCGCCGGACGCCCGAGTACCTTTCAAAGTAGGCGCGGATGTACTGGTCGGCTTCGCGGCGTTCGATCCCCAGGCTCGACGCAAGCCCGAACGCCGTCTGGCCGTAGACGATGCCGAAGTTCACGGCCTTCGCGTTGCGACGATGTTCGGGCGTAACCATCAGCGGCGGCACACCGAAGACCTCGGCGGCAGTGCGGGTGTGAATATCCTCGCCGTTGCGAAACGCCTCCAGCAACACCGCATCGCGGGACATGTGGGCCAGCAGGCGCAGCTCGATCTGCGAGTAGTCGGCCACGATCAACTTCCAGCCGGGGCGCGGGACGAAGGCGGCGCGAATCTCGCGGCCCAGTTCGGTGCGGATCGGGATGTTCTGAAGGTTCGGGTTGGAGGACGAGAGACGGCCGGTGGCGGCTCCGGTCTGGTTGAAGGTGGTGTGCAGGCGGCCGGTAGCCGCATCGATCAGGAGCGGAAGGGCATCCACATACGTTCCCTTCAATTTAGCGAGCTGACGATAATCCAAAACTTTACGTGCGATCGCATGCTCTTCAGCTAAAGCTTCAAGTACGTCCGCCGCGGTCGAAACGGCCTTTCCCTTGCCATATTTAACTGGCGAAGGCAGGTTCAAATCCTCAAACAATACTTTGCTTAATTGTTGTGGAGAATTGATATTGAAGGTTTTATCCGCGAGCGCGAAAATCTCACCGGAAAGCCGCGCGATTTCCTCTTCCATGCGCACGCTGAGGACGCTGAGCTGAGCCGGATCAACCCGAATGCCGGTCTCCTCCATCCGCGCGAGCACGCGGATCAGGGGAAGGTCGATGCCGCGATAGAGATCCATTAAACCTAGCGATTCGATCTCCGGGCGAAGCTTTTGATAGAGCGACAGAACGGCGTCGGCTTGGGCGGCAGGGTCGGGGTCGACTGCGTGCTCCAGGTAACGCTCGGAGAGCGAGGCCAGATCGCATCGCGAGGGGTCGGCGGAAATGAGGAAGCCGTAGAGCATCACGTCATGCTCCAGGGACGGGCTGTCGCCGAATCGGCGGACCAGGGACTTGATGTCGTGTGCGATGGAGGCTCGCGGCGGGAGCGTGATGGCTGCAATGTTTTCAGGGACTACGCAGCGAGCCTCGCCAAGCTTGGCCGAGAAGGCGAGGATGGTGTCCGACATCATTTGACCCGTGGTCACGGCGACTGGCGCGTCCGCGGGCAGAGCCGCCAACCAATCCTCCATTGCCGATTCGGACTCGAGCGTCTGATAATCGTGCGAGACCGATTCCGGCTGGGGTCCGGCGTCCTGGGTTACCCCACGCGAAACCTCCCTCAAAAGGGAAGAGAATTCGAGCGTGCGGTACAGTTCGCGAAGCGCCGCGATGTCGGGTTCCTGCGTGACCAGCTTCTCGGGCTCGAGAGCAATCGGCACCTCGCATTCGATGGTCGCGAGTTTCTTGCTGAGCAGAATCTGTTCGCGATTATTCTGAAGGCTTTCGCGATACGTGCGGCGCTCGACCTCGGCCGCGTGCTCCATCGCATTTTCCACCGATCCAAAGCGCTGGATCAGATCCTTCGCGCCCTTTTCCCCAATGCCGGGCGCGCCGGGAATGTTGTCGACCGTGTCGCCCTTAAGAGCGAGCAAGTCGGCCACCTGCGCGGGCTTGACGCCCATGAACTCCTCGGTCGCCACCGCGTCGAACCACATGTCATCCTTCATGGGATTGAGCATTTTGACGCGATCGTTGACCAACTGGAGCATGTCTTTATCGCTCGACACGATGACGACTTCCATTCCCTGCTCCGCCCCGCGGCGCGCCAGGGTGCCGATCACGTCGTCGGCTTCAAAGCGCGGGTATTCGAGGATCGGGATGCGCATCGCCTCCAGGGTTTTTCGGATCCATGGAATTTGTTCGAGAAGATCCGGCGGCGTTTCCGTGCGATTGGCTTTGTAGGATGCGAAGGCTTCGTCGCGAAACGTGGGCCCTTCGCTCTCGAAAATCGCGGCGAGGTACTCCGGCGAATACGCGGTCTTCAAGCGCCGCACCATGTTGTGAAAGATAAACACGGCCTCGGTCTGGAGACCTTGCGCGGTGCGCATCGGCGGCGCGCCGGAGCGGGCGCGCGCGTGATAGGCGCGGAATATGAAGCCGAACGAATCGATCAGGAAGAGGCGAGCCACCTCAACCATAGTATGCCGAGTAAGTATGCCAGGAAGCGCAGCCGTGCACATTCGGGGGTTGGGAACTTGCAAAATTGACACATTGAAAGGCTAAGGTGTGGCTAATCAGCCACAGGGACAGTGCAGCAAGTCTTTTTTTTTCAGTAAACTAGCACCGCCTTGTTCTCGTCATAACAATGAAAGTAGGATAAACTTGGAAGTAAACATAGCTGCGAAGCTTTCAGTTGGGGAGGCTGCTTTTTGAGATTTGAGACGACCTATGTGGCGCACGCATTCTGGAGCGCACAGGCCGATCATGCCGTTGTGCGCGATTTTAACTATGCGTGCCGTGTCGACATTCATGTCGACATCACATCTTGCAAAACGCAGTTCACCGGCGCATTTCAGGAGGCTGCTTTTTGAGATTTGAGACGACGGTTCAACGCCCGGTAGAGGCCTCCGGTGTAGGTCTCCACAGCGGCGTTCCGGTAAAGATTCGCATCCTGCCCGCTCCTCCTTCGACAGGCATCGTTTTCGTCCGCACCGACCTTGACGGTTTCACCATTCCCGCAAGCTGGCGCTACGTCCAAAAGGTCAGCTACGCGACCAGCCTGATGCGGCAGGGCGTGCTGATCTCGACCACCGAGCATCTGCTCAGCGTGTTCTACAGCATGAGCGTCGACAACGCCTATGTCGAGATCGACAACCTGGAGGTTCCTATCATTGACGGCAGCGGGCGCCCGTTTGTGGAGCTGATCCGCGCGGCCGGGATCAAGGAGTATCGCAAGCGGCGGCGATTCCTGCGCATCCGGCGGCCGGTATCTGTCGAAGCCGGGGGCAAGCGCATCAGCATTCTTCCCTCGGACAAATTTCTGCTGAAGTGCGATGTGTTTTACGATCATCCGATGGTTGGGCGGCAGGTGATCGAAATGGAAGTGACGCCGGAGCGTTATGCGGCTGAGCTCGCACCCGCGCGGACGTTTGGATTCGAGTATGAGTTGGATCAGATGCGCAATATGGGACTGATTCGCGGCGCATCACTCGATAACGCGGTGTGTTTCGACCGGAAATCAATCCTCAATCCCGGCGGCCTGCGTTTCGAGGACGAATGCTGCCGCCATAAGGCTCTCGATTTGATCGGCGACCTGGCGCTGATCGGGAAGCCGCTGCTGGGTCACGTGATCGCGGAAAAAGCCGGCCACGCGATGCACTTCGCGCTGGTGAACCGGATCATGTCGGACCCGACGCTGTATGAGATCGTGACGATCGATCAGTTGGAGACCCGGGTCGCGACCGCCGCTCACGCGATGGTGGGGTAGATCTTCGCGCCCAACGATCGCACTCAAGCCCCACCCGTGAGGGTGGGGATTCTTGCTCGTGGATCACTAGCGCAACGGACCGTATCCCCACCCTGACGGGTGGGGCTTGAAAACGACCGCGAGGGAGCCAGTTGCCTTGGTCCCTCAGTGCTGCGGATGCGTGACCGTCACGCCCTTCGGCACTTTCCAATCGAAAGCGGAATCGGGCAGCGCCGGGTTCCACTTTACGTTGGAATATTCGCCCAAGGTGTAATTGCCGGATGTCTCGATGACCTTTTCCTGAATCGCGTAGCTCTCGCCGTCTTTGATCCACAACTCGATTTTCGTGATGAACTTCTTCGCGTCGGGAGCCTTCGGGAGCAGTTCGAGACGGGTGGTCGCGGTGGACGCGACGGTCTCGAAGCCTCCCAGTTTCACGTCGTAATTCCGGCGCAACTCTTCGCCCGAAGTGCCGAAGGCGAGCAGCAGAAACTGGTCGACCAGAGTAGTGTACTTGCCGAGATCGATCTCCTGATCTTCCTTGGCGTTCGGATAATAGAAATTTACCTTTTTGTCCTTGAAGAAGACCGTGCGGGGAGCGGGCTTGGTGTATTCAATGAGCGCCGTGAATCCTTTTTTGTCGCGTTTGAGCCGCAGTTCGCCCGCGTTCTCGTCGGTATCTTTGATGGCGGCGTTGTATTCGATTTGCTTGAGATTGGTGGTGACGGATTTGAAATCCTTCGCGGCGCGATCCATGCGCGCGAGAATCGCATCCAGCGAATCGGCTCGCGCCGGGGACTGCGATACCTGCATCGCCAGCGCCGCGGCGGCGAGCATCGGAATGGATTTCGTCGTCAACTGGATGGATCTGCTCACTTGCTAGACCGGTTTCACCCTTCTCGTGAACCAATGTGGGGCGGACGCCCTCGTCCGCAGCCCGGCCCCCTGGCCGGGCTCGTTGCGCGACCCATTGTAGGGACCAGGGGTCGCGCGCGGGTCAGGGGACCCGCCCCACCTCAACCACTTGCCTGCGCTAACCATGAGACTGGTCTGGTCCTCGCTATTTCGTGAACGCCATATAGCCGGTAACTTCGTGGGTGGCTTCGTCGTTGATCGGTTCGACGCTCGAAATGGTTGGAGGATGCGTCTTGTAGCGGGCCTTGATGAGCGCCGTGGCTTTCGGTAGAAGCTGATCCTCGGGGACGCCATCCAGCAGCTTGGGCGGAATCCACACGCCTCCTCCCAGCATCACGATGTTCCCGGCGGGATTGGGCTGATCCTTGAAGACGTCGCGGGGCATCAGGAAGATGAAGACGAGGATCAATCCCACCATGACGTCGTATTGCCAACTGGCGCGCGGATGATCCCAAAAAAGAAAGCGGCCGATGCCCTGCATCGATATCAGTGTAACGCGCTTTTTCGAAGCGAACGTGCGGTGCGGCGGTCTCCCTGTTCTGCATCAGCCCCATGCGTAAGCTTGGGGCTAGCGCAGGCAGCAAAACAGCCCCATGCGTAAGCATGGGGCTAGCGCAGGCAGCAAAACAGCCCCACGCTTACGCATGGGGCTAGCACAGGCAGCAAAACAGCCCCACGCTTACGCATGGGGCTAGTGAGCGCGTCAGCAGAGCCGGACCGGGGGTCCGGCGCGGACGAGGGCGTCCGCCCCACACCTAGTTTTGGACCGGTGGGCGCCGGGAAGACGGGCGCGGCGGAATGTTTTTCCCCAAACCTTGGAGCGGTGCAACCTTACCGGCCGAAATCCTCGCGCGGGCGTGCGGATGCGGACGCGCGGGCGCCGAGCCCGCTCTCGCCTCGGGAACCGCATTCACGCCGAGCCCCGATCCGATGGAGATCAGGGCTTCGAAGTTGTCGGTATCCTCATACTGGTTCCCCGACGAGTCCGTACCAAGTCCCACCAGCTCCAGGATATTGTCGCCGGCCGACACGCCGGTCGGCACAGTGAAGTTGATCTGATAGAGTCCGATCAACCCCGGTGTCAGACCCTCGAACGCCACGGTCGCCTGCGCGGAGGATGTAGGGCCGTCCAAGTATACGTCTACCTCGTTGACCGCATTGGTCAATGAGGTGCTCGGGGTAATGGAGCCATCCGCGATGATGGGATTCGTCACTCCGAGGCCCGTCGTGTAGACGACGATGTTATCGTTGGGCTGCGCCGGATTCGCCGGCGTGACCAGAGAATAGTTGGCGTTGATGCGCTGCGCCGCGACGTATCCGATGCCGTTTGAAAGCTGAGTGAAGCTGCCCGGCTGCGTCGCGCCGACATACACGCTAACAATGTTCGACGATCCCGCACTGTTGATCACCTGAATATTCGCAATTCCCTGCTGGGTTTCGTAGGGGACCAGCACGGAAATCAGGTCATAGGAGCCCTCATTCAGCACGTAATAGATCGGCGCGTCCACGCCATTAATCAGCACCTGCACGCCGCCGAGCTTGGTGGGGAAGAATGAATTAATGTTGTTCGTCGTGGTAATACCCGTTCCAGCGAGCGTCAGGAATTCGCCGGGAGTGACTTGTTCGGTGAACGGCGCGAAGCTGGCGGAATTGACGACTCCGGTCGGATTGAGATACACGCCCGGGCCGCTGAAGGTCGGCGCAGCCAGCGCGACGCTCACTCCCAGAAAACCCTGGGTAAGGTTCCCGATCCCGATGCGGACCGCTCCGTTGAGCCCGTAAATATAGTGTTGCGAGGTATTGGCACTATCCGAGGAGCCGTCCGAGTTGAACGTGTAGCCGTCCGTGAAGGTAAAATCGAACGCACCGCCGTTGTACAGAACCTGGTACAGCCGCTGGTGAGCGAGGATGGTTCCGGAAGACGCATTGAACGATCCGTAATAGTTGTCAATGTCGACGTTTCCGTCGGCAAGATCCGTAAAATCGAGATCCATGCCGGCCTGATAATACAATCCGCTGAAATTCGAGGGTGCGCCGCTGCCGTTCCGGACGCCGACGAAGATATCCCAACCGGTGGGCGAGCCGCCGAAAATGAAGTTCCCGTCCGGCGAGATGTACACATAGTGATTGCCGACCAGCAGGGTAGAAGTCACATTGGAGGCCGTAAAGGAGCCTCCGAAAGCAATATTCCCGGCGCCGTTACTGAAGGAATATTTCACGGAACCCGACTGCCGCGTGGCTGAGCCCCCATTGTTGGCGATGTAGCCGCTGCCGGCGATCCCCGTGAAGTTCCCATTGCCGTCCGCGGTCCCGGTAAACAACGAATCGCGAGCATAGGCCACCGCGCCCTGTTGCCCGACCACCGGCGAATCGAGATCCACGAAGGAATACGATCCCTTGAACGTCGCGTTGGTGGCGACCGGCGAGGCGATCGGCGCCATAATCAACAGGTCGTTCAACCCGGCCCCGCTCAGATTCTCCGTGCTGCTCCCGATAAAGATACTGTTTGAGACCAAGCCGAAGACCGTCTCGGAAATACCCGCGTAGCTGTTCACCAGGCTGTCCATGAAGCCATACCCATTGGCTGCGATCGAGTATGTCCCCGTGACATTTGTGTATGCGACCACCTGGCCCGCGGAGGCATCGACTAAACTGCCGTTAAAAATATAGGTTCCGGCGCTCGGGGTGAAAGTAATTTCGCCGTAAATGGATACGGCGTCGTTCAGATCGCCTTCGTTGTCGCCTATTTGCCAGACGACATGCCGAACATAATAAGGCCCGTTTAAAAATCCGTTGCCGCTGTTATCCCATGATTGGGCCTGCGCGGCCGCTCCGAAACTCAGGATCACCGCCGCCAATAACAAAACCTTCACAGTTCTCATAATCATCACGCTTACATGGACGTACGCGGCGCGCGAATGTTGACGACGATTTTATACACTGTGCGGAATGGGTAAAATCGCCTTAAACCAAGCACTTGGCGTGCGCCACTACCTAAAGCAACTCTAGCGCTGGGATTGGGTTTATCAATCTGAGCTGTCACTGAACGCACGCCCCTTAAGGCCGCTCCTCAAGCCGGCACGATTTTCAGCCGCCTGCCTGCCCTGGTTCCGCCGCCAGATCGAGGCATCGTCCTGTAGATCCCGAAATCGCGGCGGTCCAGCGTGAAGATCGTGTCGATCTGCTCCCTCTCCGCGAGATACACCAGCGCTGCATCGGCCAGTTGCACTCCAAGCTTACGGTATTTTTGAAGCAGATTCGCGATCGGCGCGGCCGAGGAGGCGTCCATGGGCAAAAGCGCCAGCAAGCCATCGCATACGCTCGCGAGAATCAGTTCCACGGAACCCGGCTGTGTGCGCAAGAGCCAGGCCGCCTCCGTCAGCACCGGCCAACAGGTGAGCAAGGGAGGCCGGATAAAGCGAAGCTGTTCGACGCAGCGCGCATGGTGCTCATCGCGCGGCGAGGCGAGCGCGACCAGCGGTCCGGTATCCACCAGAATCCGCTGCAACATTACTCGCCGAATCCGCGGAAGTGCCGGCGATTGGTGCTCAGGTCGCGCGGCGCATTCTTGGCGGACCCGATCACGCCCAGGCGCAGCGCGAGGTCGTAGCAGGTCTCCTGCTTCCCGGTCTTGGCAACGTGCTCGCTCAGCGCTTCGCGCGCAACTTCGGATACACTGCGGCCCTCGCGCTCGATCTCTCGGCGCAGATCGGCCGGAATTCGGATAGACAGGCGAACGGAAGCTGAAGCCATGACTTGACTATAGCACACTGTCCGACGCTCTGCGCAAGCTGTCAGACACCACTGGAATCCGCCCTACAAGGTAGCAGCTAGAATCCGCCGCGCGGCCGATATCCCGGCCGACACTGCACGCGATACTTTTTCGCCGCATCCGCCGGCAGCTCCACGGCGATCTTGCGGAACCCCTCGTTCGGATTCGGCTGCGGATAATACGTGATGGTGTAGGAGTTGCCCAGATCCTCGCGGATATTGTCGAACGCCTCCACCTGCTTCTGCCAGGTCTTGGCGAAATACGATTTTCCGCCGGTGCGCGTGGTGATGCGCCGGAACACGCTCGACGAGATGGGATCCTTATTCACCTCGTTGGTCGAGATCACGTAGATGGGAATGCCTTCGTCCTCCGCCACGGCCTGCACGTCGGATGGCGCCACCATGCTCGCGTCGTCGGGGCCGTTCGAGAATACGATCACCACTTTCCGGCCGGGCACTTTGGCGGCGTCGCGCAGCGTCAGCAGGAGGCAGTTATAGAGCGCCGAGGCGTCGCCGGCGACGGCTTTGCGCAGCCCGAAAATCGCGTCGTTGCGTTCGCGGCTCAAGGGCGCGTCGCGCTTGAGATTCCGGCTGTACGTGTACACGGCCACCGAATCGGCGCGGTCCAGTCCGCGGACGAAATCCGCAATGGCGTCGGAGGCATACACGAATCCGCGATACATATAGTTACTGGTATCGAACAGCACGAACACGTTGGTGCCGACAAACGCGTCGGCGCGCCCCTCGGCTTTGCCCTGCTCCGACGTTTCGATGACCTTCATGGATCCATCTTCAGCCAGTTGCACCGGCGGTTTGCTGCCTTCCGCGAAGCTCGCCACCTTTTGCGGAATTCCGTCCTCGAGAATCCGGAAATCCTTGGGCTTCAGTCCGTTAACGTAGTGCCCTTTGTTGTCGGTGACCTGAAAACTCAGCACCACCATGTCGACCTTGACCCGGAAGGTGGGCCGGTCCTGCGCGCGTGCGAACGTTACCGCGCCCGCCACTCCCAGCGCGCCCAGAGCGGCCGCGCTCACGGTCACAACCAATCTGCGAGTCAAGCGTTTTCCCCCTGCTTTAGTAATAATCCCCATTCTGTGGCGCACGCTTTAGCGTGCTGCTGCCGGCTTCAGCCGGCAGTCCTGCATGTCTCCCCATTAATTATTATCCGCCGCGGCGAGCGGCTTGCGCGCCTTCTGGCGAACCTCGTCGCCCACCGATCGTAACGACCGCAATAAAGCCGGCCAATCTTCCAGATGCGTGGCAAAGATCTTCTCGACGGTCTGCTGCGTCCAAACCGGAATCAGCACGTTCAGCTCGGCCGGCCGCACATAGGTTTCATCCGCGAGCGCCGCATAATACAGCAGATTGGATTCCCAGCTCTCCGCGAGAATACGGCTGGAATACCCCATGAGTGTCGGAAATGTGCGCAGATTCAGCAACTCGGGCTGATAGGAGTTCGCGAGCGTCGGCTTGGGCGTGCCGAAGGCGCGCGAAATCGCGCGCGGGCTCACCGCGTCGGGCGCCTGCGCGGCCACCCGGCGGATCTCGGCGGCCGCCGGCGACTGCCGATCCTGCGCGGACAGGTCGGCGGCCATCAGATACAGCTCGGAGGGCATGATATTTTCCTCCGCCACGCGAACCTCGCCGGCCGCGAGCAAGCCCTCCACCTTTCTGAGCCGTGCAGGCGGCGCATAGTGCTCCAGGGCCGCGATCACATTCTTGCGGCGCTCCGAATCGAGGGCGCTTTCCGCCAGCGCGGTTTCGGCATAGGCCATCTGCACCCCCACCCAATGAAGCTGGAGCGGCGTCACGTTCCACCAGCGTGGAATCACGGCGCTCAGGATCATCTGAGGAACCAGGTCGCCCCAGATCAGCGCCTGGTCGCGAGTGGGAATCAGGAAGTTCTGCTCGGCTTCGGCGAGCGCATAGGGCAGCGACGCGAGCGATCCCACCAGGCGCCCTCCAGCGTTGGCGGGCCATCCGGTGCCGAATAATTCCGTGCCTTTCCAGGTCTGATTGACGCCCTGCATCCCGATAAAATCGTGGCTGCGGACAAACAGCGGATTGGTGTGCAACACCTGCGCGCCGGGCGGAGCGTAGTGAATATAGGCGAAGCCGACCAGGGTATCGCGGAGGAAAGGAGTCAGCGCGCCGCGCAGGTCCTTGAGTTTCTGGGGATCGCTCGCGGATTTCTCGATGGACGCCCGCAAGTTCAGCTTGCGCTGGGCGTCGACGTGGCGCTCGCTCCAGTAGCCGAAGGTCTGGAAGTTCTTTTCGGGCGCGGTCAGGGCGCTGCGCGGCAACTGAATATCGGAAATACGCGCGGCCAGCTTGCCGGCGAGCGCGGTATTCAGCTTCTCGCCGCGTCCGACGCTTTCCAGATTGTCCGCCAGATCGAACAGCGTGCTAAGCGAAACCAGCTTCTGCGCTTCGAAAATGCGGATCATGTCCTCGACGATCTGCTGATGTGCATCCGAGCCCGCGCCGGAGGAGTCCGTGGCGGGGCCGGCCAACAGGTCGATCAGGCGATCCTGCGTGGAAAGATTGGCCGGCGAATGGGTTGCCCCCAGCAGCAGCTTCACGCCCGCGCGCCCGCCGTCGAAGAGCTCGCGATCCCCCTGAACTTTCGCGAACGGCTCGATCAGAGCCGCCAGCGTCGCGTCGGTATCGGCTTCCGGGATGGCTCCTTCGCGGGCAAGGATTTGCCACAGCGACACCAGGGCTTGCAGGATGCCGGCGGCGTCGGAACGCAATCCCTGATCGCGGATCTGGCCGACCGCGTGCGCCGTGTCCATGAACGCGAGGATGGTCTTGTCGCTGAGCGCGGGCGCTTCGGAAAACAGCGGATACTGCGCGCCCATCTGGCGAAATTCTTTCGTCAGCCGATCCACGGTGGCCGGTTCCAGCGGCCTGGCGCGATTGCGCTCCACGTCGCTCAGCGCCATGAAGATCTTCAGCGGCTCATTTTCGACGGCTTTGCGGCTCAGGCCGAACAACGCCTCGAGCACGTCGTCGGCGTCCTTCCAGCCCGGCGCGGCGTGCGTCAGCTTGGAGTCGTACTTGCCTTGCGGATGGTTGATGAACAGGGTTTTCCAGACGTCGATATTTCCGGGCAGATGCGGTTTTCCGCCCGCGTCCACGCGCAGCCGCGTGGTGAGCAGCAGCATATCGGTGTTGGACCGGAACACGGGACGCGCGGGACCGGGGCTGGTAACGCGGCCCCGGATGGCCGTGTAGAAGCGCTTCAGCCGCTCCGGATCGGTGAGATATTCCTTCACCGCTCCGTTCATCCGCGCCAGCGCATCATAGTAACTAGCCAGCCATCCGTCATCGCGCATCATCAACTTTTCGAAAAACGGGGCGCCTTTTTCCGGGCTCACCCCGGCTAGCTCCGCCCACATCTTTTCCGTGCGCGCGCCGCCGGGAATCATGGCCTTGCCGTCACGGATCTCAAACATTCCGCCGAAGAAATCGAGCACGTGCGCGTAGGTTTTCAAACGCGACGCGGGGATCTCCTCGCGCATGGCGCCGGCGGTTTCGCGATCCAGCTTGGTGAGGCCCAGATACAACCGGCACATGGAGGGATCGGAAATAAAGTAGTCGATGAACTCGCCCGTGCTTTTTTCCTTAATCCCCTGCCAGTATTCGGCCTTGAACAGGACCGGAATCTTCGCGGGATGATAGTCGAGAGCGAAGGGGCGGTTGGTTCGCAGCGCCTGTTCCAGCTCCGCCAGGGGAAATCCGGAATCGATGGTGAGAAACGCGCGTGACGCGTTCACGGTTTCCAGCACCACGTCGGAACCGCAGCCGCCGCGCATCCGGTACCCCAGGAGCCGCAGCAGGTCGCCGGTTTCCGTGGATTCACAGGTTTCGATGCGGATGGACTTGCTTTCGCCGGAGAGCCGTTCGAGCTCCCGCGCCTGCGAAAGGTAACGCACCACCAGCTTGAGGTATTCGGTCTGTTCCAGACCTTCGTTCGCATTGCCCGCCTGATAGCCGTTGGTGACTACGTTGCGCGCGACGGCGCCCAGCAGATCCTCGGGCTTCAGCTCGGGAGAAAGAGCGGCCATGCGCGCGAAGGAGCGCAGCGGACCGGGAATGTCGATGGTGTCGCCCACCACCGCGGCGGCGGGGGCTGGATTCGGCAACGCGAGTCCGGAGCCGTTCGCGCCGCGGTACAGTTCGACGTGTCGCGCGGCTGCCGCGCGGTCGCCGGCCACCAGGTCCAGAATCGCCTCACGGCGCGCGCATGCGGCAACTTGATCCTTCGGGGCGTTGGCGCTGACCAGAACGCGCTCCAGGCGAGTGTACACTTCACGGGCGGCAGGGTCGCGGTGCTGATCGAGAAACTCGGCGTAGGCTCGCAGAGCCGCGGCGTTCCGAGGCGACGCGTCGGCCGCTCTCTGGAGCTGATCGCGCGCCTGGCTCCCCTCGCCCTTTGCTTCCAGTTGCCAGGCGTCCGCCGCGGGATTCTGCGCGCTGGCAGCCGCCGCGCCCAGAGTACAAATCACCCAAAAGAGTCGCATCGCTGAATGACTCCTCCACTTGGCTCTATACTTTATCACTTCCGTCGATCGAACATTTCGCGCACGATGCCGGTCGCCAAAAAGCAACGCAGCCGCTGCCCTTAACAACGCACCCCCTGACGGTCGCGCCGCACATGCGAAATGATCCCCGCCCGCCCCAAACCTTCCCCAGGCTTGCTCGGGTGCATATACTATACTCGCGGTCGCGAATTTTATCTGGAACAGACGTAGCGGGCGAAGCCGAAAAAGCAACTTCGCCTCCTGAATGGGGGGACGGTCAGCGGTAGGCCTCGCGGCGATGTTTCACATGAAGGATTCGAAGGATCTCGCCCGGCAGATTTTCAAAACGAACGCGGTAATCGCCGACGCGTAGACGGCCAGTCGCTATAGCCTTTGAGGCGCTTCACGTCTCCCGACCGCTCCGTGCGTATCAGTCAACGCGATGAGAATCTCGTGCGCCTGGTCAGTCCAGACGAATCGGCTCAAAGTCCGAACTCGCGGAGTACTTCTTCATGCGGCGTGGCGGGCGCGGGATCACGGCGAGCGGTTTCGACGAGGCTGCGCTCTTGTTCGGTTTCACCTTCATCGTCATATCGAGCCGTCAGAAGGGACAGTGCTACCGGATTTACGAGGGGACGAAGAAGCTCGCGGGCATTCGATACGTCGGCCTCCGGAATGTGATCCAGCAGCCCATGCAGCTCGCGGCGGGTCTCGGTTATTTCGGGAGTGGCCATCCGATTTCGATTCTATCACCTGTGGCTGAAAAGAGCAGCTGCCAAAGCGCTGCCAAGGCGTGGCTTGCGATGATGGGCGGTGCTAGAATGATGTTTCCAAACCTAAGGAGCGACTAGACGAATCATGGCAGTTACCGGGGCGGGTCTCGAAGGAATCATTGCAGCCGAATCGCGGATTTGCTACATCGACGGCGATGCGGGAATCCTCTCGTATCAGGGCTACAACATTCATACGCTCGCCGAAAAGGCGACTTTTGAAGAGACGATTTTTCTATTGTGGAACGGGCGGTTGCCCAACCAAGCCGAGCTCGACCATCTGAAATCGGCGCTGGTGGAGCATCGCGCGATTGCGTCGAACGTTAGCGGGTTTTTGCAATCGGTGGCCAAGTCGGCGCCGATGGACGTCCTACGCACGGCCGTGTCGATGCTGTCGCTGTACGATCCGCAGGCGAAAGACATGTCGCCCGAAGCGAATCAGACCAAGGCCATCAAGCTGATGGCGCAGACGGCGACCATCGTTACCTCCTTCGACCGGCTGCGCAATGGCAAGCCGGTGGTGGAGGGCGATCCGAAATTGGGGTTGGCCGCGAACTTTCTGTACACCCTCACCGGAACCACGCCGGACGACGTGATGGAACGCGCTTTCGACGTGGCGCTGATCCTGCACGCCGACCACGAGCTGAACGCCTCGACGTTTGCGGCGCGCGTGGTGGCGGCCACGCTGTCCGATATTTATTCCGCGGTGACGGCCGGTATCGCGGCGCTAAAAGGTCCGCTGCACGGCGGCGCGAATGAGGAAGTGATCAAGATGCTGCTGGAAGCCGGATCTTCCGACCAGGCCATCGAGCACATCAAATACCGGCTGGCCAACAAACTCAAGGTACCGGGTTTCGGCCATCGCGTGTATCACACCGTCGACCCGCGCGCGACTCATCTGAAGGCGCTGTCGGAGGAGCTGGGCAAGCGGACCGGCCATCTGGATTTGTATTTGACGTCGAAACTGATCGAGCAGCACATGAAGGAAACCAAGAATCTGAACGCGAACGTCGATTTCTATTCGGCATCGGCTTACTATTCGCTGGGGATTCCGATCGATCTGTTCACGCCCATCTTCGCGGTGAGCCGAATGTCTGGTTGGACGGCGCACGTGCTGGAGCAGTATCACAACAACCGGCTGATCCGGCCGCGCGCGGATTACACGGGCGAACCGGTGGGCCGGGCGTGGGTGGATATCGGAGCGCGTTAGGCCGATTGGCGATGGAGAATCGCCCATGAACCCACAGCCCGCCGAAGAGCCTCGCAGCGAGAAGATAGCGACACGATACCGCGATGCTTATCGCGTGGCGAGCGTTATCGTCGGTATGGGCTCAATACTGAAGGTGATCGGTGGGGTGATCTTTGTCATTATCTCTTATCGTTGCACTCATGCACCTTGGCAACGGCATCGGAGATGGGGCGACCGCTCTTTGGGCGATACTCGTTGGCGCGATCGCCTTTGCGTTCTTCTGGCTCGGAGGTGTGATCATCTCCGCTTCAGGACAACTAATCCGCGCATCCCTGGACGGTGCTGTAAACACTTCGCCGTTTCTTAACCAGGACCAGAAGGCCGAAGCTATGGACGTGTAGGTGGCTCACCTACCAGAGCGAGAATTCCGGCAGGCGGAACTGCCTGACCCGCCCGGCGGGATGCCTGTTCAACCCGATTTGAGCGTGAGGATCAAACAGGTTTCAAGGTCTTCTTCGATGAAAGCGGTAACGTCGGCATGAACCCTGCGCAGAAGGACCTCAATCGCTTCGGTCGAGCAATTGCCGACTTTCAACCAGAGCACCTTCGGTGGACTGCCCAGCAAAACGCTGCGGTCATAGAAATCGGAGTCCTTGGAAACGATCGTGAAACCGTTGGCTTCGGCAAAACCCCAAATTTGGGCATCATCGGCGGCATCGAGCTGAAGATCTTGAACATGCTCCGCACCGGGATAGAGGGAGGCCAGGGACTGAACCAGACGGGACGAGAGATTCTCGTCAAAGAGCAGTTTCACGCGCTGAATAGTTCCAGCTTGCGTTCGCGGTCGGCGGCAAAGGCGAGACAAGCGCGGATGTCAGTCTCGGTCAGCGAAGGAAAGTCACGCAGAATCTGCTCGTGGGTCATGCCAGAGGCTAGGTATTCGAGGACATCGTAAACGGTCATGCGCAACCCGCGAATGCAAGGCTTGCCGCTCCGCTTACCCGGTTCAATGGTGATGATGCCGGAATACTCCATACACTCACGCTACACAAAAACAGAGCTGGGCGCAAATAGGCGCGGCGGCGGTACTTCGCCCGCCCTTCCTTAAAATGCCGAGAGTCTGGGGCCGTTCACGGTCCGCGTCAGCGAGACACGCGCTCGCTGGACTTCGCGCCTCGCTGCGCAAATGGGATGATGTGTATGAACGTGTTTGAACTACAGCCCCATCTGATTGGCGATCTGGTGGAACTCCGGCCGCTCCGGCAGGAACATTGGGAAGATCTATTCGCAGCCGCGTCGGACCCGCTGATCTGGGAGCAGCATCCTGCCTGGAATCGTTACCAGGAAAGAGTCTTCAAAGAGTTTTTTCGAGGGGCGTTAGAGTGCGGGGGCGCCTTTGTCGTGGTCGACCGGCAGACGCAGGCGATCATCGGGTCCTCACGCTACGTGGGACATGACCCTGAGAAACGAGAAATCGAGATCGGCTGGACGTTCCTGGCACGCTCACATTGGGGCGGAAACTACAACCGGGAAATGAAACGCCTCATGTTGGATCACGCGTTTAAGTTTGTCTCGAGCGTCATTTTCAAAGTGGGGGCAACCAACTTGCGGTCGCGGCGAGCCATGGAAAAGATAGGCGGCGTGCTGACGGAGCGCCGCGAGAAGACCGATTTTCAGGGAACGATTGTCGAACACGTCGTGTATCAGATCAAGAAGCCCGCGCAATAGGCGCCCGGGGAGCCGGCGCTTCGCACGTTTTTCTTTTTTTCCGCCAATATCCTACTGAAGAATCTATTGCTTGCCGTGTCGCTGCACGCGATGTTGCGCGAAGCCGAGTCTAGACTGAGGGCGCTGGGAGGCGAGTTCGAATGCTCAGTTTTAGACGGTCGGCATTGCTGCTGACAATCGGCGCAGTGGTGGCGGCGGCGCAGCCCGCCCTGACCACCATTCAGGATATTCTCTATCGCGCGGACGGCACGCGCTACAACGGCACCATGTTCATCACCTGGAGCAGCTTCCTCGCGGGCGACGCGTCCAACATCGCCACCGCCAACCTGAGCGTGCCCGTTGTCAACGGGGTTCTGTCCGTGCAATTGGTCCCCACCACCACGGCATCGGCCGGAGCGCAGTACAACGTGACCTACAACAGCAACGGCGTGAATCAGTTCACCGAGGTGTGGGCCGTGCCGCCGAGCACCGTGCCGATGCGCGTCAACGCGATCCGCGTCTTCGCCGGGACGGTGGTCGGTCCACTCCCGGTAACCTCGCCGGTGCAGATTGGGGATGTCACCGGGTTAGAGAACGAGCTGGCCCTGCGGCCGCTGGAGGGTATCGGGTTCGAGGTGGGGCGCACGGCGGTGATCAACGCGTCCGGCCAGATCGACGCCGCAGCCGGCAATCTGAGCGATTGCGTGCGGGTCGACGGATCCTCGGGCGCGTGCGGATCCAGCAGCGGGGGCCTGCTCCCTTCCTTCGCCGACGCTGAAGTACCCTCGGGATCGATCAATGGCGCCAACACCGTGTTCTCGCTGGTGAACAGCCCGTCCCCGACGAGCAGCCTCGACCTCTATCTCAACGGCTTGCTGATGATGCAAGGCGGCGATTACACTTTGTCGAACAACGTGATCACCTTTTTTACCGCCTCGACGCCGCAATCCGGCGACACGCTGCTGGCGAGCTACCGCTTCGCCAATGCGAGTAATCCGCTGGGGAGCCTGACTGCGGCGCAGGTGGTGTGCAGCAGCACCGGCAGCGGCAGCAGTTCGACCGTCCTGACGCAGCTCGGCCGTTGCACGCTTCCGGCGGGACTCATCGAGACCGGCGACCGGGTGGAGATCCAATTTCAGTACGCGCACACGGGAACGGCGACGGGTTTTACAGCGGAAATCCTGTGGGGCGGGACCACACTGTTCTCCCGCGCGGCGGTCAGCTCGGAAACCGTAGTGGCCGGACGGATGACGCTAGGGATCTACTCCGGCGGTCAAGTGTGGGACGGGCAGAGCTGGGGGAATTCCCTTAGCTTTGCGGCTGTCGTCGGCACCGCGGCGGAGAGTACTGCCGTGAATCTGACCGTTTCGCTGCTGAGCGCGATGGCCGGAGCGACGTCGGATAGTGTCACTCTAAGGAATTTCACCGTAGTGCGGTATCCCGCGCAGAGCAACCCCTAGGTACAAGGGCTTAGAAACCGGCTAGAGGGATATGCGTAGTACGACGCTATACGACGATTCATTAATGTAAACTACGGTCAATTTCCTCTTGAATGATGACAACTTCTACGGCATTATAAATTGAAGAGGAACCAAGTTCAGCTCGGCGAGGTGACCTGTATGGTGAGATTGCATGCCATGGCGCACAGACTGTGGAGCGATGTTCGCGGTCAAGATCTGATCGAGTACGCACTGCTGGCCGCCACTCTGGCGGTGGTGGTGGCGGGATTTCTTCCGCCCACCATTATGCCGGCCGTGAGCACCATCTTTTCCAAGGTGATCTCGGGTTTCAGCGCGAGCTGAGTTTCGGTCCTTTACCGCCAATTCGAACAGTGACAGAGCCGTGGATGTTTTCCGCGGCTCTTGTTTTTGCTCCACTAGACCATTTCCAACATTTTCGTAGATCGATGCTCTGGTCCGCTATCCCCGCCCTAAACGGGCGGGGCTTGGAGGTAGATCGACGCTCTGGTCCGCTATCCCCGCCCTAACGGGCGGGGCTTGGAGGTAGATCGACGCTCTGGTCCGCTATCCCCGCCCTAACGGGCGGGGCTTGGGGGTAGATCGACGCTCTGGTCCACTATCCCCGCCCTAACGGGCGGGGCTTGAAGGTAGATCGACGCTCTGGT